>Ga0075428_100000059_pt1 | contig 88972 bp, 73 predicted proteins | sample RhiMetdeltSRZDD2_FD_75291 | JGI IMG/M metagenome (GOLD analysis project Ga0075428, IMG submission 75291) | Populus rhizosphere microbial communities from Tennessee, USA - Rhizosphere MetaG P. deltoides SRZDD2 | ecosystem: Host-associated > Plants > Roots > Rhizosphere > Soil | place: USA... | reverse complement strand
TGCACGAGATGCGCGAACGAGAGCTTCTCGCCGGCGTGGCCGTCCGTTTCCTCGAGGCGCGCGATGCTGCCCCAGAAGTTGCCGCGCGTCTTGTTGTTGGTCAGCGCGATGTAGACGCCGCCGTCGGGGCCGATCTCGCAGTCCTCGGGTCGATCGAGCGGTGTTCCGCCGATGGCTTTTGCCACCGTGTCGGGGAAGGCGAGCGCCTCGGCCTGCGTGACCGGCTCGGCGTCGTCCTTCGGCAGCTTCTCGGCACGCAGGCGTTCGCGCAGCGCCTTCGTGGCCTTTTCGTATTTGAGCGCGTCCCGCGTGCGCCAGTGTTCGAGGTCGAGCCACAGCCATTCGCCGTTCTTGACGTCGGCGACATACAACCTGCCCTTCTCGAGCAGGCTGCTGTTCTCGGGGGCGGCAGGCGTCGTGCACTTGTCGTCTGAGACGAACTTGTAGAAGTGCTGGTCGTCCGAGTCGTCGCCCATGTAGACCACGAGCTTCTCGTTCGCGACGCAGCGGATCGCGACGTTCTCGTGGCGGAAGCGGCCCAACGCGGTGTGTTTCTTCATCGGCAACGCTGGGTCGTGCGGGACTTCGACGACCCAGCCGTAACCGAGCGCCTTCTTCGCGCCTTCGGCCTCGGGGGTCCAGCCGTAGTTGAGCTCGGCGCCGCGGCGGAAGTAGTTCTGAAAGTTCTCCTCGCATGAGAACATCGCCCACGGCGACACGCCGCCGGAGCAGTTCGCGAGGCTGCCGGGTACCGCGTCGCCGATCCACCGCTTCATCTCGGGTGTGCCGGCCACGGCGATCGACGGTCCGAGCGCGTCGACGCGGCGCGCGCGCTTCGAATCGCGCACGATCCGCCACCTGCCGTCGCTGCCGCGCCGGACGTGCAGCCTCGAAAAGCCGACGCTCTGCATCTCGCGCGCGATCTGCTCGGCTCCCTTCCCGGTCTTGGCCAGTACGACGGGTTTGCCGCCGAGCATCACTTCTTCGGGATACTCGTGATTGACGAACAAGATGCCTTCGTTCGCCGAGCCGGTGTCGGGCACGAATGCCGTGAAGTCGCATGCCGCGCCACATCGAACCGGCAGGCCGCTCGCGTCGGTGCCGACCTCGTCGCCGAATGCGGCGATCACGTCGATCGCGAAACCCTTGGGCACGGCGAGCTTGTCTTCCACGCCCGAGGCGACTGGTTCGAACTCGGCGAAGTCGTGGCGGCTCGTGGTCGGGGTCGTGGCCCCGGCGTGGCGGCACGACACTGCCGACACGGCGAGGCCGGCAGCACCGGCGGCGAACAGGAACTCACGGCGGCCGAGGCGGTGCGGCGGAAGTCCGTGCTGGGGACCGACAGGGAATTGGTGGGCACTCATCGCGTGGCTCCTCGGGTCTTCGCGATGCTCCTCACCGCTGACGCCCGTGGCCCTCGAGAGATGGCGCCTCGCGATGAAGGATCGGTGAACCCTTGCCCAAGGTGTGACGCACGCGCCACTTCGCCGACACTTGCACGTGGCTGCTACACGGTCCGCGTCGTGAGCTTTGGCTGCTCGAGAAGCCGTAGCGGCCGGCTGCTCACGCACTGGTCTGCCGCCCGGCGCGGCGCCCGGCGCGGCGGAACCGGAAGCCCACGGCGTGGTCGCGAGGGAGGAGAGGGATTCCCGACGATTCCGACTCGATTCGCGCGCGCAACTCGCCTTACCCCGAGGGGGCACATGCGTGCACCCCCGGGGAGACCACTACCACTTCACGAGGTGCCACATGCGATCGTTCCTCATCCCTCTGTCCATCTCCTGCCTGCTCTGCGCCAAACCACCTGCCCAAGTCTGCGTGCCGTTGGCCGGTACCGGGCAGGCTGGCTTCGGGATCCCGCCGCCGTGCTCCGGCCTCGTCGCGGCTGGGGTCATCTGACCGGCGCTCGCGCCGCGCATGTCTGCTCCGTAACAGCGGCATGCTACGTGCCGTTCTCGTCTGTGCCGCCGTGCTCGGCGGCGCCGTTCCGCTGTTCCAGGAGCCGAAACCCGCAGCCCCTGCGCCGACGCCCGCCCAGGATCCCGCACCGCGACCCGAGGCAAAGCCGGCCGACGTCGCTTCGATCGACGCGATCGTCGCGGCGCTCTACGACGTGATCTCGGGGCCGGCCGGCGGCAAACGCGACTGGGACCGCTTGCGCTCGCTGTTCCATCCCGAGGCGAAGCTCGTACCGGTGGTGAAGACGAAGGACGGCATGCGCGCCCGCCATCTGAAGGTCGAGGACTACGTGACGCGGTCGGGGCCGATGCTCGAGAAGAACGGCTTCTTCGAACAGGAGATCGCCCGCAAGGTCGATTCGTTCGGCGACTTCGCGCACGTGTGGTCGACCTACGAGAGCCGTCGCAGCAAGGACGACGCGGCGCCGTTCATGCGCGGCATCAACTCGATGCAACTCGTGCGCGAGCAGGGGCGGTGGTTCGTGCTGCAGGTCCTGTGGGAGCAAGAGACGGACGCGGGGCCGATCCCGGCCCAATACCTGCCGGCGAAGTGACCGCGGGTCCGCTGCTGGCCCGGTTTGATGCCCGCAATCGAAACACGGCCCTGGTTGCGCTGCTAGGATGACTCTGCTGCGGTCGTCGCGGGACGACCGCGTTCCCTGCACCAAGCGGAGTTCCACTCATGCGCACCTTTGCAATCTGCCTGTTCCCCATGCTGCTGACCGTCGGCCTGCCGGCTCAGACCGTCGCCGGCAGCTTCTCGCCGAACCCCGTCGCGCCCGGCGTGCCCGTCACCTTCACCGGCACCGACGCTGCCGGGCAGGGGCTGAACCTTCCCTCGCCCTGCAGCTGGTATCGCATCCACCAGGGCTCCCAGACCGGACCGGTCGTGCCGCTCGGGATCTTCTGCCCGGCGGTCATCGTGCCGGTCGCGCCGCACGGGACGTTCTCGTTCACGTGGAATCAGCGCGACGCGACCGGGCAGTTCGTCCCGCCGGGCACCTACTGGTTCGAGACGCGCGCCTGGGACTCGGGCTTCACGAACCTGTCGATCGACTGGTTCTGCATCTCGATCCAGCCGGCCGGAGTGCCGGCGCTGACGGCGTCCGGGCCGGCCCGACTGGGTCTCCCCACGCCGCTGCAGGTCACGGCGCCGAGCGAACCGGGCGCGCTCTGGATCGTCGCGGCCTCGTTGACCTCCAACAACCCGATCCTCCCGGGCATCTGCCTCAGTGACCCGCTCTTCTTCGAGCCGTTCACGTCGCCGATCGGCGTGTTGGACGGCAGCGGCAGCTCGAGCGGGCTCGCGCTGCTGGTGCCCAGCTCGCCCGTTGCGCTGTATCAGGGCATCCACGTGCAGTCCCTGATCTTCGGCGCCAGCTCGCTGCTGCTGACCAACGACGTCTCGTTCACCGTGCAGCCGTAGTCGCGGCGTAGGATCGTGCCAAACCGCGGGTCGCGGCGGTCCGCGGTTTTCTGCGTACGGCCTGCATCTGTTTTCGCGGCGCCGCCTGCCCTGACCCTGCGCCGGCGCGAGCCGCCCGCTACGACGAGTTGCGGCCGCGGCGCAGGCTGCGGGCAGCACGTGGGAGCGCTGCAAGCAGCAAGAGAGCGAGGCCCGCTGCGAACAACAACCAGAGGTCAGGAGTGGTATGCGGCATGGTGCTTCTCGGGTTCCCCATGCTGCCGAGCAACGTGTCGGCAACGGCAACGTTGCGTGAAGTTCCGCAGTGCTCCTTTCGATCCGCCGTTGGCATGGCGCGCACGGAAATGCGTGGGACCGAGGTCGAGTCCGCGGGAACCGGAGCGCGATGAGGTCGTTGCGGCGCCCCCTCTCGAGGAACCCGATGAACGACAACCTTCTCGATGGCATTTCGATCGCTTCGCCGTGCTCGGCCGACTGGAACCAGATGCAGGGCGACGAGTGCCGGCGATTCTGCGCGCAGTGCAAGCTGCACGTGCACAACCTCAGCGCAATGTCGCGCCGCGACGCGAACGAGCTGCTGCAACGCTCGCGGCAGGGCAGGGTGTGCGTGCGCTTCTTCCGCCGCGCGGACGGCACGGTCCTGACGCGCGATTGCCCGGTGGGCCTGCGGCGCAAATTGCGGCGCGCGTGGGCGCGGGCCGCGGCGATGTGGCTCGCGTTGTGGGGGAGTGTCGCGGCCTGCACGCGCCAGGCGGCGAACGCGGTTACGCCACCCGCCCAGCCGCGCGAGTGGAAGGGCGAAGCCGTGATGGGGGACATGGTCGCGCCGCCGAAGCCAGAGCCACGCGAAGTCATGGGCATTGCGGCCCCCGAGCCGCCCAAGACTCCCGAGCCGCAAAGGGCTCCCGAGCAGCCGAAGAAGTAGTTCCGCCGCAGCTTCGAGCAGGCGGCGCATCAAAACCTCGGCGATACTTTGCAATGCAAAGTATAAACCGCTACAAGGGGCCAGATGCGACACCTACCGAAGGCCATGGAGTTCGCGCCCGCGCTGCCAGCCACCGGCAGCTTCCGCCCCGAGCCGTTCCACGCGCTGTTGCTGAACCCGTTCTATCGCAAGGACCGGAACGCGAGCTTCGGCAAGCACGTGCTGACTCCCTCGCTCGCGCTCACGAGCATCGCGGGGGCCACACCTTCACCCTGGCAGGTCAGCTACTGGGACGAGAACCTGCTGCAGGGGCCGCCGCCAGTCGATCCGTTCCCGCAGGTCGTCGGCATCACGGTGCACCTGACCTTCGCGTCGCGCGCCTACGAGCTCGCGGCGTTCTATCGCGCTCACGGCGCGCGCGTCGTGCTCGGCGGTCTGCACGTGCTGTCGTGCCCCGGCGAAGCACGACCCCATGCCGACGCGCTCGTCCTCGGCGAAGGCGTGCAGTTGTGGCCGCGCATCCTGCGCGACGTCGAGTGCTCTGCACTGCAGCCCGAGTATCGCGGTTCGTATCGCGAGCCGCCCTACGCGACCGACCCGACGCCCGCGCGTTCCATCCTGCCGCGAGCGTCGTTCCTCACGACGACGAGCCTGATCGCGACGCGCGGTTGTCACAACCGGTGCGGCTTCTGCTACCTGTCGACGGAAGGACTGCGCATCCCGTATCAGATGCGCGCACCCGAACAGATCGCCGCCGAGTTCGCCGCGGATCGGCAACCCTACGCGGTGTTCATCGACAACAACCTCGGCTCGCGACCCGAGTATCTGCGGCGACTCTGCGCCGCGCTGCGTCCGTTGCGCAAGATCTGGAGCGCCGCGGTCTCGATCGACGTGACCGAAGATCCGTCGCTGATCTGCGAGATGGCGCTCGCCGGATGCACGGGCGTGTTCGTCGGTTTCGAGTCGCTCGATGCAGACAACCTGACCGCGGCGCGCAAGAAGTCCCCACGCCCCGACGACTACCGCCGCCGTGTGCGCATCTTTCACGACTGTGGCATCCAGGTGAACGGCAGCTTCGTGCTCGGTTTCGACCAGGACGGCCCCGATGTGTTCCACCGCACGGCGGAGTGGGTCGAGCAGAACCGGCTCGAGTGCGCGACGTTCCACATCCTGACTCCATACCCCGGGACACCGATGTTCGCGCAGATGGAGCGCGAGGGGCGCATCCTGCACCGCGACTGGTCGCGCTACGACACGGGGCACGTGGTCTTCCGGCCGGCTCGCATGAGCGCGGAGCAGCTGCAGAGCGGCTACGAGTGGTTGTATCGCACGCTGTTCTCGTTCCGTTCGATCTGGCGCCGGCGCCCCGAGGACTGGCGCGCGGTCCCTGCGTATCTCGCGATGAGCCTGCTCTACAAGAAGTCGAACTGGCTGTGGCCGTTCCTGATCCGACACCGATTGGTCGCAGGCTTCTGGCGTCCGTTGGTCGAGCTGACGCGCTGGCGGCATCTGCGGTTTCGCCAGCGGCTCGCGACGTTGGGCGTCGGCCCGGGCTTGCGCGGCGCGTCGGTCGTGTCCGCCGGAGTGTGAACGCGCCGGGTGTTACGGCGCGCGACGCGTCTTGCCCGTCCTGGTGCCCTTGCGCCGCGTACCGGTCTTCTTCTTTGGCGGTGACGGTGGTGTTGCCGTGTCGCCTTCCGTGGCTGGCGGTGGCGCTTCTGCCGCCGTCTCGTCGCCGGCCTCGGCCGGTGTTGGCACCCTGCGCGTGCCGCGCTTCCGAGTCTTCGCTGCCGGGTCGCCGTCGAGCCAGGCCGGCAGGTCGTCCTGGGGCTTCTTGCCGCTCGTGGCGCTCTCTGCCGTTGGTTGTGCCGCCTCGTCGCCGGCCTCGGCCGGTGTTGGCACCCTGCGCGTGCCGCGCTTCCGTGTCTTCGCTGCCGGCTCCTCGTCGAGCCAGGCCGGCAGGTCGTCCTTGGCCCCCTTGCCGCTGCCGGCCTTCTTCGCCGTCGATGGCGGTTGTGCTTCCGCGGCCTCGGCCGGCGTTGGCACCCTGCGCGTGGTCCCCTTCTGCTTCTTCGCGCCTGCCGGCGCGGACGCGGCAGCGCCCGTCTCGTCCTGGATCCAGGGCGGCATCAGCTCCGGCGGCGGCTCGTCGAGCCAGTCGGGCAGCTTCAAGGTGGACACGACCGAGGCCTTCTTGCCAGCGGCCGCCTTGCCCGTGGCCTTGCGCGGTGCGGGGGCCGGCCCGCCGATGGACAGCGGATTCCGCATCCATGCTTGCACGAACGGGCGCAGCTCCGGGGCCGGCGCGGCGGCGAAGGCGACCGTCTGGTAGCTGCCGGGCAGCGCCGACACCACCCTGTTGAGATCCGGTTCGAAGCCCTTGTCGATCATCTGGTCGACGTCGTCGATCACGGCGATCTCGATGGCGCCGAGTTTCACTGCCTTTTCGCGCATGAGATCGAGCAACCGCCGCGGCGTCGTGACCAGGATCTCGATGCCGTTGCGCAGCTGCCGATCCTGCTGGGTCCACCCGCTGTTGCTGCTGCTGACGAGGAAGCGCAGCGACACGTGTCGGCCGTAACCCTCGAGCGAGAGGCCGATCGCGTCGGCTTCTTCGCGGTCCGCGGTCAGCACGAGCGCGCGCGGTTCCTTGGGCTGGGCCGGTACCACGGGATCGCTGAGCCGGTGCAGCATCGGCACCAGGTAGGCGGCCGTTCGCTCCGACCCGGCCGACGAAATCAGCAGCAGGTCGCGGCCGTGCAGGAATAGCGAGATGGCGCGCTGCTGGAACGCAGTCGGTTCGCCGAGCCCGCTTTCGTCCAGGGCGCGGCAGACGGGCTCGCTGAGCCCCAGATCGGTGAACGTCGGCAAGGACCGGCAGGATAGCGCGCGGTGAAACCGCTTCACGCAATTCGAAGCCGCGTCGCGAAGAGGCCTGTCACAGGATGTGCATCTGGAGAGGATTGGCGACGATGATGCCGTTCGTGTCGACGACGGCGGCCTGGAAGAACAAGTCTGACGGCAGACCCGGCGGCAACACCAAGGAAAGCGTCCAAGTGCCGGCCGGAGTCGTCACGAACCCGAACAGGTCGGGCGCCCACAGTGGGAGGATCTGGATCTGACAGGCCGGGCTCGGGAACGGAACACTCGCGTTGCTGGAGCCGATCCCGAGCACGCCGATGGTCAACGGCGCGAGAATCAAGTTCAGCTGCACCGTTTGATTCGGGCTCGGCACACCCGAGCCGGTGAGCAGTGGGATCGTCCCTGCAGACGCGTCGCAACCCCAGCCGTAGGTGCGGAAGAAGGGTTGCGTGAGGGGAGAGGGGATGAACGCCATCCCCTTGACGGGGCCGTAGCCCCACGTGCCGAGCTGCCGCACGACACCGTTGGTGTTCGTCACGATGCGGTTGTCGTAGAGGTCGGCCACGAGCAGATTGCCGCCAACCCACGGCGTGACCGAGAGCACTTCCTGGGTGTCGAAGCCACTCAGTGTGATCGGCGTGATGGTGTTCGTGAAGGTGTCGATGCGCTCGAAGATCTCGTGGATGTTGGGCACGCCGAGCCCCGACAAGTGGTAGAGGTAGCCGTCCGCCCCGAAAGCGATCGCTTCGCCGTCGCTGCCGTTGCCGAGTGCCATCACGAAGGTGGTTGCCGCGGTGTTCAGATCGACCGTGTAGAGGGTTTCGGGAACCGTGGCCCCGTCGCCGGTCACCGCGAAACACACGCCATCGACGCGGATTGCAAGCGCCGCGAAGTTGTCGCCGAGCGGGCCGATGATGGTCGCGATTCCGGTTGCCGGGTCGATCTGCGCAAGTCTCCTGATGGTCTGCGAGCCGCTCACGCGCACGATCGCGTAGAGCAATCCAGTCGCGGGATTGAGCGACAGACCGGTGCAGCTCAGCACGTTGAGCGAGCCGGTCGTGACCATCGGCACGAACGACAGCGTGGCTCCGGTCAACGGGTCCACGCGGCGCAGCTCGCCGGACGTGCTGGTGACGGTGTAGAGATGATCCCCCTGGGCGGGAATCGCGCTGGCAAACAGGAACGCAAGAAGAGTGGTTCGCATGGTGGTGCCTTGGGCACCAGCATAGCCACGAGATCCGGGAGCGTGCCTCCTTCGGTGCGCTCTGGCGCAACCGCGACCACGTGCGAACCATGCACGAGAGCTGACGGCGTCGCAGCATCACACGGCTCGCCTCTCGGCGAACAGGCCTCGACGCGCCGCCGCGGGGCTGGCTGCGTGTTTCGCCGTTGTTGTTTCCCCGCGTTGCGGCGTCCCAGCATCACTTGAGCAAGCCGCCCTTCGGGCGGGTTGCTCAGTACTTGCGCGGATCGACGACGGGACGCGATCCACCTGCGGCCGGCATGCTCCAGCCCCATCCCCACTCGCTGCCCGCAGCCGCGGCGGCGATCTGGATGGTCTTCACCATCTCCTTCGCCTCTGCGCACTCGGGATCGAACTTCAGGATGCGGTTGGCCCATTCCATCGCGTTCTTGTAGTCGCTCTGCACGGTCAGCATGTTCGCGGCGTGAAGCGCGGTGCGGATGCCGTGGTCGTGGAACTTCTGGCTCAATGCGCCCGCTTCGTTCGCGAGCATCGTGTCCTCGCCAGCACCCTCGATGACCGCCTGCAGCTTGGTCCAGCCGGCCTTGTAGGCGTCGATCGCCTTCTCGCAGAGGTTGGTCGACGCGACGGTCGTGCGCGACTTGGTGATCGCTTCGCGCGACAGCTTGTCGCCCTTTGCGAGCTGCTCGCGGATGGTGCCCAGCGACTTCTTCATCTTGTCGCGCGACGCGCCATCGAGCTTGGCCTGCCTCGCGGTTTCGCGCTCGTTGGCCACGCGTTCGTCGAGCGCAGCGACTTCGCCCGCGAGCGCATCCAACTGTTCCTCGGTGCGCTGATCGGCAAGTCGCGTCGACAGCAGCTTCAGGCAGTGGCGGGCCTCCGCGATCCGGTTTTGTGCGACCGCTTCCTTGGTCATGGCCTCGAGTGCGTCGGCAGCCCACTTGCGGACTTCGGCGCGCTTGGCTTCCTGTTGCGTCGCGTCCTTGACCGACTCGACGGCCGCGCGTGCCTCGCTGCCGGCTTGCGTCAGCAGGCGCAGTTCCCCCGCCCTCTTCGCCAGCGCGAAGTGACCGTCGAAATCGTTCGCCGCCTTCGCCGCCTGCTCGATCCGGAATTGCGAGAGCGGCACGAAGTCGGTCAGCTTGCGAGTGACCGTCATGTTGCCGCCGAGGATCATGACCTTGAGCTTGGCGCTCTCGCCCTTGAGTTCGAGCACCTGCGCGGTCACGGACTCACCGTCGACCTCGTTCAGAGTGAGCGTCTTCGGTTCTTGCGGCAGGAAAGCGAGCAGCGAAACGAACAACAGGCCTGTCTTCACGTGTGATTCCTTCAAAGGGAGGGGGCTCGGCATGGTATCGGAGCCGCGGCCCTGGGCCAGTGGTTGATGGGCATGAGCGCCCGGCAGACGGGATCCGGACGTGGACGGGGCCTCGCGGCGAGGCAGGCGCAAAGCCCGCCCTGGTTGCCGCTCGTCGCGGTGGGGATAGTCCGGGTCCAACTTCGCCGGCCCCACGGACTCCGTCAATCGCCGTCAGCGTGTGCGCCGCTGCTTTCGCTGTGTCCTCCGCTGTCGAAGGGAGCATGATCGTCGAAGCAACCGGGAACCCCCTCGCCGTTGTCGCAGGAACGCCGCCCCGAACGCGAGCGACTGAGCGATCGCACGGTGTAGACCAGCAACGACAGCAAGGCGACGCCGACGGTGATCAGAAAGACGTCGAGCATGCAGGCACTCGAGGGTTGAAAGCGTGCCGGACAGCGAAGGGGATCCGCCATCGTCCGGCGCCCAGGGGGCTGCGCAAGGGGCCGCAGGGCATGCGCACCAGAGGCGCGCGCCCGACGCGTCTACGACGTCTCGATCTCGAGCGGCACGATGATCGAAGCGGACAGCTGCACCTCGCGGCCTTGGGGCGGCGTTTCGCTGGTGGATTCCATCCAGTCCCGTGGGAACTCGATGAACGTGGCGTCGATGTCGATCGCGATCTGCTTGTCGGTCACGCTGCGGACCATCCCCTTGACCATCCAGCCCTGATACTCCTTCTTGCCGACGCGCACGAAGTTCATGATGTCGTCGTTCGGGTATCGGTCCGGATTGTGCTCGCGGTAGTCGTTCTCGAGCGCACGATCGGACAGCTCGCCGGCCGTCTTCGCGTCGGTGAAGAAGCAAAAGCTCATGTCGGTGCCGTCACCCTGATCCGAGTCGAAGTCGAGCATCCACGCGCCACCGATGAACGACTGCAGCTTGGCGTGACATTTGTCGAACCGGAGCGTCTGACCGTCGACTTTGACCGTGATGGCTTTTCCCGCCGCTCTTGGCTTGCCGCCGTCGCCGCCGCACGCGGATGGCAGAAGGAGACACGGAACGAACAGAGCGGACAGGAAGCGATTGCGCATGACTGCGGGCCTCGGATCGCTGGCCGACTTCCGGCCAGCCGGCCCCACAGATCGGCAGCGCGACCGCTGCTGCTTGACCAGATCGGCTCGTGCGCCGCGTTTCCGGCGCGAACGGCGCGTTCGCACCCGCAGCGGGGGCCGCCCGCTCAGGGGACTCGCAGGCCTTCGATGCCAGGGTCGCCCGGCGGCAGCCGCAGATCGAGCGCCGACAGCGTCTCGACGAGGATCTCGCTGACCACCAGATCGCGGAACCAGTTGCGATCGGCCGGGATCACGAACCACGGCGCGGCTTTCGTGCTCGTCGCGGCGAGCGCGTCCTCGTAGGCCACCCGGTAGTCGTCCCAGCGCGCGCGTTCGTCGAGGTCGCGCGAGTTCCACTTCCACCGCTTCTTCGGGTCGTCGATTCGTTCCTGCAGCCGCTGCCGTTGCTCGTCCTTGCTGATGTGCAGGAAGAACTTGCGGATCGTCGTGCCCTCGTCGGTCAACATCGCTTCGAACGCGGCGATGTGTTCGTATCGCGCGCGCCAGCAGCGCTCGTCGCAGAGTTCGTGCACGCGCGCGACGAGCACGTCTTCGTAGTGGCTGCGATTCCAGATCGCGATCTCGCCGCGGGCCGGCGCGTGCGGATGGACGCGCCACAGGAAGTCGTGCGCGAGTTCTGTGGCACTCGGTTGCTTGAAGCAGGTGACCTTGACGCCTTGCGGGTTCACGCCGTCGAAGACGTTGCGGATCGTGCCGTCCTTGCCGCCGGCATCCATCGCCTGCAGCACGACGAGCAGGCGATGCTGGCCTTGTGCGAAGAGCGCTTCCTGCAGTGCCTCGAGACGCTCGTTGAGTCTCGCGAGGGCCGCGCGGCCCGCTTCCTTGTCGCCATCGAAGCCCGGGGTGCCGCGCGGGTCGTGATCCTTCAGGCGTAGCTTCTCACCGGGATCGACGAAGAAACGCTCCGACGCGCTGGCCATGTCCCCGACGGTAACCGCACGACGTTGGCATGCCGCCGGTTCGTCCCGAGAACATCGGGTGAACGCCGCGTGAAGCGCCTCGCATGCGCGCCGGGGCAACATGCCGCTTGCGCGGGGCTTTCTGCCGGCGCCGAGGAGAGAACGGGCGCGCTGCTGCGACTCGGAGGACCGGCGAATCTGCTAGGATGATTGGCACCGGGATTGCGTTCCAAGGGGTCCGAAGGTGGCACCCGCGCTCTCCCTGCTGCGTTTCTCGTTCTCCACGAGGTGTAATCCATGCGTCTACTCTTCTGCTCCGCTTGCCTCGTCTCGGCCTCGGTCGCTCAAGTCGCCCCGGGCGAGGCGATCGTGAGCCTGTTCACCAACGTCGCCCCGCTCGAAGGCCTGGCGATCGTCAACCGCAACGGCACGGTGACGCCGGTCACCAACGTTGCCGCGCAGAGCGTGCAGAATCTCAACTCGGTCGCGCTCGACCCGATCACCAACGCCGTGTGGCTCGGCAGCATCACGCAGGCGCCGACCACGCACGGCCTGCGCCGCGCGACGCTGACTGGGTCGGTGCTCGGTCCGGCGACGCTCGTGGCGTCGCTGCCGACCGCGCCGGCCGGTTCGTTCTCGGGCATCTCCTTCGACCAGAACGGCAACCCGATCGTCTCGGGCGGCACCGTTCCGCCGGGCACGGGCGGCATCTTCCGCGTCGATCGCTGGACCGGCGCCGTCACCAACCTGCTGTCGCCGCACCCGGCCTTGCCGGCCGGTACCGCGAACTGCGTCGACGTCGACCCTGCGACCGGCGACATCTACTTCGGCGTCACGAGCGCCGGTGGTGCGATCTACAAGCTGCCCGGCCCGTTCCCGAACACGGCGGCGCCCGTGCTGCTCGGCACGACGGTGACGAACGCGACGATCTCGAGCGTCGCGTTCTGGCCTGCCCACGGCGTCAATCCGGCGCGCGTCTACTGGAACAACTTCGCGGCCGCGAACAACTGCGTCGGCTACGTGCCCGCAGCCGGCGGCGCAGCGGTGACGGTCGCGGGGGCGCCGACGCCGTGGGGCAGCGGCACCAACTGGATCACCTACGACCGCCGCCAGGACGACCTCTGGACCATCACGGCCGGCATCAACCCCGACAACGTCTTCACGCTGACCGACGCCGGCGTGAACACCCTGGTCGCTGCCCTGCCGCCCGCTGGTGCCAACGGCTCGCCTTCTGCGATCGACGCGAACGATGCGCCTGCGGGCTCGCTGCGCGCCGTGCCGCAGTATCTGCCCGCGACACCGACGCTCGTGACGGTCGAGGTGTCGATGAGCTGGACGCCCGGCGACATTGGCATCTTCGGCATCGTCATCGGCGGAACCCTGATCACCTTCGGGCTCGGCATCTTCGATGGTTCCGGGACGCTGTCGGCGAGCTTCCCGGCCACGCTCTCCGCGGGCTCGCCCGGTGCCTACGCGTTCTTCGGCGCGAGCCTCGGGCTCGCCGGGCTCCAGATCACGGGGCCGCTCGTGTGGCCCGCGAACTGATCGCTGCGTTGCGGCGATGACGAACTGCCATCGATCGGCGCGCCGCGCTGAGTGTGAACGCCCACTCCGTCCCACGCTGAGTCAACGGACGCGGTGATCCAGGAGGGGAAGAAACGCCGCCGCGGTGGCGCCGCAACCGCCGCTGTCATTGCTCCGTTCTCGTTTCGGCGCCACGACTCACCCGCGGCTGTCGCGAAACACCGCGCTACATCGCTTCAAGTCTGCGCGCGCGTTGCACGACATATCAGGGTCGTGTCGCCGACCGCGGACCGACGCAGCGCAGCTGCACGGTCGGTGACCAGAGCAGTCAGAGATGGGAGATCGCAGATGCCTTACGCCGCAGAGATCAGTCGTTCTAATCCGTCGTGCTTCCTCTTCCTCATCGATCAGAGTGCGTCGATGGAGGATCCATTCGGCTCCGATGGCACCACGAAGCCGAAGGCCGACGGCGTTGCCGATGCCATCAATCGCCTGCTGCAGGACCTGGTCATCAAGTGCGCCAAGTCCGAAGGCATCCGCGACTACTATCACATCGGCATCCTCGGCTACGGTGGCGACGACGTCACCCCGGCGTTCGTCGGCGACCTGACCGGCCAGGACATCGTCCCGGTCAGCAAGATCGCCGAGAGCCCGGCTCGCGTCGAAGAGCGCACCAAGAAGGTCGATGACGGCGCCGGTGGCTTCGTCGAGCAGTCCATCAAGTTCCCGATCTGGATCGACTCGGTTGCGAACGGCGGCACGCCGATGTGCCAGGCGATGGAGCAGGCGAACAAGATCCTCGACAAGTGGACCGCGGAGCACCCGAAGGCGTTCCCGCCCGTCGTGATCCACATCACGGACGGCGAGTCGACGGACGGCGATCCGAAGGAGCTCATGGAGCACCTGAAGACGCTGAAGACGAAGGACGGCAACGTGCTGCTGTTCAACGTGCACCTGTCGGACAACCCGAACGCGACGCAGCTCACGTTCCCGGACAACCCGAACGACCTGCCCGACCAGTACTCGCAGCTGCTCTACGAGGGCTCGAGCGTGTTGACGCCGTTCCAGCGCAAGGTCGCCGGCGAGATGGGATTCGAGGTCTCGGAGAAGACGCACGGCTTCGTGCTCAACGCGGACCTGCCGCTCGTCATCCAGGCGCTCGAGATCGGCACGCGGCCGAGCAACCTCCGCTAGTCAACGGCGGTCCAACCACTCGTCCTCCGTCCAGGCCTCAGGACCGACAAGACACACCATGCAAGTCGTGGCCAAGGCCTACTGGTTGCCCAAGAAGGGCCACGAGGAGGCGGAGTACGAGGATGCTTTCGCGCCGGACAGCGTCACGCTCGAGACGGACCTGTTCCGCTGCGCGATCGCCGATGGCGCCACCGAGGCGTCGTTCAGCAAGCAATGGGCACGCACGCTGGTGAGGGAGTGGGAGAACGGCAGCCTGACCAAGGAGCAGTTCGTCGCCGACATCAGCCGGCTGCAGGAGAACTGGCGCCGCGGCTTCACCGAAGTCCGCCAGCGCGGCAAGCTCGCGTGGTATGCGGAGCAGAAGGCCGAGTTCGGCGCGTTCGCCGCGCTGGTCGGCTTCGTGCTGCATCACGATCGCCACGAAGCCGGTGCGGACGAGCCCGGCGACAGTGAGGCAGGCAACAGTGCAGTACAGGACGACATCGCAGAGCCAGCAGACAGCGCGGCGCAAGAGGCACCGGCAGAACAGGCAAAGGTGCCGGCCGAAGCGCCGCAGCTCGAAGTGCCCTGGTGGGAAGCGGTGGCGGTCGGCGACTGCAACCTGTTCCAGTTGCGCGGCGGCAAGCTGCTGACCGCGTTCCCGCTCACGACGTCGGCGCAGTTCACGGGCGGTCCGTTCCTCGTGTCGACGCGCGGCACCGCAGGCAACGACCTGCTGCGTCATCTGCGCGTCGCGCACGGCGACTGGCAGCCGCACGACACCTTCTATCTGATGACCGATGCGTTGGCGGCCTGGTTCCTGCGCTGCTGCGAAGCCGGTGAGCAGCCGTGGGACGTGCTCGAGCAGGTGCTCGGCACGGCCGATCCGCAGGAGGAGTTCTCCTCGCTCGTGCGCGGTCTGCGCGAGCAGAAGCTGCTGCACAACGACGACGTGACGCTGCTGGCGATCCACGTCGACCAGGCGCTCGTCGCCGCCGCCGCCACCGCGCCGCCGCTGATCGCGTGGGAAGAGCCGGCGGCCGACGACACCGGCGCCGCGGCGCCGGCCGACCCGACAGACACTCCGCAAGGGGGAGAGCAAGAGTCATGACTTGGCCAGGCGTCTCCGATTACCAGGAAGCGATCCAAGCGCCGCAGCTGTGTTTCGGCGATCCTGACCTCAAGGCGGGTTCTCCGGTGTTGACGAAGCTGGGTCTGCCGCGCCCGATCTCGGGCGGCAACGCGTCGGTCTACCAGATCCGCAGCGGCAAACACGAGTGGGCGGTGCGCTGCTTCCTGCGCGACCTGCCCGACATGCAGAAGCGTTATGAGGCGATCGACCAGCATCTGCGCACCACGAAGCTGCCGAAGGTCGGTTTCCAATACCTGAAGGATGGCATCCGCGTCCGCGGCCGTTGGGTCCCGATCCTCAAGATGGAGTGGGTCCGCGGCGTGCCTCTCAACGAACACATCAAGTCGCTGCTGGCCGATCCGAAGGCGCTGCGGCGGCTCGCCGAGGAATGGGCAGTGATGATGCGGTCGCTGAAGAAGGAACGCGTCGCGCACGGTGATCTGCAGCACGGCAACGTGATGGTGGCCAAGGACAAGCTCGTGCTGATCGACTACGACGGCATGTACGTGCCCGCACTGCACGGCAACCCGAGCCACGAGCTCGGCCACGCGTCCTACCAGCATCCGCGGCGGCAACCGGTCGACTTCGGCCCAGGCATGGATCGGTTCTCGTCACTGCTGGTCCACACCGCGATCCTCGCGGTCGCGGTGAAGCCCGAGCTGTGGGCCAAGTACGACAACGCCGACAACTTGCTGTTCGAACGCGGGGACCTCGAGGAGCCCGACCAGTCGGCGCTGTTCGACACCCTCGAGCAGCTTCCGGACGAGGACGTGGCGGCGCAGTGCAGCGCGCTGCGTGCGGCGTGCAGCGAGCCGATCGACCAGGTGCCCGAGATCGAGGACGCCGTCAGGGCCGGCAAGAAGGCCCGCAAGCGACTGGCAAAGCAAAAGAAGAAGCAGCCAGCGGCCCCCGCGGCGCCCAACCCCACCCCGACACCGGCACCTGCTCCGGTGGCGGCGCCGAAGCCGGCCGCCGCACGAGGGCCTGCCGCGCGGAAGCGCGCGACGCAGGCGCTTGGCGGTCCCACGCCGTCCTGGGTCTCCGCTCGCATCTCGACGCCTCCTTCTTCCTTCGGCCTGGCTCAGGCGTGGCAGTACACGAAGCCGAGCACTGCCGGCCAGCTGGCGCCCCCCAAGCCCGCCGGCAGCATGCTGCTGTCCTTGATCTCGCTTGGCATGCTCGGCGCCAGCCGGCGCCGGAGGCAGCAGGCGCTCGTACGCCCCGGCGGCAGGCCCTCGGCCGGCACGGGCCGTTCGCCGGCGATCAAGTCGTTGGCGTTCTCGCTCGACGGCCGCTTGCTGCTGACCGGCGGCGACGATCGTTTCTGCGACCTCTACGATGCCAAGAACGGCAAGCAGCTGCGCCGCCTGGGCCCGCACAGCCGGGCCGTCACGGGCGTGGTCGCCGCGGGCAAGGACCGCTTCGCGACCTGCTCGCTCGACGGGCGCGTGCGCGTGTTCAACACCAAAGGCACTCTGCTGGGCTCATGGCCCGGCGCGCGCAAGACGCCGTTCTTCGCGGCCGCGAGTACGCCCGACGGCGAGCTGCTCGCGTTCGGCATGGGTCGCATCGTCAAGGTGTTTGCCAACAACGGCCAGCACAAGGCGACCATGCGCGGCCATACCGGCGAAGTGCTCGCGGTCGCGATGACGCGCAGCAAGCAGCACGTGATCTCGGGATCGATCGACCACAGCGTGTGCATCTGGTCGGTCGGGAACGCGCGCTGCGAGCACGAGCTCGCCGGCCTGCACGACGCGGTCGAGGCCGTCGCGGTCAGCGACGACTGCCAGCTCGTCGCGGGCAGCTCGCGCGACGGCATGGTGTGCATCTGGGACAGCAAGACGTCATCGATGCTGCACCGCATCGCCACACAGCAACACGGCGTGCACGCGCTCGCGTTCATGCCGGGCTCGCGCACGCTGCTGGCCGCGGGCGCCGACGGCGTCATCCACTTCATCGACGCCGGCAACGGCACGATCACCGGAAAGGTGATCGGTCATCAAGGAGCCGTGTTCGGCCTCGCGGTCACGGCCGACGGCAACGCCATCGCGTCGTCGAGCGCCGACGGCAGCATCATCGGCTGGTCGCAGAAGCCGAAATCCACCGCGACACCGAAGACACCGGCGCCGCAGCTGGCCGGGCGGCCGTAGCGTCGTGGTTGCCGGGTCCATGGTCGTTCGAGGCTCGGATCGACGGTAACTTTGTGGTGGCTCGAGGCGCGGCGCTTGACCGTGTGGTGTGGCGCCGGCACGTTCTGCGCCCATGCTCCCTCGTCCTCGGCGGTGCTCTACGTTGCACCGCTCTACCTCTCGGCAGGATGCTGCAGTCGGGCTCGCGCTCTCGTTGTTGTCGGCGGTTCCTGTGGTCGCGCAGGCGACGCATGAGCATGCAATGGTGCGCACCGACCGTCGCTTCACGTATCTCGACGAGACGCTGCACGGCGCGCACCCGGGCGAATGCGAGATGGAGAACTGGGTCACGTGGGAGCGCGGCGTTCGCGGTGACTCCGGCCTCGACAACTTCGCCTTCAAGCACGAGATCGAGTTCGGCCTCAGCAAGGACGTCGTCGCCGCGATCGACCTCGTCGAGTGGCACACGACCGATGCGAACGGGGATTGGACGACGAAGTACGACGGCACGGGCGGAGAGCTGCGCTTTCGGCTCGCCGACCCGCGCGAGGGCATCGGCGTCGCATACAAGACCGAGCTCGGCATCGGTCCGCGCGAGCTCGAGTGGGAGAACGAGCTGATCCTCGACCGGTGGCTCGACCGTTGGATCGTCGCCTACAACCTGAAGATCGAAGCCGAGTTCGAAGGCGACAAGACGCTCGAATACGAAGAGGGGGAGGTCGCGGTGCAGCAGGCGCTCGGCGCCTCGTACGAGGTCGATCCGATGCTGTTCCTGGGCGCCGAGTTCGTCTACGAGATCCCGCCGGAGTGGGATTGGGGCGATCGGCAGAACTTCTTCATCGGGCCGAACTTCTCCTTCCGCGGCAACGAGTGGGCGGTGACGTCGACGGCTCTGTTCCTCGCCGACGGGGAAGCGACCGCGCCTGAGTTCCAGCTGCGGCTGATTGTCGAGTTCGAGTTCTAGCCAGCTCGCCTGCGGCACCGAGCGCGCGGGGCGTGCCCCAGCATTGCTCCTCCGCGGCCTCAGCGCTTGCCGAGGGTTTGCGCGCGCTTCCGCAGCGACTCGATGCGCTCTGCCGCGCCGAGAGCGCGCCTCAGTTCTTCGGCTTCGCCGCCTCGGCCGGCTTGGTTGCGGGCGCCTTCTCGGCGCAGCACGGCTCGACTTCGCCCTTGCCGGCCTTGTCGGCGCAGCACGCGTCGCCTTCCTTCGCGGCGGCTCCGTCCTTCTTGTCGGCGCAGCACGCGCCGCCGGAGCAGCATCCGCCGTCGGCGCAGCAGTCCGACGCCGGAGCAGTCGAGTCATCGGTGCTCGCCGCGATCTGATCGCTGCAACCAGCGAGGACGGAAAGGAACAACATCGCGAGGAGTGCTTTCATCGGGGCAGCATGTTGGAGAGGCGGCAGGCCGCTGGCAAGCCCCGGCATGTGGATCGCGCAAGCCGTCACTCCACTTCCTGGGCGGCGATGCGCTTACGTCCCAGAAAGGTCTCTCGGATCGGCGTGATTGCCCGACCGGAGTAGCCTTGCGGTTCGCCCGGCTGGACCCGCGGCACTTCAACCTCACTGGAGAGAGACCATGCTTCATCCTCGTTCGTTGTTCGCGGTCGCAGTACTTGCTGCGATGACCGTCGCGCAGACCACTGTCCTTCCAACGAGCGCCGCAACCACCGGTGGGAGCACTGCGAACGTCTTCCCCTGGGGAACAAGCGCCACTGTCTACACGGGCATGCGCATCATGTGCCTCTACGACAGTTCGCACTTCACCGCAGCGCCGACGCCGGTCACGGCTCCGATCCTCATCACCACGCTCAAGTGGCGCGCGAACGACGTCTCGACATCGTGGAGTGGCGGCACCTACAACAACGCGACGGTCAGGTTGGCAACGGCTGCCGTCGACTACACTGCGGCGTCGACGAACTGGGCCGCGAACGTCGGACCCGATGTGACGACGGTCTACACCGGTCCCGTGACGGTGAGCGCCGGTACTGGCGCCGGCTTCGGTGTGCCTGGCCCCTACCACGTCACGATCACGTTGACGACGCCGTTCCTCTACGACCCGTACGCCGGTGACCTGGTCGTGGACACCGAACATGTCCCCAGCAACTACAGCGGCGGGTCGCTCGTGGGCTTGGACGTGCACATCCCCAGCGTCAACGCCAGTCGCGTCTACAGCAGTACGCTCTACCCCGTTGCCAACGGCGTCGACGCGAACTGCGACGTGATGGAGATCGGCTACCTGCCGGCCACTGGAACGCCTGCCATGAACCTGCTCCTTGGCCAGGGCTGCATCCGGTCGAACACTTCCTTCTATGAGCACTTCGCGGCGTCGGCGGGCTTCGACCTCGACAACACGTCGCTGATGATGATTCCCACTGGGCCGGGTAGCTACATCGTGCTCAACGGCGTTGGCGTCCTGCTGCCGGTCGGCTCGATTGCCACACCTGTTTCGCTGGCGCTCGGCGATGACGCCGAAGTCACGCAGACGTTCACGACCGGCACCTTCCCCGGTACCACGTCGTTCAGGATCTGCTCGAACGGCTACGTGTCGATCGGCACCAACGGTACGACCTCCACTCCCGACATCACTGCGTTCCTCAACGCGACGAACACCGCGTGGCGCAGCTGGCACGACTTCAACCCCGCGATCGCGGGCAGCGGCCAGGTCAAATACGAGGAGAGTGCTGCAGCCATCGTCGTGACCTGGGATGGCGTCTGGGACGATCTCGGCTCTTCACCGGCGAACGCCAACACGATGCAGATGCAATTCTATCCCAACGGTCAGGTCACGTTTGCATGGGGCACCATGTCCCACCTCGGCAACGGCCATCTCGTCGGCTACTCGCCGGGTGGCAACAGCCTCAATCCGGGCAACACGGATCTGTCCGCGCTCGCCGCGGCCATCATCACGCTCGGCGACCAGGACATCCTGCCGCTCGCGCTCGCGCCGACGTCGAGGCCGGTCCTCGGCACGAACTGGAACCTGACCACGAACCAGATTCCGGCCACCGGTATCCTCGGCGTCGACATCTTCGGCACCGCAGACCCCGGCGTCCTGGACCTGTTCTTCCTCGGGATGCCCGGCTGCCAACTGCGCACGACCGTCGACGTGCTCAATGTCTGGCTGGTCACTGGTACGACCAACAACACCAGCTTCGCCGTGCCCGCGTTGCCGACGAGCCTGATCGGCTTCCAGCTGTTCATGCAGTCGGCTGTGTTCCAGGTGCCGGCCGTGAACGCGTTCGGCGCGATCACGAGCAACGGCGTGAGGGGCACGCTCGGCGACGTGTGATCGCACCGGCAAGTGGCCGGGTCAGCGATGCGGCTACGGCTCGGCGAGCAGCGCGTCGATCCATCGCCGCATCTGCGCCGCGTCCTCGCTGCCGGGCGCATACGAACCGCCGGTGTGCACGAAGCGCACCACGCCGCGTCGATCGATCAGGAACGAGATGCTGGTCCAGCCATTGTGGTCGTCGAGCCACCAGTTGCGCAGCGTGCGCCAGCCGTGATCGATGCCCACCGGAAAGCGGAAGTGGAAGCTATCGGCCAGAGCCTTGACGCGGGCCGGGTCGAGCGGCTCCTCGGTCTTGTGGTGGTAGATGCCGATCACGGCCAGGCCGCGCGGCGCCAGCTCGTCGTGCAGCTTGACCAGCGTCGGTGCGGTCGCCGAGCAATACGGGCAGCCTCCGGTGAACCAGCGCACGAGCACCACCTGACCGCGCAGGCCATCGAGGCTCACGGCGGGCTGGCCCATCCAGTCGAGGTTCCAAGCCGGCGCCGGCTTGCCGACGATGGTGGTGACGTCGATGCCAGCGGAGTCGGGCCCGATGGCGACGCGCGAAGTGGGGGGAGTCACCGTCGCGGGCTCGCCGGTCGTGCCGCAGGCGGACGCGAGCAGCAACAGCGTCAGGGTGGGAGCGCGCATCACGCTCAGTCTACGGCCTCCGGCGTGGCCCCCTCAACCGGCCAACGGACGCAGCGGCTCCTCGGTCCGCCGGCTCGCTGCCGGGGTTCGTGATGCGATGGACATCGTGCTCGGCGGTGGGGTGCCGGCGCGCGCAGCCATACAATCGCCGCCATGGGTTGTCCGATCCGCTGCCTGGTTCTCTCGCTGCTCGCGTGCACGCCGGCCGTGCTGGCCCAGAAACCGGTGCCCGAGCCCCGCATCGGCCTGCAGTTCACGCCGCCGAAGGGCTGGACCGAACTGCCCGGAGACGTCGAACGCCACGCGACGCTTCGCCTGTTCGCGGCGCCGCGCGCGATGGCAAGCAAAGGCGACGCGAATGCCACACCGGTGCTGCGCGTGATGTTCTTCACGAAGGGCGGCGACGACAGCAAGGACCTCGTCGACGGCTTGCCGCGTACGACGCCGTTCCGCAGCCTCGCGGACTTCTGCAAGCGCGGGCTCGGCGCCAAGGAAGTGGGTGAGGAGCCGCAGAAGGCCGCCGGCGTGCAGGGCGTGCGCATCAACGGCAAGGGCATCCCCGGCGATCACGTGTTGATCGGCCAGACGGTGCCATGCGACGACGGCGAGGCGGCGGTCTGTATCCAGGTGCTGGAGAATCAGGCCGACAAGATCAAGAAGGAGATCGACGCGGTGTTCGGTTCGCTCGAGGCGATCGCACGCGTGCCGGTCCAACGCATCGAGGTGCCGTGGCTCGCCGACGCGGGGTGGGCGACGAAGGACGCCGCCGCGCGCACCGCCGCGCGCCGGCAGTGGGCCGAGGCGCTGGTCGCCGCCGCCGCGAAGAACCCCGAGGTCGGCTACAAGGTGTCGAAGGCGAAGTACTGGACGGTGCTGAGCGCCAGCGACCCGGCGTTCACCACGAAGGTCGTCGCGGCGGCCGAAGCCGCGCGCGACTGGCTGAGCCAGCGCCTGCCCGAGCTGACCAAGGACGCGCCGCTGCCGGCGGTGCTGCGCTTGTTCGACAGCGTCGACCAGTACCAGGCTCTCTTGGCCGTGCGCGGCGACCAGCGCGAGTTCGACTCGTTCCACCGCGAGCTGTATTGCGTCCACGACCGCGACAACAGTGGGCGGACTGGCTACGGCCAGGTGCTGCGATCCGTGCTGTGGCACATCTTCGACGACGTCGATCCGGCAGTGCTGCCGGCTCTTCCGCGCTGGCTCGACAACGGCTGCTGGGAGATCCTGCGCAGCTCGGCAGTCGAAGGCAAGAAGCTCGAGTTCGCCCCCGGCGACGTCGAGAAGGGTCGCATCGAGTACTACCGGCAGAAGGACCAGACGATGCCGCACCTGTGGGACCTGATCCAGGAACACATCCAGCCGAGCCCGACGGACGGCAAGACCGAGGACGTCTGGGGCTACACGCCGGAGTGTTCGCGCCTGATGCGCTGGTTCTGGATGCACGACGGTCAGAAGGCGTTCAACAAGCCGAGCCTCGTCAGCGACTACGTGAAGGGGCTCGCGGTCGCGTACTACAAGCGCGGGCCGAGCCCGGTTGCCGACGTGCCGGCAGCCGGTCTCGACGAGACGCAGACGAAGGAACGCAACGCGCGCTACTACAAGTGGCGCGACGATCTGCTGATCGACATCAACAACCTCGTGATCCCGCTGCAAGTCGACACGTGGAAGGCGATCGACGAGAAGTGGCTCGCGTTCAACAAGAACTTCAAGTAGCGCTACTTCCGCGCCAGCACGTAGTCGCCGCTCCGCTTTCCTGCGGCCACGTGCCAGCCCGGTTTCAGCTCCAGCGTCCAACCGTCCCCGCTCGGCACCGACGCCTCGGCCGGCGCGCTGACGAAGACGCGCATCCAGTCGTTCGTGAAACGCGCGCCCTTCGTCACCACCAGCTTCCCCCAATCGTGCACGATCGTCGTGGCCGGATGGACCGTCCCGTCCGCGCCGAGCGGGAATGCCGCGCCCGGGTCGAAGGAGAAGTTGGCGCCGTTCATCGGCAGCTCGAGCACGGGACCGTCGATCAGCTGCTGGCGATACGCGGCTTCGCGCGCGGCGCGCTCCTGCTCGCGCGCGGTCTCGGCCGCGAGCAGCTCGCGGTGACCGTGTCGCTCCGCGACCGCCATCGCCGCGGCTTGCAGGTCCTTCGCCGGTTCGAACTCCACCAAGGCCGCCACCAGGTCGGCGAGGCTCGACTTCGTCGTCAGCTTCGTGCGCCACGTGATCGCGTCGAGCTTCACCGCTTCGAGCACGTTGAGCAGCAGGCCGTACGCGGGCCCTGTCTCGTATGCGAATGACGCGGGGAGCGACCGCTTCTTGCCGAACGACAGCAGCCGGTAGGCGAGCGCGTAGCGCGTCTCGGGTTCCCAGGTGCCGCGCAGCATCATGCCGGTGAACTCGGCGAGGCCTTCGTGCAGCTCCATCCGGTCCTCCTCTGCTTTCGACCCTGGGAACAGGCTCTGCCGATACGCGCGCAACACGAGCGCGTCGCGCGCCAGCGCCGCGCGCTCGGGCGTCTCGGCGAGCATCACCGAACGAAGTGCCCTGATCTCGAGCTGCAGCCACAGCCGTCCCTGCAGCGTGTCGAGGTGCGCGTTGCGCGGGTTCTCGCCGGGCAGGCCGAGCTCGTCCTGGATGCGGTGCCACGACTCGTGCATCAGCAGCCGCGCGCGCTCGGCGCGCGTGTTCGGCAGCGGCCAGAGCACCATGCTCCACTGCTCGCCCTTCCAGGCGAACGCCGTGTTCGCGGTGATCAGGTCCCCGGGCAGCTTGCCGGTCCACAGGCCGTCCTTCGCAGTCATTCCCATTCCCTGCGGCTCGCGGTTCGCGACTGCCGTGCGGGACGGCGCGTGCACGAACAGCATCGGCCCCTCCAGGCTCCTGCCCCAGAGCTTGCCGCCGTCCTCCTCCGCGCACCACTTCGCTTCCTGGAACCAGCGGGCCGCGAGCTGGAGGTCGATGGGATCCTGGGGGCCGGTGAGCGCCAACGGGGCGAGGAGGGAGAAGAGGAGCATGCGACACTCAACGCGGCGATCGTGCGTGGACTCCGCGCTCACCAACCGATCGGCTCGCGCGCGCGGAAGAAGCCGCCGTTCGGCCCGTCGGCCGGCAGCGTCGCGAGCCAGACGACGCCGTCCGCGGCTTCCTCGGGCGACAACTCGGCGCCGGCGCCGCCCATGCGCGTCCTGACCCAGCCAGGACAGCACGCGTTGGCCTTGACGTCGCCGCGCAGCGAGCGCGCCAGCGACACCGTCAGCGCGTTCAGCGCCGCCTTGCTGACCGCGTAGGACGCCGGCCCCTCGAGGCCCTCCGCGAACGCGCCCCAGCCCGACGACACGTTGACCACCCGGCCGTAGCCGCGCGCGAGCATGCCGGGCACGAACGCGCGGCAGCACCACAACGCGCCGAACAGGTTCACGGCGAACGCCGCCGCGAAGTCGGCCGAGGCCGTCGTCAGCACGTCGCCCTCGAACAGCACGCCGCCGTTGTTGACCAGCACGTCGACCGCGACGCCCTGCTTGCCGAGCCGCGCCGCCGCGGCGGCGACGGACGTTTCGCTCGCGAGGTCGAGCTCCTCGGCGCGCACGCGAGCGGTCCCTCGCGGCACCAGGTTCGCGGCTGTTGCTTGCGCGTCGGCGCCGCGGCGAGCCGTCAGCACGACGTCGAGACCTTTCGCGAGCAGCGTGCGGGCGACGCCGAGCCCGATGCCGCGGTTGCTGCCGGTGACCAGTGCCGTTCGCGTCATGGCGTCACTCTACGGTGACTCCGCGCTCAGCGGCGCTCGGGTAGCTCCTCGAATTGATGCGCCTCGAGGAACATCGCCTGTTCGAGCGCGCGGAAGAAGCGCTGGCGCGCTCGCGATGAAAAGCGGGCCGCGGCCGGATTGGCTATCCGGCCGCGACCCTGGACCAACCCTGATGCAGGCAGGGCTGGCCGTGCGGTGCGGATCGGCATGTTCCGAGTCCTGCATGAGCGATCGAGCCTTCGCCCGGTGGCACCGCGCACTGGCAGAGCTGCCTGCTGGACCGCGGCTTGCGAGTTGCCGTGCCCATGACTGGTCGAGCCGGGCGGCGACCGAAGAGGCGGCGCGGCTCGCGCAGGCGGACGCGTTCATCCGCGAGCTGCCCGACGGCTACGAAACCGTGCTCGGTGAACGCGGCGCCAACCTGTCGGCCGGCCAGCGGCAGCGGCTCGCGATCGCACGCGCGTTCCTGAAGGACGCGCCGTTGCTCGTGCTCGACGAGCCGACCTCGGCGCTCGACGCGACGACCGAGGCGGCTCTGCTCGACGCGCTCGAGCGGCTCGTGAGCGGCCGCACCACGCTGCTCATCGCGCACCGGCTCGCGACGTTGCGGCTCGCCGACGAGATCGTCGTGCTCGATCGCGGGCGCATCGTCGAGCGCGGTTCGCACGACTCGCTGCTGCGCGACGGGCGCGCGTATCGGCGGCTGTGGGAGGCGCAGGCGGGCCGGAGAGTGTTGGGCGCGGAGCTGCCCGCGGAACCGTGACCAGTCGCGACCGATGCGGCGCGGCGGACTACAACATTGACGGTTTCACCCGCGACTGCGCGGCTCCCAGCAACCGAGCAACACCCATGAACGAACGCCAAGCACTGGCGGCCCAGCTCCAGGGCGCCCCGAGCCACACCCCGCTGCTGCAAGCCCTCGAGGGACTCCCTCTGGCACTCGCCGGCCACCGCGTCGCCGGCGCGGGCCACACGATCTACCAGATCCTCCACCACATGGACTACTGGCGCCGCATCAGCCTCGGCCGCCTGTCCGGCCATCCGCCGCCCAGGCCGCACAGCGCTGCGCTCGGTTGGACCGCACCGGAGGCACCCGCGCACGACGCCGACTGGCAAGCGGCAGTCGCGCAGCTGGCCGAAGGTCTGCGCGCGCTCGAGGCTTTCGTGCTCGACCCCCGATTCGATCTCGACACCGTGGTCCAGCCCGATCGCGGCACCAGTGCCCGCGCCGAGCTGCTGATGATCATGGGCCACGACAGCCACCACCTCGGCCAGATCGTACTGCTGCGCCAGCTGCTCGGTGCATGGCCGCCTCCGCGCGGCGGCGACACATGGTGAACGCGCTGCCGGCACAGGTCCGCGAGCTCGACGCGACCACGAGCAACGGCATCAAGAGCACGCTTGGCGACACGTGATTGCGCGCCGGCCTCGACCGGGAGGTTCGCCTGAGGACGAAGGCCTCGCTGCCGTTCGCCCGGTTGCGATGCTTCGCGGGGCTTGCGACCATGCCCGCATGCGCTGCCTGACGTTGCTCTGTTCCCTGCTCGCCGCCGCACCGCTGCGCGCGCAAACCGAAGACCCCGCGGTCGCGCAGCTGCGCGAGATCACGAACCGCGAGACGCTCACCGAAGAGGCCGCCGCGGTGCGCGCGCGCGACATCGCGGCGTGGCTCGACGCTGCGAAAGATCGCGAGCTCCGTGAGCTCGCGGTGCTGCGCACGCTCGCCGAAGCGATGGGCGCCGACGAGGCGGCGAAGCAACGCGCGTCACGCGGGCTCGTCGCCTGGTTCGTGGCGCACCAAGCGCTGCCGGTCACCGGCTTCGACACAGTCGCCGGGCGCATCGTGATGTTCGACGTCGTGCACCGCGCGAACGCCGGCGCCTGGTCGGAGTGCACCGAGTTGCTGCCGGTCGTGCTGCGCGTCTACCCCGACCACGCGTCGGTGTTCTGGCTGCTCGGGCGTCGCGGGCGCGACGCGGGCACCGCCGAGGGCACGCAGTTCCTGCAGCAACACGTGATCCCCGCCCTGCTCGCGGATCACGCGCTCGACGACGCGCAGCGCGTGCACTTGCTGCGCCTCTTGTACAAAGTCGAATACACGGGCCCGAAGCCGTTCGCCGACGTCGCCGGCACCGACCTCGCCGGCCGGGCGGTGCGCACCGCGGACCACCGCGGCAAGGTGCTGCTCGTCGACTACTGGGCGACGTGGTGCCGTCCGTGCCTGGAGGCGCTGCCCGACGTCGTCGCGGCGTTTCGCCGCTGCCACGAGCAGGGCCTGGAGGTCGTCTCGATCAGCATCGACGACGAACGCGATCGCGAACGCCTCGCCGCGAAGGTGCGCGAGCTCGACCTGCCGTTCCCGGTGTTGTTCGACGGCAAGGGCTGGAAGTCGGAGCTCGCGGTCGCGAACAAGGTGCAGGCGGTGCCGGCCATGTTCCTGATCGATCGCAAAGGCCGTGTGCGCTTCACCGACCTGGGCGGCGACGCGCTGCACGCGCGCATCGCGGAGCTGCTCGCCGAGAAGTGACCGCGACGCCGCCGAGCGCGTCTTGATCGGCACGGCGAGCCCGCAGGTCGTTACGCTGCGCTGATTCCCCTCGCGGCACGCGGGTGACCCGCGTCGTCGTGCGTCCCGTTATGATTGCCGTCCTGCCGGCCGGGCCGGCGCCCTCGAACTCCCCGGAGCGACCATGCTACTTCCTCGTTCGCTGCTCGCCGTTGCGGCACTTGCCGCGGCCTCCATCGCGCAAACCGTCGTCCTGCCAACGAGCGCTGCAACCACTGGGGGAAGCGCGCAGAACACGTTCCCGTGGGGAACACCCGCCACGGCCTGGCCGGGCCTGCGCATCATGTGCATCTACGACAGCTCGCACTTCACCGGTGCGACGCCGCCGATCACGACTCCGATCCTCATCACCAGCATCAGCTGGCGCGCCAACGACGTCTCCACCACGACCTCGTGGGTCGGCGGCATCTACAACAGCGCGACGCTCCGCCTGGCAACGGCTGCCGTCGACTACACGCTGGCGTCGACCACCTGGGCCGCGAACCTCGGTCCCGATCAGAGGATCGTCCACAACGGTCCCGTGACGGTGTCCGGCGGCACGGGCGCGGGCGTCGGTGTGCCAGGGCCCTACCATGTCACGATCCCCGTGGTGCCGCCGTTCCTCTACGACCCGAACCTCGGTGATCTCGTCGTGGACACCGACTACCTGAGCCCCGGCAACTACGTCGGTGGCTCGCAGGTGGCGATGGACCTGCACCTCCCGGGCGTCAACGGCAGTCGCGTCTACGCGAGCTCCAACTATCCGAATGCCAACTTCATCGACAATGGCTGTCCGGTGATCCAGGTCGCCTTCGCGCCGTCCGGTGGAACGCTCGCGACGAACACGGGCCTCGGCACGGGCTGCGTCCGTTCGAACACTTCCTTCTACGAGTTCTTCGCGACACCGGCGGCCTTCGACCTCGACAACACGGGTCTGACGATGATCCCCACCGGGCTGAGCAGCTACCTCGTGCTCAACAGCGGCGCGCTGCTGCCCGTCGGCTCGATCGCCACGCCTGTTTCGCTGGCGCTCGGCGACGACGCCGAGGTCACGCAGACGTTCACGACCGGCAGCTTCCCCAGTGCCACGTCGTTCAACATCTGCTCGAACGGCTTCGTGTCGATCGGCAGCAACGGCACTTCCTTCAACCCCGACGTCTTTACGTTCCTCAACGCGACGAACACCGCGTGGCGCAGCTGGCACGACTTCGACCCCACGATCCCGGGCAGCGGCCAGGTCAAATACGAGGAGAGTGCTGCAGCCATCGTCGTGACTTGGGATGGCGTCTGGGACTATGGCGGCACCTCGGCGCTGGACGCCAACACGATGCAGATGCAGTTCTATCCCAGCGGGCAGGTCACGTTCGCGTGGGGCCTGATGTCGCACCTCGGCACCACAGGCCACCTCGTCGGCTACTCGCCGGGCGGTAACAGCCTCGATCCAGGCAGCACGAACCTGTCCGCGCTCGGCGCAAGTGCCATCACGCTGAGCAGCACGGACGCGCTGCCGCTCGTGCTCACGGCGATGACGAGGCCGGTCCTCGGCACGAACTGGAACCTGACCACGAGCCAGATTCCGGCCACGGGTGTGCTCGGCGTCGACATCTTCGGTGTTTCGGACCCTGGCGTCCTGGACCTGTTCTTCGTCGGGATGCCGACCTGCCAGCTGCGCTCGACCCTCGACGTGCTCTCTGCCTGGCTGGTCGGTGGTGCGACTCACAACTACAGCTTCGCCGTGCCGGCCACGCCGACGAGCCTGATCGGCTTTTCGCTGTTCACGCAGTCAGTCGTGTTCCAGGTGCCGCCCGTGAACCCGTTCGGCGCGATCACGAGCAACGGCGTGAGGGGCACGCTCGGCGACGTCTGATCGCGCGGGCGAAAGCCCGAGTGCAATGGCAACACAGCGGCCGCGGCAGCCCTCGAGGTTGTCGTGGCCGTTCGCATTCGCTGGCCCGAAGACCGCAGCGAGGCGCCTGTTGCGCGATCGATCGGGTGAGATAACACTGCGAGCCTGCTCCGAATCCACCCACCTGATTGGTGCCCCCATGGATTGCTTACGCGTTGCGAGCCTCGTCTGCGTGGTATCCGCCGTCTCGAACGCCGGTGACGGCGAGATCCGGTGAGTCGGCCGTTCTCGAGGAAGCTCGGGCGTAGGGTGTCGCTGACCGTGCTGGCCCTGTTGCTGACCTTCGGCGTGCTCGAGCTCGGCGCACGGGCTTGGTTGCACTGGTTCGCGAGCGAGCAGGACTTCCTGGACTGCGCGTCGATCGCACAGCTGCGCGCGCGGTTCGGTGAGTTCGAACGGTTTCGCGCGCATCGACACCTCGGCTTCGCGCTGGCGCCTGACTACAAGAAGGGCAACAACCGCCACAATGCGCTCGGCTTCCGCGGTGAGGAGATCGCCATCGAGAAGGCCGCCGGAACCGTGCGCATCGCGTGCTGCGGCGACTCGACGACCTACGGCGAAGACGTGGACGACTACAAGCTGTCGATGCCGTATCTGCTCGAGCAAGCGCTGCGCGGGCAAGGACACCACGTCGAAGTGATCAACGCAGGTTGCCCTGGTTGGACGACGCTCGAGACGCTGATCAACTTCGAGACGCGGCTGCTCGAGCTGCAGACAGATTTCATCGTCGTCTGCCACGGCATGAACGACGCGCTGACGCGCATCGTGTGGCCGCACAGCGCGTATCGCGCCGACTACTCCGGCTGGCTGCGGCGCGACGAGCACGTGCGCGAGGCGTCGCTGCTCGAGACGAGCACGTTGGCGCGCATCCTGCTCGTCGAGTCGGGCCGCATCCAGCCGCACGGCAGCATCATGCGCATCATCGGCGATGCTCCGGAGACGTGTCATACGTTCGCGTTCCAGGCGCAGCGCAAGGCGGGCGCGTACCCGGACGGTGTGTTCCGCGACGTGCCGATCGAGCGCATGATGGAAACCAACCCGCCCGTGTTCTTCGAGCGCAACCTGCGCAGCCTGATGGCGCTCGCGGCGGCCAACGGCACGCGCGTCGTGCTCGCGACGTTCGCGTTCTCGCGCGATCTCCAGTTCCGCCTGCGACCCTACCAAGGTCATCCGGCTTTGCAGGCGGCGATCGAACAGACCAACGCGATCGTGCGCCGGTTGGGGCAGGAGACGCAGACCGAAGTGGTCGACTTCGAACGCGAGCTCGTGGCGACGGAACTGTTCACCGACGGCATGCACTTCACGGAAGCCGGCAATCGCGTGCGCGCCGAACGGCTTCGTCAGGTCTTCAAGGCGCGTCTCTGAGGACTGTCCGGCTGCTACCGGGCCTTCTTCATCGGGCCGCGTGGCTCGGCGCGGCAAACTCGTGCAGGCGCGCCGGTGGAATCGCCGCCACGTTGATGGCCCTGCCCTCGGGATGCGGACCTGCATAGGGCTGCAGCGGCCATCCGCCGACGTGCATCAGGTGGTAGCCGAACGACTCGAGTCGCGCCGCGAGCTGCTGGCAGTTTGCACCGAACTGCGCCAACGTGATCTCGCAGAACTCCACGATCAGGATCGGTTGATCCGGCCCGCTGAGCGTCTCGCGCGCACCGTCGAGCACGAGCAGTTCTGCACCCTCGACGTCGATCTTGACGAGATCGGGCTTCGGGATGTTGTTGCGCTGCAGGAAGTCGTCCATGCGCCAGCACTCGACCGGCACGCTCGAGCGCGCATCGAGACCCTGGGCAGGCGGGCGCAGCGAGTTGGCTCCGATGTTGCGCGCCTGGCTCAGGTGGAACGACAACACCGCGTTGACGTCGGCGAGCGCGGCCCGGACGGCCACGACGTTCGTCAGTTTGTTGAGCGCGATGCTCTTCCGGAGCAGCCGAAACGTCAGCGGATCGGGTTCGAACGAGACGACACGACCTCGGGGACCGACGAGGTTGCTCGCCAGCAGCGTGAACTGGCCGACGTGAGCGCCCACGTCGAGGAAGACCTTCCGCTCCGTCAACACTCGCTGATAGAGCGGAATCGACTCCGGCTCGAAGAAGCCCGAGTAGCAGATGGCTTGACCAACGACGTCGTTGGCCACGACCAGGATCTTCATCCCGTTGGCCAGGCGAGCGAGGACTTGCGCCCGGTAGTTCAGCGTGTTGGCGAGTTGGATCAGCAGCCATCTCGGCTTCGCGACCACGATCCGGTGGGTCGAAGCCCAGAGCGCGACCACTGCGCGCATGGGCCACGGGAAGATCCTTGCGAGTGCGGCAGCAGTCGAGTGCAGGAGTCGTGTCATGCGAGGGAACACAGGGGCGAGCCATCGGAGTCTACGCGCCAAGGAGCGCATCGCCCTCCGACTTGGTGGCCGCTTCGCGCTACGCTGCAAGCGCGGCTGGCTGCGCCAATGAAGATCCCACGCAAGACCGCTGCGGTCTACACCGGTGAGCTGTTCCACACGACGAACGGCAAGACGGCGCACGGCCTGATCCGCGGCCCGAGCCGATACGAGATCGTTGCCCTGATCGACCGGCACAGCGCGGGCCGCGACGCCGGCGAAGTGCTCGACGGCCGGCGCCGCGGCGTCCCGACGTTTGCCGACCTCGACTCGATGCTGAGAGCACTGCCACGCCCCGACTACCTCGTCGTCGGCATCGCCACGCACGGCGGCAGGCTCCCGCAGCCACTTCACGCGACGCTGCTCGATGCGCTGCGGGCCGGCATGTCGCTCGTCAACGGCCTGCACGAGTTCCTCGCCGACGACCCGACGCTCGTCGCGGCCGCAAAGACCGCAGGTGCCGAACTGATCGACGTGCGCCGGCCTCGCCCGACGCGCGAGCTGCACTTCTGGAGCGGGGCGATCCGCAGCGTCAGGGCGCCGCGTATCGCCGTGCTCGGCACCGACTGCGCGGTCGGCAAACGAACGACGTGCCACATCGTGCAGCGCGCGTGCGAGGCCGCGGGTCTGCGCACAGCGATCGTACACACGGGCCAGACCGGCTGGCTGCAGGGCATCCCGCACGGCTTCGTGCTCGACAGCACGCCGAACGACTTCGTCTGCGGCGAGCTCGAACACGCGATCGTGTCGTGCGACCGGGACCTGTCACCCGATCTGATCCTGCTCGAAGGCCAGAGCGCGTTGCGCAACCCGTCGGGTCCGTGTGGCGCCGAACTGCTGCTCGGCGGCCAGGCGCGCGGCGCGATCCTGCAACACGCGCCGGCGCGGCGGTTCTACGACGGCTGCGAAGAGCTAGGCTGCCTGATTCCGCCCGTGTCCGAGGAGATCGCGCTGCTGGGGCTCTACGGCGCGCGCGTGCTCGGCTTGACGCTCGACCATCGGGACCTCGACGGGCGCACGAGGGAGCCGGCGCGCCTGCAGCTCGAAGCGGAAACCGGCCTGCCGGCCGTCTACCCACTGCTCGAGGGCGTGCGACGGCTCATGCCCGCGATCCGCGCCTTCCTCGACGGCGAGCTGCGGAAGTGAAGATCCGCGCGATCCAGCTGCTGCCCGCCGCGGTCCCGCTCACGCGCCCGTATGCGCTGGCCACCTACGCGACCGACACGGTGGGCATGGTGCGCGTGCGCATCGACGCAGACGGCGGCACCTACGGGCTCGGCGCCGCATCGCCGCAGCCCGAGGTCAACGGTGAGACGATCGAGCAGTGCCTCGCCGCGTTGCGCGGCGCCGAGGCGCTGTTGCGCGCGCGTTCGTTCCAGAGGCCCGCGGATCTCGACGAAGTGCTGCGCCGCGCGTGGCCGGACGCGCCGGCAGCCCGGGCAGCGATCGACATGGCGCTCTTCGACCTCTGGGGCAAGGCGAACGCACGCCCTGTCACCGACCTGCTCGGACGCGTGCACACGGCGCTGCCGACGTCGGTGACGATCGGCGTGTGCGACGTCGCTTCGACGCTCGAGCAGGCGCGCGAACACCTCGGCCGCGGCTTCCGCGTGCTCAAGGTCAAGATCGGCGCCGACCTCGACCTCGACGTCGAGCGCCTCGCGCGCCTGCGCGAGCTCGTCGGGCCGGCACTGCCGCTGCTCGTCGACGCGAACATCGGCTACAGCGCAGCGCAGCTGCCGGCATTCCTGCAGCGCACGCGCGCGTTCGCCCTGCGACTCGTGGAACAGCCGCTGCCGCGCGAGGCGGCCCACGCCCAGTGCACGCTGCCGCGCGAAGACAAAGCCCGGCTCGTCGCGGACGAGAGCCTGCTCGACGCGGCCGACGCGCGCGCGCTCGCGCAGGAGCCGCGGGCGTTCGGCGTGTTCAACGTCAAGCTCATGAAGTGCGGCGGCATCACGCCGGCGCTCGACATCGCGCGGATCGCGGCCGGTGCCGGCATCGGACTCATGTGGGGTTGCATGGACGAGAGCGTGATCGGCATCGCGGCGGCCTTGCACGCCGCGTTCGCGTGCACGGCCACGCGGCACCTCGACCTCGACGGCAGCCTCGACCTGTCGCGCGACTTCGGCGCCGGGGGGTTCCTGCTCGAAGACGGTCTGCTGCGGACCCTGGACCGGCCGGGACTCGGTGTGGAACCGATCGACTAGGAAACACAGCCGCGGGTTGCCCGACGCGGCCAGCCGGCGCACGCTTCCACCATGTTGCCCGCTCTCGGCCTTGCGCTGGTCGTCCTGCTGTGGCCACAGCAGGGCCAGGGCGACCCCGAGCAGACCCCGCAGGGCCGGACGCGTTTCCTCGGCCGCGAGGTCGCGCAGACGATGCACTGGACCGGCGCGCCGTGGCTCTTGCGCGAGACGCGTGAGAACGAGGAGAACGGCGTCCTCTTGCGACGCTGGCTCGCGGTGCAGCCGGGCCAGGTCGTGTGCGATCTCGGCTGCGGCAACGGCTACCACACGCTGCCGCTGGCCGAAGCCGTCGGCCCGACGGGCCGCGTCCTGGCGGTCGATCTGCAGCGCCAGATGCTCGAGCTGCTGCGGTTACGCGCCGAGGCGAAGAAGCTCGGCAACGTCGTGCTCGTCGAGGCTGCCGTCGACGATCCGAAGCTCGCGCGCGGTTCGTGCGATCTCGTGTTGCTCGTCGACGTCTACCACGAGTTGTCGCATCCGGTGCGTGTGATGGCGCACATCCGGGCGGCGCTGAAGCCGAACGGCCGCGTCGTGCTGGTCGAGTTCCGCGCCGAGGATCCCGCGGTCCCGATCAAGCCCGAGCACAAGATGAACAAGGCGCAGGTCGTGCGCGAGATGGCCGAGCACGGCCTGCAGCTCGTCGACTCGTTCGACGAGCTGCCGTGGCAGCACGCGATGGCGTTCGCGTCGGTCGATGCACCTGGTCCGCGGTTCGCGCCGCAGCAGGTGCTGCGAGGGTTCCTCGCGGCGACAGGCGGCTCCGATGCGCGGATCCCGCCGCCCTATCTCGCCGCCTCGCTCGCGCGCGGAGACCTGCCCGCGCTCGCAGCGGACCTGTGCACGGAGCTGCGAGCGGGCGCCGGCGGTCGCCTGCTGGCATCGCTGCGGGCCGCCGATGGGGGCGCCTTGCCGCACGGCCGCGACGAGGTCGTGCTCGCGCGCGACGGCGACGGCCGCTGGTTCGTCGAGACCGTGCGGCCGGGCGTGCCTTTCCTGCGCCCGCACGGCTCGCAGCATGCGTTCGTCGCGATGCACACAGGTACGGGCCCCGGCACCGTGGACGAACAGATAGCACTCGTGCACGAGCTCGGCTTCGACGGCCTCGCGTGGGATCTCGACCATCTGCCCGAGGTGCGCCGCGCCTGCGAAGAGCGCGGTGGCGACCTGTTCTCGGCCTACGGCGTGCTCGACCTCGGTGCGGGAACCGAGGAGCGCCTGCTGCCGCTGCGCCTGGCCATGCAGGCGCTGGCGGGTGGTCCCGGCATGCTCTGGATCGCGCTGCGGCACGAGGGCATGACTGCGCGCGATCCCGCCGGCGACGACGCGGCCGTGAAGGTCTTGAAGGCCTTGCTGGCCCACGCCGACGTCACGGGTGTCGAACTGGCGCTCTACCCTCACCACGGATTCTGGCTCGAGACCGTCGAGGATGCGCAGCGCCTGTGCGCTCGGATCGACCACAGGCGGCTCGGCATCTGCTTCAACCTCTGTCACTTCCTGCGCGGAGGGAACCGGCCCACAGCACCGCTGCTCGCCAGCTGCCGCGGGCATCTGTTCGCGGTCACCGTGAACGGTGCCGATGTCGATGGTGGCGACTGGCGCAGGCTGATCCGTCCGCTTGGCGAAGGCACCTTCGATCTGCGCGGCTTTCTCGCCGAGCTCGATGCGGTCGGCTTCGACGGGCCCATCGCGCTGCAGGGCTTCGGCATCGAGCAGCCACCGCGCGATCACCTCGCGGCATCGATGGCGGCGTGGCGCGCGGCCCAGAAGCGGTGACCGCGGATGGACAGGCGAGGCAGCTACCTGGCAGGTTGTGACGGCAGCAGCAGGTCGAGCCAGGCGACGCCGAACGGGGCATCGGTATCGACCTGCTTGTTGCCGCGCGTCGTTTCGCCGCGCAACGCGAGCTGCAACACGCCCGGCATGCCATCCGCGGCGCCGCGAGTCACGGCGCTGCTGGCCTCGAGCGAGGCCTCGCTCTCGAACGGGTGAAAGTTGGCGTGGGTCGTCGTGGCGACCGCCACGTAGCGGTCGACCATCGCGCGCGGCAGCGTCCACTTCGCGTTCGGCCCGACGAGCACGAGTGCGTCGGCAGTGGCGCCGGGCCGCAGCTGGCAATCGCTCTGGCGTGGCCAGACGACGGCCACCGAACGGTCCTCGACGATCGAGAGCAGGGCCACGTGCACTTCGCGGGCACTGCGGTTCGTGATGCGGAACGTGATCGCGCCGCCGCCCGATGTCGCCGCCATCGCGGGCGCCTTGGCTTCGACGCGGCCGTCCGGGAGCTTGCACCACTCGGCCGCTGGCTCGCGGCCTTCGAGCGCGCCGAGTGCCTCGGGCGGGGTCGGCACGACCTCGAGCGCGATGGTCAGTTGGGACGGCGTTGCCACGAGCTCACGCAGGGTCCGGTAGGAGTGTTCGATGCGCAAGCGGCCTTCGAGCGCTGCCTTGTCGCCCGGCAGCGAGCGCGCCACGTAGCCTGCGGGATCGAGCAGCTGCAGCGCGCCGTCGCTGGCGCGGCCGATGGTCCCATCCGCACCGTCGCTCGCGAACACCGCGTACTCCGAACCCCGCAGCACGTCGCCCGGAACTCCCGACTGACGCTTGAGACGCAGCGGTGGCCGCCCGCTCGATGGTCCGCGCAGGCGCGCCACGAGCGCGCGTTCGACGAGGTTCCTGCCCTCGTCACAGAGGCGGAACACCGAGCTGTCCGGGCCCACCGTCTCCGACTTCGCGGTGCCGAGCACCTTTTCGTCGAGGTCGACCAGCTCGACTTCGCACGCGGAGGCGAGTCCGTGCAGGCGGCCCGCCTCCACGAACACGCGACCATCCGGCGCGACCTCCGCCGCGAACCCTTTCGGCAGCTGCAGGAAGGTGCCGTCGAAGACCGGCCGATCGAGATCACCCTCGAACGAGACGGTCTGCGGGAACTCGGCGGCAACCAGCGCCCGACTGCGCAACGCGACCTCGCGCCACGAACGCGCCTGCGCGCTACGCAGCAACGTCGTCAGGCTGTGCGTCAAGGCTCCGGTGCGACGCCCGCTCGGGAGCTCGCGTTCGAACGCGAGCTCGGAGTTGCTGCTCGCCGCGATGTGCAGGTAGCGCAATCCGGTCGCGTCGTCGGCCGTGCGCAGCGGGTCGTTGTCGTCGAGCAGCGGCAGATCCTTCGGCCAGATCGCGTGGACCCAGGCTTCGTCCCATGGCCGTGTGTCCGCCGGTTCGAAGCGGGTCGCGCGAGGTCGCGCACCGCGCGTCACGTCGCCCGAGTAGCAGGAGTCGGTGACGACGACGACGTGACGGGCCTTCGCGGCGAGCGCGCGCACGAGCGAGTAGATCTCGTCGTCGACGAGATCGCGGTTGTGCGTCTCGTCGGACCGGCTGTCGAAGCAGACCAGGCTGCCGTCGAAGGAACCGGCGATCCCTTCTTGGGCCTCCATTCCCTTGTTCGATTCGCGGCCACTCTTGTCGATCACGCGCGAACCGTGGCCACTGAACCAGAACACCGCGCAGGTCGAAGCATCGGCTTGCGCGATCAGATGATCATGGAAGCGTTCGATGATGCGCTGGTGAGTCGCGTCCTTGTCCAGCAGGACCTCGATGTCCCTCGCCTCGAAGCCGCCGTTCCGGCGCAGCACCGTCTGCACCGAGCGCAGGTCGTTGTGCACGCCGCCGAGCGGAGCAGGCACGAGGCGATTGTTGTCCGCGGGCAGCTCGTAGTTCTGCACGCCGACCAGCAGCGCGAGCCGGGGGCGGTTGCCGGCGGGAGCGCCCTGGGCCGTCGCCGGGGTCAGGATCCCGGCGACGGCCAGCAGCAACGCGGTGGGGAGCAGAGTGCGCATGGATGTGCGCGCCCGGGTGGCTAGCGGGTGGTGCGTGCGACGACGGAGTAGGGACCGATGCGGCCGCTCGCCACGTTCACGGTGGCGACGAGGACATCGATCGTCTTGCAGACATCGATTCCGAGCGGAATCACGAGCTGGATGGGCTCCTTGTCGTACTCGTCGCCCGTGTTGGCCTTGTTGCTGTTGGTCACCGGGGCGCCGTTGTCGCCGGTCTGTTGTGGTTTCGGCTTGACGATGAGCTTGATCTGCGTGATGCCGTCGACGGGTTTGACGGAATCGACGTCGACCGCGTACTGGTCGGACAACAGGTCGGTGTGCAGCACCGCGGTGTACTCGGGCGGCAGACTGTCCGTGCTGATGAGCTCGATCTCGATGTTCGGCCACATCGGGGCGATGCTCGTGGGCTCGATCGGAATCACCTTGGCCAGCAGCGGTTCATCTACCACGCCGGCGGCCTTGTGGTCGACGTAGATCTTCACGAGCTTCGCGACCTTCAGGATGTCCGCGGCGACCGGCACCTTCACGTTGAGCAGTTTGAGATCTGCGTTGGACTGCCACTGCTGCAGTTCGAGGCCGAGGTAGACCTTCACGCCGTCCGGCTTCGGGTCGACCTTGATCACTACGAGCTTGTATCCGGCGTCAGCCACCCAGGCGTCCGCGTTGATCACGACCTGCGTGCCATCGTCCGACGGCTTGAGGCTCACCTGGATCTTCGGGCCGTAGTAGTTCTTCTCCACGAGGTAGGCCCAATCGGACACCGGCAGCGGCTTCTTTGGCTTGGCCAACGCGTTGGTGATGCTCACCTCCAATTCGTCGGGTGAGAGCTGCCAGGCCTGATCCTCGAACACGGTGCCATCGGCCGCGATCAACAGACGCGCCGGCACTGCTTGCACGCCATACTTCTTCGCGAGGTCGGCATGGACTCCCTTGCCGTCGAACACGATCTTCCAATCCATGTCGAACCCATCGGCGGCCTGCAACACGAGGCCCCGGTCCGCATCGGAATCGAGCGAGACGCTGACGATCTCGAACCCCTGCGCGCGGTAGCTCTCGTAGAGCCTGGTCAGCTTCTGGCGTTCGGCGAGCGAGTCGTAGTCGGAGACCGAGAAGAAGTCGAGCAGCACGACCTTGCCAACCAGATCCGAAGAGGTGAGGACCGTGCCATCGATCAGGTTGGTAGCAAATGGAACGATCTGATCGCCGACCTGGATGTTGTCCGCGTGCAGCTTGATGGCTGCTTCCTTCGCGGCGTCGGTGCCCGGGTATTGGTGTACCGCGCCGTAGAGCAGGGCCTTGGCGACCACGTCGACGGGAGGCATGTAGGTTGGCAGCGATCCGTCGCTGTTTGGCGCCCAGCCGCCGTCGATCGGGATCTTGATCGTGCCGTCGACGGGCTTGAGTGCCACGAGCGTGCGCAGACCCGCTGCGGCGTCGAGCACGATCTGCTTGTAGATCGCGCTGTGCTTGAGCTGCTCGTCGCGTCGTCTCTGGTCCTCGATGGCTTTCAGCTTCTCGTTGTAGCTGGCCTCGACCGGTGCCGGCTTGATGTTGCGCCACGATCCGACCGCCGTTTCGTTGGCGTTCAGTTTCGCTGCGATCAGTGCATCGACCATGAAGGTCGTTGCCTTGGTGGGCGTGTTCACAGGGATGATGCTGTTGATGCCCAGGCGCGAAATGAGATCGGCTTCGGCGACGGCCAGGGCGGCCTTGTCGGCAGGCGTCTTCACATCCTTGCGGATGCTCTCGAGCAGCGCCGACGCGAGGTCCCACTTGTTGAGCCGCGTCGCGACGAAGACGGCGTCGAGACGCTTGTCGAACACGTCACCCTCGGCTGCGACGACCTTCAGGTACTCATTGACCGTGTCCGAGAGTTCGACCACATCCCCCGCGGCCAGCGCGATCTGCAGCAAGTCGGACTGATCCGCGCTATCGGCATCGAGGTCCTTCAGGATCCTCACGGCAGCGTCGATCATCTTGAGCTTGACGTAGATCCGCGCCAGCAGCGAACGAGCGCCCTCGGCCTCCTTGGTCCCCTTGAATTGCCGGATGAACTCCTCGAGCCGGACTGCCCAGATCTTCAGCAACTCCTCTTCGCCGTAGGTGGTGAGCTCGGGCGGGTCGGTCGACAGCGCGACCTCCGTCAGCATCGTCTGCAGCGAGGTGCGGATCGAGGCGAACTGGGACGCAGCCGCTGCGCTGGTCAGCTTCACGGTCATTTGCGCCTTGCGTGCCGCAATGGCGCTGACGTTCGTGTCCCGCGTCGTCTTGGGGGTCTCCTGAGCCAATGCGGAAATCGAAAGCGCCGCGAGGACGGCGCTCGATACGGTAAGTCTCATTGATTGCTCCTTCTGGGGTGAATGTCGCGCGAGGGCGGCTGCTTCTACAGTCGCGGGGGTCGCGAGGCTGCGATCGGGCCTCGCGATGAACTCGCGCATTCTTCCGTTCGTCGCGACGAAAAACGAGGGGGCCCCACCTCGGTTCAGAGATTCGTTGCAAAAACCATCATTCCTGGCAACGGAGTCCGGGATGCGCTGCGGCGCGTGAGCGGGTGGGTCGCGGCCTCGGCATCGCGAGTTGCCGCTGCGTCGGTCGCGGCGCCGCGATCGCGCCCACGATCACGCAGGGTGTCGCTTAGATCGCCCTCGAGCACACGTTGCAGCGCGAGATCGAGTGGCCGGCGCCGCGTCGCGATCCCCACGAGCCCACGCGCTTCTGCACCTCCGCGCGCACTCTGCAGCGCAGCCTGCGAATTCTGCGCCAGAAGGAACATGCATCACCGAGCCGCTGTCGACACTTGCACCGGCAAGGTCGCAGCGTAGTGTTGCTCGTGCCCTGTGCGGGGAAGCCGGTGTGATTCCGGCGCTGTCCCGCAGCTGTCACCGAGGACGAACGTCCAGCAAGCCACTGGCGCACCTTGTCGGGTGTGCTGGGAAGGCGGACCAGTAGGTCGATCCGGAAGCCAGAACACCCGCGCAGAGCCGGCCGGCAGGCCGATCGACTCACTGCAATCCGGCGCGCAAGACGCCGAGGTGGAGCATGTCCAGGCTACGAGCCTTCGTCGGGTCGCCCCTCGCGATCCGTCTCTCCGTTCTTCTTTCTCTTTCGCTCGAGGCCGCCGAGCTCGTGCCGGCCCAGCAGATTCCCGAGGGCTGGGTGTCGGGCGTCTATCCGCTCGCTGCGCAAGTCAGCCTGGTCCTCGAGACCCCGAGCGGCATGGTGACGTTCGACGGCACCACCGTCGTGCTGACTCCGACGGGCCAACCCGGAACCGTGCTGCTGCAGTTGCCGAGCTTCGTCTACGGTTCCTTCCTGGTCCAAGCGGGACCCGGTCACGTCCTGTTCGGCCACACCGGCAGTCTCGACGCGATCTGGTACTTGCCGTTGCAGGGCAGCCCACCGACCCAGCCGCTCGCATTCGTCACCCTCAACTACGACGCGGTGCTGTTGACGCCGACCAGCGCACTGGTCTCGGCACGCACCGGTGGGTGGGGCGCGGCCGACAACGACCTGCTCGTGCTCGACCTGCTGACCGGGAATACGCAGCTCGTCGTGCGTGTGCCCGGCGCCTCGGGACCCCTCGCGATCGCCCCGAACGGTGACGTCTACTATGCGACCGGCTACGCCGGCATCCCGATGCCTCCTGGAACGACGACGGTCCTGCGGTTCCGCCGGCTGCAGCTCGACCTCGCGTTGCAGACCCCCCGCGTCCTGGGCCTCGCCCACGCCGAGACGGTGGTCTCGGGTCTCGACTCGGCCGGAGACCTCGCGTTCGACGACGACGGGGACCTGCTGTTCGTCGATTGGTTCAACTCACGTATCGGCGAGATCAGCGATGCCGTGGGCTCGTCGCCCTGGCTGGCCGCGCCATTGGCCGACTACGCCCTCGCTGCGGTGTTCCCGACCACTGTGCAGTTCGTGCCGGGGAATGGAGGGGGCGTGTTCGAACCGTTCCAGCCCGCGAACGGTTCGCTGCTCGTGCACGAGACCGACTACACGGCGATCAGCCGGGCCCGCCGGCTGCGTGCAGCTCCGGCCGACCTCTCGGCAACCGGCGGCTCGCCGATTCCGTCCGGTCCGTTCGTGCTGACCACCGTGAACGGTCCGAACCTCGGCCTCGGCATCGTCGCGTTCGCGTTCGACGCGACGCCGGGCACGTTCACGCTGCAGATACCTGGCTTCGAACAGCCGCTGGCCTGGAGTCACGCGCTCGTTGCGACGCCGATGCTCGCGACCATTGCCTTCGATGCCAGTGGTGCGGCGGCGCTGGCGCTCGTCAATCCAGGGTTTGCCCCGGCGAACGCCGTGACGGCGCAGGTCGCGTTCGTGTCGGCTGCAGGAGTCCTCGGCGCGACTGCGCCCATCAACCTGCTCCTCGGTCCCTGACCGAGCTGGGCCCTTGCACCGCGCGCGCAAAGTGCGCCGCGACACGGGCGACCAGCGCGCGCCGGCTCGTCTCGCTCGCTGCGAACTGGCTCGCGGTCGCGAGCGCTGCTGCGCTCTCGAAGCTCCGAGCAGCCAGCTCGCCACAACCGGCCGCGAGCCATTGCTCGAACTCCGTCGTGCTCAACTCGAGGTGGAACTGAAAGCCATACGAGCCGTGCAAGCGGAACGCCTGCTGCTCGTAGCGCTCCGTCGAGGCGAGCAGCGTCGCGCCGGGCACCGGCGTGAACGTGTCCTGATGCCAATGGGCCACGAAAAGCGTGCTTTCGCCACTGCCCGTCACAGCGTCGGCCATGCCAGCTTGCGTCCAGCGGATCGGCGCCGCGCCGATCTCAGCGCGCTCGCCGCGGAACACCGTCGCGCCGGCAGCGCGAGCCAGCAGTTGCGCACCGAGGCACACGCCGAGGCACGGCGCGCCGCGCTCGAGGCGCGTAGCGAGCAGCGACACCTCGTCGGCGAGCCACGGATGCGGATCGAAAGCACTCATCGAGCCGCCCATCACGACGACGAGCTCCGCCTCGGCATCCGCAGGCTCGACGCGCCGGAAGCGAGGCACGAGCGAGAAGCCGAAGTGCTCGAGCGCGGGACCGAGCCAGCCCGCACCCTCGTGTTCTTCGTGTTGGATGACGATCGCGCGCATGTCTGTCGCGCATCGTACTCTCGAGGCCTGCCCGTCACCGGGCTGGCCCGGCCATTCCCGCGCGCGTCGATGCCGTTCGAACAGGCGCAGGTGCGGGGATCAGGCCCCGGGAGGCAGCGTCCTCACGGATCCGTTCCACAGCATGCACCTCGCGCGATAGAGGTCGCGTTCGACGACGTCGACCGAGGTGCCGAGCCTGGCTGCGACCGCTGGCCTCGACAGACCGCCGATCCAGCACAGCGTGGCCGTCTTGGCGAGTCTGGGGTCGACTTCGTCGAGCTCGGAGAGCAGGCGATGCACGTCGGTCACACGGCCGGTGGCATGGAGCCCATCCTGAGCGCGCGGATGCCGCTCCTCGCGCTGAGCTCGGTGGAGTTGCATGCGGCACTTGTCGGCGACTGCGTTGTCGCGGCGGTTGTCACGCATCAGGCGGGCGATCGCGAGACCGAGCCACACTGCGACGCCGCACCAGGCGAGCACGAGCCAGATCATGGCTGCCTCCCGTTGCCACGGCGGGCCCGTTGCGAGGTTCGAATCCTGGGGATGTTCATGCCAGCACATCCGTCCGGTCTCGCCGGACCCCATCATCGATGGGTGCAAGTTCCTCTCGCTCGCCGGTTTCCTAGACGACGAGGACTCGGGCGCCGCGCGCCTGTCCGTGCGCAAGATCGCGCAGCGCGCGGTTCGCTTCGCGCAGCGGATAGGTCGTGACCGTCGGGCGCATCGGAATCGCTGCGGCCAGCGCGAGGCATTCGCGCACGTCGGCCCGCGTGACGTTCGCCACGGTCTTGATCTCGCGCTCCATCCACAGGTGCTCTTGGTAGCGCAGGCGCAGCAGTTCGCGCTGGTCGGCGCCCTCCTTGCTGATCGCGTTGATGACGAGCCGGCCGCCGGGGCGCAGGTTGCGCAGCGCTTCGAGCACGGGCCGCCAGGCCGGCGTGGTGTCGATGATGGCAGCCAGCGGTTCGGGCGACCTGTCCGCCGTGTCGCCTGCCCAGCAGGCACCGAGCGCGCGCGCGAAGTCGCGTTGCCCGGGATCACGCGCGAACACGTGGATCGGGCTGTGCGGCAGGCGATGGCGCGCCATCTGCAACACGAGGTGGGCCGAAGCACCGAAGCCTGTGAGTCCCAGAGGCTCACCGTCGCGCAGGCTGCACAAACGCAGCGCGCGGTAGCCGACCGCGCCGGCGCACAACAGCGGTGCGGCCTCGACGTCGCCGAACGTCGAGGGCAACGGGCATGCGTAGTCCTCGGGTACCGTCATGAGCTCGGCATAGCCACCGTCGACGTCGCGCCCCGTGGCGACGAACTGGTCGCTCAGGTTCTCGTCCTCCGTGCCCGACGAGCGCCAGATCCAACCGACGCCGACGCGGTCTCCGACCAGCAGTTGTGCTGTGCCGCTGCCCGTCGCGACGACGCGCCCGACGACCTGGTGGCCTGGCACGATCGGCAGCCGCGGTGGGGGCGTGCGCCCCTCGATCTCGTCGAGCTCGGTGTGGCACAAAGCACAGACCACGACGCGCAAGAGGACCTGCCCCGTTCCCGGCTCGGGGTCCGGCAGTTCGCGCCACGACAGCGGTTCGGGATCGTCGCGCAACGACGCGATCTTCGACAGACACATCGCGTTCACGATTGGACTCGCGCGATGCTGCGATCGTGCAGCCGCCGCAGCAGCAACTGCGCGAGCACCGCTCCGGACAGCGCCATGGTCATGTCCCACTGCGCATCCCACGGATCGCCCTGCATGCCGAGCCACTCGGGTCCCGATGTGGGGTAGCAGACCAGGACCAGGGCCATCTCGAGCAGGTCGTAGCTCGCGCTGAGGGCGAGGCAGCAACCCGTGACGAGCCAGAACAGCGTGCGACCCGCCGGCAGGCCGCGCCGTCGCAGCAGCCACTCACGCAGCAGGATCGCCGGCACGAAGCCCTGGAAGAAGTGTCCGATCCGATCGACCGGGTTGCGCTCGAGGCCGAACACGTCCATCAACCACTGCGGGAGCGGCACCTCCGCGAACGTGTAGCGGCCACCGAGGCACTGGATCAGGAAGAACCAGGCCAGCAGTACGTGGCCGAGGTCGCTGAACCGGAACCAGCGGCGCCGCACCGCGAACACCGCCATGACCGCGGTGAGCGGCAGCACTTCGAAAGCCCAAGTCGGCTTGTCTCGGGCACCGAGGAAGGACCACAAAAGCAGCAGCAGACATCCGATCGCGAGCGCGGGAAAGAGCCACGGACGAGCTCTCGAGCCGGCGGCCGCCGGCGCCGCGGCTCGGGCCTCGCCGAGCCCCTCGCTCTGCGGCGTTCGCATGGCGAGCGAGCGTAGCGGCGGGAGTCCGGCCGCACCATGCGGCGCTTGCCGGCAAGCGGAATCCGCCGAGCCCCGATCACGGCCTCGTGCGTAGGGGCTGCAATGAGCCTCGAACCGAGTCCCGTCAGCGATCGAGTCGACGGCGTGACATGGGAGATACGGCCCGAGTGGCTGGCCGGTCGCCATTGGTGGCGCATCTACATCGACCGGCATGTGAAGGTCCTCGTTCGCTACAAGGAGAACGCGATCCGCGCGGCCGAGGCGTTGGCGGCCGACGAAGCGCAGTTCCGGCGCGAGGCAGGCACGGCGGACTAGTCGTCGCCGCTACGCGGCGCCAACCCTACAGGCGCGCGAAGCGATCGGTCTCTTCGATCAGCGCGCTGCGGATCCCCGGCTCGGTCATCGAGTGACCGGCGTCGGGCACGATGACCAGCTTCGCTTCGGGCCACGCGCGGTGCAGATCCCAGGCCGACGTAGCAGGACAGCAGACGTCGTAGCGGCCTTGCACGATCACGCCGGGAATGTGGCGCAGGCGCCTGGCGTTGCGCAGCAGCTGGTCGTCGTGATCGAAGAATCCGCGGTTGACGAAGTAGTGTGCCTCGATGCGCGCGAACGCGTCGGCGAACCGCCCACCGCCGAACTTCTTCACGAGCGCGGGATCGACGTGCAGTTTGCTCGTGCGGCCTTCCCAGACCGACCAGGCCTTCGCGGCCTGCCTGCGGACCCTGCGATTGCTGCCCGTCAGTCGCTTGTAGTAGGCCTTCATCATGTCGCCGCGCTCGCGCTCTGGAATCGGCTCGAGGTAGTCCTCGAAGGCGTCGGGGAAGATCCTGCTCGCCCCGTCCTGATAGAACCACAACAGCTCGCTGCGGCGCAGCAGGAAGATGCCGCGCAGCGTGAGCGCCACGACTCGCTTCGGATACGTCTCGGCATACGCGAGCGCCAACGTGCTGCCCCAGCTGCCGCCGAACACGACCCAGCGGTCGATGCCGAGGTGCACTCGCAGCTGCTCGATGTCGTTGACGAGGTCCCACGTCGTGTTCTCGCGCAGCTCGGCGAACGGACGGCTCTTCCCGCACCCGCGCTGGTCGAACAGCACAATGCGCCACTTCCTCGGGTCGAAGTACCGCCGATACACGGGATCGATGCCGCCGCCGGGCCCGCCGTGCAGGAACACCACGGGCTTGCCCCTCTGATTGCCGCACTCTTCGTAGTGGATCGTGTGCAGATCGGAGACCTTCAGGTGGCCCTCGCGGAAGGGCTCGATCGCCGGGAACAGATCGACCAGTTGGCGCTTGCTGACGACGGTCGTTCGCTTCATGCCCCGATGCTGTCTGCCCGGTCGTTGCTTGGCCAGAGAACTGTCCGGTTACCGGGCGCTGCAGGCCGTGAGTCGCACGTGCGCGTGCCGCCAGTAGTCCTCTTCACCGATCCGGTGCGCCAACGCGCTGATCTCGTGCTGCAGGGCGGTTCGGGCGACCTCCAGGATGGCGCGCTCGTGCGGCAGGCCGATGCGCAGTTCGAGGTCGTGCAGGCGGTTCATCAGGATCTGCAAGCGGTTGTGTTCGGCGGGGGAGGTCATGGCAACACCAGCGGGGGTTCAGGTCATGGGGGGGAAGGGGAGAGGAACGCGGGCCGATCCGCACGTTCATTCGACACAGGGGAAAAGAGGCTCCGGAGCGCACGGTTACACCTGCGTGCGGCAGAAAAAGCCTCTGCTCTCGACCGGGGGATCGCGCGGCCCGGACGGGGCAACTACGGCCAGAGCCAGAGTGACTTGTCAGCGGCGACCTCGCGGCCGTGGTCGATCGCCTTCCGGATCAGCTCAGGAGCGAAGGCCGTGGCCGAGTTGTTCCCGCCATACCACTCGCGCGGCGCGAGCACCTTGATGCTCACGGTGCGTTTCCCGTTGGCGGCGAGCGAGGCCTCGAGCGTCTTCCCTGCCGCGGTCAGGGCCGCGGGACCACCGACCGCCTTGGCTGCGGCGAGCAGCTTCCCGGTGTCCTCGAGCACGCGGTTCCACTTCAGCGCGCCGCGAATGTCGTCGAGGTAGATCTCGTCGGTCAGGATGTCGACCGTGCGCTGGAGGATGTCGATGCCGCTGACGGCCGTGCCGAGCCAGTTGTCGTCCCAGTCGCCGTACTGGGTTGGCATCGTTGCGTTCACGGGGAACGAACCATCGGGCTGCTTCAACGTGCGACTGGTCAGCAGCACGTAGATCTCGTCGGGGCCGGGTTTCGCGCGGAAGGCCGACTGGAGCGGCGTGATCTCACGAGCACCACCGTCCACGAGCACGTCGTTGGGCTCGCCGCGGACTTCTCTCCAGACGGGCGGGAACACGACGGGGATCGCGGTCGACGCGAGGATCAGCTCGAGGAAATCCGTCGCGCTCGGCGTGTGCTCCCGATAACCGCCCGTGACCAGGGAGACCGTGCCAACGGCGAAGTCTCTGCCGGACGTGCGCAGCTTCGCCGGGTCGCAGTGCCTCTCGAGCAGCTTCTTGAGTGGTTCGTTGTCGAACAGGCTGTCCTTGCCGGCAGCGAGGCCCGCGTAGCCGAAGGCACGCTCGTCGTAGATGCTGCTGTTTCCGCGTACGTCCTCGAGCCAGATCTTCGTGAGTCCGCCTGCGGCGGTCTTCAGATGAGACAACGACTGCGTGCCCGTGGGGGCTTGGGCGAGGAACGCAGCATTCAGCGCACCGACGCTCGTTCCACGCAGGATGTGGAAGTCGAGGCCCATCTTCTGCACGAGCACCTCGAGCATCCCGACCTGATAGGCACCTCGGGCTCCACCGCCACTCAACACCAGAGCGCGTCTAGTCATCGTACCGACCTCCGCATGCATATCGGCAGCGTGAGTGGTCGTCTTGCCAGCCCTTGCCCGCCGGCCAGACGATCCGCCGGTGCGAACGCGCCGTCAAAGGCGAGACGCGGAGCGGCTTCGATGCAGCCGGTTCAGTGCCTGAACGTGCGTTCGAGCGGTTGATCGCGTAGCGTGCCCGCGCTGCGCAGCTTCACACCGGCCGCGTCCGCGGTGACTAGCAACGGCCCGTCGCCGAGCGGGTCGCGCAGCGGCGGCGCCTCGTTGCCGCGGTGCAACTCGAGCGACGCGCGCAGCAGACGCAGGATGGCCAGCGCTTGGCGCAGGTTCATCTCGGCCGACGTGAAGTTCGGGATCATGATCGACACGACCGGATTGGCTCCCTCCGACAGCCGCCGGAACCACTCGTCGATCTGCGCTTGGCGCTTCGACCACGGGACCGCTGGATCGGCTTCGAGCTGCGCGGCCGCGCCTGCAACCTGCAGGAAGGCGTCGGCGATCATCCAGCGGCTCGAGAAGCCGTAGCGCCATTCGAAACTCGGCACCCAGCTGTCGTCGGCGCCGGCCCAGCGCAGCGAGTGACTGAGGAACAACAGCTCGCCCGTGAGATCGAGCGTCTCGGGCAACTCGCGGTCCAGCCGTTCGAGGCCGCTGGCCAACAGGTCGAGCGCATCACGGTCGAGGCGGCGCAGCATCTCCTCGGGCCAGCAGTCCGTAGCGATCATGAGGATCGCGACCGCGATCATCTGGTTGATCAGGCTGCCGCGATGCAGCAGGTCGGCGCCGAACTGAGCCGCATCGAGCGTGCGTTGCACGGCTTCGATGCTGCGGCCCTCGTGACGCAACACGCGGGCTTCGAGCACGGCGATGTTGACGACCCAGCGGCAGTCGAGCAGGTTCTCGATCGAGGTCTCCGGCTCGTCACCGAGTGGCGGCGGCGACGCGTTCGCGCTGTGGGCGCCGGCCCGCAGCGAGGCGAGCATGGGGGCCCATCTGGCGCGGAACGGCTCCACCGCGCTGGCAAGCTGCTCGTCGCTGGTCGCGAACAGCTTCGCCGGCGGCGGCAGCTGCCTGCTCAGCGGTCTCGCGGCGGCGAGCGCGTGCCCGTAGTGCGAGAACGCGGCGCCCTTGATGACTTCACCCCACAGCGGTTCGCGTTTCTGGGTCCTGGCGTTGAACTTCCGGCGCAGCTGTTCCTTCTGCTCCTCCATCGCGGTCCAGCTGGCCCCGGCGCGGAACGACACGATCGTGGCGCTCGCCAGCATGGCCAGCGTGGCGATGCCGCAGCCGGCGAGAACCAGGCGGCGACGGCCACGCGTGATCGGGTGCATGCCGAAACTATCGACGCGGCTCGAGCCTCGGTTGCGTGGCGCGTCGAAGCACCGATGACAGCGCGATCACCGCGCGGCAAAGGACAGCCGGGCAAGGCCATCACGAGGTCTTCCAGTGCTCGCGGGCGCGGTGCCAGAGTTGCCACAGCGGGCGGCCCAGACGTGGGAACGCCGCCACGATGTGCGCGAGCTCCCGGCGCAGGCTCGCGTCGGCGGTGTTGCGCGCGTCGCGCCGCGCGCGCCGCAGCTCGCGGGCCGCCAGCGAAGCGAAGTTCACGGGCGGCTCGAGGGTCGCAGCCGCTTCGCGCAGCGCAGCGTAGGCCTCGCCGAACGCGTACTCGTGGAACAGGACCAGCGTGTCGAGCACGTCGCGCCGGAACGCGCGGGATTCCGCGTTGACGGCGCTCGCCGCCGCGGCGTGGATCCGGAACGTGGCCAGCTTGTCGCGCACGCGCGCGAGGCCCTCGTTGCTCGCGATCCTCGCCCAGTACTCGAGATCACAGAGCTGGATCAGGTGCGCATGGAATGAGCCGTAGCGCCGCACCGTGTCGCGGTGCAGCAGGCTCGCCGTGGGCTCGCCGAAGAAGTTGATGCCGGGGCGCTCGACCAGGACCTGGCGCACCGCGCTCGCGGGCACACGTTCCGCAGCCCCGAACAGTGCCTCCATCGGCGGCATGTCGAGGAACCATCGCCGCGTCGCTTCGTCGGTGCCCGGCGCCATCTCGACGTTCCGTTCGCAGATCACGAGCCCTGCGGTTCCCGCCGCTGCGGCGACCATTCGTTCGACACAGGTCGGGGCCAGCGCGTCGTCCTGACACAGCAGCTTGATCCACTCTGCGCGCGCTGCGGCCACCGCGCGGTTCCAGTTGCCCGCGAGCCCAGCGCGCTTCTCGTTCGCGATCACGCGCACGCGCGCGTCTGTTGCCGCCACACGCTTTGCTATCGCGACGGTGTCGTCGTCCGAGGCGTCGTCGCACACGACGATCTCGAGGTCGCGCTCGGTCTGCGCGACGGCGCTGCTCAGGCACGCTCCGAGCCAAGGGGCACCGCGGAACGTGGGCACGCAGATCGAGACGCGGGGAGAGGTCACTGGAGTGCCTGGATGCGGCGAAGAGTAGCTTCGAGGCTGCTCGCGCTGAAGGCGATCGCGATCGCGTCGGCGACAACCACCGCCCAGTCCCGTGCCACTCGACCCCTTGACCGGTGCACGCGGAATGGAGACATTGACCTATGTGGTCAAGGGCATCGACATTGCCGCCAGGCACGATTCGACTCCGTCGTCTGCCAGCGAGGCACTGGTCGAAGAACTGCTTGGTGAGCTCATTGGTTTGCCCGCAGTGGAACGTGCGGCGGGCTTGCGCGCAATCTGTGCGCAGTTTCCCGAGCATGCCGAAGTCCTGAGCCGTCGCCTCGCGCTGCTCGAGAGCCAATTGCCGATGGCAATGGCAACCGAGCAGGTGATCCCCCTCGGGCGCTTCGAGTTGGTACGGCGGCTGGGCAGCGGCATGACCGAGGTCTACCAGGCGCGCGATCCGCGCAGCGGCGGCCACGTGGTCGTCAAGGTGCTCCGCCGGCCCGAACTGCTCGACGCGGTGACGCAGCAGAGTTTCGCTCGCGAGGTGATGGCCGCATCGCGGCTGAACCACCCCTGCATCGGCACCGTGCTCGAGGTCGGTGCGATCGAGGACGCGCTGTATCTGGTCCAACCCTACCAGGCCGGCATCACGCTCGCGGACTGGATCCGGCAGATGAAAGCGCGCGGTCGCGGCCTTCGCCCCGTGGACGTGGATCTGGTCCTCAGATGGCTCGAGGACATCCTGCGCGCGCTGCACGCCGCGCACAAGGCTGGGCTCGTGCATCGCGACGTGAAGCCGTCCAACATCCTGCTGCCGTTCCAAGGTCGGCCACAGTTGTTGGACTTCGGCCTGTGCAAGCAGATCGCAGCCGGAACCACGCCGGGCACGCCGACGCCGATCGCCGGAACCCTCGCCTACATGGCGCCCGAGCTGCTCGTCTTGCCGGCGCGTCCGCGCGGCCCGGCCGCGGACATCTACGCGCTCGGCGCGACGATGCACGAGTGCCTCGCCCTGCGCCCGCCGTTCGAAGGCGACAACGAGCAAGCGCTCTGCCGCGCCATCCTGCTGCAGGATCCGCCCGATCCGCGACGCTTGGTGCGCGGCCTGTCCCGCGGCATCCGGCGCGTGCTCGCGTGCTCGCTCGCGAAGTCGCCGGACGAACGCTATCGCGATGCGGCGGCATTTGCCGATGACCTGGCGCGGTTGCTGCGCGGCGATCGCGTGGCGCCGCCGCGCGCCCGCTTCGTGGTGCGACTCGGCCGCTGGTGCTCCCGGCATCGGTGGACGGTGCTGCCAGCGATGCTCGCTGCGGTGCTGTCGTGTGCCGCGCTGTTCGCCGAGTGGGCGCTGGCTCGTGCGGTCGATCCGGATGCCGCGCTGCTCGCGATCGCGGAGCGCGTCCGAGTGTCCGAAGCGCACGCCGATGCGCTCGTGCCCGGCTGGCCCGAGCAGGTGCCGGCATTGCGCGAGTGGTTGCGCAGCGAGGGCGAACCGCTGCAGGCGCTGCTGCCGCGCCTGCGCGAGCGCACGGCCGCGCTCGATCTCGATCCGGGCAGTGGTCCTGCTTTGGCCGCAACGCTGCGTTCGGCGCTCGCTCTGCTCGAACCGTTCGCGGCCGGCGAGCACGGCACGCTCGCGGCCGTGCGCGAACGGCTCGACTGGGCACAGCAGGTCGAGGCGGTCACGATCGAAGCGCCGGCCGCGGCGTGGCGCGACACGATTGCCGCGATCGCGGCCGACCCGCGCTACGGCGGGCTACGCCTGCAACCGCAACTGGACCTCGTGCCGCTCGGCCGCGACCCGAGGTCGGGTCTGTTCGAGTTCTACCATCCGCGATCGAGCTTGGCTGGTTCGCCGGCCGTGCAGCGCGAGGCAGAGCACCTCACGCTGCACGAGTTCAGCGGACTCGTCTTCGTGCTGATCCCGGCCGGGAAGTGCGAGATCGGTGAGCAGCGCCTCGATCCGCTCGGGCCACGCTACGACCCGGACGCGGCCTACTATGCCAAGCCCCACGAGGTCGAGCTCAGCGCGTTCTTCATCTCGAAGTACGAGATGACCCAGGGGCAGTGGTGGCGCATCACGGGTGAGCGGCCGTCCTGCTACCGCATCGGCCAGCGCTACGGTGAGGATCCGCCGATCAGCTGGCAGCACCCGGTCGAGTCGATCAATGCTCTCGTGTGCGACGCCGTGCTGCGCCGCATCGGCCTCGCGTTGCCGACCGAGGCCCAGTGGGAATACGCGTGCGGCACCGGTGTCAGGTCGTGGTGGTTCTTCGGCGACGACCCGCTGCTGCTCGTCAAGTACGCGAACATCGACGACCGGCGTTACCTCGCCACTCATCCCGGTGCCAAGGGTACGCTCGATGTCGACGATGGCTTTGGCTTCATGGCCCCGGTGGGTCGGTTCGCCCCCAACCCGTTCGGCCTGCACGACGTGATGGGCAATGTCTCCGAGTGGTGTCGCGACGAGTGCGCGGACTACCTGCTCAGCGTGCCGGCGCCCGGAGATGGCATGCGCACGCCGCACCGCGCGGATCCGGCGCGGTCGTTTCGCGGCAGCCACCATACGCAGAGCATCTTGAAGACCTCGAGTCGACCGGGCGCGTTACCGGACTTGAGGAACTACACTCTCGGTCTGCGGCCCGTGCGTCCGGTCTCGGAGCGTCCGCGATGAGCCCTCCGACCACGCCGCTGTCGTTCGGCCCCTTCGAGTTGCTCGAGCCCTTGGGCGGCGGCATGAGCATCGTCTATCGCGCGCGACGAACCGGCGATGCGCGCGAGTTGGCGGTCAAGCTGCTGCGCCAGGAACGTTCGCTCGACGGCGAGTCGCGCGGACGCTTCGCGCGCGAGCGGCGCGCCATGCAGCAGCTGTCGCATCCGGGGATCTGCCCACTGCTCGATGCAGGCGAGGTCGATGGCATGCCCTACCTGTGCATGCCGTTGTTGGCCGGCCGATCGTTCGCAGCGCATCTCGAGGACGCTCGGACTCGCGGTGTTCCGGTTGCGGCGACGCTGCCGAGCCGGCCAGGCGAGGGGCAGGATTGGCGGCGCGTCGTGGCGATCACGGCCGCGTTGGCCGACGCACTCGAAGTTGCGCACGAGCACGGCTTCGTGCACCGCGACGTGAAGCCAGCCAATGTCTGGATCGACGAACACGGCGAAGCCATGCTGCTCGACTTCGGCCTCGCCCACGACCGGGCCGACCGCTACCGCAACCTGACACGCACGGGCCAGGTTCTCGGGACCCCGACCTACCTGGCGCCGGAGCAGCTCGATCCAGGCCTCGGCACCGTCGATGGCCGCGCCGACGTCTACGGGCTCGCCGCCGTTCTCTGCGAGGCACTCACACTGGAGCCTCCGTTCCGGGGAGAGACCCGTGCAGAGCTGTTCGCCAACATCCTGACCGGGCAGTTGCACCTTCGATGCGAGGCCTTGGCGATTCCCGAGGTGCTCATCGACCTGATCCGGGTCGGCATGGCCCGCCGGCAGGCGGACCGGTATCCGAGTGCTGGCGCCATGGCAGCGGACCTGCGGCGCGTGCTCGCGGGCAAGCCGTTGGCGAAGCACGGGCCGGCGCGTGTGCGCAGCGCGGTCGCCTGGCTGCGTGCACGACCCCTGCGCGTCGCCGTCGCCGGTGTTGTGTTGACCGGCGTCGGTCTGTCGACCTCGGCCTTCGTGCGTCTCGCGCAAGCCGCGGAATCGAACCGCGAGCTGCAAGCGGCGAGCGAAGTGCAGGTGTGGCTCGGTCGCTTCGAGCTCGCACGGAGCAGCCATGCCTGCTTGCCGCCGCCGTGGCCGCAGCACCGTGCTGCGCTGCAAGCGTGGTTGCGCGAGCACGGCCGGCCCCTGCTGGCGGCGCCGGCAGAAGCCGAGCGCGGCGCACCGGATCTGCAAGCGTTCGCGCGGTCTGCAGTGGCAGAGCTCGAACGCCAGCTCGTGTTTCTGGCAGCGCTCGAGGCGCGTGGTGCCGCAGCCGACGCCGATCGCTGGGCCGCAGCCCGGGCCTCAGTGGCGGCCGACGTGCGCTTCGCCGGCCACACGCTGCTGCCGCAACCGGGCCTGGTGCCGCTCGGCGCCGACCCGGCTTCGCACCTCGAGGAGTTCTACGATCTCGCCTCCGGAGATCCGGCACTCGGAGTGCCGCAGCGCGACGACATGCAGAGGCTCGTACTCGGAGAGGCGCACGGCATCGTCTTCGTGCTGCTGCCCGGCGGGCGCTACCAACCCTTCGGAGACTCGCAGTCCGTCGTGCTGAGACCCTTCCTGCTCGCCAAGCACGAGCTCACGCGCGCGCAGCACGGCCGGTTGCACCCGGGCGAGGATCCCAACGACGTGCCGCTCGGCGAAGTCTGGAACGGCGAACTGCAGACCCTGCGGCATCCGGTCAATCGGGTGCCCTTCTCCGAGGCCCAGGCGCGGCTCCGGCGTTGGGGGTTCCAGTTCCCGACCGAGGTGCAGTGGGAATACGCGGCGCGCGCCGGCGGCGCGGACGAGATGCAGGCATGGGCGGGCAACTACAGCGGCGACGAGGATGGCGTGCACCGCTCTGCGCGCGTGGGCTCGTATCCGGCCAATGCCCTCGGTCTCCACGACATGCTGGGCAACGTCGCCGAACCGTGTGCCGACGCCGATGGCGCGCGCACGTTGCCGGCCCGGGACGGTGATGGTCTGCGCGATGCCGCGCCCGAGCAACCGCGTCGTATTGCGCGCGGCGGCAGCTATGGCAGCATTCGCTGGGCGCTGACCGGTGCCTCCGTGCTGGCCGCCGATCAACGCGAAGCAGCAGTCGGAATCCGTCCGCTGCGGGCCCTGGAACAAGACTGAACAAACCGGAAACACACATGCCTCAGAGATCACTTGCCGGAGCCACGGGTGGAGGTGGCACCTCGCCGACGCTCCGCGAACTCTTGCCGCAGTATCTGCCGCAGCTCGAGGGCTACGTGCGCGAGAATCTCGGTCGCACGCTGCGCGACCGCGAGTCGGCGTCGGATCTGGTCGACTCGGTGTGCGGCGACCTGCTCGCCGAGAACATCGCGTTCGAGTATCGCGGCGAGGGTGAGTTCCAGAGCTGGCTGCGCTCGGTCGTGGTCAACAAGATCCGCGGCCGGCTGCGGTTCGTCCGGGCCAAGAAGCGCGGGCACGATCGCGAGGTCGCGGCGGACGATTCGCGAGTCGAAGCGGCTCACGTCGATCTCGCTTCGCCGTCACAAGACGCCATGCTGCGCGAGGACCTCGGGCTGCTCGACCGGGCGCTGGCCCGGTTGCCCGAGCATTACCGGGATCTGATCGTGCGCGTGCACTTGCGCGGCGAGCCGCGCGAAAGAGTGGCTGCGTCGTTGGAGAGCACGGTGGATGCGACGCGCGGCATGCTGACGCGGGCGATGGTGAAGCTCGCCGGGGAGCTGGATCGGCTGCAGAGAGGGCACTAGGGCGTAGTCGCGGTTTTTCTCGAGATTCCGCGTCACGTGCCCGACCGACCAGAGCAGGGTGTCGATTGCCCTCGCGCAAGCCGAGGCCAACGCCGTCGTCGCTGCGGTGGCAGCCACGAACTACTCCTGGGACATGTACAATATCCTCTGGAGCCGGGGCTACATGCAGACCGGCATCGAGCCGGACACCGGCCCGAACCAGTAGTCGTTCGCGCTGCCTCGCACGCCAAGGAGTCGACTCCAGACGATCGTCAGGGCAGTGCGACGCCGAGCTTGCGCAGCTCGGCGCACAGCCGAAGCAAGGGGAGCCCCACGATCGCGGTCTGGTCGTCGCACTCGATGCGATCGAACAGCGCGACGCCGAGTCCCTCGATCTTGTAGCTGCCGGCGCAGTCGAACGGCTGCTCGGCGGCGACGTAGCGTGCCGTTTCGGCGGCCGTGAGCGGCCGCATCCAGAGGCGCGTGCGGTCGAGGAATTCGACGAGGCCGCCGCCGTGCGCGATCGCGACGGCCGTCAGCAGCTCGTGCGCACGCCCCTGCAGGCGCTGCAACTGGGCGATCGCTGCGGTTGCCGCACCCGGCTTGTCGAGGATGTCGCCGTCGAGGCAGACACACTGGTCGCTGCCGATCACGATGGCGTCGCGGTGATGCGTTGCCACGGCGAGTGCCTTCCGGCGCGCGAGCTCTTGCACGACGGCCTCGGGCACGCGGAGGCTCTGCTTCACGGCGGCTTCGTCGACGCCGGGCGACACCGAGGTGAACGGCACGCGCAGCCGTTCGAGCAGCTGGCGGCGGTAGGGCGAGGTGCTCGCGAGGACGAGTCGCATGGCGGCGGCATTCGATCCGGCAGAGCGCGCCCGGCCCAGGCGAAATCCGCGGCCCGAGGCCGGTGATGAATTGCGGGAGGTTGACTGCGGACGCGCCAGCAGGCAGAACGAACGTTCTGCAGCCTGTCCCAGGGGGTTCTTCATGACCGAGACCAAACGATTCACCTACTTCACGATCGATTCCGAGAGCAAGCCCGGACAATTCCTCGCGATCGCTCGCAAGTTCCAGCAGGCCAACGTCGGCCTGCTCGCGACCTGGGCCTTCGAGTCGCGACCGGGAACCGGCCAGTGCTGCGTCGTCGCGCAGGATCCGACTCCGCTCCGCAAACTGCTGCAGACGTCGGGATGGAAGTTCACGGAGGGCACCTGTTTCCGCGTCACGGGCGATGACCGGACCGGAGCGTTGATCGAGACTCTCGAACCCCTCGCGAAGGAGGGGATCAACCTGCAGGTCGTCGACGGGATCGCGGTCGGCGGCAAGTACGCTGCCTTCCTGCTGGGCGATGCCAGGGAAACCGACCGGATCGGCAAGGCGCTGAAGGCCTAGCCGCGGCGTCATCTCGACTCGCTGTTCGACCAACGGCCGCAGCGGTTCATGCGTCCTCGGGTCTGCGGTGTCGCGTTAGCGGCGATGCACGCCGTCCGCTGCTGCGGTGCGGGCCGTGAAAAAGCAGGATGCCTGCAGGCATTGGCCCGAGTGTGCAGGCGGCCCTGCCATGCCGTAATCTCCCTGATCCCCATGAAGCCCGGTTTCTCGATCCCGTGCAGTGCGCTCGCGCTGCTGTTCCTCCAGGCCTGCGGCGGCGAAGCTGCTGCCGCACCCTCGAACCCGACGGCGGCCCCCCCGGCGCCCGAGTCGCAAGCCAGGCCCAGCCCTGCGGCCCCGGCAGCACCCGAGCGGACCGCACCGTCCCCCGCGGCCGAGACCGCGACGCCGGATGCGCCCCAGAACCCGGCCAAGAAGCCAATGGCGCCGGTGCGCGTCAACTACGACCTCGCCAAGATCCTGTTCGGCAACGAGCCGGCGACGCCCGCGGTCGACAACCCGTCCACGCCCGAGAAGGTCGCACTCGGCAAGGCGCTCTTCCACGAGAAGGGCCTGTCGAAGGACGGGAGCGTGAGCTGTGCGTCGTGCCACGATCTCGCCAACTACGGCCAGGACGGCAAAGCGACATCGCCGGGCGCCGGCGGCGCGCACGGCGAGCGCAACACGCCGACCGTGTGGAACGCGTTCCGCCAATACAAGCAGTTCTGGGACGCCCGCGCGGACACGATCGAGGACCAGGCGCTCGCGCACGTGATGGAGCCCGAGGCGAACGGCATCGCCGACGAGGCGGAACTCGTGAAGAAGATCAAGGAGAAGGCCGACCTCGTCACCGGCTTCCAGAAGGCGTTCCCCGGCGACGCCGATGCGGTGTCCGCGAAGAACTTCAAGCTCGCGATGGGCGCCTTCGAGCGCACGCTCGTCACGAAGTCGCGATTCGACAACTACCTCGACGGGGATCAGAAGGCGCTCTCGAACGAGGAGAAGCTGGGCCTCAAGACGTTCATGGACGTCGGCTGCACGCAGTGCCACATGTCGCGTCTCGTCGGCGGCAACATGCTGCAGAAGCTCGGTCTGCTGAAGCCGCACGGTACGAAGGACACGGGGCGCGAGCGCGTGACGAAGAGCGACGCCGACAAGTTCTTCTTCAAGGTGTCCCCGCTGCTCAACGTCGAGAAGACGGCGCCCTACCAGCACGACGGCAAGCTCGCGACGCTCGAGGAGGCGATAACCAACATGGCGTCGGTCCAACTCGACAAGACGCTGAAGCCCGAGGAGACCGCGGCGATCGTCGCGTTCCTGAAGGCGCTGACCGGTCCGCCACCCGAGCAGAAGTAGGCGAGCGGGCGGTCGTACTTCACGGCACGGCCTCGACGTGCCCAACCATGCCGGCATAGATGCCGCGGCGGTCCATGAGCTCGCGGTGTGTGCCGGCTTCGGCGATGCCGCCCTTTTCGAGCACGAGGATGCGGTCGGCGCGTCTGACGGTCGACAGGCGGTGTGCCACGACGATCGCGGTGCGCCCGCGCAGCGAAGCCTCGAGCGCGAACTGCAAGCGCGCTTCGGATTCGCTGTCGATGCTCGACGTGGCTTCGTCGAGCACGAGCAGATCGGGCTCGACGACGAGAGCCCGCGCGAATGCGAGCAGTTGTCGTTCGCCTTGCGAGAAGGTGCCCCCGCGTTCTTCGACCTGCGTCGACAGCCCCTGCGGCAGCTGGCGGACGAAGGCCAAGGCACCGACGGTCTCGATGGCCTTCCAGACGCGGGCCTCGTCGATCGTGCGATCGAACAGGCGCACGTTGTCGAGCACGGTGCCGGTGAACAGGAACACGTCCTGGTCGACGGAGGCGATGCGCGAGCGCAGCGAAGAAGGATCGAGGTCGCGCACATCGACGCCATCGAGCCGCACGGCGCCGCTCGTCACGTCGCGCAGTCGTGCGATCAGCGACAACATTGTCGTCTTGCCCGCACCGGTCGGGCCGACGATGGCGATCGTCTGGCCCGGCAGCGCCGTGAACGAGATGTGCTCCAACACCGGTGTGCCGGGCACGTAGGCAAACCCGACGCCGTCGAACTCGATCTTCGCGGCGCCGCGCCGCTCGGTCCGGACCGCGTTCGGGTTCGGCGGCGGGAAACGCGGCTCGCCGAGCAGCTGGAACACGCGTTCGCAGCTCGCGAACGCCGCTTGCAGCACGTTGTACTTCTCGCCGAGTTCCTTCACGGGCCCCGACAGCAGGCCGAAGTAGAGCCAGAACTGCACGAACTGACCGGGCTGCATCGTGCCCTCGAGCACGGCCGAGCCACCGAACCACAACAGACCCACGGTCGTCGCGCGCAGCGACAAGTCGACGAGCGAGAAGAACACCGAGAAGTGGAACACGGTCTCGCGCCAGGACGTGGCGGTATCGCCGTTGCGTTCGGCGTAGCGCCTCGTGACTGCGTCCTCGCGGCCGAAGGCGCGCGTCGTGCGCACGCCGCCGATGAGCTCCGCGGTATACGCGTTCTGCAGCGCGAGCCGCGTGCGCACGGAGCGGTAGGCGCGCTGCGCATTGCGGCGGAAGAGCACGCTGAGCAGCACGACGACAGGCGTGGTGGCCACCGTGAACACCGCGAGCTCGACGTCCAGGAAAAACAGCACGACCAGGACGCCGCCGATCTTGAGCAGGTCGAACACCGACTGCAGCACGCCCGTCGCGATCAGTTCGTTGAGGTTCTCGACATCGCTCGTGACGCGCGTCGTCAGCTTGCCGGCCGGGTTCTTCTCGTGGAACGAGAGGCTCGTGCCGAGCAGGTGACCGAACAGGTGCCGCCGCACGTCGCGGATCACGCGCTGGCCGTTCCATGCCGTCAGCAGACCGTAGACGTAGCCCAACACGGCACCGCCGGCCGTCGTGCCGAGGAAGCCGAGCCCGTACCACACCAAGACCCCCATGCGATCGGCTCCGGGGCCGTCGCCGCCGCGCATCGGTCCGTCGATCGCGAGCCGCAGCAGCCACGGCCCGAGCATTTCGAGCGCGAACGACACGAACAACAGCGCGAGGCAGGCCGCGAAAGCGCGCCGGTAGGGGCGCACGAACGGTCCGAGCTGGCGCAGGAAGCGCAGCTGGAAGCGGCCCTCCGGCGCATCGTCGAGATACGGATCGCTCACGCTCCCTCCTCGGGCAGGCTCTCGAGCGCCGCCGCTTCGCTCTGGCGCCGGAACGCGCTCGCGTAGAGTCCGCGTTCGGCCAGCAGCGAATCGTGGTCGCCGCGTTCGCGCACGCGCCCGTTCTCGAGCACGAGGATCAGGTCGGCAGCGGTCAGCACCGACAGCCGGTGGGACGCGATGAGCATCGTGCGTCCGCGCCGTTCCTGTTCCAGCCCGTTCAGGATGCGGCGCTCGGTGACGGGATCGACAGCAGAGATCGTGTCGTCGAGCAGCAGTCCCGGACGCTCGCTGAGCAGCGCGCGCGCGAGCGCGACGCGTTGCTTCTGGCCACCCGACAAGGTCACTCCGCGCTCACCGACGATCGTCGACAGCCCTTCGCGCAACTGCGGCAGGTCCTGGTCGAGCGCGGCTGCTTCCACGGCGGCATCGACGGCCGTCGCCTGGCTCGCATCGAGCGCGAATGCGACGTTCGCGGCGACGGTGTCGCTGAAGAGGAACGGCTCCTGCGAGGCCAGCGCGAACAACCGGCGTAGACAATGCGGCGCGAGGTCGAGCACGTCGTGTCCGTCGACGAAGACCGTGCCGCGCGGCGGATCGTAGAAGCGCATCAACAGTGCGAGCAGCGTGGACTTGCCGCTGCCGACGGGGCCCACGAGGCCGAGTTTCCTGCCCGGTTCGAGCTCGAACGAAACGTCGGCCAGCGCGGGGCGCGACGCACCCGGGTAGGTGAACGTGAGCCCCGTGACGCGCAGGTGCCCGCGCAGCGCGGGTGTGGAACCCGCTGCGGTCTCGGGCGCCACCTCGAAGATCTCGGCAATGCGGATGCCCGCTGCGTAGGCGCGTGGCAACGTCGCCAGCGTCCAGCCGAGGATCTCGAGCGGGAACGTCAACAGGGCGAGGTAGCCCGTGAACTGGAACAGCTGCCCGATCGTGATCTTGCCCGCGATGACCTGATGGCCGCCGACGAGCAGCACGCCGAGCATCACGACGCCGCTCGTCGAGTGCGACGTCGCATTCAGCAGCGCGCGCAGCCGCACGGCTCTCAGGTTGACGAGCAGATACCGGCGGTTCTTCGTCGCCATCGCGGCGCGTTCGCGCGTCGCGGCGCCGAACTGTTGCACGACGCGGATGCCGGCGAAGTCCTCGTGTGCGCGCTGGGAGATCTCGGCGATGGCCTCCTGTGACTTCTTGCTCCACGCGTGCAGACGAGGCACCAGCACGCGCATCGCGACGAACAAGAGGCCGAACACGCCGAAGCTCGCCAGCGTCACGGGCAGGTCCATGCCCATCATGAGCCACAAGCCGGCCGGCAGCAGGCACAGCGTGCTGCCGCCGTGAAGCAGCAGCGGGCCCATCACGAATCGGACCAGTTCGACGTCCTGAGTCAGCCGGCTCACGACGTCGCCGGTGCGCGACCGGTCGTACCAGGCGATCGGCAGGCGCTGCAGGTGTGCAATGACGTCGTTCTTGAGGTCTTCCTCGACGTGTCGCGACGCATCGATGAGCGTCCTGCGCGATACATAACGGCTTCCCGCTTCGACGACGGCCAGCGCGAGCAGGAGCCAGCAGGTGTCACGCAACGAGTCCGCTGTACCGCCGTCCTTCAGCCGGTCCAGCGTGTCGCCGAGCAGTCGCGGCATCCACAGCGACACCGCCGCATGCACGGGGATGAGCAGCGTGCCGACCACGACGAGGCCCATGTGTCGGCGCAGCAGGGCGGCTGGACGCGCGAAGGCGCGAGCGATCGAACGGAGCCAGGACAAGAGGAACAGCATCGAGCTTTCGTCGCAGCGATGCAAATGCCGATGGCAGGGTGGCGAGTCCTCCCTGTGTCCCGATGCAGGACGACCGGTTGGCGCGCTGTCGGAGCGCGGGTGCAACCGTCGATAAGGCTAGATGCCTCGGTCAGAGGAGCTCCTCACGAGAGGGATGAACATGCGACACTTCGACGCGAAAACAGAGACTGGTGGATTCACGTTCGCCGAACTGGCGTGCGCCATGCTGGTCCTCGTCATCGGCGTGGTGCTGTTGCTCAATCACCTGTCGATCAACTACATGTCGACGGCGACCGAACGCGACCGCGTGTTCGCCTACAGCAAGGCGCAAGCGATCCTGTCCGAGGTCCAGAGCTTCGCCGATCGCGGTACTCTCGACGTTCCGATCGACCTCGATGCGCTCGACGACGGCATCATCAACAAGTCGGAACTGACGATCCAGACCGACTCGCAGGGAAACCTGGTCCTGCCCGATCATGTCGTCTCGGGCAACTACCGTCGCGATGGCGATTGGATCTGGTCGCGGCGAATCACGGTGCGCCCGTTCGCGGGTGTCCAGAACCGCAACGTGCGCTACGTCACGGTGAGGATCTTCCGCAGGGACAAGAACGGCGTCGAGCGCTCGATGGCCGACCTGTCTGCCGTCATCAACTCCGCGGGCGGCGCGTTCCCGACCACGCAGGTGTTCGACGTGTATCTGCTGGCAGTCGAGAACATCCCCGGCTGGTGGGTCTTCATGGACTCGATCAAGCCGTTCGTCGAGTCGATGATCAGCGACCTCGAGAATCGCAATCCGGGTCTGCAGTTCCGCACGCACTGGATCACGAAGGCGTCCTTCGGGCGCAACCAGGGCTATCGCCCGTACACGAACGAGGACACGGACAGCCTCGCGCCGATCCCGAGCGTCTATCACTATCCGGGTCACATGCCGGTCGGCAGCGCGTCGATCTACTACTACGTGCCCGAGAACATTCGCGCGCGCCTCAGCGTCGACGGGGTCGAGAGGAACGGCTACGACGCCGCGTCGAATCCGCTTCCGTATGCGCTCGCGGACTTCTTCAACCACGGCATGCGCTATCCGGACGAACTCGCGCTCTGGCAGGCTCGCGTCGCGGCAGTCGAGCTGCGCGAAGCGGAGATGGCCGCGGACCGGGCGGCCGGCCTCCCGCCGCGGCCTGGGCTCACGGACATGTCCAAGGAGCCGACGCTGCGGCTCCTGCTCGAGGACATGTGCACCGCACCCCAGAAGCACAAGAACTCGCTCGTCGTCAACCTGCACGGCGAGTTGCTGCCGATGCCGGCGCTGCGCAACTACAGCGATGCGGCGCGCGATCCGGAGACGGTTGCGCACCAGGGCCTGCGCGTCGTCACGCACCCTGAGAAGCTTCGCACGACGCGCGCCAGCCCGGTCACCGAGGCGCTGAACCTCCGCATGTACGCGTGGCACACGGGCAACACCCCGGGCGTGATGCCGGCGCCGATGGCCGTCGAGGTGGTCGGCATGAACCTGACCGACCCCGGCAACCCGAGCAAGCTCCGGAACGCAACCTGTACGCTGACGAACGTGCCGGGAGGCGTCACGATCGTGGGAGGCTCGGCGAACTACAGCACGACGTGGATGCCTGCCAAACACGTCAATGACGCGCACCAGTCGAACGAGATGTACTACCAAGCGGCGTTTGTCACGCCGGCGGTCGGGGAGCCGTTCACGCGCATCCTGCTCTACAACACACCTGTGACAGCACCTGCAATCACGCAGTCAGGGCAGGTCTACGGTCTGGCCAGCAGCACCGCGGCCTTGAAGGAGCAGTCCCACCTCTACCAGATGCCGTACGTTCCGAACCCCGTCGGCGTCTCACCCCTGACAGGTCTCCCCGACTTCAACATCAGAGACCTCACGAAGCCCAATACCGGTCCGAAGAACACCGCACGCTGGGTCCTGAGCATCAACCCGAGTGTGTTCACGACGAACGGGTCGTTCGTGCAAGCCCCCGCCGGCGATGTCATGCTCCAGATCCGGACGCGCATCTGGAGCACCACGGAGACCATTGGCAGCAGCCTGTACAACAGCGGCACCATGTGGCCGACACCCGTGCAACCCGAGAACCTGTCCACGACCTACGCGTGGTGGGCCGACAGCAAGGACGACGTGCCCTTCACGGAACGAGCGCAGTTCAACGGCGATCCGCGGCACGTGCCCTACAAGGACTGCTTCAACGGCGCCGTCGACTACCGGAACGGCTACAACTGGTACCACGACAGCCTGAACAACAACAGCGAGCCGTCGATCCAGGACTACCCGTGCATCGCCGCTTCGGTCGCGACGTCGCCGCTGCGCAATCGGTGGCAGGCCTCGGGCGGGTCGCAGCTCGGGATGTCGTGTGACGTGCCGCGCTACATGGAGTTGCTGCGCACAGCGCTCGTGCGCAGTGCCTGCGTCTACACGACGCTCACGGGCTATTCGTACTTCTACCTCGGCATCGGCCAGGACATCGGCTACGACTCGGCGAACGGCTACCCGAACTCGATCCCGAGCAACATGACGCCGCACGGGTCCCCGGGCACCAACGGCTACATCAACACGATCCTCGGCCCGCGCCGTTTCGCGCGAGCTGCGGGCTCCAACTACTGGTGGGGCATGCCGTGGCTCGGCGAGCTGTGCCCCGACAACCAGTACGCCACGATGTGGAGGACGAACGGCAACCTGACTGCGGGAACCTCCGCCGGGCAGTACTACCAGGGCACCGTCAACAGCGTCTACACCGGCAGCACCGGCACCGCGGGCCGCCAGGCCTACGGCACGGCGATGCTCGACTACTTCCAGCGCACCTACCACAACGGGTGCACGAGCTTCTTCAACATCGGGACCGCGTCGTCGACGTTCCACCACACCAGCAGCAACGCCAACGGCACGTTGACACCGATCGGGCTCGAGCTGGCCAACAACTACAACATGGCGATGCCGACGTCCGCGCTGATCAGCCGGCCGTTCGGACTCAACTGGAACGGCACCACCACCGGCGGTACCGGTGACGAGTTCTCGCACCCGCTGTACCTCAACAACCGTCACTCGGCGACGCTCTACCGAACCTACTACACGCACCCCGCGGGCACCGGCTCGGGTCTCGTCAAGCTCGTCGATCCGACCAACACGAGCGCTGCCTACATCGTCGTCAACGGCATCGACAACACGGTGGCTTCGGGCACGACCTTCATCGCCAAGTTCGCGGTGCTGTCGCTCGTGCACTCCTTCTTCGAGGCCGGCAGTACGACCAACTCGCTGCGGATCCCACAGCTGGCGCGGCTCGAGATCGAATCGCCGACCGAAATCACGGAGCTCATCAGCCCGTCCACGATCGTGATCCAGTACGGGGTCGATTGGAAGCGATGGGACGGATTGCCATACACGGCGACGGGCACCTTCACGGAGGACGAGCTGCAGCTCGAATACGTCCTGATGTGTTCGAAGGACGGCGGCCGGACATGGCGCCACATCCAGGACGATTCGGAGGCGACGCCGGGAACCCGGCCGGCCCCTGCCTACCTCGTGCCCGACTCCGGTGTCGGATCGGAGACGTTCGACTGGCCCGTGCCCGCGTTGAACTTCCCCGAGGGCAGCTACCTGCTGCGCATCGACTGCTTCCGCCGCGGCGCAGCGGTCCACTACTCGTACCACCAGACCAGGATCTACATCCAGCGCTGAGGACAGGATGATGCACCGCAACAAACGCCGCTCTGTAACCGCGGGCTTCACGCTGCTCGAGCTGATGATCGCCGCGGTCCTGCTCAGCATGATGGTCATGGCGGTGTCCTCGCTGTCGGTCAGCGGTATGGACGCGCAGGAGTTCGCCAAGCGCCTCAATCGGGCTACCGAGGTCAACCAGGACCTGATGGACCAGATGCGGCTCGAGCTGGTCACTTGCGTGCGCCTGTTCGGCAGCGACGTCGAAGGCGACAGCAACCTCGCGTTGCTCGATCTCGCCGGGGTCCCGCAGCCGCTGGCGGACGTGCGCATGCCGAAGATCTCGCCGAACGAGAAGATCAGGCAGGACACGCTGATGGCCGAGATCACCGGCAATTCGCTGTTCTTCACGCGGTTGGCCTGGAGCGATCGCTTCGCGTGCACGAGCGGCCGCGACTACCTCGTCGACGTCTACAGGTGGCTCTACTACTACCCGACTCCGGAAGGGGCTGGCCCGACGCCGGGCAGCAACATCGGCCTGAACTTCGTGCGTGTCGCCAGTGAGCCGCTGGTCGATGCCATCGGCATCGATCGCATCACGAACGCGACCGACCGGGTCGAGGTGTTGCAGCACCTCTTCAACGCCACGCCAGATGCAAGCGGCAAGAGGCACTCGCCTTGCCAGGTGGTCTGGAAGCGCGGGGAACTTGCCTCGGTCGTGGGCACTCTGCGACAGATCGAATCCGCGGGCACGCTCAGCGACTTGCCGACGGCGGGACGACCCAGCCCCTGGAACATCCTGCGATCGGACACTGTCGTGAAAGGCTTGCTGACCTACCGCCACCACTCGCTCGCCACGAACTACGCGCGGGCGAGCTTCGGCGTGGGGTCCTACAGCGTCCCCATGAACACGGGCAGCGGGTTCCCGCATGGGTTCGAGGTCCAGATCGTCGGACCCTCCTCGGCGCGCCAGGCCATGATCCACCTCGTGCTCTGCAGCACGGTCAGGCGCCTTCAGCCGGCCTGGAGCGACATGCAGATGATCGTCGACGTTCGCGAATACTGAGCCTGTGCCCGCATGCATTGCCGACATGGCCATTGATCGCGCAGGGGCGGCGGCTACGCTTCTTCGCCCTTCGGCAGCCCAATAGACCCGCAGCACATCCCCATGGAACAGAGCCTCCCCCAGGAGCTCGTCAAGCAGGTAGGCGGATCGTTCCGCCTGACGGCATTGTTGCAGAAGCGCGTCCGTGAGCTGGTCCGCGGCCAGAAGCCGCTGTTCGAGACGCGCGAACGCAACTACATCAAGATCGCCAGCGAGGAGCTCAGGCGGGGCCTCATCGAACTGGTCGCCGACGAGGAGCAGACCGGCCCGACGCGCCTCGAAGTCTGACCGCGCTCACTCGGGCGGCTGCCGCCGCTTGGCCTCGATGGTTTCGATCGCCTCGAGCAATTCGTCGGGGTTGCGTGCGACGGCATGCGTCGTCCGGCCCACGGTCACGTAGACGACGGGCCGCTCCTCGACCTTGAGGCCGCTGCGACCGAGCAACACCGGATCGTGGCGCGGGTCGAGCATCTGCACGATGCGCGAAGGCACGTAGGTCGACAGCGCCGTGCGCCGCAGCTCGACCGACTCGGCCGCATCGCGGTCGCCGACGATCGTGAGGAACAGCGGTTCGTAGAAGATGAGATCGACCGCGCGCCCGTAGCCGGCGACGTAGTAGCCGTACTCCTTGTAGTCGTCCACGAACGACTCGAGTGCCAGCACGGCCTCGTTGTAGAACTCCTTGCGCCGCGACAGGTAGGAGAGCCGCACGAGCGACTCCGACATCGTCGCGTTGTCGAGGATCGAGCGATTGCGCCGCCGCATCGAGCCCTGGCTGCCAGGGTTGTACAGGATGTCGTAGAAGCCTCCGCTCGGCGCTTTGTGGCGGGCAATCGTGCGCTCGGCGATCACCTCCGCCGGCAACAGCAGATCGGCGTCGCCCGTGTTCTGCGAGGCATCGATGAGGGCGCGCACGAGGTGCGCCTGGTCGCTCAACATGCCGGGCAGGTGGTAGGTGCCGTCCCAATAGTGATACACGTCCTGCCCGTCGTAGAGGTTCTCGAGCAGGAAGCGCAGCGTATCCATCGCCTTCTCGCGCCATGCCGGTTGCGAGAGGACCGCCGCCGCCTTGAGCAAGGCGGAGACGGCGAGCGCGTTCGCATTGCAGTAGACCGTGCGGTCGAGGGCAGGCGGTTCGCGATGGCGCCGCTCCGCCTTGTCGCAGACGAAGTAATCGGCGTCACCGTCCTGGCTGCCCGCGAAAGCGCCCGTGTGCTCGTCGCGCATCGTGTTGAGCATCCAGCCCACGATGCCTTCCGCTGCGCGCCGGTAGGCATCGACGCCGAAGACCTGGTAGGCCTCGAGGTAGGCGCGCAGCACGAGCGCATTCTGATCCAGCAGCTTCTCGTGGTTGGGCGTGTGCCAGTCCGGAGTGCGCGAGAAGCGGAAGAAGCCGCCCTCGACGATGTCGTGCAGCGGGCTCTCCATCATGCGACTGAGCGTCAGCGTGACGACTTCGCGCATGCGATCGTCGTTGCGCTTGCTGACCTGGACGAGCGCGAAGTCGAGGGCCTCCGGGTGGGGGAACTTGATGCCCTCGCCGAAGCCGCCGTAGCGGTGGTCGAACTTCTCGTAGATGGCGTCGGTGATGTCGTCGACCATCTCACGCCGCAGGCGGTCGCGTGGCGACGCCTTCCGGTCTTCGCGGTGCGCCCACAGCTCGCGCAGCCCTTTGCGGATGTCCTGCTTCTCGTTCTGCCAGATCGTGCGCACGCGGTCGAGCTTGCTGCGCAGCGCCTCCGTCGTGAGGAAGTTCTCGTGCGCGATCAGTTCGCCGTCAGGCGTGAGCCAGGCGATCGTCGGCCAGGCACCGGTTCCATAGCGCTGGTTGACGTCGGGTCGGCGCTCGGCGTCGACGAGCACGGGAACGAAACTCTCGTGGATCGCCGCAACCACGTGTGAGTCGGCGAAGCTCGTGGCGAGCAGTTCGCGGCAGTGTTGGCACCAGGGGGCCGTGATGACCATGAGCATGGGCCGATCGGCAGCGATGGCGGCCTTCAAGGTCGCCGGTTCGAAGTGCTGCCATCGGATGCTGTCGGTCATGCGATACCTGTGGTCGCCCGGGGGTATTACCTGTCGCTTGCTATCGTCGTTGGACCTGCCCGTTGAACAGCCATAGCCTGGGAAGCGTACAGCGCAAGGTGGGCAAGCGACCGCCGGCTAGCCGTTCCGATTCCGGTCTTCGGGGCCGCCGGGCACGGCATCCCTGACGGAAGAGTCCTTGCTCCCGTGGGGCAGGAAGGCGCCGAATCCGTCAAACGTCGGCTGTCGGATCTCCGTGCGCGACACGGGCTTTGGCTCCGCCTTCGCGAAGTGCACGCGCGGCACGTCCACCCAGAGCGTTTCGAGCCCGTAGTATTCACGCGCTTCGGGCAAGAACAGGTGCACGATGATGTCGTCGAAGTCGAGCAACACCCAGTTCGAGGCCTCGGTCTCCATGCCTCCCGTGTTTCGCCGACGGCGACCGCGCACCGCCTTGTTCTCTAGGTCCAGTTCCCTCGCGAGGGCCTGGCCCTGGCGAGTGCTCTGCACGGTCGCGATCACGAAGTAGTCGGCGATGACGAACGGCCCCGATACGTCGAGGATGACGATGTCGGTGGCCTTCTTCTCGTCCAGCCGCTGCGCGATCGAGCGCGCCATCTGGAGGGTGGCCGGGTCGGGGGCCCTGTTCGGCCCAGGTTTCGGGATTCGGGAGAAACGCTCGGATGTTGGGATGCTCAAATCTCGGTGCTCAGGGCATGGTGACTGACGCGCGACGCTGGAAGGATAGCGAACGCCGCGATGGTCGTAACCCCCCCGTAGGTGTTCGCATCTCGAGATGATTCGGGGGCGCCGAAACGTCGCCGCCGCTGCCTAGCTGATCGACAATGTGCGGCGGCTACTTGAAGAGCGGCAGCGCGAGCAGGGCCGCGATCGACATGAGCTTGATCAGGATGTTGATCGACGGGCCGGCCGTGTCCTTGAAGGGATCGCCGACCGTATCGCCGGTCACCGCCGCCTTGTGCGTGTCACTGCCCTTGCCACCGAGGTGGCCGGCCTCGATGTATTTCTTGGCGTTGTCCCAGGCGCCACCCGCGTTGGCCATGAAGAGCGCCATCATGACGCCGGTAACGGTGGCTCCGGCGAGCAGGCCTCCGGCGGCCGCCTTGCCGAAGATCATGCCCGTTGCGATAGGCGCGACGATGGCGAGCAGGCCCGGCAAGACCATCTCGCGCAGCGCGCCCTCGGTCGAGATCTGGACGCAGCGCGCGTAGTCGGGTTCGCCGCCGGTGCCCTCCTTGAGACCGGGGATCTCGCGGAACTGGCGGCGGACCTCCTCGACCATCGCGTTGGCCGCCTTGCCGACGGCCTTCATGGCCATCGAGGTGAACAGGAACGGCAGCATCGCGCCGAGGAACAGGCCCATGACGACGTCCGCGTTGGCGAGGCTCAGGTCGACCTCGGCGCTGACCTTGTATGCGGCGAACAGGGCCAGGGCCGTCAATGCGGCTGAGGCGATGGCAAACCCCTTGCCGATCGCAGCCGTCGTATTGCCCGTCGCGTCGAGCGAGTCGGTGCGCTTCCTGACTTCGGGCGGCTGGTGCGTCATTTCGGCCATGCCGCCCGCGTTGTCGGCGACGGGGCCGTAGGCGTCGACACCGAGCGAGATGCCGAGCGTGCTCAACATGCCGACCGCGGCGATGCAGATGCCGTAGATGCCCGCGAGAGCACTGCAGAGGTAGATCGCGAGGGCCAGCAGGAGCGTCGGGATCCACGTCGAAGCCATGCCGGTGGCGAGGCCGTAGATGATGTTCGTCGCGGCTCCGGTCTGCGACTGGTGCGCGATCGTCTGTGCTGGCGCCATCTTCTCCGAGGTGTAGTACTCGGTGACCTTGCCGATCAACACGCCGGCGACGAGGCCGATGACCATCGCAAAGTAGACGCTCCAGTACGAGTAGGCCTCGGGCTTGTTGGCTACGACCGCCGGTTCCGGCTGCATGAGCACCGTGACGAGGGCGCCGCCGACGATGAGGAGCGCCGAGGCCGCGATGAGCCCGCCGAACAGCGCCGCGGACAGCTTGCTCTCGTCCTCCGCCTTGACGCGGAAGGTGCCGAGGAAGCTCGCGACGACGCCGATCGCCGACAGCACGACGGGGTAGAGCAGCAGGCTCGTCAGGGCGCTCGAAGCGGCGTCCGGCTGCAGGCCGGACGGCACCAACGACCAGCCGATGACCGCGGCCGAGAGGATGGCGCCGACGTAGCTCTCGAACAGGTCGGCCCCCATGCCGGCGACGTCGCCGACGTTGTCGCCGACGTTGTCGGCAATGACGGCCGGGTTGCGCGGGTCGTCCTCGGGGATGCCGGCCTCGACCTTGCCGACGAGGTCACCGCCGACATCTGCTGCCTTGGTGTAGATGCCGCCGCCGACGCGGGCGAACAACGCGATCGAACTGGCGCCGAAGCTGAAGCCAAGCACGTAGTTGACGAAGTTCACGCTCTCGTGCCGGTAGAACATCATCAGCAGCGTGATGCCGAGCAGGCCGACCCCGACGACGGTCATGCCCATGACGGTGCCCGACTTGAAGGCGATGTCGAGCGCGCCGCCGAGGCTCGTCTTGGCAGCCTGCGTCGTGCGCACGGCGGCGCGCGTCGCACAGTGCATGCCGAAGTAGCCGGACGCGGCGGACGACGTCGCACCGATCACGAACGCGAGCGCGGTCTTCCAGCCGAGGAAGCTCTTCGAACCGTCGTTGGGACCCAGACAGAGCATCACGAAGACGATCCCCATGAACACGGCGAGCCACCGGTACTCCGCGCGCAGGAACGCGCGGCCCCCTTGTTGGATGGCGCGCGCGATCTTCTGCATCGCCTCGTCACCGGCGTCCTTCCGCATGATCTGCTGGAAGAGATTGACGGCGTAGGCGACGCCCAAGGCCGCCATGACCAGGGAGATGATGTTCCAGAAGTAGTACATGGAGCGATGAGTGGCCCCGTGGCGAGGGCGGGCTCGAGAAGGGGGCGGACGTTAGCGGGCCCCGGCACCCAGAGGCAAGCGCAACTGCTCGCCCTCCCTTTTCCACAATCGGCTAGCCAGGTCGCGTGTAGGAGTCCGATGGCGCCTGCGGCTTGGCTGGCAACGCTTCTCGTGGCTGTGCTGGCGGCTCGGCCAGCTGCGGTGACACCTCGGCGGCCGCCTGCGCGAGCGGGTTGTCGGCGGCTGGTGGTGCGGACTCGCCGAGCACGGGTCGCTTCGGCTCCACGAACGCTTCGGCGGGCTGCGGCCGGCGCCTGAATTGCTTGCGCCGGCGCCAGAACCAGAGCGAGGCCGCGACCAGCAGGCTGCCGCCCACGATGCCATACAGGATGCCGCGCTCGACCTTCTGCACGATCGCGATCAGGCCCTCGATGAAGCTCGCACTGTGGTAGCCGAGCAAGGACAGGAACGGCACCATCAGCACGATGCCGACCCCGTCCAGCATCACGAATCGCGTCCACGACATCTTCATCGTTCCCGCGGTGAAGAACGCGACGATGCGGAGTCCGGCCAGGAACCGCGCGATCAGGATCACGAGGTCGCCGCGGCGGCGGAACCAGCGATCGAAGCTCGCAAGGCGCTTCCTCGTGACGAGCCAGCGCAACCACCGCAGGCGCAGCAGGCGGACGCCGAAGACGCGGCCCAGGACGTAGGGGATCAGGTCGCCGGTCAGGATCGCGCCCGCACACCAGAGCATCATCCAATGCAGGGTCGCATGCTCGGGGAATTTCGCGCACACGTAGCCCGCCGCGAGCAGCACGATCTCTTCGGGCAACGGCAGCCCGATCCCGCACAGCAGGAACACCAACGCCGCCCCCAGGTAGGGGTACTCGGTGATGGTGCCTACGATCTGGTCGAACATGCGGGTGGGTCAGCGCAGATAGGGCAGCAGGGGCGCCATGCGGGGATCGGAGTGCACGGCCCCGAGGTCTACCGACGCCTCGCCGCGCAGGTGGCGGCAGACTTCGATCAGACGCTGGCGCCATTCCGCGGCCAGGGCCTGGTCGCGCACATCGGTACTGCGCGCGATGGCCGCGTCGAGCACGAGCAGCGCGCGTTGGCGATCGCCGCTCGCGAGGAAGCCGGCGGCAAGCCCCGGGCCCCGGAACGTGCGTTGTTCGCGGACGGCGCCGTGCGGGTCCAGGACCTCGGCTTCGGCGAGGTAGCGGTCCGCCATTGCGGCGGCGCCACCGGGCGGCAGCAACGCCTCGAGACCGGGCTCCTGCCGCACCGCCAGCTCGGGCAGGAATGCCATCGTCTGCAACAGCTCGCTTTCGCGCCGGCCGGCGCTGGCGCGCGCGTCTTCGAGCCAGGCCAGCGCGACCATCAGTCGCTGGTGCGCTCGCTGGGCTCGCAGCGCTTGTGTCGTCGCGAGGGCTTCGTCGAGCGCGAAGCTGCACGCGAATGCGCTGTAGCCATCGGTCCAGGTCGGCAACAGGTGCAGGATCTGGCGCGCGCGCGCGAACATCTCGACCGCATTCCCGTTCTGCCGCGCCTCGGCGAGCGCACTCCACGCGAACGGGAGCGTCGCCGGGCGGACGAACCACGCCGCGAACTCGCGCAATACGAAGCCGTTCGGGGGGCACAACAAACCGGCGCCGAGGTAGCACGCTGCGGCTGCGGCCGCCAGCAGCCGATGACGTGTCATCGGCGAGGCCTCGTGCGGAGGAGCATGGCCACGATCATGGCGACGCACCCTACCAGCAGGGAAGGGAGGCAGGAGGGGAAAAGCGTCGCACTTCCGAGCCATTGCCCCCGCATCACGGACAACAACGCAGGGCCGAGTGGGCCGAGTCCTCCGAGCATCTGCAGGAACAGCAGGCTCGCGACCACGGTCAGCACGGTCGGAATCGCGGCCGCCACGCCGCAGAGGCAGCCGACTGCCAGCGCCAGGAAGGTCGGCACGATGGCAAGCAGCATGGCAAGCAGCCCGTTGCCGAGCCTGCTGTGCCCTGCCGCGGCGACCACGACGACCGCGCCGCGCGGAAAGAACAGCGGCACGTTGCCGTCGAGCAGCTCGAGCTCGAGCTGCCCGATGATCGTCGCTTGAAACGGCACGCGCACGAGCTGCCCGGTCTGCACGAACGAGATCTCGAGCGTCGTGAGCGGCACGCCGTCGGCCCACACCGCGAGTCTGCTGGGTTGCAGCGGACCCTCGGGTGCCGCGGCCAGTGGGCGCAGCTGCAGCTCGGTGCAGGCGACGCCCGGGCCGGCAAAGGTCAGGTGCCGCTGGTGCTGCTCGAGGGTCGGCAGGGAGGGCGGTTCCAACGCGAAGTGTGCGTTCGCGGTCGCGGGCGCGCCGAGGGCCGGCAGCAGCAGCACAGCGAGCGGCAGACACAGCAGACCTTGCATGCACAACGCCGCGCCGATCACGGCGCCGTTGCCCCGCAACCTTCCGCGCTGGAGCCTCGTGACCCAGTCGGCGCCGGGACGCCGATCGGTGAACGTTGGCCAGAAGACCAGAGCACTGCAGGCGCAGGTCAGTGCGGCGACGAACACGGGCAGCGCGAGCCACGTGGACATGGCACCCGGAGCCTCGCCGGCTGTCGCGAGATCCTGCCGCAACAGCGTCGCGAGCAGCAGCGTGAGCAGCGCCGCGAGCACGGTCGGCATCGTTGCGACGCGCAAGCAACGCCGGCACGTGAGGCCGAACGGGCCGCGTGCGCGGGGTCCGATCACGAGCGACGGTCCTCGCCGCGACGTTGCGCCAGCCGCCGGAACAACGCGAACAAGTGGTCGCGTGGTCGCTCGGTGCGCAGCACTTCCCCGCCGCGAGCCTTCGCGGCCGCAGCGAGTTGGGCGAGACCCTCCTCGTCGAGGCCGCGCACGACGAGCGCGTGAGCGTCCGTGCCGAGCAGGTCCGAGAGCGCGCCACGCGCGGCCACGGCGCCGTCCTGGAGCACGAGGACTTCGTCGCAGATCTCTTCGACCTCGAACAGCTGGTGGCTGGCCATGAGCACCGTGGTGCCGGCCGCGGCGCGTTCGCGCAGGATCGTCATCACGATCTCGCTGCCGAACGGATCGAGACCCGCGGTCGGTTCGTCGAGCAGCAGGATCTCGGGATCCCCGAGCAGCGCCGCGGCCAGTGCGAGGCGCTTCTGCATGCCGGTGCTGAAGGTGCGGATCCAGCGCTTGCCGGGGCCCAGCAAGTCGAGCCGTTCGAGCCAGCGACGGGCCCGCGCATCCGACTCGGCGTTCTGGAGGCCGAGCTCGGCGCCGATGTAGGCGAGGAACTCGGCTGCCGACAGCACTCCTAGCGGCAGCGCGCCCTCGGGCTGGAACGCGACGCGGCGCCGCAGGGACCTCGCGGTCGGCCGTTCGCCCAGGATCGTTGCCGTTCCGGCAGTCGGCTGCTCGAGGCCGGCGAGCACGCGCAGCAGCGTGGTCTTGCCCGAGCCGTTCGGGCCGAGGACCCCGACGATGCGGCCAGAAGCGACCTCGAGGTCGAGGGATTGCAGGGCGGTCACCGGCCTGTTCCGTCCCCGACCGCGAAAGGTGACCCCGAGCTGCTTGCACGAGATGGCCATTGCCATGCGGGCCGCGATGGTATCCTGGGCGGATCCTGTTTCCTCGTGGACGCCGGTCTCCGGCGTGGATGCGTGTGAGCGGCTACTTGTCGTTGTCCGATGGTCGGATGGTTCCCGTCAGCAACGGGATCACGGTCGGGCGTGTCGCTGGCTGTGACATCGTCATCAATGATGCGAAGGCGTCGCGCCGCCACGCGCGGTTCGTGGTCGAGAGCGGGGTCGTCGAGATCGAAGACCTCGGCAGCAGCAACGGCACTTTGTTGAACAGCAAGCCCGTGACGCGGCGGCTGCTGCGCGACGGCGATCAGGTGCAGATCGGCATGACGATCCTCACGTTTCGCGAAGGCGCACCGCCCGGCGTGGCGGGTGCGGCCGGCGCCGTGACGAAGGGCGCCGTGGACAACGACAACGATCTGTTCGGCAGCGATTCGGCGACGGCCACGGACCTCCAGAAACCGCCGGCTCCGCCACCGAGCCCCGCGCGGCCGCCCGCGGCTCCGAGCGTGCCTGCGGCTCCCGCTGCGGCCGCTGCGCCACCACCGCAAAAACCGCAGCCACCGCCGCAGCCCGTGCCGACCCGGCCCGCGTCGCCACCGCCGGCACCGCTCCCGCCGCACCCTCGCCCGGCCGTCGTCGAGTTCGCGGACGAAGTCGTCGAGATCCGCCGCGCGGAAGCGCCGGCCGCGAGCAAGCCAGGTGCTGTGGCTGCCGCTCCCGTCGTCGCTTCCCCCTCGCGCATCTTGCAGTTCCAGAAGCAGAAGGGCGGCGGAGGCCTGCTCGGCGACGACATGTCGCAGCTGAGCGGCGGCACGCGGTCGCTGATCTTCGCGGTCGTTCTGGTGTTCGCCGCGGCGGTGGTCTGGGGCGTCATGGAGCTCGTGCGGTAGCCGGCAGGCGGGCATCGCGGATCCCGCCAGGATCTACGCCAGCGCTCAGGGTTGGATCGTGAAGTCGAGCGCATTCGGCGCCGAGAAGCCCTGCGACCGGGCTACCGCTTCTCGACGGCGGCCGGTTCCCAGCGGTACTCGATGTAGCGCGCGACGCCCGTCGCGACGTCGTCGCCGAACAGCCGCCCGACGACGTGCAGGGATCCCTCGATGCCCGACGACACGCCGGCCGACGTGACGATCGCGCCGTTGTCGACCACCTTGCAATCGCTGCGGACCTTCACCTTTGGGTGCCGTTGCTGCAACGCCGCGAGCGAGCCGTGGTGCGTCGTCGCCTCCTTGCCGTCGAGCAGCCCGAGCTGGGCCGGCACGAATGCGCCCGTGCAAACGGTCAGCAGCACTTTCGTCGTGGGCATGCTCGTCCTCACCCAGGCGAGGAACTTCTCGTCGTTCTGCAGCACGCTCGTGTCGCCGCCCGGGATCACGATGACGTCCGGGCGCGGACAGTCGTCGATCGCGAAGTTCGCCTGCAGCTTGACGAAGCCCTGGCTCGTCACGGGTGCCTTGCCCGGCGCGACGAGGAACACGCGGCAGAGCGGCTCGCCATCCTTGCGCGCGCTCGCGAACACTTCCGCGGGCCCCGCGAAGTCGAGCAGTTCGACGCCGTCGTGGACGACGACTGCGACCTGCAACCGCGACTTCACGATGCGTTCGATCAACTGCTGGAAGCGCGGGTCGTCACGCACGCTCGCGAGGTCCTGGTCGCGCAGCATGAACGCATCGCGGCGGAAGCCGCGCTCGACGGCGAGTTCGAGCGCTGTGAGCGCACGTTCCCGTTCGCCCTTCATGGCGAGGATGCAGGCGATGTTGTAGGTACCGAGGCGCGTCGTGGCCGGCTCCTTGGGGAACAGCGCCGCGCAGCGCTCGTGCGCCGCCAGCGCGTCGTCGAGCTTGCCGAGGCTGTGCAGGGCGTAGCCGAGGTGATGCCAGGCCACCGCATCGTCGGCAGCGGCGGCCGTCACCTTGTCGTAGAGCTCGGCACACGCGGTGAAGTCGCGTGCCTTCCAGGCCGCTTCGGCCTGGCTCCGCAGCGTGACCAGATCGGCGCCCGCCTGCGACAGGGCCGCAAGCGCGAGCATGGCAATGGCGACGAAGCAGCGGGACAACGAATGCAACATGGACATGGCTTCCTCGGAGGTCGGGTCTGGGCCGGGGAGCACCGGCGGCCACCCGGCGAGCGGCCGCGTCGATGCCTGGGTGAAACGGGCTTCTACGGCAGAGCGCGCAGCGTGCGAGAAGACGGGAAGAACCGGTCACGGACGGCCCGCGGTGGACCTGCGCCACGTCTCCACCAGCGTACGCGCTGCCTGTGGCCAGCCGAACAGGGCGGCCTGCGCCCGCCGGCGCGCTGGAGCCGCCTCGTCGTCAGGCGTCGTCGTGGCAATTGCCAGGGCCCAGGCCTCGACATCATGCGGCGGCAGCAGACAGGCCGCGGTCCCGAGCACCTCGGGCAACGCCGCGGCATTGCTTGCGAGCACGGCTCGCCCATGGGCGAGGCCTTCGAGCGCGCACAGGCCGAAGCCCTCGTAGTGGGAGGGCACGACGACGGCGCGCGCGTGGTCGTAGAGCCTGTCGAGGTCGCGATCGGGAACGACGCCGAGCATGTGCACGAAGGCGCGGCAGTGCAACGCGGTGGCGAGGGCTACGAGTTTCGACTGGTCCCCTGCATCGCGTCCGACGAGCCAGAGCTCGGGCCGTTCGGCCGGCGGCAGCGTGGCGAGGGCCTGCACCACGATCGCGAGATTCTTGCGCGCCTCGAGGTGGCCGACGTGCAGCAGGTAGCCACACGCCGGCAATGGCCTCGGCAGCGGTTGCCGCGCGAGCGCGGGCAGCTCGACGCCGTTCGGCACCACGCGCGGCGCCGCCGATGGCACGAGGGCGCGCAGGCGCTGCGCGGTCCACTCGCTCGGCACGACGATCGCCGCTGCGCGCGCACACGAACGGCGCAGCACAGACTGCGCGAGCCAACGCGGCCATCGCGTCAGGCCTTCGCTCGCGCGCAGGTCGTGCAGCAAGAGGCACGCCGGCACCGGCAGGGCCGGCAGCGGCAGGAAGCCATGGTCGCAGATCGTCGCGCCGAGCTCGCGCAGGCATCGGGGCAGAAGCCGCCGTTCGGCGAGCACGCGCCGCCACACGGGTTCCGACGGGATCGCGATCTTGCACCAGTCGACACGCGGCAACTGCGGTGGCGCGAAGTCGGGCCGATGCAACACGGTGATCCGCTCGCCCGGCGCGAGCTGCGGCCCGACATGCGCGAGCAGCGACAGCAGGCGCCGGTTCGCACCCGATGGTGGCCCGAGCAACCAGCCGGAGACGGCGACGTGCATCGTCATCGCGCGAGCTCGGTGTGCAGGCGGTGCCACTGCTCGGCGACGCCGATTCGTCGGAAATGTGATGCCCGGTGCCATCCGGACCGGGCCAGCTGCTCGCGCAGGTGCTCGTCTTCGTGGATGCGCACCATGCCGCCGGCGATGGCTTCGACCGACTTCGGGTCGACCAACAGCGCGTTGTCTCCGTCCTTCGTGATCTCGCGAAACGGCGCGATGTCCGAACACAACACAGGGGCACCGTTCGCGAGCGCCTCGAGCACGGGCATGCCGAACCCTTCGAACAACGAGCACTGCACGACGGCGCGGCAGGAACCGAGTAGCTCTAGCTTCGCGGACTCGTCGACGTAGTCGTCCGGCGGACCGACGAAGCGCAGCTCGGGCAGGCGCGGGTTCCGTCGGCGCGCGATTGTGTGGGCCTGCCGCACGCGGTCGCGGTTCTTGCGCGGCCGGTCGTCGCCGAGCACGAGCAGTGGGCCGCAGCGTTGTGCCGTGGCGCCGGGTCGGGGCTGCTCACCGAGCTCCGTGCCATGCGCGATGACGTGGACTGGCGGCGCACTGCTTCGCAACAGCGTGGCGACGTCGCGGGCCGTGAATGCCGAGGGTGCGACGATCGCCGCGGCCGAGCGCAGCGCTCGCCTCGTGACCGACCTGCGCCACAGAGTCGATTGTTCTTGGAGCTCGGGATGCAGCCACGGCAGATCGTGCACCGTGGCGATCGTCGCGCAGCCCGCCCGCAGCGGCACGGCGGCGACCGAACTGTGCAGCACGTCGGCTCGGAGCTCGCGCAGCAACCGAGGCAAGGCGAGCTGGCGGCGCAGCGCGCCGCGCGGCGCCGGCACGAACTCGACCCTTGTGAGCGGCGGCCTCGCGGCACCCGTCGGCAGCATCATCACACACCGGCTATCGAGCTCCGCGTAGGCGGCGAGTGCGTTGAGGAAGGCGCGGCCGACGCCGGTGATGGGGCCATCGCCGAGACACGCGCCGTCGAAGACGACCGTCCTCAAGACGCCACCTCGCGGTAGATGGCCAGGTGCGACGCGGCACAATCCCGCCAGCGGAACCTCGCGGCGGCCGCGCGGCCGGCCGTGCGCAGGCGTGTGCGCAGGGTCTCGTCGCGCAGCGTGCGTTCGATCGCCTCGGCGAGAGCCGCCGGGTTCGTGGCATCGACGAACGAGAGGTCGCCGAGCTCGCGCAGCGGGGCGATGTCGTTGGCGACCACGGGCACACCGAGCTGCATCGCCTCGAGCGGCGGAAAGCCGAACCCCTCCCAGAGCGAGGGATACACGAGCAGCTCGGCGTGCTCGAGCAGCGGCCAGACCGCGTCGTCGTCGACGTCGGGTCGCCATTCGACGTGCCCGCTGCGCGTCGCCTCGCGCAGAGCCGCCACCTCGCCGTCACAGGCCCAGCCGATGCGGCCGATCACGACGAGCAGCGGTCGTTCGCCGCGCAGCGCCGACCACGCCTGCAGCAGGGCTCGGTGGTTCTTGCGTGGCTCGATCGTGCCGAGGCAAAGCACGTAGGGGCGGCCACCCAGCGGATGCGGGCTCTGCGGCGCACAACGCGCGTGGTCGGCGCCGAACGGCACGACGTGTACTCTGGCGTCGGGTGCAAGTCCGCGCAGGTCGGCGGCCGTCGCTTGCGATGGCACGATGACAGCGCTGGCTCTCGCGATCGCCTGCTGCGTGCGTTCGCGCAGAGTGGTTGCATTGGCGCCGTGCCATGTGGGGTCGCGCACGAACGCGAGGTCGTGCACGGTCAGCACAACCTTGGCTCGAGACACCGGCGGCTGCACGTAGTCGGTCCAGTGGAACACCGGCACGGACCCGGCGAGGCGATCGCAACCCAACCCCACGCGCGAGAGCCATGGCAGGCTGCGGCCCGGGATCGGCAGGCGATGCAGAAACGCCGCTGCGGGCAGCTGCACGCGGCACCGCGCGCGCGCCAGCGAGTGCGCGAACAGGTGCAACTCGACGCCGCCGTCGGCGGCCAACGCACGTGCGAGTTCGCGCGTGGCGCGCCCGATGCCAGCGGCGGTCAGCAGGGCGGGGCGGTAGTCGAGAGCGATCGGCAGGGCCACGAGGATGGGAGCGCGTTCAGTCGCTGCGACACAGGGACGGTCGCGACGGTATCCTCCTTCCTGTCCGGACCGGCATGCAACGAAGCTCCGCCACGTTCCTGTTGGCCGCGGCCATCCTGGTCGGGGCCGCCGCCATCGGGTGGTGGTTGAGTGCCGACGACGGGTTGCCGCCGCCCGCGATCGAGGGGTCTGGGCCGGGAACGGCCGGCCCGGCACCGCGGGTGGATTCGCCGTCTTCGCTGCCGCCCGATGCTCTGCGCGTCGTGGTCGAGGTGCAGGCGCGCGAACGTTACGTGCCGCCGCCGCCGCAACGCGCGCAGGCCGTTCGTGCCTCGGATGGTTTGGAGCTGCCCACACAGCTGCTGGCAGGCGTCGGCGCCGGCTTCGACGCGCCGAGCAAGAACGCGGGCATCGCCGCAGCGCTGATCGATTTCGAGGGCGTTCGCCTCGTGCGCCAGGTGCCGGTCGGCGAAGCCGTGAGCCGGACGGTCGTCGGGGCGCGCGTTGCGACGCGTGGACGCATCCAGGATGGGGCGCAGAAGGCGATCGCGGGGGCGCGTGTCTGGCTCGGCGAGCAGGATGCCGAGGGCCAGGCGCGTGAAGTTCTGACCGACGAAGAGGGCGCGTTCGAGCTCGACACGCCGTCGGGCGAGGGTGTGCCGTTCGTCGTGCGCGCGGCAGGCTTCGCGGCCGCGTGGCGACCCGTCGCGGTCGCGCCAGCAGGCCCCGACCTGCAGATGATCCTGCAGCCAGGCGGCGTGCTCGAGGTGCAACTCGCAGTGATGGGCACGGGCCTGGACCAGGCGCGTCTGTTCGTCGTGCCGACCGCCAACGTGACGTCGGAGCTCTCGCAGTTTCCATTCTTCCTGCAGGCGATGACCGATGGCGCTGCCGTCGACGACAACGGGCGCGGGAGGCTCGTCGAGTTGCCGGCGAACGGCAGGGTCGGCGTTCTCGTCCGCCATCCGATGGCACCTGCCACCGCGGCGCACGAGGTCGCGCTCGCGGGCAAGGTGACGTCCGCGATCGTGCAGTTGAAGCTCTGCGAGGCGAAGTGGTCCGGTCAGGTCGTCGACCCTGCCGGCCAACCGATGGCCGGGGTCTCGGTGTGGTCGCTGCCGGCGCGTGCGAGCCTCGCGGCCGTGGGATCGGTGCGCCTGCTGCCGCCGCATCTCGAGGTCCTCGGCGCATGCATGTCGCGCACGGACGAGCAGGGTGCGTTCGTGCTCGGCGGTCTTTCGGGCGAAGGTTCGGTCCTGGCATTGCGCGCGCACGGCTGTGCCGGACGCGACCTCGTCTGGTCCGCCGTCGGTTCTCAGTCACGTTTCGTGCTCGCTCCGTGGCAAGGCGGAGAGCCGTCGCTGCGTCTCTTGCCGCCCGCGGCCGGGGCGGCATGGGTTGCCGAAGCCGATCTCGCCGGTGGCATCCGCGCCACGCTCGAAAAGGACCAGCCGTGGCAGGTCTCGTTGCCACACGCGGGCCGCTTCGACGTGAAGCTCACTCTTTTCTCGGGAACGACGCAGCGCGCGTCGAAGACGTTCCCCGACGTTCATGCCACAGGAGTCGTGGAACTGCAGACGCCGCGGCCCGAGTGAGGCGCCCTGCTCGCTTTGCGGCCCGCTCGAACGGTGTTACGGTCGCAGCTTCGTGAGCATCCTGCGCGATCCGGTCCACGGCGACATCGAACTCTCGCGCGACGAACTGCGGCTCGTCGACACGGCGGAGTTCCAGCGGCTGCGCGGCATCAAGCAGTTGGGCAGCGCCTGCCTCGTCTATCCGGGGGCCACGCATTCGCGCTTCGAACACTCGATCGGCACCCTGCACGTGTGCGAGCAGTTGCTCGCGGCGTGCAACAAGAACGCGGCGCGCGATCCCGCCGGCTGCCACCACGTGACCGATGACGAACGCCGCATCCTGCGCACCGCGGCGCTGCTGCACGACGTCACACACATTCCGTATGGACACAACATCGAGGACCAGACGGGCCTGCTGCCGAGACACGATCGTCCCGAGCGCTTCGAGGCCGTGCTCGGCGACACCGAGCTCGGTGCCGAGCTCGACCGCCAGGGCTTTCGCACCGACGTGCTCGCGATCCTGACGGGCGTGGGCCGGTCGCTTCCGGCCTTCTGGCGCCAGGTCGTCAGCGACACGGTCGATGCCGACCTGCTCGACTACCTGCGCCGCGACGCGCATTACACGGGGCTCGAGCTGCGCTACGACCGGCGCGTCATCGACTACTTCCGCATCGACCGGGCGAGCCAGCGGCTGTTCGTGGACTGCGAGAAGAACGGCATGCTGCGCGAGGACATCGTGTCCGAGCTGCTGCGTGTGCTCGAGTGCCGCTACCACTTCAGCGAACGCGTCTACTACCACCACGCCAAGATCGCGGCGGGGGCGCTGCTGTCGCGCATGGTCGAGCTCGCGATGCGCGCCGGACGGCTCGAGGCCACCGAGCTGCAGCAGATGACGGACGAGTCACTGATCGTGCACCTCGCCGGGCTCGATCTGGGCGACGCGGCGGCCACGGAACGGCTGCACCGCTTCGTGGCGCGATTCCGCCGCCGTGCGTTGCCCAAGCGCGTGCTCGTGCTGCCGTACTACCAGAACCAGGGCGTCCAGGACGAACTGCTCGCGCGCTACTTCACGCCGGAGCAGCCCGAGCCGCGTTTTGCGTGGGAAGCGGCGATGGAGGCGAAGGCGAAGCAAGCACTCGGGCAGCCGATGGACGTGATCCTCTACTGCCCGAAGCGCCGCATGCAGCTCAAGGAGGCGAAGACGCTGGTCCGCTTTCCTGGCTCCGGCGAGCGCACGCTGCCGCTCGACGCGTTCAGCGAGCAGATCCCGCGGTTGCGCGACCTCGCCGAGAGCTACCCGCGCATGTGGAAGCTCTACGTGTTCACGTCGGTCGAGGACAAGGTGGTGCGGCGGCGGTTGCAGGAGCTCTGTCTCGCGGCGTTGCCGGCCGCCTGCCGCAACGCGCTCGTGTTGTGAGCTTCCTCGGCTACTGCTTGTTCGCGGTCCAGTCGCCGCGATACCGCAACACGAGGTGGCGCAGCTTGCGATAGATCGCACTCGTCGCGCGAACGTCGTGTGCGTTGTACTCGGCGATCTTCGCGATCTCGCCCTTCGCGTAGGCCGGCGCCACCATCGACCCGTCCATGACTTCCTTGGGGCTGTCGATGCCGAGCGCCCAGCACACGACGTTGAGGCTCGACGGGCCGCGATTGCGCTGCGTCAGCAGCTCGTAGAGGTCGAGGTGGGGGCGCAGCGACCAGCGGTCCGACACGAGGTCGCGGCGCGCCGGGATGCCGTGGATCACGCTGCGCGTGACGAGGAACGGCACGTCGAAGCCGCGGCCGTTGAACGACACGACCGTTTCGGCCTTGCCCGCGAGTGCCCAGAACGAGCGCAGCAGATCGGCTTCGCTCATCGGCCGCAGCCAGGCCGGGCAGTCGGGGATCGTCGTGCCGTCGGGCGGCACCGCGAGCACGGTCACCGCGTCCTCGCCGGGTTGCGCGTCGCCGTCGCCGATCGCGAGCGACACGACCTTGCCGAAGAACGGGCTCATGCCCATGAACTTCTTCGACTCCGCCTCGACGACGTCGGGCTCCGCGAACTTGCGCGTCGTGTAGCCGATCAGCGCCTCGGCGATGTCGTGCGGCAGGTCCCTGCGGTCGAACGCGGGCACCGTCTCGATGTCGAAGACGAGCGTCCGGCAGCAGAGGTCCTCGACGGCAGCCAGCGCCGGATCGACGAGCTGGCCCATGTCGAAGCCCTCGGGGGCCTGCGCGGGATCGATGACCTTGAGCCGCTCGATGACGAGCTGTGCTGTGTAGCCGGGGCGCTCCTTGAAGCGGCCGCGGACCTTGACCGGGCCGCCCTTTTGCGCGGCCTTGGCGGCTGCCATCGCTTCGGGCGAGTTGTCCCAGATCTTCGCCTCGATGACCGCGTGTACGTCGGCGAGCTCGACGACGAGATAGGGCTTCTGGTCCTTGGTCAGGAACTCCTTGACGTCGCGCAGCTGGGCGAACACGTCCCATTCGTGCTCGGCCACCTCGAGCGCCGCGAGGTTCGCGGCCTGCTCGACGCGCCTCGGGAGCTCCTCGCCGTTCACGTTGCCTCCGCGTATGCGCGGAGCCGCACCATGGCGGCGGCCAGCTGATCCATGGCCGCCGCGTAGCTGAGTCGCACGAAGCCGGGGATCGCGAACGCGCTGCCCGGCACGGTCGCTAGCAGGTGCTGGTCGAGCAGCTGTTCGCAGAGCGTGACGTCATCGATGCCGCGCCGCCGGCACAGCTCGCGCGCGTCGACGAGCGCGTAGAACGCGCCACGCGGCGCCGCGAGGCGGAGGCCCGGAATCTTGTTCACCTCGCGCACCAGATACTGGCGGCGCTCGTCGAACGCGCGCATGCGGCTCGCCTGGTCGTCGGGCAGCGGCGTGTTGCAGGCGACCAGCATCGCCTCCTGGCTGATCGTGCACGGATTGCCGAGCAGCTGGCTCTGCAGGCGGCCTGCGGCCTCGACGATCGCGCGTGGGCCCGCGAGAAAGCTCGTGCGCCAGCCAGTCAGCGTGTGGCTCTTCGTGAAGCCGTTGACGACGATCGTGCGCTCGCGCGCACCCGGCAGCGACGCCGGCGAGACGTGAATCGCCCCGTCGTAGAGCAGCGTCGCGTAGATCTCGTCGGAGACGAGCCAGAGGTCATTGGCCTTCGCCGTGTCGACGATCGCCTGGATCTGGGCCCGGTCGGGGCACGCACCCGATGGGTTGTTCGGGAAGTTCAGGATGATGCCCTTCGCGCGGTGTTTCTTCGCTGCGGCTTCGATCGCGGCGCTGCCGTGTACGAAGCCCTGCTCGGGCACTGCCGGCAGCACGATCGGCGTGCCGGAGGCCATCGTGACGAGGGCCGGATACGAGACCCAGTACGGTGCGAGGATCAGCACCGTGTCGCCCGGTTCGACGATGGCGTCGAGCGCCATGTGCAGCGCACCCTTCGCGCCGGCACAGACCATGACCTCGTCGGCGGCGTACGAGAGGCCGAAGGTGCTGCTCAACCACCCGGCACCGGCCGCGCGCAGCTCCGGAATGCCGGATGCCGCCGTGTAGCGCGTCTTGCCCTGCTCGATCGCGCGGATTCCGGCGCGCGCGATCGTGTCCGGTGTCGGGAAGTCCGGCTCACCGGCGCCGAGCGACACGACATCGAGACCACTCTGCTTCATGCGCGCGGCTCTTGCCGAGATCGCGAGGGTCACCGATTCCTCGATGCGGCGGGATCGGGCGTTGGGGACGAGTCCGGCCATGGTCGCAGTAGAACGCGCTCGGCGGGCGAAGGCAAACCCGCGCAGGATTCGACGCAGCGGGGGAAGATCGCGGCGAGGCGCGCCGTCTAGCCACCTCGGCCTCCTTGCGGACCGCACGGGCCGCTACGCTGCGCGAAGATGCCGAAGCCGAAATCGAGAGTGCGACGATTGCTGAGGACCCTCGGGATCGCCGCGGTGGCCTTGGTCGTGTTCCTGCTGCTGTTCATAGGGGCGTTCGTCTTCAACCCGTTCGAAGGCTCGATGGCCCACCTGCCGGGCATCGTGCCGCGCGACATCAACTTCTTCGTGCGCAAGCAGCGTCTGGCCGACGATTTCGCGCAGTTCCCGGAGCCGAGGTTCTGGGCGTCGCTGGCCGATGCGCGCGGCTTCTCGGACCTCGTGAACGGCGGCGCCGCTCAGGAGTGGCGACGCGGCGGTCTCGACCGCTGCTTGCAGCAGGCGCGCGAAGCGTTCGAGAGCGTGCAAACGCAGAGCGACGGGTGGCTCGACGTGATGCGCGACCTGATCGGCACCGAGGTCATCTTCGCGGGTTACGAACAGGACTACTCGCAGTCGCCACCTCGTCCGCTCGCCGAGCCCTGGTGGTGCTGCTACACGCGCGTGAGCTGGCGGGTGAAGGCCGCCTTCGGTCTCGCCGGCTTCGGCTTCGTGCAGGACCGGCTGCGCAGCTACGGCGTCGAGTTGACGAGCGACGGTGACCTGCTCGTCGCGAAGGTGCAGGGAATGCCGGCGCCGCTCTACTGCAAGCGGCACCTCGACGTCCTCATGGTCGCGAATCACAAGGTGCTGCTCGAGAGGGGGCAGCGTCTGCTCGACGGCAGTCGCGACGAAGAGACCATCGGACAGATGCCCGCGTACACCGACGGCGCCTTGAAGAGGATCGAACGATGGAGCGATCTCAACTCGTCGGATGCGGCGAACGTGGTCGAGTTCGTCGTCGAGCCGAATGCGTTCGACGGGTTCCGACGCCTTGCCGCGAGTTGGCCGAACTCGCAGAACCGCGACAGCATGAACGAGCGTGTGCTCGCGAGCTTCCTGAACCTGAAGGGCTGGCTGCAGGTGACAGGCGGCATCATGTTCGGCGATCAGGTGCTGGCGGCGACGGGCCAGGTCGGTCTGAACAGCAAGCAACACACGCCGTTCCAGGGCAGATTCTACAGCGCGGAGAAGCAGCGACGCGAAGACTGGCTCGACCCGTTCCTTTTGATGGTGCCCGACAACGCCTGCGCCGCGGCGGCGATGCGCATGCCGGCCGGTGAGTTCCTGCACGCGATGTTCGAAGCGCTCGAGGAGGGTGAGAAGAACCAGCTCAACGAGGGCGTGCGCAGGGCGACCTTCTCGGGAACCCCGCTCAACGACATGCGCGATCTGATCGATCGCCTCAGCGTGGCATTCCTGCCGCGCACGGGGTTCGTGTTCCGTCGCAATCTGCCCGACACGACGCGCGACGAAAAGACGGGCGAACTCATGGTGCCCGTCACGGCTCGATCGCCGATGCCGCAGGTGGCCTGGGTGTTCTGGTTGAGTCCCAACAGGTCGCAGCTCGTCCAGGAGCTCGTCACGATGCTGCAGAGCTACCACAGGGTTTTCAACCTGCTCAAGACGTGGCACCTCAGGGTTCCGTTCGGCGACAGCCACCTGCCCGAGCCCGTCTGGGAGTTCACGAACCCGCAGATCCCCGCGACGGGCGAGATCGCGATGATCGTGTTCCGCGAGTTCTTCGTCCTGTCCAACTCGGGTCCACTGATCCGCGACATCGTGCGCACGCGTTACGGCGCCCAGACTGGTGCCAGGTCGGCTCGCGAGCTGCCCGAGTTCGATCTGGCGCAACGGGAGCTTCCCGCCGAGTTGAACGGGATGATCTGGTTGCACGGCGAGAGCATGCTGCCGGTGATCGACGACTACATCGCGTTTGCGGAGACAGACAGCGCGTTGCCCGATCAAGAGTGGATGATGCAGGGTCGGCCGGCGGCCGAAGAGCACGTGCGCCGCACGCGCTTCCCGCAGTATCCGAGCAAGGCGAGCATGCCGAAGTCGATGACCGATCCGGGCGGCGACTTCGACGTGGCGGTCGGCGTCTACCTGCGCGAACTGTGGCAGCGAGAACGCACGAACTTCACGGCCGACGACCGCGAAGGCATGAAGCAGCTCCGTGCGTTGGCGCAGATGCTGAAGGCTGCGTGCGTGCACGTGGAACTCGAGAACAACTACATCCGGTTCCAGGCTCGCATCATGGCCAACTTCCGCTGAGGCGGGTTGAAATCAGGCCGCAGGCCGCTACTGTCTTCGCGCTCGCGACCGGCCCAGGTGGCGGAATTGGCAGACGCACCAGCTTGAGGTGCTGGCGCCCCTAAAGGGCTTGCAGGTTCAACTCCTGTCCTGGGCACCACTCCCGCGAGC
>Ga0075428_100000058_pt1 | contig 89652 bp, 66 predicted proteins | sample RhiMetdeltSRZDD2_FD_75291 | JGI IMG/M metagenome (GOLD analysis project Ga0075428, IMG submission 75291) | Populus rhizosphere microbial communities from Tennessee, USA - Rhizosphere MetaG P. deltoides SRZDD2 | ecosystem: Host-associated > Plants > Roots > Rhizosphere > Soil | place: USA... | reverse complement strand
ATATTGCTGCACTCGAAAAGCATGCATGCGCCAATTGCGGCGCGCAGGCTGAGTGGAACCCTTCGAAGCAGCTGCTGGTGTGTCCATTCTGCGGCGCGGCGACGCCGTTCACTGTCGACCCCGAGTCCGGCGCGCTGGTTGAAAACGATCTCGCCAAGGCGCTGCGCGAGCTTCCGGAGGAGGCGCGCGGCTGGCAGACCGAGAAGCGGACCGTGCAGTGTCAAAGCTGCAAGGCGGTCTCGGTGTTCGATCCTGAGCGCGTCGGACAGAATTGCCAGTTCTGCGGATCACCGTCACTGGTCGACTACAAGGAGATAAAAGCTCCGATTCGGCCGCAGAGTCTGCTGCCTTTCAAGATCAGCGAGAGTCAGGTTCGCGAGCAGATCCGGCGATGGTACGCGAGCAAGTGGCTGGCGCCCGGCAAGCTGAAAGATCGAGCGCTTGTCGATCGCGTACGCGGTGTTTACATCCCATACTGGACGTTCGACGCGCAGGCGGTTTGTCCATGGCACGCCGAGGCAGGGCACTACTACTACACGACCGAGACCTATCGCGATAACCAGGGGCGAACGCAGACGCGTCAGGTGCGCCACGTGCGATGGGAACCAGCATCAGGAGTCGTCGAGCACTTTTTCGACGACGAGCCGGTGCCCGGGACTCACGGCGTCTCGCACGCACTCTTGCGACAGGTCGAGCCGTTCGCGACCAAGGAACTCGTTTCCTACGACACTGGCTTTCTGTCCGGCTTCATCGTCGAGCATTACCAGATTGTTCTGGTCGAGGCGGCTCAGGCGTCGCAAGATTCGATGGTCACGCAGTTGCGAGAGATGTGCGTGCAGCAGATTCCGGGGGACACTTATCGAGATCTCGAAATGAGCCCGACATTCTCTGCCCAGACGTTCAAGCACATTCTCGTGCCGATCTGGCTCCTGTCGTATCTCTACGGAACGCGATCGTTCCAGGTCGTGGTCAACGGTTATGACGGTCGAATGGCGGGGCAGTACCCGAAGAGCCCGTGGAAGATTGCGCTGCTTGTACTTCTTGCGATCATCGCGTTCATGATCTTTGTGATGTTGAGTCAGAATAACTAGAGACGATGAAATTGCTGATTGCTGATTGCTGAATGCTGATTGAACCGCGGGGAGACAACCGTGCTTGCCAACAAACTTAAGCTGCCATCGAAAGAAAACGCCCTGCCAGGCCGCTCTGAGAAGATGCCCGTTCCAGCGAAACATCATGTGAACGGCGCACGTCTCGAGCCGCCGTTTCCCGAAGGACTCGAGCGTGCGATGTTCGCGCTTGGATGTTTCTGGGGAGCCGAACGAAAGTTCTGGCAGACCCCGGGCGTGTACACCACCGCGGTAGGCTACGCGGCCGGCCACACACCGAACCCAACCTACCGAGAAGTTTGCAGCGGTGCGACGGGTCACGCCGAGGTCGTGCTTGTGGTGTTCGATCCGCGCAAGGTTTCGTACGCGGATCTGGTGAAGGTGTTCTGGGAGACCCACGATCCGACGCAGGGAATGCGGCAGGGGAATGATGTCGGCACGCAGTATCGATCGGGCATCTATTACTTCGACGATTCACAGCGTGACGTTGCCGAACGTTCGCGGGACGCATATCAGCAGGAACTCGTGCGAGCGGGATATGGCGCGATTACCACCGAAATCGTGCCGGCGCCCGAGTTCTACTACGCCGAGGATTATCACCAGCAGTATCTCGCGAAGAATCCGGGCGGATACTGCGGGCTTGGCGGAACCGGTGTGTCGTGTCCAGTCGGCCTGGTCACCAAGTGAGCCTGGCGCCAGGTGACCGGTCTTAGCCCGACGCAGACTAGCTCGCCACCTACGATCAACCGGAGGCTTTTCGCATGACCGAGCTGTCGTTGTTGGTGTTGCCGATCGTCCTGTCGGCCGTCTTCGTGTTCATCGCCAGCTCGATCATTCACCTGGTGTCACCTTGGCACCGGAGCGACTACCCGAAGGTGCCGAACGAGGATCGGGCGCGCGAGGTGCTGCGCGCGCTCGCGATACCTCCTGGCGATTACATGATTCCGCGCCCTTCGAGCCGCGCCGATCTTCGCACCCCGGAGTTTGCGGCAAAGATCAACGCCGGCCCGGTGATGATCTTGACCGTCATGCCCAACGGCCCGATGCCGATGCTGCGCAACATGGGTTTGTGGTTTGTCTATTGCGTCGCAGTCAGTTCGTTTGCCGCGTACATCGCTGGACGAGCTCTCGCGTCGGGTGCGGAATATCTGGAAGTGTTCCGATTTGCGGGTGCCACGGCATTCTTCGGCTACGCGGTGGCTCTGTGGCAGATGTCGATCTGGTATCGCCGATCCTGGGTGACGACGTTGAAAGCAACGGTCGATGGCCTGATCTACGCGTGCTTGACGGCGGGGACAATGGGGTGGCTGTGGCCACGGTAGTCGCGGTCTAAAGACCCCGCGCTACATCGATGATGTAGGGCGCGGTCTTCAGACCGCGCCATAACGGATTCGACCCGAATTATTCGTACCGCAACGCCTGCATCGGCTGGACCCGCGAGGCGCGATACGCTGGGATATATCCCGCGCCGAGCGCGACCAGTGTCAACAGCACCACGGAACTCGCGATCACGATCGGATCGTACGGCTGCAGCTCGAACAGGAGACTGGCGGCGGCTTTGCCTAGATAGTAGGCGCCAGTGACGCCGATAACGGCGCCGACGAGCGTCATCCATCCAACCTGCGTCAGGATCATGCGTCGTACGCGCGCGCTGTCGGCGCCAAGCGCCATGCGCAACCCAATCTCGCGCGTGCGCTGCGACACGGTGTAGGCGAGCACGCCGTAGAGTCCGACCGCCGCGAGCACCGTCGCGAGGAACGCGAACGATGCCGACAGCGTGCTGATCATGCGATCGAGAAACACATTCTCGCGGACCTGCTGCGGCAACGTCTTCAAATCTTCGATCGGTAGATTCGGGTCGAGGCGAGCGACGATCGCTGGAATGCCGCGAAGGATCTGCGCAGGATCACCAGTGCCTCGTACGTAAACATTGATCGACCCGACGCGACTGGACTGACGGTAGGGATTGAAGAAAAGCGGCGGCACCTCCTGCTTGACCTCGCTGTATTTGGCGTTCTGCACCAGTCCGACGATTTCGACGTCGAGTTTTCCCTTTCCCCGCGCCATGTGTTTGCCGACGGCGTCGCGCCCGAGATTGAACTTCTTCGCGAACGCTTCGTTGACGATCGCCACTTTTGTCGCCGTCTCGGAGTCGGCGGCGGTGAACTCACGTCCGGCAATCAGCGGAACACCCAGCGTCCGGAAATACCCCGGACCGATCTCGTTGTAATTCGCGTCGGTATCGCTGTCGGGACCGCTCGTGAACCCTTCAACCGACACGTTGGTTCCCGAGTTGTTGCCAGCCAGTAGCGCGATGCGCGCCATCGCGACGCCGGTTGCACCCGGAATGCTGCCCAGTTCCTGTTCAAGCCGTTCGTACAACGCCTTCGAGCGCTCGGGCGTATAGCCGTTCAGCCCGGGTGAAATTCCAAAAACAACGACGTTGTCCACCTTGATTCCAAGATCGACGCGACTCACGTTCGTGAGACTCTTGACGAACAAGCCGGCGCACATCAGCAACGCCATCGACAGCGCGATCTGGGCGGTGACAAGCGACGAGCGAAATCGCGCTGCCGCACGGGCGCCGGACGGCTGCCCCGCCTGCGCCTTGATTGCCGAGACGAGATCCGGCTTTGTGCTGTGCCACGCAGGAAACAAGCCAAAGACGAAGCCAGTCGCAATTGACAGCGCCGCGGCGAAGAGTACGACCCGCCCTTGCAGCTCGAACTCGAGCGTGTTTGTCGCATCCGGCGGTAGCAGCGACGCCACGAGTGCCAGCGTCCATCGCGCAACCACCAGTCCCGCAACCCCGCCGAGTACTGCGAGGACGCATGACTCCGTCAGGAGTTGAGTGAGCAACTGCCACCGGCCTGCACCGAGTGACAACCGGATTGCCATCTCCGTCGAGCGTCCTGCACCACGAGCGAGCAGCAGGTTCGCGATGTTCGCGCAGGCGATGAGCAGGACGATGCCCGTGACTGTCATGAGAAACATCAGCGGAATCTTCGCCTCGCGGTGGACGGAGCTCTGTCCGCGAGAGCCAGCCTCGACCTCGATGACCTTTGCCTTGAATTTCGCCATCGTCTGATCGCTCATGCTCTTCTGGAGCGGCGCTTCGACGTCGGTGATGATCGGCCGGTAGACATTGTTCAAGCCGGCGCGAGCCTGATCGAGCGTCATGCCGGGCTTGAGTCGTCCGAACAGGTAGGCCCAATACGTCTGGCGATCCTCGAACCCCTTCCAGCCCGGAATCATCAACCCTCTCATCGTCAACGGGACGAAGACCTTCGGCGCACTGCCAAGCGTCGTCCCGGAAAAGCCGCGAGGGGCGACGCCGACGATGGTGAGAGACTGGCCATTGACGACGATCGTGTCGTTCAGTGCGGCGGGACTGGACCCGAAGGTCGAAGTCCAATAATCGTGACTGAGCACCGCGACAAAGTGGCTGGCGATGTTGACATCGTCCTCGGTCGTGAACAGACGTCCAAGGGCAGGCTGAAGCCCAAGCACCGGGAAGTACGACCCCGAAACGAGCTGTCCTTGGCCATTCAGCGTCTGTCCGCGGTAAGCGAGGTTGGCACCGAAACCAACGTGTGCCGCGACGCCCGTGAAGACCGTCTGCAGCCGCTCGATATCGCGGAACATCAAATAGCTGAAGATCTCCTGACAGCTCCCGGCCTGCCCGCAAGAGTTCGAGCCGGGCTTCGGGCCGGGCGCGGATAGATTGACCAGTTCAGATGGACGGACGACGGCGAGGGGCCGCAGGAGCGTCTGGTCGAAGAGAGAGAAAATCGCCGCGTTGGCGCCGATTCCCAGCGCAAGCGAGACGATCGCGACAAGACTGACAAAGGGCGTTTTGACGAGCCGGCGAACGGCGAGCCTCAGATTCATGACTGGTTCTGAGACGAATGCAGGGATGAGATAGTTGCCTACTTTCCGCGGGCGGCACCCCACTCCGTTCGCACCGTCGGACCCACCGCCCAGAGGATGCCGTTCCTGACGAGCCGGTGGAACATCGGGTGGCCCCACACGCGTTCGTCGTGTCCATACGCCGTGTAGAAGACGCGACCTTTGCCCTGCTCGCGCACCCACGTCCATGGTTCCCGGCCGGAATCATCGACGCGCTCCATCAACACCGTCTTGTCGGGATTGATCTTGGTGTGGACGTAGGTTTCGTCCCACACCTGGAACGGCTGAATACCGTCGAGGACGGGGTGATTTGATTGAACGATTGTCGTGGTGAACTCGCCGGTCCCATGTTTCAGGAATTGCGCGCCGACCAGCGCAATGTAGGCCGGAGAGTTCTGGAAACAGAACGACGCGCAGTGGATCGGCAGGAATCCCTTGCCGGAGTTGACGAAGTCGAGGAGCGCCTTTTCCTGGTCGGGGGCGATCGTCGTGTGATTGGCGTAGATCATCAGTGCGTCGTAGCGCGCAAGGTTCGCGGCATTGAGCTCGTTCGGATCGGCGGTGTAGGTGAAGTGGAATCCCTCGGCCTCGATCGCGCTGGCGAGCATCGGCTCGAACCGCGCTGAATCGTGATGTTTGCTGTTGTGGCCAAGGAAGAGCACCTCGATCGTGCGTCCCTTCTTGGCGGCCGTCGCCTGTGTGCCCTGCGCCGTCAAAGCCGCAGCCGCCGCGATCAAGACACTAAGAATGACCGCCAGTGTCAGCACATACTTGCGATGCATGATGAATTTCCTTGTTTAAAAACGTGGAATCGCGATCTTCTCCCCACCCTTGAGCGCCGATTGATGTGCGCAGATGCCGACCAGCGTCCAGTTGACGGAGGTCTCGGCATCCGGCATGGGTGTTTTTTCACCGACGCAGGCGATCAGAAAATTGTGCACCAGGTGCGGATGCGATCCGCCATGCCCTCCACCCTGGAGGAACGACAGGTGGTCGGCGTCCTGGATCGCGGCCGGTTGCGTGAATCGACGAATCGGTTCCGGCAACAGCTGCGCATAGTCGGGAACCTTGGCCCGCTTTGGAATCTCCGTCTCCGACAGCGGATGCGTCTTCGTACTCCGCGTATGGATGACCGGATCTTCGTTTTCGACCTGCTGCCACTCGAATGACTTCTTCGATCCGTACGCGTCGAAGCTCTCGCGATATTGTCGCGCGGTTGCGAACAGGCTGCGGGTCACTTCGGCACAGACATCTGAATCACGCAGCTTGAACGTGGCGGTTTCGATGGCGAACGGGCTTCCGTACTTGGGGATGAGAGCCTCATCGATTCGTCCGGAACCGTGGCAGACCACGTGCTCCGCATGCTTACCGACAAGGGCAAGACACGGACTGACGCAGTGGGTCGCGTAATGCATCGGCGGGAACCCTTCCCAGTAGCCCGGCCATCCTTCCATGTCCTGCTGATGGCTTCCGCGAAGAAACTGAATGCGGCCGAGCTCTCCCGAATCGTAGAGCTGCTTCACAAACAAGTATTCACGGCTGTAGACCACGGTCTCCATCATCATGTAGACCTTGCCGCTCTGGCGCTGCATTTCAACAATCTGGCGGCACTCATCAACTGTCGTGGCTGCCGGAACAGTGCTGGCGACATGCTTGCCGGCTTTTAACGCCGCGATCGATTGCGGGGCGTGATCCGCGATGGGTGAGTTGATGTGAACGGCGTCGACGTTCGGGTCCGCCAGGAGTGCGTTGTAATCGGTGTAACGCGTGGTTACGCCGAATCGATCGCCGCACGCATCCAGTTCCTTTCGATCGCGCCGGCAGATCGCATACATTTCTGCATTTGGATGTCGCTGGTAAATCGGGATGAACTCTGCACCGAAGCCGAGACCGACGATCGCAACACGAATTTTCTTATCAGTCGCCATTCTTTACTCCGAGGGGCGTTGCCCCTCGGACTCCCCTACACCGTCGCTCGCGGGGCCCCGATGCCCCGCTCCGCTCCGGTGGCTCGTTCGCTTTGCTCGCTCGCTTCTTTCTTCCCGCGCCTTGCCTCGCCGTAGAACGCGTCGATCGGACAGTGCGAAGGCGCCGCTTTGTAACACGGTTCCAGACGGAGCGTCAACGAACACGGACCACGAACCACCGGCGGAAGACCACGAACACGGACCACGGATCCCGGATCCCGCACAACGGATCCCGGACCCCGCACAACGGATCCCGGACCACGCTCGCTCCGGAGTAATATTTGTTGCTCGAAAGGTGTGCCCATGAGATTGCATGGTTCCCGGCGGACGTTTGCGTGGTCGTCAATCGTCGGCGCAGCCGTTCTGGTGTTCGGCTGCCTGTCACTCGTCGCACAGTCGCGGCAGCCGTCTAGCACGGCGAAGCCCCGCCCGACCCAGGCCGCCGCAGGCCGTGCTGCTGCGCCAACGGCGCGGCCGATCCGTGTCCTGTTCATCGGTGCCGACGAAGAGACGCCGCACAATCCCACGAAAATGTTTCCGCTGCTCGCGGCGCCGCTCGCTCGGCGTGGCATCCAGATGACCTACGGCCGTACGGCACTCGAGCCGTTCGATGCGGCGAAACTCGAGTACTACGACGCCGTGATGATCTACGGCGACCAGCTTTCGTTGACGCCGGCGCAGCAGAAATCCCTGACGGCTTTTGTCGACAGTGGCCACGGCCTCGTTGCGCTGCATGCTGTCGGCGATCTGTCACTGGTTGGCGCCAGGCTGATGTCGGAGGGCGGGGCTGAATTCACCGCGGAGATCGTTCAGCCCGCGAACCCAATCGTCCATGGCTTACAGCCATTCGCGGCGTGGGAAGAGCCGCTGGCGCCGATGACGAGTGGTCAGCTAACCGTCGTCATGGAGCGGGTAAATGGGCAGACCCGTCAACCGTGGACGTGGCTTCAGACTCAAGGCAAGGGGCGCGTCTTCTACACGGGCTATGGCCACGATGAGCGGACGTGGAGTCAACCGGGCTTCCAGAGTCTGGTTGAACGCGGGGTCGTCTGGTCGGTGGATGAAGCGCGGCGCCGGAACTGGCAGGCGCTCGAGATGCCGGGCGTCACCTACGTCGACGGCTTCAACGTTCCCAACTACGAGAACCGTCCCGACCCCCCGAAATTCCAATTGCCGTTCACACCGGAGGACGCGCAGAAGTTCATGCAGACGCCGGCGGAGTTCCGGGTCGAACTCTTCGCCAGCGAGCCACAAATCATCAAGCCCATCACCTTCACCTTCGACGAGCGCGGCCGTCTGTGGGTCGTTGAAGCGATGGACTATCCGAACGAGATGCTCAACGGCAATCCGGGTGACGATCGCATCAAGATTCTCGAGGATACAAACGGCGACGGGCGCGCGGACAAGATCACGGTATTCGCCGAACATCTGAACATTCCAACGAGCCTGACCTTCGCAAACGGTGGTGTCATCGTGGCCCAGGCTCCTCATTTTCTGTTTCTCAAAGACACCAACGGCGACGACAAGGCGGACGTCCAGCAGGTCTTGAATACCGGTTGGGGCATTCGCGACACGCACGCGGGTCCGTCGAACCTGCAATATGGACCCGACAATCACATCTGGGGCGCGGTCGGATATTCGGGATACAACGGCCAGATGAACGGCAAGCCGCTGCAGTTCACGCAGGGCGCGTATCGCTTCAAACCGGATGGCAGCGAGTTCGAATACATGACGCAGTCGACCAACAACACGTGGGGGCTCGGCTTCTCCGAGACATTCGATGTGTTCGGCTCGACGGCGAATAACGATCAGAGTTGGTACATGGCGATCCCGAACCGGTACTTTGCCGATGTACAGGGATTGCCGGGAACGGGTGGACGCGGCGTACCTTCCGGCGGCGGATATCAGAGTTCGGCGGCGTTCTACTCGGTGCACCCGACCACGCCGTATATCCGGCAGGTGGACGTGTGGGGTGGCTACACCGCAGCGGCTGGTCATTACCTCTACACCGCTCGTTCGTTCCCGAAAGAGTATTGGAATCGTGTCGCGCTGATCACTGAACCGACGGCGCATCTGATTGGTCAGGCGATCCTGGAGAAACAGGGTGCCGGATTCGTGGCGCGCGATGGATGGAACCTGATCTCCAGCGCGGAGGAGTGGTTTGCCCCGGTAGCCGCGATGGTCGGGCCCGACGGCGCCATATGGTTTGCCGATTGGTATAACTTCATCGCGCAGCACAATCCCACGCCACAGGGATACAGCACGGGCAAAGGGGCGGCATACGAAACGTCGATGCGCGATCATCTGCGCGGCCGCATCTACCGAATCGTGTATCGCGGTGCGCCTGCGGCAAAGAAACGTTCGCTGTCGAAGAACGATCCCGCAGGACTGCTGAGCGCGCTCGCGTCGGACAACATGTTCTGGCGCCTGCATGCGCAGCGTCTGCTCGTCGAACGCCGGCAGAAGGATGTCGTTCCGCAACTCGTTGCGCTCGCTCGCAATCAAGCGGTCGATGAGATTGGCACCAACGGTGGCGCATTCCACGCGCTTTGGACTCTCCACGGCCTCGGCGAACTCAATTCGACATCGAGCGACTCCTATCGCGCCGCGGTTGAAGCGCTGAAACACCCGGCGGCCGGCGTTCGCAAAGCGGCGGCGATGGTGCTGCCGCACACGGCCGAAGCGAGCCGCGCGATCATTTCGGCGGGACTCCTTCACGATCCGGATCTACACACGCGGCTGGCAGCCGCGCTTGCCTTCGCCGATATGCCGACATCAAACGAGGCCGGGCAGGCGTTGTACACAGAGAGTCAGAGGCCCGAGAACTACACAGACAAGTGGTTGAGCCGCGCTTTCTACATCGCCGCGAGCCGACATCAGAAGACCTTTACCGCTGCCTACCACGCCGATCGCAATGCGGTGCCGTATACGGCGCTGCCGATTGCCGTTCGACTCGGTGAAATAAAACCCGATTGGCGAATACCTGGCACGCAGGATCTTTCGACTGATTGGTTCGACATGCAGGTGCCGGGCAACTGGGAGTCGCGCGGGCTTCCCGATTTCGACGGCGTGGTCTGGTTCACGCGCTCCTTCGATTGGAGCGGTGCAGCGCCATCAACGCTGTCCCTCGGTACTCTTCGCAACACTGGTGAGGTGTGGATCAATGGGCAGTCGCTCACACCGGCGCCGTTTGTTCCCGGAGCGGCCCGCGGTGCCGCGCCGGCGGGTGGGGGACGTGGCAATGCTCCTCCGACCTACGCGATACCCGAAGCAGTCGTTCGCGCCGGCAAGAATACGATCACTGTTCGCATTCAAAACGGGCGCAACGAAGGAGGATTTCTCGGCCCGCCCGAGGTGATGTACGTCGAAGGGGCGGCGAACAATCGTGTACCGCTGGCCGGCCCCTGGAAGTATCGAGTCGAGCGGCAAACAAATGCTGGCGCGCTGTATACGAAACCAGGCCAGCTTGCCGCGCATGTCGCGTTTACCGCTGAAGGCGGAGCTGCGGGCGCGGCAGGTGCGTCGCTTCCAACTGTCGCGCCGCAGGCGCCCGACGTCGCAGTCCGGCTGAGCGTCATTCCGGGCCAGTTGAAATTTGACAAAGACGAGTTGAATGTAGCGCCGGGTCAGCTCATTGAAGTCGTCTTTACGAATCCGGACGTGATGCAGCACAACTTCGTGCTTGGTGCACTCGGATCGTTGAACGTGATTGGCGAAGCCGGCGATCGGCTGGCGACATCTCCGAGCGGACTGGCGCAGGCTTACGTACCTGATCTACCGCAAGTCCTCTATTCGACGAAGCTGCTCGAACCAGGACAGACGGTGACGTTTCAGTTCAGAGCCCCCTCGGCTGCGGGCAAGTACCCGTACGTTTGTACGTTCCCGGCTCACTGGCGCACGATGAACGGTGTGTTGAACGTCATCACGCCGGCAGGGCGTGGTGGACGGGGCGGAATCTGAATTGGTGAATGCGCCACGAGTGCTATGAGTGCCAAGGGTGCCACGGGTGCCACGGGTGCCACGGGTGCCAAGGGTGCCAAGGGTGCCAGGAGTGCACTCACCGCACTCTCATGAATCGCGCCTGGCACTCGTTGCACCCTAAGCACTCCGGGCACTCAAGGCACTCTTGGCACTCAAGGCACTCTTGGCACTCAAGGCACTCTTGGCACTCAAGGCACCCTTGGCACTCAAGGCACCCTTGGCACTCAAGGCACCCTTGGCACTCAAGGCACCCTTGGCACTCAAGGCACTCTTGGCACTCAAGGCACCCTTGGCACTCTTGGCACCCGACAATCATTCCGCTCGCAGTGCGATGGCGGGATCGATTGATTTGAGACGCCACGCTCCGATAAGTGCGGCGGTGATCCCCACTGCGAGGAGGAGAGCGCTCACCAACATCATCGTGAGCGGCGCAACAGGGTTTACCGCGAACAAGAGCGTGCCGAGCGCGGGAGCGCCAGCTAGTGATAGCAGAGCTCCGGCTGCCAATCCAGCAAACATCGGCTTTGCGACGTCCGCGATCACGACGCTGAAATTCTGAGCAGGCCGCGCGCCAAGGACTGCGCGGATGCCAATCTCGCGGGTGCGAATCGACACGGAGAATGCGGTGACGGCGTAGATGCCCGCGGCCGCGAGTGCCAACGCGGCGATCCCGAACACCCGAACGAGCCACAGGTTGAGGCGCCTCGGCGCCACCGCCACCTCCATCATCTCGTCCATCGTTCGCATCGACGCTGGCACGTCCGCGTCCACTGTCTTGATTTCCCGTCGCACGGCTTCCCGAACCGCCGCTGGTTCAGCGGCCGTCCGGACACCCCAGTACATGTTGTTCGCCAGCCACTGAATCGATGGTTCGGGAACCTGTGGAATGGCGACGTAGACGTCGGCCGTCGATTCGGTCTCGAGGCCAAAGTGCTTGACGTCTCCGACAACCCCGACGATTCGAGGCCGGCGAATCGTCTCACCGTCGCCAGTGTCTCGCACGAGGAGGTATTCGCCGACAGGCGATCGTCCTGTCCAGTACCGGCTTGCAATGACCTGATTGATCAAAATCACGGGTTCACTGATGGATGTGTCGTGCTCGTCGAGGGCACGTCCCTGAATGAGCGGCACGCCGAACGTGGAAAGATACGACGGCCCCACCATGCGATAGTGCGCCTCGGGGCGTTCTCCCGCGGGCGGCTCAGGGCGGTCCGCGGGCCAGAAGTCGACCGTCGCGCGATATCCGTTCAGCGGGACGACGTTGACGGCTGCAGCTTGCGCCACCCCGGGGATGCCGAGGAGTTTCGGTCGAACCAGCTCGGTGAATCGCACGACCTCTGCCCGCGTGCGGTAACGTCCCCGCGGCAGCGACATGCGAACCGTCAGCAGATGATCGGCGCGAAACCCCGGATCGACAGATTGCAGGCGCGCGAAACTCTGAGAGAGCAGGACGGTCAGCGTGACAAGCGCTGACGCTAGCGCAATCTCGATACCGACCAACCAGCGCCGGGCCGTTCGACCGATCGAACCGGTGGTACGGGTACCTTCGCGAAGGTGAGCGCCCAAGGTTCCCGTCGCCAGCCGCCAGGCGGGAACCGCCGCGAAGGAGATGGTCGCGATCGCGGCAGCAACGATTGCAAACACAATCACACGCCGATCGAGCGCGGCACCATTCGAGATGGTCAACAGATCGCCGGGGGCGAGCGCCAGCAACGTGCGTCGCGCGATTGATCCGAGCAGCACGCCGCCGGCGCACGCGGCGAGGGCAAGCAGCCCGCTCTCGATGAGCACTTCGCGAACCAGACGCGCGCGCACTGCGCCGAGTGCGCTCCGAACCGCGAACTCGCGCTCGCGGCGAATTGCCGCGACGAGAAACAGGTTGGCCAGGTTCGCGCACGCAACCGCGAGGACGAGCACGACTGCCGCCTGCAGCAAAAGCAAAATAGGCCTCACCCGGGCGACGAGCACACTGTGCCATTCGGCGACAGTCGTGCCAGCGTGCGTGGCATTGGTGGTGGGGTAGTCAGCGCGCAAGATGGCGACGATGGCATCGAGATCCTGCGTCGCCTGTTCGATCGTCACGTTGGCGCGAAGACGGCCGATCACGCGGAGGAATCCGAGATCACGCGACGTCCGCCTCGGATCGGTCGAGGTTGGAAATGGTGCGACCAGCTCCGCGTCCCGGATGGGGAAAACAAAGGCGCGCGGCAGAACGCCGACCACGCTGTAGGTATCGCCGTTCAACACGATCGACGATCCCAGCACGTTCGGATCAGCGCCAAAACGCCGTTTCCACAGGCCATCGCTTAACACGACCACACGTCTGCCGGCGCCATGCTCATCTTCGGCCACCAGTGTCCTGCCGAGCGCAGCGGGCGCGGCGAGCGCGGTGAACAGACTGGAGGTCGCCCGCATGCCTTGCAGGCGCTCCGCCTCGCCGCCGGTCACGTTCGCGCTCCACTGAAACGCCGCAGCAAGGACCTGGAAACTCCGGTTCTGGTCGCGAAGATCGAGGTAGTCGGGGAGCGAGATCGGATCGCGGTCGACTCCGAGCCGCCGGCCGCTGACTTCGACCAGTTGTGTCGCATTCGGAAATGGCAGTGGGCTCACCAGAACGGCGTTGACCAGGCTGAAGACGGCCGTGTTCGCGCCGATTGCGAGCGCGGTGATGAGAACGGTGGTTGCCGCGAAGGGAAGATGCGCGCCAAGTGTGCGCCATGCCTGGCGAAGTTCGTCGCGAACCACGATGACCTGCCTTGCTGGTGAAGATGCCTGCGAAGGTCAGAGTAACCGGGCGAGAGTGTGGGTCACAAACTCATTCTTTTCATGAAATAAATGAGAAATATTCATGCAGTACGCCGGCCACTGTCAGGAGTTTGTGCCGGCAGCGCTCGCTCGGCGACGAGGGTGATGAAGTCGTCGAGCCACGGCGGCAGCGTGTGCGCCTTCAGCGTCGCAGCCGTCCAGTGACGGCGAATGCCGCGGCGCGTCAACGACAGCGGCACGACCGACCGCGCCGCGATCGCCTGCTGCGCAGACCACCGCGGCAGCACCGCGACGCCAAGACCGGCGCGCGCCATCTCGATCATCGCTTCGGTCAACATAATGAACGAAAGACGAGCTGGCGCGAGACGCGCCGGTCCCAGTACTCGCTTCAGGACGAAACTCTCGTCGGGTGAGCTGGAGTACAGAAGGAGGTGCTCGGCCGCGAGTTCGCGCGGCGAGATCCACGTGCGCTCCGCGAAACGATGTTCGCGCGTCACGAGCGCGATCATTTCGTCAGCGAACAATCGCCGCAGCCGAAGGCGCGAATCGGAGGGTTCATCGGTGAGAATCGCAAGATCGAGTTCTCCCTCGAGCAACGCCTGAACCGGCCGATCCGTGTTGTCCGGCCGGATGCTGATGTTCACACGAGGATGTTTGCGGCTGAATGTTGCGAGCAGCGGCGGCAGCCAGTGATATCCGGTGTTGCATTGGGTCGCGACGCGAATGATGCCTTCGCCGTTCCCGGCGATTCGGCGAACGTCTTCTTCCACGCGGCCCAGCTCCTCGAGGATGCGCGTCGCACTCTCCAGGACCCGACGGCCGGCGGCGGTCAGCACCATGCGCTTTCCGACTCTGAGAAAGAAGGGCGTGTTGAAACGCGACTCGATGTCGCGGAGCTGGTGGCTGAGGGCGGATTGGGTGAGGTGAAGGCCGTTTGCGGCCTTGGTCATGCTGCCGTCGCGCGCGATGCCGGCGACGAGCTGGAGATGTCTGACGTCGAGGTCCACGGTGATCTCCTTGATGAACGAATCTCATCGGATTGTAAGTGATGATGAGAATCGTTCGATGCCGTTCCACCCGATGTCACAAGATCTACAGACGTGGAACAGGAGAAACGGGAGAAACGAGAGAAAAATTGGCTTCGCTCCCGTTTCTGCCGTTTCTCTTGTTTGGTACTCCTAACAAATCGCCGGCTCGTAGAACCCGCAGTGGCTGCGGTACACTGGGCTTATGGTTCGGGTTCGAGCATGGCGCGCGTTTGGAGCGCTGCTGTCGGTCGTGCTGCTGGTGACGTCAGGCGGCGTTGGCCTGGCCCAGCAGGCGCAGCCGCCGCCGCCAGTCGACGACCGGCCGCCGCTTCGAATCGACGCCGTCGTCACCGACTCGCAGGGTCGCCCGATCCTGGATCTCCGGCCATCCGACTTTGAGCTGCTCGAAAATGGCGTCGCGCGGCCGATCGAGTCAGTGCAATTGCGAACGCTTCCGAAAGACGGTGGCGCGGCAGAGGACATTCGAACCCAGGCCGACGAGGAACGGGCCGCGCGTCAGCCCGGCACGCGGGTCTTCGGGTTCGTGCTCGACGAATTCCACGTCAACGCAGGTCCCTCCAGCGATCGCGCGCGCGCGGCGATCAACGAGTTCATCGATCAGAATCTGCGGCCCGACGATCTCGCGATCGTCATAAAGCCTCTCGACAGCGTTGCGGTCATCAAGTTCACCCGCGATCGAGCGTTGCTCCATGGCGCGGTGGACTCGTTCGCTGGACGGCGCGGTGACTACACGCCGCGTACTCACTTTGAAGAGCTGTATATCGGGCGCGCACCGGGGGCCGTCGCGGCCGCACGCCGGCAGATCGTCGGCGCCGTGTTGCGCGAGTTGACCATGCGCTTGGGTGAGTTGAAGGCGGACCGTGGCGTCATCGTGCTGGTGAGTGAAGGCTTCCAGCGTGACACGGTCCCTTCGAGCCGCGGTGCGCGCATTCCAGAGCTCGATGGCGTGGTCCGCGCCGCGAGCCGATACCATCTGCCGATCTACACGCTGAATCCATCAATTGCGGCGGAGGACGATAGAGATAGTGGCGAGCGTGATCGATCGGTCGCGATGCTGCAATGGCTCTCGACAGAGACTGGTGGTCGCGCCATGGACGGAAGCGAGTTGGTCGCAGGCATGGCGCGTTTGAAACACGATCTCGAGGCGTACTACGTCGTGTCGTATCGGCCGTCGCAGTCCGATGGCCGATTTCACCCGATCGCATTGAAAGCGAAACGCCGGGATGTGAGGGTCCACACCGCGCCCGGGTACTGGGCGCCGCTTCCCGGCGAGTGGCGCGCAGCCATGGCGTCCACGGCGAACACGTTATCCGTCTCCCGCCGGGCGCTGCGCCGGAGCCCGCTCATCGACGCATGGGTGGGCGTCGTCCCGAAGGCCGACGGCCGCACCGAGATGGTGATCACCTGGGAACCCCGGGTCAGGGGTTTAACTGCACCGCAGGTCGTTGCGGTCAAAGCTCGGACACCCAGCGGGACGACGCTCTTCGATGCACGTGTCGGCCAGGTTGGCGCCGCATCATCGGCGCCTTCGGACAACGCGCGCTTCGAGGTCAAGACCGGGCGCGTCGAGATCGACTTGACGATCTACGATGTCGGGGGACGAACGCTCGATACCGATGTTCGCGACTTCGACGTACCAGACCTGCGGCGGCAAAAGGCAGGCCCCGTGCTGCTGGCGCCGGAGGTCGTTCGCGCCCGAACGCTCCGCGATTTTCAGACCGCTGTCGGCAATCCAGAAGCGGCGCCGTCGTCAGTCCGCACGTTCGCGCGCGGCGATCGACTCTTGATTCGCGTTCCCGCATTCGACGCAAGCGGCACCGCGGTTCAAGTGACAGCGAAGATCCTGAATGGATGGGGCCAGCCGATGCGCGATATCGATTCGCTCGCCACCGCGCCCAACGGAATGTCGCAGTTTGCGCTCCCGCTTGCGTGGCTGGTGCCCGGCGAATACCAGATCGAGCTCCAGTGTTCGAACGCGAATGGCGCGGTGCGGCAACGGATCACCATTCGAGTGACAGGCTAAATTCTGAATCGCTAATCGCTTATCACTGATCGGATCCCGGATCCCGGATCCCGGATCCCGGATCCCGAACCCCGGACCCGGGAATGCGTCACCGCGCGAGCGGCACCACCAGAAACGCAACCGGTTGACCGATCGCGGTGACAGACTCGCCGCTCAGTTTTCCGAGAGTCGCCCGATATCTGCCAGTTGGAGCCGGCGGCCCGCTCTGTCTTCCTCGACCTCCGGATCCCTGCGCAGGTTCCTGCGGAGTGTCCGCGGCGCCGCGTCCCCCACGTCCAGGCGCGGGCGCCGGCAGATCGCCGCGCAGGTCCCACGCGATGCGATGCATACCCGGATCCTTCGAGAGATCGAGACGCCGCACCTGCTTGCCAGTGTCGTCGGCGATCGTCAAGACCAGCTTGGCATCGCCAGCCGGTGGTTGACCGACGCTGTAGGTAAACAGCGCGCCATACGGCGGGTTCGGCGTCGTCGGATCGCCCCAGGTCGCGGACGTCTGATCGAGGATGTCGAACATATAGGCGTCGCGAATTGGGTAAAGGTGCGCTTCTTCCGACAGCGTCGCGGCGGTGACCTCGCGAAGTCCTGTGTAGTCGTCGAGGATGAAGGCCCCGCGGCCGAACGTCCCCACGACCAGGTCGGTTTCTCGGCGTTGAATCGAGATGTCGCGCGCCTGTGCGGTAGGTATTCCTGCCGCGAGCTGCACCCAGTGCGCGCCGCCGTCAGTCGTGAAATACACTCCGAACTCCATCCCGGCAAACAGCAGGTTTGGATTCACATCGTCCTGCACAATCGACCACGCCCCGGATCGAGCGGGCAGGTCGCCGGCAATCGATGTCCACGTCCGGCCGCGATCGTTACTGCGCATGATGTACGGTTTGAAATCGCCGCGGAGATAGTTGTTGACCGTCACGAAAACAACGTTTGAGTCGCGGGGAGATGCATAAACGTCGGTGACGTACGTGTGTTCGGGCACGCCTGGAAACGATTCGACTTTGCGCCATGTCTTGCCACCGTCCTCGGTGATCTGCACCAGTCCGTCGTCGGTGCCAGCGAGGACGAGGCCGTCGAGTAGCGGCGATTCATCGAGCGCGGTGATGGTGCTGAGCGTTGTCGTTGCTTGATTGAACGCCACTGAATCGCTGGGCCAGACCTTGCCCATGATTGGAATCTTCGTCGCGTCAAGTTGACGTGTCAGATCGCCGCTGATTGCGGTCCACGAATCTCCTCGATCGTCGCTTCGATAAACGCGTTCACCAGCGAAATAGAGACGACGCGAGGAATGCGGACTGACGATGAGCGGTGAATCCCACTGCCATCGGCCGAATCGGCCGCCACCGCGTCCTCCGCCTCCTTGTCCGCCTCCGCGTCCCGCTGGCGCGTCCGATGGCGTTGGCTCCGCCGCCTGCTGCGGAACTGGTCCGCCGACGGTGTTTCGCGCGCTCGGCCGGACTGGTGTGTACTGGCCGGTTCGCAAATCGAGACGCTGCAACGATCCTTCCTGCGACTGTGCGTAAACAATGTTTGGATCTTCGGTGTCGACGCGTGGCTGGAAACCATCTCCTCCGCCGACGCGAATCCAGTCGCTGGTGCGAACGCCAACGCGATTGAGCGTACGGGACGGCCCACAGATCGAGCCGTTGTCCTGCGCGCCGCCACACACGTGATAGAAGGGCTTCGCATTGTCGGTCGCCACCCGATAAAACTGCGAGAGCGGCAGGTTCGTGAAGTGACGAAACGTCTTCAAGCCGTCCCACGACTCATAGAGGCCGCCGTCGTTTGCAATGAGGTAGTGCTTGGGGTCACCAGGATCGAAGACGATATCGTGGTGATCGACGTGAACACCAGGCAGCGGCACTTGCTTCCACGTTTTTCCGCCATCGATGCTGCGATCGATAAAGGTCTGAGTCGACCAGATCGTTTCCGGGTCGTGAGCGTCGACGAAGATCTCGTTGTAGTAGCCTGGATCGCCGCCGCGATACCAGTCATCCGATGAACCGCGCCCCTCGGGTGCTTCTCCTCCTGGAGCCTGACCACCGCGCCCGGTCTGCACCTGTTTCCCAATTCGCGTCCAGCTCGCGCCTGCATCGTCTGACCGGAAAAATCCCCCTTCGCCTTTCTGAGCGGTGACGAGTGCATAGACGATCCGCGGGTCGCGCCAGTTGATGCCAAGACCGATACGTCCGAGTTCAACCGTCGGCAGTCCTTTTGTCAGCTTGGTCCACGTCGTGCCGCCGTTCGTGCTCTTGTACAAGCCGCTCTCGGGACCGCCGCCAATCAATTGCCCTACAGCCCGCCGCCGCTGTAGCGCAGCGGCGTAGATCGTGTCTGGCTTTTTTGGATCCATGACCATGTCCGTCACGCCCGTGTCCGGACTGATCGTCAGCACCGCCTTCCAGGTCTGGCCGCCGTCGGTCGTCTTGTAAAGGCCGCGGTCGCCCCCCGACGCCCACAGTGGTCCGATCGCTGTGACGTAGACAACGTTCGAGTTCCTCGGATCGACGACGATGTTCTGGATGTGTTCTGAGTGCTCGAGTCCCACGCGCGTCCAGGTGGCACCGGCATCGGTCGATTTGTAGAGGCCATCACCAAAGCTCACGCTTCGCTGATTGTTGTTCTCGCCGGTCCCGAGCCAGACGATGTTGGAATCACGAGGATCGACGGTGACGGCGCCAAGCGAGTACGAGCCGTAGGTGTCGAAGACCGGGGTGAACGTATTGCCGCGATTGTCGGTCTTCCAGAGACCGCCGATGGCTGCGGCGACATACCAGACGCTCGGATTCTTCGGATCCACAGCGACATCAGAGATGCGTCCCGACGTCAGCCCCGGACCGATTGAACGGAACGCGTAATCCTTGAACGTGTCCGCCGTCATGCGGTTGGCTTGGCCGTGAACCGCGGCAGCAATGCCGCAGACCAATCCCACGAGCAGGCTGCGCCATACTCTGTACATCCGGTTCATTGTTGGTGCTCCGTTCAACGAAAGAAGCGAGAGGCGGGATTATACATTCCGCAGGCGCTCGGCGGCGCGCTCGAGTGTTTCATCTTTCTTGGCGAAGCAGAATCGGAGAACGGGCGGTGCGGGCGATCGATAGAGGAATGGCGAGGTCGGAATGGACGCGACGCCGCGCTCTTTGGTGAGGCGAACGGCAAAGTCGGCATCGTGCTCGGTGGTAATCGCCGAGTAATCCATCAACTGGAAGTAACTGCCGCGACTCTTCAGCGGGCGGAACCGGGATCCCTCCATCAGTTGGAGAAAGAGATCGCGCTTTCGCTGGAAGAACGGCGACAGCTCGTTCAACCCGCGCCGCGCCGAAACAAAGTCTGCGAGTGCGTATTGCACCGGCGTGATCGTCGAAAACGTGACGAACTGGTGCACCTTCCGGAACTCGACGGTCAGGTCAGCCGGCGCGACCGCGTATCCAATCTTCCAGCCGGTCGTGTGATACGTCTTACCAAACGATCCGACGACGAAACTGCGCTGAGCGAGCTCGGGATGGCGCGCCATGCTCTCATGCTGCACGCCGTCAAAAATGATGTGCTCGTAAACCTCGTCGCTGACGATCACGAGATCGGTACCTTTCACGATGGCGATGAGTTCCTGGATGTCAGCTGATGTCAACACCGCTCCCGCCGGGTTGTGCGGTGTGTTGATGATCAGGAGACGCGTCTTTGGGGTGATCGCCGCGCGAACGGCAGGCCAATCGACGCTGTAGTCCGGATACTGAAGCGGCACGATGACGGCGACGCCGCCGCTCATTTCGATCGCTGGAATGTACGAGTCGTAACAGGGTTCGAGGACAATCGCCTCCTCACCTGGGTGCAGCACCGCTGTGACCGCGTCGAAGATCGCTTCGGTCCCGCCCGACGTGACCGTGACTTCCGTCTCCGGATCGTATCGCCGGCCGTGGAATTCCTCGTACTTCCCGGCGATCGCTTCCCGCAACGCCGGTACGCCCTGCATCGGTGCGTATTGGTTCCGCGCGGCGCGCATATGGCGCGCGACCGCCTCCACCAGCTCGGGATCGCAATCGAAATCCGGGAACCCTTGCGAAAGATTGATCGCTCCCAGATCGGATGCGAGCCGCGACATGACGGTGAAGATCGTCGTTCCAACCGAGGGAAGTTTCGAGCGCAGCCTGACCTCGACGCTCATTGTGTATTCACCAGTTCAAAGGAGCCGGTTTCCGTATTTTTCCTCACACCGTCCCAGGGAAAGTGCCGGCCGTTCATGGCAATGAATACGCCGGCCGGCAGCACCTGCACAAAGGACAATGCCGAGCCGAGGTTGAACAGGCCGTCGGAGCTGCCAAACGCGTACGGCACCATTGCGCCAGTCAAGACCACCGTCTTATTCGCGAGCGACGCATTCGCAATCGCGCGGGCGGTCTGCACCATCGTGTCGGTGCCGTGTGTGACGACCACCGCGGTCTCGTCACTGGCGCGCACGCGCTCGACGATCCGGGCGCGTCCATGATCGTCCAATTCGAGGCTGTCGATCATCATTACCGTCTCGATCGTCACGTCCAGGCGAGAGCGTCCCAGCCGCAGCATCTCGGGGAGATGTGTCTCGCGAAAGAACAGGCGGCCGGTCAGCTCGTCGTATTTCTTGTCGAACGTGCCCCCGGTCACCAGGATACGGATCTTCCTCATAACAGAAATGAAACTGGCGCTTACCGATTCGCGGGTCGATCGGGTTCCATTGTAGTCGGGGTGGGGCAGGTGCCGGCTATCCGGCACCTCCCAAGTCACTCCAACCGCAGAGGTTAGCGCGCCTGTGCGAAGGTGTAAACCGGATCGGCACCCTGCTTGCCTGACTCGACTGAACCGAGGAGGTAACCATGTTCGCTCTTTCAGCGATTCTGATCGGGGTCATCGGCGTGTTCTACGTTCGCCGCCGCAGCGCCCGAAAAAAGCAGCAGGCCTAACGCGCCGCGCGAAACAAATCGTCCGCCGACGAGAGGACGATTCGTCGAAGCCTGTCCGGGTAGTCTGGCGGAAGTTCGGCAAGGAAGGTTCTGACCATGCGCGCGGCGCTCGAGGAGCTATGGCCCGAGAGCGTCGCGTCCATCCAGCGCTTCGGAAAGAAAATGTCACCGGTCCGCTGTATCTCCTCGAGCATCGCCAGGCTCGGCGGGATGTGGTGGAGCGAACGCTCCGCGCGGAGCGGATGGTGCAGGTACGACAACCCCTCCAGTACCCACGGCTCACGGCGTCGGTTGGCGCCGTCGCGCAAACTGGCAAAGAACGCGTCTCGTGTTGCCTGGTCTGAGGACAACGCCGGCTGCACGAATGCGAACCGCGCTTTGCGATCGGGATTCTCAATTCGCGTGAACTGCTCGGCAAGAATGTCGCGCCATGCCGGCACGCCGCGCACCGCCAGTTCTTCGGCGAGTTGTATGTAGTCCGGCTCGGCGAGCGGCAACCCTGGCACCGTTTCACTCTTCCGCCACACCCGCTCCAACCACGAGAGTGTTGTCTGCGTGCGCGCCGTGTCCCGCAGCGCGGTAAACCATGCCGCCTTGACGGTCGGCGTCGTCGCGGAGTCGAGTCCCTCGCGCAAGCTGCGTTCAAGCCGCGGCGTCAGCGCATCACGCTCGGCGATCGAGACGAATCGCCAGAACCCCTGGTGGATGTACGACAGCATTCGCTGCAGATTCAGTTCATCCGGCTCCCGTCGAACTGAAGCGATCAGCGCTTCGACCACGTCGATAGGTTGCGCCCGGTGATCCAGCATGTCCTCCCACAGCGTGACCATCGCGCTGCCGCGGGTGAGCGCGTCCGGTATGTCGGCGAGGTGATGCAGAAAATACTCGCGCGTCGCGCCATCGATCTCGAACCCGCCGTAACCGATTCCGCCGCCGGTCGGCAGGACGAATCGAGGCGCGGGCAAACCCCTCGCGGTCGTGACGTCGACGCGCGGAGTGTTGAGCGCAATCGGAATGCGTCGCGAAGTCTCGTCGTATCCGAGGACGACTTCCATACGCTCGGTCCAGACGAGCCCGCGCCGCGGCGCCGGATCCTTTTGCTCGAAGGCGAGTCGCGCAATTCGCCCGCTCTCGATTTCGAGATGGGTCGTGACGTTTGGCCGTCCAGCTTCGTCGACCCATGCCCGACTCCACGCACCGAGATCGTCGGGCGTCCTGGCATCGAGCACTTTGATCAGATCCGGCCAGCTCGCGTTGCCGAACGGGCGAGCATTGAGATATTCACGCAGGCCGTCGCGAAATCCATCCGCTCCGAGAATCATCTCGAGCTGCCGCATCACGATCGGCGCTTTCTGATAAATGATGGCGCCGTAAAGGGTCCCCGCTTCATTCAGATTGTCGAGCCGCTGGCGGATGGCGTTCGTGCCAGGCGTGCGATCGACGTCATACGCAGCAGGGTAGTACGACAGCAGGAATCTCAGCTCGTGATTGATCCCAGGGAAGGACGGATTGACGATTTTCGCGGCCATGAAGTTGGCAAAAACTTCCTTCATCCACACATCATTGAACCAGCGCATCGTCACGTAGTCGCCGAACCACATGTGCGCAGTCTCGTGCGCGATGACGCTCGCCCGTCCGAGTTTCTGGTTTTGCGTCGCGCTTTCGTCGAGCAGCAGCCCTGAAGCGTTGTAGAAGATCGCGCCAACGTGCTCCATCCCGCCGAACTGAAAAGAGGGAACCAGAAGGAAATCGAATTTTCCGAATGGATACTTGATGGCGGTGTACCGCTCGAGCCACTCGAGCGCCGCGGCATGGAGGTCGAAGATTGTGTCCCGGTTCCGCGCCACTTTCGCCGCATCGGTTTCCCGGTGGAACATCCGAAAGCGGCGGCCGTTCCGTTCCGCGGTCTCGATCCGATACCGGCCGGCAGCAAACGCAAACAGATACGTTGGAAGTGGATCGGTTTCCGCAAATTGAATCCGAATGCGGTCGCCATTCCTGGTCCGCGTATTCTCCGGCGCGTTCGCGAGAGCCTCCCAGTCCGCGGGAACGTCGAGGGACAGCGTGTATTTCGCCTTGAGGTCCGGTTGATCGAAACACGGGAATGCCAGTCGTGCGCGAGCCGGCACGAACAGCGTATACATGAAATCCGGGTTGCGATTCAGGGCCGCAGTTCCAGCCTCGAATCGAAGAGTGATCTCGTTGTCGCCTTCGAGCAGATCGGCAGGCTGAATCAGGAGGTGTTCGTTCGCCGCGACAACGGCGATCGGCCGCCCCCGGCTTTCCGCATGGACTGGGCTCGGTCCGGCAAAGTCGAGGACCAGCGGACGGCGCGGATCGGCCAGCGCGAACCGCAGCGTGGCGGTTGCATCGATGCGCGCCAACGGATCCGCAGGAATGGTGAAATGCAGGTCGTAGCGGAGATCACTGACGCGGCGCGCCCGTTCGTCGGCGACCGTGAATGGAACGCCTGGAGGCGGCATTTCCTGTGCGGCTTGCGAGGCGAATCGATCGGGCGAAGCCATGAGAATGATCGCGAGCGCACTCACCGCGACCGAGGGTTTCATGACCACGGATAAACACGCAAACGCACGGACTCCACGCCGCATGATATCAGGCGATGGCGCGCGCTCTCAGGACATAAAGCGCGCCGGTGACAACGAAGTAGCACACAGTAATGATCGACAGCGACATGAAGACCCCGTACGCCGACCGACCCATGACGTCGTAAAGGCTCAGGGCAATCGTTGCGAGGGCGAGTCGCGTCAGGATTTGAGCCGCCCGCGGAATTAGATCGTCGTAATTGACCAGAAGCATGATTGCTGGCGTGGAGATCAGAAACACGTAATCCCATCCTTGCGGCGACAACAGCGGAATCAACGTCAGCAGAAACGCGCACTCGAGTCCTTCCGGCGCGCGAAGACCCTTTCGCCGCCCGAGCACCGTCGCGGCGAGTACCAGGGCAATTGCAGACGTGACCGCCGTCAAGACTGTCGCGACGCGACCAGCTCCCATCCATTTGGCCCACATTGCGGCAATCGACACGTTGTCGGCATTGGTGAGATTGGGTGCCGTGGACGCGGTCACCGTCACCCACCACTCTTCATGAAGCTGAATCGTTCCATGCACACCGTAGCGGAGCGACGGCAGGGCGAGGATGAACGCACAGCCGAGAACAGCGACGGCAATTGAGGTGAGGCGTCGACGCGCGACGAGCCACGGAAGGAAGATCACCGCATACGGTTTGACGACGATAGCAAGCGCTGTGAGCGCGCCGGCTGCGGCTTCGCGTCCGTTCACTGCGGCGAGCGCTGCGGCCGTCGCGACCACGCCAAACAGCAGATTCATCTGCCCGAGCACGAGTTCATGGCCGTAGAACTTCGCCATCACGGCAAGAGTCAACGTCACGAGCACCCACGCTGGTCGTCGCCGCTCTGGAACCAGCCGCAGGCTCACTGCCACGAGCACCATCAATAGCGCGATTGATGTGAAGAACCAAATCACTTTCGCTGTTTCCAGCGAAACAGTGCCGAGTGGGATCGTCAGGATCGCAAACGCGGGAAGGTACTTGAATTGATAATGTCCGTCTTCAGCGCGGTAAAGCGGTTCGGCATGGCTCGCCCGGTTCGCGGCAGTCCAATACACCGCGAAGTCCGGCATCTTGCTAGTGACTCTGTGGATGAAGAGTAGAGCGAGGACGACAACCGCGGCTACGACGAGCAGTGTCGTTCGGATCCGCGGCGCTTGGGCTGGTGATTCAATAAAGGCCAACGAGATTAATAATGGATCATTGACCTCTCGTTTGAGCTCCGAAACACCGGATCCCGGTAAGGTCCATCACTCGATGCGCAACGCGGACAGCGGATCAAGCCTTGTGGCCCGCCGCGCCGGAATCAGACAGGCACAAACCGTCACGAGAGTAAAGATCAGCCCAATGCCCGCCAGCGTAATGGGATCGGTCGGCTTGATTTGGACGAGGAGAGTCTGGAGGACTGGCGCTGCAAGGAGAGCGCCAGCGGTGCCGAGGAGGAGGCCGATCGCCAATTGCACCAGGCCCTGGCGGAGAATCAGCCACGAGACCTGGCGCGCCTGGGCGCCGAGCGCCATTCGCACACCTATCTCCTGCGTTCGCTGCGTCACAGAGTACGCGGTAACCGCATAGATTCCAACCGAGGACAGCACGAGTGCAATGACGGCGAAGATCGTGAACATCGTACCGAACACGCGATACGGCCAGCGCTGCTCCGCCAACGTCTGCTCCATCGTCCGCACCCCGAACACCGGCTGGTCGGGATCGGTTGCCTGAACGGCTTCTCGTACGGCGGAGGTCAACGCGCCAGGGTCGCCGCGGCCGCGAATCAGGATGGCCGTTCCCGTTGGTGGTTCGAGTCGATAGGACATGTAGATGACCGAATCCGGCTCGACATCCTGCACGTTGCGCTGCCGTATCGAGGGTGTGACGCCAACGATGGTCATCCATGGCTTCGTCTTGTTGGCGTCAGGCCCGATGGTCAAGGCCTGAAGGCGAATGCGTTTGCCGATCGCGTTTTCACCGGGATAGTGCTGCGCGGCAAATCGCGCATTGACGACAACCGCTTCCGAACCTGCGTTCCCATCGTTCTGTCCGAGGAGCCGTCCCTGGCGGGCGGTGACGCCCAGCGTGTTGAAATATTCATCACTGACGTAGAAGGTCGTCACCGACGGAACCTTTTTGGGATCTGGTTCAGGCCGTCCCTCGAATTCAATGCCGCGAGCGCTGGCGCCGTTTCCCGGCGGCGCGCTTGCGATCGACGCCGCCGCGACGCCCGGAATTGTTGCGAGACGCGGCAGCAGAGCTTCGTAGAACAACTGCCGCTTTTCCGGTGTCGGATATTTCTTGTCCGGCAGGCCCAAGCGCATGGTCAACATGCGAGTGGTATCGACCCCGATCTTCATCGAGTAGAGCTTCATGAAACTGCGGATCATCAGGCCCGCGCCGGCGAGCAGCACGATCGTCAACGCCAGTTCGACGACCACCATGCTCGACGCCATCCAGCGCGCGCGGCGCCCACCGGCATTGCCGCGTCCACTCTCTTTCAGGATTTCATTGAGATTTGTTTTCGAGACCTGCAGCGCCGGGACGATGCCGAAGATGATCCCCGTCGCAAAGCAGACGGCGACGAGAAACGCGAACACCGTCATGTCCATCGTGAACTTGATCCAGTACGGCTTGCCGACGTCCTGCACCGCGATGTCGAAAAGCCGGACGCCAACCAACGACATGATCCAGCCAAGCACGCCGCCGAGAAATGCGAGCAGCGTGCTTTCGACGAGCAGCTGACGAATGACGCGGCCGCGGCTTGCACCGAGCGCGATTCGGACGGCGATCTCTCTGGATCGCCGCGCCGATCGCGAGAGGAGCAGGTTGGCCACGTTGGCGCAGGCGATGAGCAACACGAAGCCCACGGCGCCCATCAACGCGAGGAAGACGATGCGGATGGGGCCGCCGTTGAATCGCTGATTGAACGTCATGATCTCGGCATCGATGGATTTGTTCGTGTCGGGGTATTGACGTTCGAGGTTCTTGCAAATGCCGCTGAGTTCCGTTTGTGCTTGCGTGAGCGTGACCCTGTCTGCGAGGCGGCCGAACAGATTGACGCGCCGCGCATCGCGCCGCTCCAGCTCAGTGTCGGGGACAAGAGGTGTCCACACATCCGTGTTCGTCGGGAAGCGCATGCCCTCAGCCATCACGCCGATCACGGTCGTCGAGACGTCGTTGATCTTGATCGACTTGCCGACGATGCCCGGATCGCTGCCGTACCGCGTCTTCCAAATGCCGTATCCCAATATGGCCACGGGTTCGGCCCCCTTCCGATCCTCGTCGTCCCGGAAGTCCCGTCCTTGGATCGGCCGCTCGCCGATGATGCTGAACGCATTGGCGCTGACCCTTACGCCCGAAGCGCGCTCGGGGGGATGACCGCTGTCGCTGATGTTCATCGTGGTTTGCTGGTACGCCGCAAGTGACGAGAACGTGCGGGCATTCGCGCGCCAGTCCCGGAAGTCGGGATAGGACACTCCTTGCGAGTTCCCCTCAGTGGTGTTGCGCGAGTTCAGATGAACGATTTGATCGGCGTTTGGGAACGGCAGGCCGCGGAGGAGCACAGCATTGACAAAGGTGAAGACGGTGCTGTTGACGCCGATGCCGAGCGCCAGGGCGAGGACGGCAACGAGCGTGAACCACGGGTCTTTCACCAGCATCCGGAAGGCGTACTTCAAATGCATACGGTGCCATACGAAGATCTTCGTCACTCCGTTCGGCCTGACCGGAGATAATGACGGGAATGCCTACGGCAACGCCCGATGAATCTCCGGCGCCGCGCATGCGGCGCAGCCTCCTGCCCCCTTCGTACGAGCGAACCCTCGGCCATGCCGAGCGAATTGAGTTGGCGGCCGACCGCCCGATCCGCGAGCGCAACAAAATCAGTTATCGATTCGCGCACTGGCCGATCTGGATCTTTGTCTTTTTCATCGCACCAGGGCCGCTGACCTTCGATCTGTTCGCGCGCGGTTTCGATGCGCGGATGGTCTTGTGGCTTGCCGCTGTCCTGGTCGGCACCGGCATCGCCGGGTTCTGCGGCAAGCTGCCCGGGGTCGAGCCGCGTCCCTACATCATTCGGTTCACCGAGGATCGTCCGAATCCGTTATACCGACGCATCTGCTACACGCTCGCCTGGAGCGAGGTGATTGCATTTGCAGTCCTTAATATAGCGGGGCTGGTGATGGCGATTGCGACCGGCACGTGGCGTCTGCGCCAGTTATACGACGCAGCGTACTTTCCACTCGCGATCACGTTGTGGGTTCTCGGAGCGCTCGGGCGCCTGCCCCGAGTGAAAGCCTCCACGCAGAACGAAGGTCACGAGCGTCGATACTTCTACGGTTCGGTCTGGGCCGTTTGTGTCGCGCAGCCGATACTGTGGTTCCTGTGGAAAGTGTTGCCGCGATCAACCGGTGGCGACGTGGTGAAACTCGTCGCGTTTGTCGCGATCCTCGCGTATGTCGGCAACATGGCGCGACGCGGCCTCCTGCCACGAACGCGACCGATTGTGCCGGGCGAGTTGGCGATCTCAGATTAGCGGCGTCCTCGTATGTTGCTACAATCGATCGAGTGACCGAGGAGTGCTCATGAGCAGTATTCAGCTCGACGACCGCGGCTTCATCATTACGTGCGACTCGTGCGGCCAGAAAAACCGCGTCCCTTACTCGAGCCACGAAACACGATGCGGCAAATGTAAGACCGCGCTGCGCCCTCCAGCCGAGCCCATCGACGTCGGCAGCGTGGACACGTTTGATGCCCTCATCAACACCACCGGTCATCCAGTCGTCGTCGATTTCTGGGCCCCCTGGTGCGGGCCGTGTCGAATGGTGGCTCCAGAAATCGCGAAAGTAGCTGCCGCCCACGCCGGCCGGCTCATCGTCGTCAAGGTCAATACTGACGCGCTGCCGGAACTCGGCGAGCGATACAGCATCCGATCGATTCCGACGATGGCGATCTTCGACGATGGCCGCGAAGCGGCTCGCACGACGGGCGCAATGCCGGCTGCTGAGATCGAGAGTTTCGTCAACGAAGCGATCAAGGTTTCCTGACTGCGGTAGGATGAGAGCGGCATGCACGGGCCGCAGCCAATCGCCGAAACCTTCAGGCGGGAATTCGGGGCGTTCATCCTTGAACGTTATCCGTTTGCCGCGACTTCGGCTCGTGAGGCGCTCGCGGCGGCGACCGGCGCCGCCCCCGTCCTCGAGAGCGGTATCGATCGACTGCGCGATCCCTTCGCACGTGAATTCCGCGCCCGCCTTCAACGTCTCGCTCCAATCGATCTGACCGACCCAACCCCCGGCGTGACGGCGAGCCGGCGTTTCGGGCAAGCCATCGATGACATCGTGGATGCATGCGACGGGTTTTTCCGCCGCGCGGCGATACGAGCCTCTCTGACTGCGGAGGAACGCCTCGAAATTCTTCGCGGCATGATCCTCACCCGCGCGACTGACAATCGCCTGAAAGCATTCTTCACCAACGGTGAAGTGCGATACGGTGACTCAGTGTTCCAGGGGAAGGGATTTCGCTCGCTCGGCCAGGAGGCAATCTACGCCGCCGCGATACGCCTGCGGCGTGGCGATCACTATACCGAGAACGGCGAGTGGAAGGGCGACGTCGTCGCACCGTTGATTCGCGATCTTGGTGTCACGATCGCCATGCGTGCCGAGCCGGAGACGATTCGTCGCGTGTTGTCGGCGCAAATGGGAAAGGCAGGTCCGCCCATGAACGGTAAGGATCTGCACATTGGCGACATGCAGCATGGCATCTGGCCAGCTGTGGCACCGCTGGGAACCGGGCCGGTCGCGATTGCCGGTCTCGCCTTTGCGTTTGCACGCGAACAGTCAGGGCGGGTGGCACTGTCGTTCATCGGAGAGGGCGGTTCGTCACTGGGTGAGTGGCACGAAGCCGTCAATCTCTGCGCCGTCCGGAAGCTGCCGGCCGTATTCGCGCTCGAGAACAATCAGACAGCGCTATCCACGCCCGTGCAGGAGCAATCCGCGGTCCGCGTTTTTGCCGACAAGGCGGTCGGCTACGGAATCCCGGGCATCACGATCGACGGAACCGATCCTGATGCGATCGCCGCCGCGTTCGACTGGGCCGTGCAGCGCGCCCGTGAGGGGCGCGGTCCAACGCTCATCGAACTCATCTCGATGCGCATGTGCGGTCACGCGCATCATGACGACATGCTGTATCTCGGCAAAGATCCGCCCCTCGGCTGGGAATATCCGCCGCTGACCGACGAGGGTTACGTGAACCGGGAGCGCTACGAATTCTGGGCGGCGCGCGATCCCATTCCGGCGTACGCCGCGCGGCTGGTGGCCGCTGGAATTATCGATTCCGACACCGTCGAGGAACTGAAGCGCGACGCAGCAGCGATGGTTGAATCACAGGCGAAGCTGGTGATCGAAGCCGACTGGCCTCGCGCCGAGGAGGCCGGCGTCGGTGTGCTGGATGGAGAGCCTCCGCGCGTCCGTGTTGACGTGCTCGATCCTGACTTGCGCCGGCGTGCGCCGCGAAACACTCCGCCGCTCGAACCTGTGGGTCCCTTTGAGAAAAAGGGGCAGACGTTTCTCGAGGGCGTGATGCTTGGCGTTGGTGACGCGCTGAGAACGGATTCCAGGGTTTTCGTCTTCGGCGAAGACGTGGGAGGCCAATACGGGAACGCATTCCTCCTGCTTCGGCCGCTGCTCGACGAATTTGGCGAACGCATCATCAACTCGCCGATTTGCGAAAGCGCGATTATGGGTGTGGCGATCGGGACTGCGATTGCCGGTCAGCGGCCGATCGTCGAGATGCAGTTCAACGACTTCGTAGCGACCGGTTTCAATCAGCTCGTGAACAACGCGGCGAAGATCCGCTATCGCTGGGGCGGCGCCGTGCCCATGGTGGTGCGGATGCCGTGGGGCGGCCTCCGTCACGCTGGTCCTTACCACAGTCAGAACACCGAGGGTTGGTTCTACCGCACTCCGGGGTTGAAGATCGTTGCGCCCGCGACGCCTGCCGATGCGCGCGCGTTGATGGCATCAGCCGTCGCCGACGGGGACCCCGTCTTGTATTACGAGCATATCGCGCTCTACCGGGATCCGCGGATCAAGCAGGCGCTCGGTGACGGCGCTCCAACGCCCATCCCAATCGGTCGTGCGGCACTCCGGCGTGAAGGCAACGACCTTGCAATCATCTCGTACGGCGCCTACGTGCACGTCGCGCTGCGCGTGGCCGACCGTCTGGCAGCGAATGGTCATCAGGCGGCGGTGCTCGATCTGCGTTCTCTGATGCCGCTCGATCGCGAAGCGATCCTGGCCGTGACCGAACACTGCAGCCGCGTCCTGATCGTGCACGAGGATACCCGCACGGGAAGCATCGGGGAGAGCGTTGCCGCGATAATCCAGGAGGAAGCCTTCGAATTCCTCGATGCGCCGATTCGGATTATCGGCGCCCTCGACACGCCGGTTCCCTATTCACCACCGCTCGAGGCGGCATTTCTTCCCTCCGAAGACGAGATCGAACGAGCGGCGCGGCGGTTGCTCGCGTATTGACCGATCACAGACCTCGGCTCAGCATCGTCATTCCGTGCTTCAACAGCGAAGCGACTATCGGCGCGCAATTGTCGGCGCTGGCGGATCAAACGACGCAGTATTCATGGGAAGTTCTCGTCGCCGACAACGGGTCGCGCGACAACACCGTCGCCATCGCGACCCGCTTTCGCGACCGCATCGACAGACTTCACCTTGTCGATGCGTCGGCGCGCCGGGGCGCGGCCTACGCCAGAAATACAGGCGCGAAAGCCGCGGCAGGGGAGATGCTCCTCTTTTGCGATGCAGACGACGTGATGGGGGAGGATTACCTCGAAGCGATGGGACGCGCGCTCGAAACGCACGACTTCGTCGCGTGCCGCTACGATTTCCGAAAGCTCAATACGTCGTGGCTCGCTGCTGCCAGAGGGCTGTCGGCGGAGGGGCAAACGGAAGGTCTCGCAGGTGGCTATTGTCATCCGACGTTGCCCTATGCTGGTGCCGGAGGCCTGGGCATCAAGAAGTCTGTTCACGATGCGGTGAACGGCTTCGACATGACGCTTGGCGCAATGGCAGGGCAAGAAGACACCGACTACTGCATTCGCGTTCAGCTTGCGGGCACTCCACTGGTGTTCGTTCACGAAGCCATCATGCACGTGCGGTTCCGGGAGACGGTGTCTGGCGTGTTTCGCCAGGCGTGGGCGTGGGCGGAGAGCGGCGCTCACGTGGCGCGACGATACGTGCCGGACGAGGCGACTCCATCACGCCGGGTCATGGCGTACGATCTCGCGCGGCATCTTGCGTGGAAGTTCATGCGCGTCCGGACGCGCAGCGATCTGGCGCAATGGATTTGGCTTGCAGGATGGTGCGGTGGATTGCTGAGCGCTCGACGGACCCTGGAGCGCACCCGTGAGTGAAAGACCGTTGCGACTTGCGGTGGTCATCCAGACACCAAAGGATCAGCAATCGGCCGTCTATATCGGGTATCAAACGCTCGCTCACGCGCTGGCCGAGCACCATCATTCCGTGACGATCGTCGCCCCATCGGATTTTCCTCGAGTGGCAGGACTCAGCGGCAGATGGACTCCGCTGGTGTATCCGATTGCAGTCGCTTCGTGGCTCCGCGGGCGTCGGCGTGAGTTCGATCTCGTGTTGTTCCACAGTTATTCGGGTTGGCTCGCGACGCTCCTCACGGGTGGACGCCCGCGGGCGCTGGTGATGTTCCACGGTGTCGAACCGCTGTATCACAGCGAGCTGAGAGCCGAAATGGAGAGGAGCGGCGGCCGGCTGTCGTGGCGATACCGAGTGCTCCAGGAAGTCGTGATGCCTGTGCTTCTCAAGACTGCGTGCCGGACGGCTGCGGGTGTGGTCTGTCTGAATCGCGCCGAAGCAGAATACCTGAAGGCCAAACGCTGGACGGAGACCGGTAACGAACACGTCCTCGCGCATGGCGTGCCGCCCGAGTTCTTCGTGGCCTCCCGCGCTCGACGCCCTATTCAGACCCTGCTGTTCGTCGGCCAATGGCTCCCGATGAAAGGCATCCGGTATCTCAAAGATGCCGCGACGACGCTCTTGAGTACGGACGCCAGCCTGCGCTTAGTCTGTGCCGGCACGCTCACCGGTGAACGCCAGGTTCAATCGGAATTTCCGCTCGAGCTGCGACAGCAGGTTCGCGTGCTTCCGCGGGTCGATCAGGCGACACTCGCCGCACTATATCGAGACTCAGACATCTTTATTTTTCCGAGCCTGTACGAGGGATTCAGTCGAGCAATCGTCGAAGCAATGGCGTCGCGACTGCCAATCGTGTGCACGCAGGTCGGCGTCGCGGGGGATGCGCTCCGACACGAAAAAAGCGCCCTGATCGTGCCGAAGCATGACGCCGAGGCGCTCGTTGCCGCGATCAACCGGCTCCGATCCAATCCTGAGCTGTGTCAGCGGCTCGCTGATGGAGCAGCCGATGTTGCCCGTGACTACACCCTGGCCGGCGTTTCCGAGCGGACGATGACGGTGATCATCGACGCCGCCCGTCGAGCGCAATGAGCGATTCACTACGCGAACGCTGGCGGCGGTGGTCGACATCCCCAGCACTCATCGGCTTCACCCGTCGGCGCGTCGACCTTCAGTGGCGGATGCGCGGGCGGCCGCTCCCGCCACCACATGTCGTCAAGCAGCTGGCGATCCTGCAGTATCAACGATCACGAAGATTCACCACGTTCATTGAAACCGGCACATTTACCGGCGAGATGGTCGACGCGATGCGTTCGCACTTCCACCGCGTCATTTCAATCGAGATGTCGCCGGAGATTCACAACAATGCCGTGCGCCGCTTTGCGGGCGACCCGCGTATCGAATTACTGCTTGGCGATAGCGCGATCGTATTGCCTCGCGTCTTGCGACAAATCCGTGATCCCGCTCTCTTCTGGCTCGACGGACACTTCATGGGCGGCCACACCGCCCGTAGCCATGACGACAGCCCGGTGCGGCACGAACTCACGTCCCTCTTGGCGCATCGTGTCCGTGGACATGTCGTCTTGATCGACGATGCGAGGCTGTTCGACGGCAGCGCCGGATATCCGACGCTGTCCGAGCTGCGATCCTGGATTGGGCGTGAGCGGCCAGGGTCGGAGGTTGCGATCGCGGACGACATCATCCGCTGTACCTTCGACGGCACGAATGCCGTATCCTAACGGTGGTTGAACCTCCACCATTTCAGGGAATTCGCGCTGGTCGTCCGGAGGCTCCGTCCGTATCTCGAGTCGGAGCGCAGTCGGCTGGCCGCAGTGCTGGCGAGCTCGCTGTTCGTGATGGTGTTCGAAGGAGCCGGCGTGGGGTTGCTGGTTCCTCTGTTGTCGCTGCTTCTCGGTGGCGAGAACGCAACACCGATGCGGCCGCTGCAATGGCTCGAACATCAGCTGCCCGGCCATTCCGCAGCCTTTTACGTCGTCGTGATCTGCGCTGCGATCGTTGTCGCGATTGCGGCGAAGAACGTTGCCGCGTACGTGTCGCAGGTACTCGCCGCGGATTTGAAGAAGCACGTCTCGACGACGTTGCGGGATGCCCTCTTCAGCCGCTTGCACACCGCCGATCTCGATGTCTTCGATCGTTCTCCCGGCGGCGAAATCGCCAACGTCTTTCTGGTTGAAACGTATCGCGTCACGCTGGCCATTGACGTTCTGGTTGCGACGCTCCAGCGGGCGTCAATCGGCCTTTTCTACCTGTGCGCGCTGTTCTTCATCTCGTGGCAGTTGACGCTGCTCGTGATGGCCCTCGCTGGCGCGATTGGCAGCGTCCTGGCATTCGTCTATCGACGGATTACGATCGCCGGCATCGAGCTGACGGAACTCAATCATCGCATCGCCTCGCTCTTGACTCAGTCGTTCGCGGGTGTCCGTATCGTTCGCGCGACCAACTCCCAGGCGCAGGTCATCGCCGACTTTCACGACCTCAGCGCGTCGCAAGCGCGCGCGGAGGAGCGAAGTACGCATGCGTCATCGCTGCTCTTTCCACTCACCGAGACGCTCGCCGTCGTCGGAGCGATGCTCATTATCTGCTGCGCTTATATCTTCTTCGTTCGTACGGGTCACATGCTGAGCAGCTACCTGCTTGCCTATGGATTCATGCTGTTGCGGCTGCTTCCGCTGCTCAACCAGCTCTATGGCCTTCAAGGGCACCTGCTGTATCTCGCGGGTGGGGTGCGGGAAGTGCAGGTCTGGCTCGACACGCCGGTGTATCCCGAACGACCGTTTGGCACCCGCGTGTATACGCCGGTGCGCGATGCCGTGCGCTTCGAACGTGTCAGTTACACATATCCGAATGGCGCGACGGCGCTGCAGGACGTCGAGTTTTCCGTGCCAACCGGGCAGACCGTTGCGATTGTGGGATCGAGCGGCTCGGGAAAATCGACGCTTGCCGCGCTGCTCCTTCGGTTTCGCGCCCCGACCCACGGGAGCATCACCGTCGATGGCGTGGACTACTGGGAGTACTCACCGGAGAGCTGGCACCGCGCGACCGCGCTCGTTGAGCAGGACGCGTTTCTCTTTCACGGCACGCTCCGCGAGAACATCGTCTATGGCTTCGACCGCGCAACGCCGGCGGCGCTTCAGCGCGCGATTGACGTCGCGAACCTGTCCGACGTGGTCGCGCAACTGCCGCAAGGGTTGGAGACGCTGGTCGGAGAGCGCGGGGCGATGGTCTCTGGAGGGCAGCGTCAGCGGATCGCCATCGCCCGTGCTGTCATTCGCGATCCGTCGATTCTGATTCTCGACGAAGCGACGTCACATCTCGACTCTGTTTCCGAGCAACTCGTTCAACAAGCGCTGTTGAATGCGTCGCGAGGCCGCACCACGATCGTCATCGCGCATCGGCTCTCGACGATTCGGGAAGCCGACAAGCTCATCGTCCTGGAGCATGGTCGCCTGGTCGAGGAGGGATCGTGGGAGGTGCTGGAAGGCGCCGGCGGCGCGTTTCAACGGCTGCTTCGCAGCGTATGACCGCGGATCAACCACACTCGATCCTGTTCGTCTGCGACTTTGATCCGGGGTTCTCCGGCACCAAGCATCATACCCTCGGGGTCGGCGGCACTGAAGCGATGGTAGTGGTGCTGTCGGAGGCTCTGGCCGCACGGGGTATCGATGTCACGGTGGCGACGCGAAGCGCCGCAGAGGAGCACCACCGCGTTCATTACGAGCGGATCCATGCGCCGCGTGCACACGATCCGGATGTCACCGTCCTCGTCAAGCAGTGGAGCGATGCGGTGGGGACCGCTCGGTCAGAGCGAGTGTTCCTCGCCACCGATGTTCATGTGCCCGATCGGCAGATGATCGCCCGGTGCATCGGGTGGTGCACGAAAAGTCTTGCGCTGTCGCCGTTCATGCGAACCAGTCTGCAAGCGGTCGTCTCTGTTCCCGACATGGGTATTCTTCCTCCGCCGATAGCGATCGAGGACTACACGGCGCCGGACGACGTGCGCGGACCGGTGATGTTGTATTGCTCCGTTCCCGACCGCGGGCTCTACTACCTGAAAGATCTCTTTCCGGCGATTCGGGCGCGCGTCAAGGACGCGACGCTGGTGATTACGTCCGACTTCACGTTATGGGGAAGAGCGCCAGCGAAAGAGGCATTCATGCGCTTCTTCGAGCGAACACCTGGTGTCGAGTATCTGGGGCACGTCGATCGATCGAGGCTGATCGCCGAACAGCGTCGCGCGCGGGTGCTCGCCTATCCGTGCATCTTCGAAGAGGGATTCTGCATCGCGGCGGCCGAATGTATGGCGGCCGGGGCCGTGCCGGTGACGACGAATGCCTTCGCGTTGACAACGACGGTCGGCGACGCCGGTGTGTTGATCGACGGCCGCCCACGAAGCTGGTTCTATCGACGACGTTTCGTCAAGGCGGTCACGGCGCTGTTGGCCGACGACGAGAAATGGCGCGCGAAATCGAGAGCGTGCCGCGCCCGGGCGCAGAACTACGGGACCGCCGCGGTCGCGGAAGCCTTCCTCTCGGCCATCGCCGGTCTGAGGCCAGTCGCGTGAACCTCGATCTCCCAGTCCTGCTTGTGATTCATCGTCGACCCGCGGCCACCGGTCGTGTGTTTGAAACAATTGCGGCCGCACAGCCGCGACGACTGTTCATCGCCGCGGACGGTCCGGCATCGCCGAGCGATCGGAAGGCGTGCGATGAAACGCGCGCAGTAGTACGCAACATCGATTGGCCGTGCGAGGTGGCTCACGATTTCAGCGAGAGCAACCTCGGGCTGAATCGCCGGATGATTTCGGCTCTTGATTGGGTCTTCAGAGATTCCGAGGCGGCGATTGTCCTCGAGGACGATTGCTTGCCGCATCCGCATTTTTTCAGATTCTGCGCGTCGATGATCGATCGGTATCGCGGTGACCCGCGAATTGTGCATGTGAGCGGTGAGTGCTATCGCGGTGAGCCCCCTGGTGAAGATTCGTACTTCTTCTCGAAGTACCCGCTGGCGTGGGGATGGGCAACGTGGCGGCGCGCCTGGCGGCTGTTTGATCCCGAAATGACGTCGTGGCCGCATTTTCGCACTCAGCCGGCGGCGCGCGGGCTCTTCGACAGCGACGACGAGCGCAGCTACTGGATGTCAACGTTCGATGTGCTTCATCGAGAACAGTCGGCCGGCAGAATGGTTTCCTGGGACTACGCCTGGTATTACGCCTGCATGACTCACGGTCTTTCGATTCATCCGGCAGTCAATCTCGTCGCGAATATTGGGTCAGGGCCTCTCGCCTCGCATACCCATGACCTCGGTGATTTGTCGAACCGGCCGATAGAACCACTGAAAGAACCGTTTCGCCATCCTGCTTCGCTCGTTCGCGATCGCGAAGCCGATCAGGACACGTTCGATCGCCGTTTTCCGGGTGGGCTGTTGAAACGCCAGCGATCGTTTGCTCATCAGATTGGCCGGCCAGCGCGATGGGCATTGCGCCTCGTTCGCGGCCTGCGCGGGGGAACGCGCTGAGCACAGTCACGCGGACCCCGTCGGACACGAGACATCGCCTCGCCGCCGACCACCTCGTACTGGTGGCGATCGCGGCGCTTCTAATACTCGCCGGTGCGATGCGGCGTGAGTTCCTCGGCGACGGCGTTCGACACCTTCCCACCATCCTGTCGAGCCGCATTCAACCGGGCGAGCCCCGCTGGCTCCTGTTTCCGCCGTTGGCGAATGTGTGGATTCGTTTGTTGTCGGCGATTGGCGTGGCCGGCGACGCCGAATCAACGCTGCGCGCTCTCCTGGTATTGTCGATCGCATCAGGGATCGTATTTCTTGTCGCGCTTCGCGCCTGGCTTCGATCCGAATGTGGTGATAACTCACGTCGCGCGGCCGCCCTGTTTCTCGCCGGGAGCTGCGGCCCATTTCTGATCCTGTTCTCCGACGTGGCGGAACCGCCGGTCGCAGCGGCGATCGCGGCTGCCGGTCTCGCTTATGCGCGGGCCTGTCGCGATGACATCCAACAGGGTGCCAGAGCGGCATACGGCGCCATCGCTGCGATTGCGATCGGGTCGCTGATTTACCAGGGTGTGATTCTTGCGCTTGGCATGCTGCCGCTCGTGGTGTCGACAAAAACCATCACCCACCGCCGCCTCGTCTTGGCGACTGCCATCGCCGTTCTCGCTGTGATGACGGCGATGGTCGCGGTCGAAGTCGGGACAGGCGCATCGGCGATCGCGGCTGCGGGGACGGTCGTTCGAGGTGAGCACAATCCTTTGATGCGTTCGATGATGGCGGCGGTGTCGCCGCTGAAGTATGTGGCCGCCGTAGTGGCTGGACCACCACAGGGGATCGTCGCGCTGAACAACTACAGCGGGTTGAGGGCGTTGCAGTCGTCTGTCAGCAGCGGCGATCGCACCGCGGTCGTCAACGTTGTTCTGCTGCTTGTTGGGTTGCTCGTGACGGGCGTGCTTTTCCTCCGGGGTGTTCGCGATCGTCAGTGGTGGGTGCTCGCAGCGGCCGTCGTCCTTCTCGCGCTCCCCATCATTCGCAATCAGCAATACGCATACGTCAAGTTCTACGTGTTTTGGCCCATCCCAGTGGCGCTGCTGGCACTACGCTGTCACAGCCGCACCATCTTCGCCGCCGCAGCGATCGTGCTGGCGGCAAACGGATGGGTCCTCACCGAGCAGATACGACGTGGTCGCGAGAATTACCGTCACGCGCGTTCGGCGTTTGCGAGTGCGTCACCCTCGACCTGCTGGTTCACGAGCGGCTGGAGTCCACCGTTCGCGTACCTCTGGCCAGGCGCCGCGACACCAATTCTGGGCATACTCGGCACCGGGACCGACCCGGATGTGCAACGAGCAGCGTTGACCGCGGCCCTTCGCCGCTGCTTCTGTGAGTCGGAGGCCGTGTGGACGGACACGACCACGCGAGATGGCAAGGTGGTCAGATCCGTTGCTGATCACTTCGAATACAGCCGCATTGATTTTGCCGCCGTGCTGATCGACCCAAACGACGCCGGTGGGAATCCAGTGCCCGACATCTGGGTCTACTCGGCTCCCGCCCGTGACCGCGCGTGCCGCGCGGTATCGCGGTGAGATGGGGTCTGACCCCCGTCTGACCCCGGTCTGACCCCCGTCTGACCCGGTCTGACCCCGGTGTCTTTCACAACACACCGTCTGTGTCGCTATTGACACAGCTGATGAGTACTGGCAGGATAGCGTCGCCTCCCCGCGTCAATCCAGGTTTCCACTGTCCGGCAGCCGGTCGTTCAGAACCGGTGTGACTGACAGGGCGAAGCTGCGCCCGACCTACTCCGATGCACCATCAACCAAGCGTTCGTTTCCGCGGGACAGTACCGCTGCCGGCCGAATTGATTGGCGCGGCACCATCGGTCCAGCGAGCCGCCGACGTGGCGCGCCGCGCCGCCGACTCCGACGATTCGGTCCTCATCGTTGCCGAAGCGGGGTTCTGTCCTGAGCGAATTGCGCGCTCAATCCATCAAGCAAGTCCCCGCTCCGCGGAACCGTTCATCACCATCGACTGCGCCGACGATCACGGCGTCGTCCTGCATCGTCTGTTCGGGACCGAACGGCAGACGCGTGTCGATTACGAAGTCGCGCTTGGCGGAAGCGCCCTTGCGGAAGTTGGTCGAGGGACACTGCTGCTGAGTGACGTGAGCGAAATGCCTGCGGCGGCGCAACTCAGGATGTCGAGGCTTCTTCGCGATGGTGAGTTGCGCGTGCGCAGGACGATGGCCGCAGTCAGATTTCGCGTCATGGCGTCGGCTGCGCCCTCACTCGAAGCAGATGTTCATCAGCGGCGCTTCAGACCCGAGTTGTATCGCCGGCTCCAGCGGTTGCGTGTCGACGTTCCGCCACTCCGCGATCGCGCAGTCGACCTTCCGGCGGTCATTGACGCGGCGCTGACCGAGATCTGTCGCTTGCGTCAGGTTCATTGCACGCTGGCCCCGGCGGCTCGGACCGCACTCGCCGCGCTCCGCTGGGCCGGCAATCTCGACGAACTTCGCGGATCGCTTGCCCGGCTCGTCGATCGATGCAGGGGAGGAGTCATTCGGCAGGAAGATGTGCTGGCGGATCTGCAACAGCTGGAGACACACCCGCGCGGCGCCATTACCGCATTCACCAGTCTCCGCGAGGCGCGTCAGACGTTCGAGCGAGATTACATCGCGAGTGTTCTGGAATCGTCAGGCTGGCGCATGACCGACGCGGCGCGAATCCTCGGCATCGAGCGCGCCAACCTCTATCGAAAGACGCGTCAACTCGGCATCACGCGGTTGAAGCCTCGCGAATGATGATCATCAATCTGGCTTCCGCCCGCATTGTTGTGGCGTGGACGGTGTATCTGTTCCTGTCTGCGACGGCGGCCGGCGCGCAGACGCAGACGCAGACGCCGGAAGCGATTGAGTCAATGCCGATTCACGCCGGCCCGCTCGGCCTCCGCCCGTCGCTGTCGATCACCAGCCTCGGTACTGACTCGAATGTGTTCAACTCCGCGGACCACCCGCAGGACGACTTCACCGCGACCATCGTGCCTCGAATTGTTGCGCGCGTGCGTGCCGGGCGCCTGATGTTCTCCTACGGCGCCAACACCGATTTCGTCTATTTCAAGGAGTTCAAGGACGAAGAATCGGTGAATTTCGGATCCGAGGTGAGGCTGGATGCGAACCTGGGTCACCTGCAGCCGTACGTCTCGACTGGGTGGGTCTCAACCAAGGATCGTTTGAACGCGGAGCTCGACGCCAGAGCGCCGCGTAACCAGCGAACGATCACGGGTGGCACCCGTATCGCTGTCGCATCACGGACGACGCTGGTCGTCAGCGCGCGTCGATTCGATCTCGATTTCGACGAGGGGACGGAGTTCGACGGAGCAGACCTGGCTCACAATCTCAACTCGCGCGCCGACAGCGTCGAGGGTGGCGTCCAGCTCGCGCTGACGCCCTTGACGACGTTGAACATGACGGCATCGGTGCAACGGGATCGATTTGATTCAGGGCCCGAGCGCGATGCAGACACATTCCGTATTACCCCCAGCCTCCAGTTCGATCCCACCTCGCTCATTCGCGGCACCGTCATGGTGGGATACCGGCATTTCGAAACCATCGATCCCGCCCTGCCCGATTACAGCGGCGTCATCGCTCAGGTCCTGGCCGGCTACACCCTGCTCGCGCGGACGAAGTTCGATCTGGATCTCACGCGCGACGTGCAGTATTCATACGAAGATCTCGAACCGTACTACCTTTCGACGGGAGGACGGTTGACCGTCACACATCAACTTGTCGGTCCCTTCGAGGTCCAGGGGTTTGGCGGTCGACAGTCGCTCGGATACCGGGCCAGCGGGACGGCCGGAGAAAGTCGAACCGATCGCGTGGAAACCTTCGGCGCCGGCGTGGGCTATCGATTCCATTCGCAGTTCCGCGTCGGGTTCACCTGGGAACACAACCGCCGCCGCAGCGATCTCACCGATCGTCGCTATGAGCGAGACCGGCTGTTTGCGTCACTCACCTATGGGACCTGAGATATGTCGACGCTTTTGATTCTTCTGTTGTGGCTCCAGGCGTCAAACCCGGCGCTGGCGGCTGAATATATCGTCGGCCCGCAGGACCGTCTGGCGATCACGGTATTCGATGAGCCGACGTTGACCAAGACCGTTACCGTCGACAGCGATGGGACGTTTGAGTTTCCACTTGTCGGCCGTGTCAAGGCCGGCGGTCTCGCCGTGCGTCAGATCACCGCGGACCTGAAGAAGCGCCTCGGACCGCCTGACGGGTTCCTCGTCAATCCGCAGGTGAACATTGAAGTCGAGACGTATCGCAGCCAGGTTGTCTATGTGAATGGACAGGTTCGTGCGCCCGGCGCGGTGCCGCTGAAGGGGGCGATGACGATCATGGATGTGCTCGCGCAGGCCGGCTCGCCCACACCTGAAGCGGGTCCCTACATCGAAATCTATCGCAAACCCGCCGGCCAGACCGCACAGGGTCCACTCGATCCGTCGAAAGCACCCGCAGCCGAACGCATCACGATGGACGATCTTCGGAACGGGCGCGCTCAGCAGATTCTCTTGCGTGATGGAGATACGGTGAATGTTCCAAAGGCCCAGACATTCATCGTGAACGGCTTCGTTCGAACCCCGAACACCTACGTGCTCGAAGGTGAGATTACGGTGCAGAAAGCGATTGCCATGGCCGGCGGCGTCACCGAACGAGGAGCCGTGAGCCGCACCAGGATTCAGCGGATGGTCAATGGCCGGCTGGTCGAGATCAAGGCGAGATTGACCGATCTCGTCCAGCCGAACGACACGATCGTCGTTCCGCAAAGATTCTTTTAGGCTGCGGTGACGATTCTCCACGTCGCGAACGGCCGGCTGTTTGGCGGCATCGAGCGGATGCTCACGACGTTCGCGGCGTGTGAAGGAGCGGCTTTTGAATTTCTCGTCGCCACCGACGGGCGCCTGCTTTCCGAACTTCGCGATCGTCGCGCCGCGGTCCATTTCTTCGGCGACGTGCGCCTCAGCCATCCGTCATCGGTTCTTCGCGCGCGGCATCACCTTCGCAACCTGCTGCGCCGCGTCCGTTACGCGGCGGTCATCTGCCATGCTCCGTGGTCGCACGCGATCTTTGCCGGTGTCGCGCGTGGCTGCGGGATTCCCGTCATCCTCTGGCAGCACGACCGCGCAACCGGCACGCCACTCGTCGAGCGCGCGTGCCGCGCCGCTGGTGCCGATCTCGTGATCTGCAACAGCAAATGGACCGCGACGACGGCGCACTTCCTCCAGCCGCACGCGCCCGGTCGCGTCATCTATTGCCCGGTGAGTCCCGTCACCCCAACTCCACAGGGGCGTATCGAGATACGCAGAGAGCTGGGTGCTCGCGACGACACGGTCGTGATTCTCGCGGCCAGCCGGATGGAAGCATGGAAAGGGCACCTGGAGCTGGTGCGTGCGCTCTCGAGCTTGAGCGCACTTCCATGGCTGCTGTGGATTGCCGGCGGTGCCCAACGGGCGGGTGAACGCGCACATGCAGCGGCGGTCGTCGATGAAGTTCGGAAGCTCGGTCTCGAGTCGCGCGTGACGTTTCTCGGTGAACGAGGGGATGTGGATCGACTACTGGCTGGCGCAGACGTGCTTGCGCAGCCGAACATTCAGCCGGAGCCTTTCGGGATCATTTTTGCGGAGGCACTCCGATCGGGCGTGCCAGTCGTCACGACGAACATGGGGGGTGCGTCCGAGATCGTCGATGATTCGTGCGGCCTTCTTGTCGCGCCGCACGATCCCGCCGCTCTGGTGAACGCTCTCCGCACGATCGTGTCCGATCGCACACTGCGGGACTCGCTCGGGGCTGCCGGTCGGGGACGCGCTGCGGCGATGTGCGATCCGTCGCATGCGCTGACACAACTCGCCAACGCCATTTCCTCGATTGGGATGCCGACTGCCGCATGACGAGTGCACCCGACCTCGTGCTCGAGAGCCGCGCCCGGCAAACATTGGGCGCGAGCGACGATGTGATCTATACCGCTGCGGCGAGCGCACTGCGTCGCCGCCACGTGCACGGGCGCATCGTCGATGTCGGCTGCGGCACGGGACGTCTGCGCCCGTTCCTCGGCGACATGCTCGAGTCGTACGTCGGCGTAGACGCCGTTCACTACGACGGGCTCTCGAAGGGCACTGCGTTCATGCGCGCGGACCTGAATCGTGATCCGATTCCGGTGCCGGACGTGTCGGCGGATGTGGCGATCTCGATCGAAACCATCGAGCACCTGGAGAATCCTCGAGCGTTCATTCGTGAACTGGTCCGAATTATCAAACCGGGCGGCTGGATTGTCGTCACCACGCCGAATCAACGCAGTCTGGTCAGCCTTGGCGCGCTAGTGCTGAAAGGACACTTCTCGGCGTTTGGGGTGCGCAACTACCCGGCGCATCAGACAGCGCTGCTTGACACGGATCTCTCCAGGATTGCAGGCGACAACGGTCTGTGCGACGTCGCGATTGAGTTCACCTGCGTTGGACGGATGCCGCTCTCGAACGCGCGGTATCCGCGACTGTTTTCGCGAGTCTTTCAAAGGGCGATGTCCGACAACGTGCTGCTCGTCGCCCGCAAGCGCCGGTGACCATGCGGATCAGCTGTCTCAGCGTGTCGGATCAACTCGGCGGGTCGGAAGTCGCGCTGCTTCGGATGGTGACGGCGCTCGAACGCTTGCACCCCGACTGGCAATTTCAGATCGTTCTCCCGGGTGATGGTCCGCTGCGCGCCTCGCTGAAGCAGACGCGCACGGTTTGTTCGGTTGTTCCGATGCCGGCCGCGTTGTCTCAGTTGGGTGAGTGGGCGGCAGTGCAGGACGGGTGGCGTACGAGATCGCAGGTTGCACTCGGTATCAAGCTGTGCGGAACCGCGGCGGCTTTACCCGCCTACGAGTCGCGCCTCCGCCGCGTGATCTCCGAGTTTCACCCGCACGTCATTCATACCAACGGGTTGAAGGCGCATGTGCTTGGCGCCCGACTCGGAAACCGTCAGGCCGGGCTGGTGTGGCATCTCCACGAGTACATCTCGCGGCGCAAACTCACACGATGGCTGTTGCGACGATATGCGCCGCGCTGTTCGGCGATCGTCGCGAACTCCACGAGTGTGGCCAGAGACGTCGCATGCAGCATCGGTCCGAAGCCTGATGTCCACGTCGTCGCCAACCCTGTTGATCTGGATGTCTTCGCTCCAACGGGAACGCGCCTCGATTTGGATCGACTGGCCGGACTGCCTGCCGCACCATCCGGAGTGACTCGCGTCGGACTCGTCGCGACCTACGCGCGGTGGAAGGGCCATGAGGTGTTTCTCGACGCGATGAAGCAGCTCGCAGTACGGAGCTCGATTCGCGGCTACATCATCGGTGGACCGATTTACGACACTGCCAACAGCCAGTTCACCCGACGCGAGCTGCAGACAATGATCGATTCCCGTAACCTCGACGGCTGCGTGGGATTGACCGGTTTCGTCGAACCGGCGCCAGCCATGCGAGCGCTCGACGTCATCGTCCATGCCAGCACTGAACCGGAACCTTTCGGTTTAGTGATCGCTGAAGCAATGGCGTGCGGAACACCGGTGGTCACGACCGGCGAGGGCGGCGCCGCCGAGCTGGTGGCTCACGGCCACGATGCGCTTGTTGCCGGGACCGGAGAGGCTGGCGTTCTTGCGGACGCGATCCAAGAGCTCGCAACTAATCCTGCGCTCCGCGCGGCTATCGGGCAACGTGCTCGGGAAACCGCCCGCGCCCGATTCGCGCCAGCGGCAGTGGCGTCACAGCTGGGACGGGTGTTTGAAACCATCTCCTTTCGTTCCGCGGTCGCGCAATCCGCATGACGCCCTCGGTGGCTCTCGCCAGTGGCGTCGCGACCTCTTCGCCGACGCCGTCCATTCAGCCCAAGGAGCGATGGGGATTCCCGGAATTCTTCGTTATCAGCCAGACCCTCATTCCCGCGCTGCTTTATTTTCCCGGCACGCAACCGTTCCGCTTGTACATCCGTATCGCGTCGTTCGTCATTTCTTTTGCGACGCTGCTGTGGTGGGCGGTGGCGGTGGCGAAGGCCTCTCGTTCACACCCGGCGCAGCCCTGGATCTTCGCGGCGATGGCTTACGTCGTCGTCATGTTCTTTCACCCGCTTACCGCATCGACCTTCGCGGGCCTGGCGCAGTTCGTCTTGTATCTCTCCGTGATCGCGCCAATCTTCTGGGCCGGCACGTTCGTGCGTACACCGGAGCGACTGGCGCGATTGATGGCGCTGCTGTTGATCTGCAACGGCCTCAACGCGGTGGTCGGCGTGCTCCAGGTCTACGACCCAGGGCGCTGGATGCCTCCGGAGATGTCGCGGGTGATGACCGGGTCCGTCTATGGGCTTGGCACCGTCACGTATCGCGGACCCGATGGGCGAACGATCGTCCGTCCTCCGGGTTTGTTCGATACACCAGGTGCGGTCGCAGGTCCTGGAATGTACGCGGCGCTGCTCGGACTGGTTTTTGCGACGAGCGCGATTGCATTCTGGAAGCGCGTGGCGGCCCTCGCCGCTTCATTTGCCGGGATCGCCGCGATCTACTTGAGTCAAGTGCGGGTGTCGCTCGTGGTCTCGGTGTTGATGCTCGCGTCGTACTTCTCGCTTCTCCTGATGCAGGAACGACGATCGCGTGCCATGGTCTTCGGCGGCGCTGCGGTTGCGATCGTCATTGCCACCTTTTCGTTCGCGCTCGTTCTCGGCGGCGAGAGCATCGCCGAGCGAACGTTTACACTCTTTGCCCAGGATCCGCTGGCGCTCTACGCGGGATCCCGAGGTGGACAACTGTCGTACACGTTCGGCGAGCTGCTGCAGAAGTATCCGATGGGTGCCGGGCTCGGGCGTTGGGGGATGATTGCGGTGTACTTCGGCAACAGCGCCAAGCCTGGCGCCGAGCCGCTGTGGGTTGAGATTCAAGTTGCCGGATGGGCGATTGACGGCGGCTTTGCACTCCTGTTGCTCTACATTGGTGCGCTGGTCGTTACCCTGATGACCGACGCTCGTGTGGCGGGGCGTCATCCCGACGCACGAGTTCGCGCGTGCGCGTCGGTGGTGCTCGCGGCAAATCTCGGGACGGCCGCGCTCATTTTTACCTTCACACCTTTCGTGACGCAGATCGGCCTTCAGTTCTGGTTTCTGGCCGGTGCGCTGCATGGCCTGGTCAGCGTCGATCGCGTCCGCGTGGCCGGGCGATGACCCCTTGGCTATTAGCTTCGGGCGACTTTGTCCCTCTCGGCGGGATGGACACGGCGAACCATGCGCTTGCATCCTTTCTTGCGCGACGGTCGAACGGCCCCGTTCATCTTGTTGCGCATCGCGTGTCACCGGACCTCGCTCGGTTGCCGCAGATTCATGTCCATCGCGTGCCGCGTCCGTTTGGTGTGCACAGCCTCGGTGAACCGTTGCTGACGACAATTGCGACTCGGCACGCGCGTGCGGTTCGCGACTCCGGCGGCCGTGTGGTTGCCAACGGCGGCAATCTCGACGGCGGAGACGTGACGTGGGTCCACTACGTGCATGCGGCATACGAGCCGTCTGCAGTCGGTGCGCTGAATGGTCCGCTCGTCGCCGCCCGCCATCGACGCTACCTGGCGGCGGAACGGCGCGCCCTGACGGCGGCGCGCCTGGTAGTGTGCAACAGCGATCGCACGGTCCAGGACGTCGTCCGCATTGGTGTCGACCCGCGACGAGTACGACGCGTGTATTACGGTATCGATGCAACTCGGTTTAACGATCGAGGCGAGCCCGGCAGGGCAAAGATGGCAATTGATCGCGATCCCTCCATTCCGCTTGTTCTGTTCGCGGGAGCGCTCGGCGATCGGCGAAAAGGCTTCGACACCCTGTATGCCGCATGGAACACGATGTGTCGTACCTCGCAATGGGACGCGCACCTGCTCGTCGCGGGCGCCGGCGCGGAACTCGGACGCTGGCGCGCGCTTGCCGATCGCGACGGAATGTCGGGTCGCATGACCTTCCTGGGCTATCGGTCGGACATGTCGAATCTGATGGCTGCTGCCGATTTGGTGGTGCATCCCGCGCGGTACGAGGCGTATGGTCTCGCCGTGCATGAAGCGATTTGCTCCGGCGTTCCCGCCATTGTCTCGAGCGCCGCAGGCATCGCCGAGCGATTCCCTCCCGAGTTCAGGGAGCTGCTCCTCGACGATTGTGACAGCGCCGCGGAGCTGTGCACGAGGTTTCGACGATGGCGCGCGGCGGCGGACGAATTCGGGCGCCGCACGCGAGCGTTTGGAGCGCAGTTGCGCACGCGAAGCTGGGACGACATGTCGCGCGAGATTGCTGACACGTCGACATCGTGATGCACGCCGGGTTCGTGGCAATCCCGGCATGCTGGGTATGCGGCTCCAGCACGTTCGCGCGGGAGCACGACGCGATTCTCGATCTCGAGCTCTATCGCGATCAGCACCCGGCGCTGGCGGAGTATTCCGGCGAAACCGTCTGGTTCGTCCGATGTTCACGCTGCGGGTTTACGCAGCCCGAACGCGTGCCCGCGCTGCCGGGGTTCTTCGATTTGCTGTACGACCAGCTCTGGTCTCCAGAGTGGGTCCAGCAGGAATTCGAGAGCGACTACAAGGATTTCATCTTTCGAACCATTCTCAACGGTCTCTCCGAGCGAACCGCAGCCGGGCGGCGCCTCCTCGACATCGGCGCACACGCGGGACGATTCATGCACCTCGCACGCCGCGCAGGATGGCAGCCGGAGGGAATCGAGCTCAATCCGCGCACCGCGGCGTTTGCCGCGACGCGGACCGGCCTGCCGGTCCATGCCGTCAACGTCGATCGATTGCCGCTCTCGGAGGGCAGTTATGGCGCGGTCACATTGATTGACGTGCTCGAACACGTCCCTGAGCCGGTGACGCTGTTGTCTCGTGTGGGTGGCGCGCTCGAACCCGGAGGCTGGCTCGCGGTCAAAGTGCCGTCCGGGCCGGCGCAACGTGTGAAGGAACGAGTTCGCGCGCGGGTGCATCGAGGGTACCGCCCACGCCTCGCAGACAATCTCGTCCACGTCAATCACTTCTCACCTTCAGCGCTGCAGGGCGCGCTGGAGCGCGTAGGTCTCCGCTCGGTTACCGTTGATATCGCGCCGCCCGAACTTCCCTCGGCGCGCGATTATCGTGGCGTCGTCGCAAACCTGTTCCGTCGATCGCTCTATCACGTCGGACGCTTCGTGCCACGCGGCGTCGACACGCCGCTGGCCCTGAACCTTCTCGCGTTTGGACAGAAGCCTGGCTGAATTCGGGTCGGGACCAAAACCTAAAAGCAAGAACTCAAAACAAAAACGAGCCGAGACTAACAGTGGTTCCTGAGCCGGTTGCGTTGTCCGTGATCATTCCCACGTTCAACAACGAGACCATTCTGCGACGCGCTCTTGAAAGCTGGCAGACCTTCGCCGCGACCGAGCCGATCGAAATCGTCGTCGTCGAGGACGGCTGTCGAGACGGCACGCAGTCCTTCCTCAAAGAGGTCTCCCAGAGCGAATGGGGCCGAGCGCACTTTCAATGGATCCACATGGATGATGCGCATGAGCTGCGATGTACGAACGCCGGATTTCGCATCGCGCGCGGGGCGCTGCTGATGGCGTGGCAGGACGACATGTTTCTCAAGGCGCGCTGGCTTGTCGCAGAGCTGACGGAAATCTTCAATCGCCATCGGGATGTCGGACTTCTCGGATTGAGCCGCGGGCTTGATATGTTCCCGGTGCATGAGCCGATTGAACGCTGGGAGGACTTGCAGGACTGGCGGCGGCTTCGGAGCACCATCGGTCCCTTCCCCTGGAACTGGCTGAGGATTCAGGAAGTCGACAGCACGATCAGGCCGTGGGTGATCCGGCGCGACTGCCTTCAACGGGTCGGAATGCTTGACGAGGCATTTGTCCCGACGGAGTGGGATGAAGCGGATCTCGCGTTCCGTGTGCGCGCAGCGGGATGGAAGGTGGCGACATGCGGGTACGAGCGCCTGGGAGCGTATCGCCACGTCGGAAGCAGCACCCTGGGAACCTTGTCCGATGCACACAAGGCGAAGGTGCTTCGGAACGGCCGTCTTTTTCACGACCGATGGGATCCGGAAATCCTCCGCAACCACGCGCGACGGCGCGCCACGTGGGCTCGCCCCATGTCACTCGAGCGCTGGGCCGCGACCGGCATTCAAGCGTTGCGCGCGCTCCCGCGACGTCTTGCGGAACGGCGGGGTTGAGACTGATGAGAAACCCCGCCTATGCGGCTGCGCAGCGCGTCTATGCCGTGGGTCTCCGCACCCTGTACGCACGGAGCGGCATGCCATGGCGCGTTCATGACGAAATCGTCCGCATCGATCCGCGTGTGCGCCACTTTGTCCCGCACGCTTCCGAAAGCGCGCTGTTCGCATTTATCAAGCGGCACATCACGCCAGGAGCCGTCGTGTTCGACGTCGGATCGTTTCTTGGCGTGTATGCCGTCCTCGCGGCGCGTTTTGCCGGGCCGCGTGGACGCGTGATCGCCGTGGAACCAACGCCGTCGAGTGCATTAGTCGCTCGGCGCCATCTCGAGTTCAATGCCAGCGTCGCGGCTGCGCCCGTGATCCTGTTCGAGGCTGCCGCGGGAGAGCGTCGCGGTCGGGCGACCTTCTACGAGTACGACGCGCCTTATGTCAACGGCTTGACGCCGGCGGTTGACGTGAGTGGGCGCGCGCGCCACCGTGTTGTCGAAGTCGTCACCATTGATGATCTGTGCGACCAACTAAAGGTTCGCCCGACGTTCATCCGCATGGATGTCCAAGGCGCCGAGTTTCAGGCACTACGAGGCGCATGCCGAACGATCGCGGCGATGGGCTCGCGGCTGACGATCGTCGCCGAAATGCACCCGCAATGCTGGCCGTCGTTGGGACTTGACGAAGGACACGCTCGCGAGACCATCGACGCGCTCGGACTGTGCGCGGCGCCGCTCGAACCAGGCGCGGATCTCTTCGCCCGCGACGGGCACATCGTCCTCGCGCGACGGACTGCATGAAGATCCTCATCGCTCAGGACGCGCTGCACTCGGAAGGAGGCGTCGAGTCGTACCTTGCGGCAATTGTCCCGGCGCTTCGCGCCAGAGGACATTCGATCGCGATGCTGTTTGTGCGGCGCGGCGCGAAGACGCCGCTGACTGACCGTTTGGATGGCCCATGTGTCGGCATTGGCCCCGATCACGACGATTTGGCATTTGGCGAGCTGAACGCGTGGAGCCCGGATATCTGTTTTTCGAACAACATGGCGCCGCTCGAGATCGAGCGGCGCCTTCTCGACCGGTGGCCGGTCGTCAAGTTCATGCACGCCTACTTCGGCACGTGCATCAGCGCTTTGAAGACGCACGAGTTCCCCTCGGGCGCCGCCTGCGCCCGCACGCTCGGGCCTGCCTGTATCGCGTTGTACGGACCGCGACATTGCGGCGCGCTCAAGCCGTCGGCGCTTGTGAATGGGTATCGTTGGGCGCGATCGCAACAGCAATTGCTTCCGCGTTACCGAACGATCGTCGTTGCGAGCGAGCACATGGTGGACGAGTACGTCCGTCACGGAGCGCCGCGCGACCGGCTCGCCATGCTGCCATTGTTTCCGTCACTGCCTATTGGCGCCCACCAGTCAGGGCCGAGCGACGTGGTTCTGTTCCTCGGTCGTATGACGAGGCTGAAAGGGGGCGACATTCTGGTGCGAGCGGTCGGTCGCGCGACAGCAGAATTGGGCCGGCCTGTTCGGCTGATCATGGCTGGCGACGGCCCGCAACGAGCGGAATGGCAGCGACTGGCTGAGCGGCAGCGGCTCGTCGCGGAGTTTCCCGGGTGGCTGGATTCCACGAGCCGCCTTGCGGCGTTGGCGCAGGCGTCAGTGCTGGCGGTCCCGAGCGTGTGGCCCGAGCCATTTGGACTCGTCGGTCTCGAGGCGGCGGCGCGCGGCGTTCCTGCTGTGGCATTCGACACAGGGGGGATCCGTCAGTGGCTGCAGGATGACGTCAGTGGTCTACTCGTTCCCCCAGCAGGCGGATTTCGTGCCTTGGCCGGCGGCCTGACGACTGTTCTCGACAATCGTGCGCTTCGCGATCGGTTGAGTCGCGGCGCGATCGCCGCCGCGTCGGCAATGTCGCTCAACGCGCACGTCGACGCGCTCGAGCGGGTATTCGCGAATGCGTCTCAGCGCATTGAACCGGTCCTCGACCTGGTGGGTCGCGGGTGAACGCTCACTGGCACATCGTCACCCCAGAGCTGCCACCTGGTTGCGGCGGCGTAGGCGACTACGCGTATCAGATCGCTGAAGCGCTTGGACGGCGCGGCGATGGCGTGTCGCTCTATGTGCCGCCTACGCCGACGATGGCTCGCGGCCCGGCGGGCATCGAGATCGTCACGCTCACCGATCGCTTTGGCGTGCGCGCACGGCGTCAGTTGTCGTCTCGCCTGACTGGGGATCGTGGCGGCCGTTTGCTTGTCCAGTACGTGCCCGCTGTTTTTGGCCGCCGCGGCACGAACGTTCCATTTTGCCGGTGGCTGTTGGCGCAGCGCCGTGCAGGAACGGACGTTCGCGTCATGTTTCACGAGCCATACCTGTACCTTCGCTGGCGTCCCGATCACATCGTCACGGCATTCACACAGCGGGCCATGGCCGCGATTCTTCTCGACGCCGCAACGCATTTGTATCTGTCGACCGACACGTGGCGGCGGTACCTCGCCCGTCTTCGTCCCGATGCGATTCAGAATGCGGTGACGCTCCCGATTCCATCAGCGATTCCGCGGGTGGACGCCGAACAGGCCGTGCGAGCGACGCGAATGACGTCGCTCGGTGGCGCCACTTACCTGCTTGGACACTTTGGATCGTATGGAAGCCATGTCGCGCCGCTGCTTCGGCGCGTTCTGATCGACGTGCTTTCCGCCGACCGCCGTGTCGCCGGCATGTGCACTGGCGCGGGAAGCGATCGCTTTGTCGAGAATGTGCTCTCGAGTCACCCCGATCTCCGCGGCCGGCTGGTTGCATCCGGTCGCGCGTCTGCGCACGACATTTCTCTTCAACTTCAGGCTTGCGACGTCCTCGTCCAGCCATATCCGGACGGCGTGACGACGCGGCGGACCTCGGTGATGGCCGGCCTGGCTAATGGATGCGCCGTCGTGACAACCGATGGCAAGCTGACTGAGGCCGTCTGGCGGGCTGCGAACTGTGTTGCAATGGCGGCCCCCTCTGACCGAACTGGACTCGCGCAGCGAACGCGTGAGCTGCTCGCCGACGCGGGTGCACGGCAGGCATTACAGGCACGCGCCAGCGACGCATACGAGACACACTTCGCACTGCCGCACACGATCGATGCGTTGAGGGCGGATTGTTCTCAACGCGCGGCGTTCGAAGCGGCGAGTCGATGAACCCTTCTCAACCTCGACTCACGATTGGGATCACGACGCGGAACCGTTCCGAGTCGCTGCGGACGTGTGTCGACTCGCTCCGCCATGTTCGGCACCTCGACCCTGAGATCCTGGTCTTCGATGACGCGTCGGAGATTCCCGCTGCCGAGATTCTGAAGTCGCATCAGCAGGTTCGGATCATCCGCGACAACGGAAGTCCCGGGAACATCGTCGGGCGGAACGTATTGATGAAGGCGGCGCGCGCAGACACGGTGTTGTTGCTTGACGACGATGCGGCGTTGCTGAATGGCGAGAGTATTGAACGCGCAATGCGCATCATTCAGTCCGATCGTCAGGTGGGCGCGGTCGCCTTCGCTCAAGCGAATATTGACGGCACACCATGGCCGGAGGAAATGCAGCCGGGTCGTGGCAAGGCACCGCGGTACGTCCCCGCCTTCATCGGATTCGCGCATCTTCTCAATCGCGCTGTCTTCCTCGATCTCGGGGGATACCGCGAAAGCTTCGTCTTTTATGGCGAGGAGAAAGAGTACTGCCTCAGGTTGCTCGATCGCGGTTACCAAGTCGTGTACCTGCCTGACGCGCTGGTGGTGCACGCACAGGATGCAGCCGGCAGAACACCGCAACGGTATTTGCGATACGTCACCCGCAATGATTGCCTCCACGCTCTCTACAACGAGCCGATCTGGCGTGCGATGTGGCTGGTCCCGGCACGACTGGCGTTGTACTTTCGCATGCGTTCGCGGTGGGGCATCGATGATCCGTTGGGGCCCCGATGGATTCTCGCGGAGCTTGCCGCAAACGGGGGAGCTGCGCTGCGCTCTCGCCGGCCTGTCTCGCGCCAGACGCGCGCGTCCTGGCGGCGCCTCCGGGACGGCAGCGCACCGTATCCGCCAGCCGGGCTCGTGCCGGTTCCTGCGGGGAACGCCGACTGAAACGACTCCTCACAATCGGTCATTCATATGTCGTCGCCGAGAACCGTCGACTGGCTCACGAGATGGCGGTGCAGGGTTCTGGCGAGTGGGAAGTGACGGCGGTGGCACCCGCGCGGCTGCAGGGAGACCTCCGCGACATCGAGCTTGAACCAATCGCCAACGAGGCGGATCAGTTGGTTCCAATCGACCTGTGGTTTGGATCGCATCCGCACTTGAGGATGTACAGGAGCACGCTCGGCTCACTGTTGCGGCGCCAATGGGATGTTGTGCATGGATGGGAGGAGCCTTACGTCGTCGCCTCTGCGCAGATCGCGCGGCGCGTTCAACGGGGGGCGAGGTTTGTTCCAGCGACGTTTCAAAACATCAACAAGCACTATCCGCCACCAATCGATAGAATCGAGCGCCGCGTCATGAGGCGCGCCGACGCGTGGATTGCATTCGGCCAGACGAGTTACCAAACCCTGTGCGATCGGCCCGGATACTCGAACAAGCCCGCGCGCGTGCTGAGTCCTGGAGTCGATACCGAGACTTTCCGTCCTGATTCGATCGCCCGAGCCCGCATGCGCAAAACCCTGGGCTGGAGATCGGACGAGCCGGTAGTGGGGTTCGTCGGAAGGTTTGTCGAGGAAAAGGGCGTCCAAACCGTTCTGCACGCGTTCAGCCATTCGACAGTGCGATGGAACGTGCTCTTCGTCGGCGGTGGCGCGCTGCAGCCTCGCATCGAATCGCTTCGACTGCAACATCCGTCACGCGTTCGACTCGCACGTGATGTCGGCCACAGTGACATGCCCAACTTTCTGCGCGCCATGGATGTATTGTGCGCGCCGAGCCGAACGACAGCGCGATGGAAAGAGCAATTTGGCCGGATGCTGATCGAGGCGATGGCCTGCGGAGTACCAGTGGTCGCGAGCGATAGTGGTGAGATTCCGTACGTTGTGCAGGACGCGGGCATGGTCATTCCTGAGATGGATTTGGCGCAGTGGACCGAGAGCCTCGATCGATTGATCGCGGATTCCTCGCTGCGGGCGCAGCTTGCCGCCCGCGGACTGGTGAGAGCGCGCTCGGAATTTTCCTGGCCGATCGTGGCGCGACGTCATCTGAAGTTCTTCGAGGAGGTACTGGCGGGATGAAACGTTTGCGGGTCGCGTTGCTTGCCGATTACCTCGAAGAAGGATGGCCGAGCATGGATCTCGTGGCGGAGATGCTGTTGGATCGGCTCAGTCGCGAGCATGCGGCCACTTTGGAAGTGACGCTGATCCGTCCGCTGCTTCCGAGGCGACTGTCGCGCGTCTCGGCGCAAAAGCTGGCATTCGGGGTCGATCGGATGGCCGGCCGGCTGTGGGACTACCCGCGTGTCGCGTCGAGCCTGCGCGAACGGTTCGACTTATTTCACGTCGTCGACCACAGCTACGCACAACTGGTGCATCAGCTGCCGGCGAATCGTACGCTCGTCACCTGCCACGACCTGGATACGTTTCGAAGCGTCCTCGAACCCGAGCGCGAGCCTCGGAGCGCGCCCTTTCGAGCGATGACGCGGCGGATACTGGACGGCCTGCGAAAGGCCGGTCACGTTGCGTGCGATACCGAGGCGACGCGCAGCCTTCTGATCGAGCGCGCGCGCTTTTCCGAAGACAAGACCAGCGTCGTCCACAATGGCCTGCATCCAAGTTTCACCACGCGTCGTGAAGCCGCGGCCGATCGCGAAGCTGCGCAGCTCCTCGGGCCTCGACGATCGTCCGTGGACATTCTTCACGTTGGCAGCGCGATCCCGCGAAAACGGCTCGACGTGCTGATTCGGATCATTTCAGAACTGGGCCGACGAGTCCGTCTCGTGCGCGTCGGCGGTCCGTTCACGGCTGAGCAGACCGCCCTCGCCAGAGATCTGGACGTCTCCGTGCTCGTCTTGCCGTTCCTCGATCGCGCGACGCTGGCGGCCATTTACCGGCGCAGCGCCCTCCTGATCATGCCGTCGGAACGAGAAGGATTCGGCCTGCCGCTCGTGGAATCGCTCGCGTGCGGCACACCCGTCGTCGCCAGTGATATTGCCGCCCTTCGCGAGGTCGGCGGAGACGCCGTCACCTACTGCGCAGTCGGTGAGATTGATTCGTGGACGGCGGCAATCCATGCGCTGCTCGACGAACGTCAGGAGCAACCGGCTGAATGGGCGGCGCGGCAGGAGCGAGGAGTGAAGCGCGCCGAAGCATTCAGCTGGTCGAAATACGCGCGCGAGATCGCATCGCTCTACGAACGCATGCTGGATGGAAGTGCGGAAGAAGAGGGTTTCACCACTTGACGGCCAGGCGAACGACCGCGCCGGGTGAGGACGCGAGCGAGCGCAGCGAAGCGAGCCAGGCGAACGGAGCGCGCCGTCGAAGCGGCGTGCGAGAGCGCCTGTAGGGGAGTCCGAGGGGCGAAGCCCCTCGGAGTAATGATGTTGAGAGTGTTGCACGTCGGCAAGTATTACCCGCCGGTTCCTGGCGGCATGGAGCGGGTCGTCGAAACGCTTTGCCGCGTCTCGCGCGGACGTCTGCAGAGTCGCGTTCTCGCGTTCGATCGCGGCAGAGCCACCAGGGAAGATGTGATCGACGGGGTTCCGGTGACCAGGGTTGGTACGCTCGGGCAGGCCGGCTCCGTCCCGATCGCTCCCAAGTTCGCGTCGCATCTGAGTCGAGCAGATGCCGATTTGATGATCGTCCACGAACCCAATCCGTGGGCCTTGCTGTCGCTCCTCGTGCGCCCCGTGCGCATTCCATTCGCGATCTGGTTTCATAGCGATGTTGTCCGTCCCGAGCTGCAGTACCGCCTCTTCTACGCGCCACTCGCCCGGCCCGCATATGACCGGGCTCGTAGATTCGTCGCATCGTCGCCGGCGCTGGCATCTCTGTCGCCTGCCCTTGCCCGCTATTCGACAAAGACGGCCATCATTCCATTTGGCATTGATCCCGCGGCATGGACAAGCGACAGCGAGACAGATTGCCGCGCGAGCGCTATTCGAGCCGCCGCCGCGAAGCCGATTGTTCTGTTTCTCGGGCGTCTTGTGGCCTACAAGGGGGTGGATGTTCTGATCAAGGCCGCATCGTCGTTGTCGGTGCACGTTGTCGTCGCCGGTGATGGACCGATGCGCCCCGCCTGGACGGCACAAGCTTCCGCGATCGGCGGATCCGCCAGCTTCGAGTTTCCTGGTGCGCTGTCCGATGGTGACGTGAAGGCATGGATGCACGCGGCCGATGTGCTGGTGCTGCCTTCTCTCACTCGAGCAGAAGCCTTTGGTGTCGTGCAGCTCGAAGCGATGGCGAGTGGAACGCCAGTGATCAGCACCAACGTCGAGTCGGGCGTGCCATGGGTGAATCGGCATGGTGAGACCGGGTTGGTCGTGACACCTGGCGATGTGTTCGCGCTTCGCCGCGCACTCGAGACGCTCCTCGCGGATCGTCCTCTGCGGTCGAGGCTCGGGGCGGGGGGAATCGAACGCGTGCGCGCGAATTTCACGCTGGATCTGATGGCCGATCGTTTTGTCGCGCTGTGCGAGGAGATTGCGGGCAACTAATGAAACGCGCCTTCGATGTCGCCCTTGCCTCGGTCGGCCTGACGATTTCCGCTCCGATCTGGTGCGTGTTCGCGCTCGCGATCAAGCTCGAGGATGGCGGGCCCGTCTTCTACACGCAGGATCGCGTTGGCCGCGACGGCCGGGTCTTTCGCGCGCTGAAGTTTCGGTCGATGCATCGTGACGCCGAGCGCATGACGGGGCCGCTGCAGGCGCGGCACGGTGATCGGCGCATCACCCGCGTCGGCCGCGTGATGCGCGCCACGGCGATGGATGAATTGCCGCAGCTCTGGAACATCCTTCGAGGAGACATGAGTTTCGTTGGTCCGCGGGCGCTGAGGCCCGGCGAGATCGAATTGGAAGGAGAGACGCCGGTTCCGCTCGAGGCGGTTCCAGGCTACGCCGATCGGATTGTGGTACGTCCCGGACTGACTGGCGTCGCGCAGGTGTACGCATCCCGCGACATTTCACGTCGCCGCAAGTTTCGCTACGACCGCCTGTACATTCGCCGACGATCGTTCGCACTCGATATGCGTTTGATTCTCCTTTCGTTTTGGATAAGCTTCCGAGGCACATGGGAGTCCAGGGACCGCAAGTACTGACGCCGGGGCGGCGCGACGTCATTATTGTCGGTGGTGGTCCCGCCGGTCTTCTTGCGGCGCGCGATCTCGCGGCCTCAGGCTACAGCACCCTCGTCGTCGAGGAACACGCCACGATCGGCGTGCCCGTGCACTGCACTGGCGTTCTCGGGATGGGGGCGTTCGATGAGCTCGACCTTCCACGCCACACGATTCTGCAGACCGCGCATGCCGCACGGTTCGTTTCAGCCGACGGCTCGTCGATCCTGATCGACGACGAGCGCGTGCGTGCGGCGATCATCGATCGTGGCGAGTTCGATGCGGCACTCGCGACGAGTGCCGCGGCGGCCGGCGCGGAAATCCAGGCCGGATGCCAGGTCCGTCACATCGATGTGGAACGCGACTCCGTCACAGTGTCGACCTCTGGCGGCGAGGTTCAGGGTCGTGCCTGCATCATCGCGTGCGGAGCAAACTATCGATTCAATCGCCGCCTGGGTCTCGGTTTGCCGCGCCTGTTCGTCCACAGCGCGCAACGCGAGGTGCCTTTCCCGGCGACGGATCACGTCGAGGTGTATCTCGGACGCCGGATCGCTGCGGGTGGATTCGGGTGGCTCGTGCCGTTTCGCCGCGGCGCAACAACCTACGCGCGGGTTGGCGTCATGTGTGAGGGCCGACCTCGGGCCGCGTTCGAGGAACTTGCCGCGTGCATCGATCGCCGGTTCGACGTGGCGACGAGCTGGGATCAGCCGCGGGTCAAGGTGCTGCCGCTTGCGCCTGTCGCGCGGACGTGGTCCAGGCGCGTGCTCGCCGTCGGCGATGCCGCGGGGCTGGTCAAAGCCACGACCGGTGGCGGAATTTACTTCGGACTTCTCAGCGGCGGTCTTGCGGCAGAAGTGCTTGCCGGGGCTCTGCGCGACGATCGTCTTGCCGGCACGCACCTCCGCGAGTACGAACGGAAGTGGCGGTCGAGACTGTGGCCGGAAATTCGCGCTGGTCTCGCTTTCCGTGCCCTGGCCACGCGCTTGAGCGATCGAACGATCGACAAAGTGATCGAGTTGGCGCGGGTTGATGGAATCGTTCCCCTCATCAAGCAGACAGCGGATTTCAACTGGCACGGAGCGGCGGCCCGCTCACTCTTGAAACATCCGTCGTTTCGTCGTGTCGTGTTCAGTTCTATCTGGAGTTGAGCGGACTCGTGGCGCAGCCCTTAGGGCTGCCCGTGTTGGCAGGGCTGCGAAACGACCTAATTTTTTCTGCGAAGATGCACGCTCCATCGACCGATAAACCAGCTGTGAGTACCAGCACATCTCAGCTGCTCGAGCAGGGGCACTACGCCCGAAAACAGCTCTTCAGCAAGAACGCCATCGTCAAGTGGAGTCATCGCCGGAGGTTTGCTCTGGCGCGCGAACTGGCAGCGGCTGCCGCCGGCGGCGCGCTTCTCGACTACGGCTGCGGTGACGGAACATTTATCGCGCTTGCCCACGACCTGTTTCGCGAGGCAACGGGAACAGACGTCGACGTCGAGCAATTACGCGATTGCGGCAGACGCCTTAGCGTAGCGCCGCATGTCCGTTTCGCGTCGATTGCAGAGCTGCGCGAGTCCGGTTACACCGGTTACTACGACGCCGTTGTCTGCATGGAAGTCCTCGAGCACTGCCCCTCCGATGTTCAGCCCGTCGTGCTTGCGGATCTCGCCCGACTCGTCCGGCCTCACGGCATCGTCGTCATCAGCGTGCCAATCGAGATTGGCCCGACGCTGGCGGTGAAGCAGGTAGTCAGAGCGGCGGCGGCGGCGACAGGTCTTGCGGAGTATGAGAGCCGCGAGCGGTACCGAATCTCAGAGTTCATGCGCATGCTGCTCGCGCGCGACACCTCCCAAATCGAGCGCCGCGCCACGATCACCATCAACGCTGCTGGCGATACGATGAAGTATCACGGACACAAGGGCTTCAACTGGCGGGTTCTTGCACGTGTCATCGAACGCACGTTCGTGATAGAACGAAGGCTCTATTCGCCCGTCCCGATCACGGGGCCATGGCTCAACAGCCAGGTGTGGTTCGTTTGCCGTAAGCGCTGACCGAGACGCGCGGCGGTGCTACATCGCGGGTTTCGCCGGTGCAGGCTCGTCGGGAATGGGTCGCGTCGATCGAGGATTCGACGGCAGCGTTTCGCTCGACTTCGGACGGAACCATTCCGACAACCGAATCATTCTCCCGCGTTGATGTCGCAGCAGCTCGTGCAGCTGCTGAAGGATCGGCAGCGTTTCAGCGAGCGTGGACACGACGCCCACACCCCGTTCGATCGCGTGCTGCCGCATCGACGGATTGGGATCGCGCAACATCAGGAGCGCCTTTGTTGGCCCGGCGCCGATGATCTCAGCGCAATTGACGAACTGATCGTCGATCGCGAGATCGAGCCGAAGCGCGTTGGCGAGATCACCGCGCGAGCCCGGGACGGTGATCACCGCCGGCAAATAGAACCCCTGCTGCTCGAGCCACCACTGTGTCTGAAACTGCACGGAGTCCCCGGCACTGGCCGGACGCTTCGTCAGGAAACAGACTTCCCACCTGTTCGAACGGGCGAGTGCGTAAAGACGCCCTATCTCCGCCGGCTCGTAGGCGCGCAACGTCATCCACCAGTTCGGACGCCGTGCGACGTGATTCCATACCCGATCGATATCGACGTGACTGAGGGTGTCGTCCGTCACCTCGTTCGCCTGCACCTCGCGACGAAGACATTCCCTTGCCGTGTCGCGAAACGCGGTGCGGAAGTCCGCCAGTACTCCGTCGATGTCTATTCCCAGCCTGAGCGCCATCGACCAATAAAAATACTCTTTTCGCGCGCTTACCGCTCGTAAGCGGCAATTGCCGCGAGAACTGCGGCCAGCGCGGCATTCGCTGGCATGACCAGCCCGGTCTCCCACAGGCTCTGCAATGCGACAGCCAGCAGACCGCAGGCGGCGCCGGCGCGCATCCAGTACGCGCCCGACAAGTCCGTTGCCAATTGCCTCCTGGTTGCTCGCACCAGCATGGTCAGCAGCGCGACAAGGAGGCTGACCAGCACAGTCCCTCCTTCAGCGGCGGCTTGAAGATAGTGGTTGTGGGCCTGATTGAACTGAACGTTTCGATCTGCGCGTTGATAAACGAGCATCGCGGATCGATACGTTCCCGCCCCGGTGCCGACTAACCAGAAATCTTTCATGACCGGCACTGTATCCCCCCAAATCTTCACTCGATCGCGAACACCCGTTCCTGCTTGACTGAATCGCTCGGCGAGGGCGGGAATGTCGGCGCGCGCGAGAGCGAATCCGACGATCACCACGACGACGGCAACAATCCATCCTGCGCGCCACCCTGCTGAGCGCCTCCGGTGTGCAAGAGCGAACCAACCGACTGCACCGGTGAGGGCGAGGATTCCCGATCGCGACATTGAAACCAGCAGCGCTGAGAGCATCATGGCGCCGGCGATGGCGAGCCACACCATGCGTCCGTCGGCCATTCTCGCGAGCCGTGTTCGTGTGCTGACGAGCGGTTCGTTCGACTCATCGGGTCCACTGGAGCGTGCGATGAAATATCCGAAGCACACAGGAGCAGCCATGATGATCCACGTGGCAAAGTGGTTGCGGTTCACGAACGGTCCAAACGGGAGAGGGCCTTCGTATTCGGTCGGGAAGCGCCAGTAGATCAAACGTCCCGCGGTCGCCGCCTGCGCCAGTGCAAGGATTGAAAAGAGAAAGCCAAGCGCACTGATACCGCGGACCGTCTGTCGCAATCCGCCGCTCGTCACGATGGTTCGTGCGGCGAAGAACACCGCGATCGTGCCGACCACGACTACGCTCGCCCACAGCGTTGACGCTTCGTCGATTGACAACGGTGTCCAGGCTGTGGCCGACGAGGTCAGTGCGAGCTCCTGACGGACGATTGCCGCGCGTGGCGAGAGCAGGTTAGCGACTGCGGCGGGCAGCGGTATGGTCGGGACAACTGTCCCGATGCCGATAATCAGAACGATTCGATCGAGAGAGCGCGACTGCCCGTCGGCAAACGTCGTCGCTCTCAAGACAACCGCCAGTAGAAAGCTGGCCAGCGCGAAGATGAAGGCGGCAGCGGCAGAGCGGCCGCCGAACGCCACCAGCGGCCAGAAAAGAAGCAGCACGAGCGCTGCACTGCCACGCCCGGCGCGCGGGCGGTCACGCGGCAGGCGTGGCGCTCCCGTAATAGCTCTTGTAGTTGTACCCGTAATACCGCGCGTAGTAATACTTGTTGCGATCGAAGTCGACGCGGTTCAATACCACACCAATCGATCGCGGTTTTCCGGCGCGCAGCGTGCCCAGCGCGCGCTCGGCGTGAACGCGCCGCGTCATCTCCGAACCAACGACAAACACAACCGCCGACACATTGCTGGCGAGGACGACCGCATCTGTCACTGCCAGCACGGGAGGCGTGTCGAGCAAGATCCAGTCGAACGGCCCGTGCGCCAGGTTCTCGAGAAAACTTTTCATCCGGTCCGAAGCCAGCAGCTCGGATGGATTCGGAGGCGTGCGTCCGGCGGTAATCACGAAGAGGTTGGGCTCGGTCGTGCGCTGAACCGCCTCGCGGACTCGCGATTGTCCAACCAGCAACTGCGAGAGGCCGTTTGTGTTTTCCACGCCCATGATCTGGTGAAGACCTGGTCGTCGCATGTCCGCGTCGGTGAGGAGCACGCGAGATCCCCCGAGCGCCAGCGCTGTTGCGAGATTGCACGCGGTTGTGGTCTTGCCTTCCAGCGGTTGGCTGCTCGTGACGGCAATGATCCGGGCTTGCCCGGCGCCCGCCGTGAATACCAGCGATGTCCTGAGCGATCGAAACGCCTCGCCAAAATCGTGCGGAACGGTTTCCGAAAGGAGCGGCACGCGGCTGCCGCGGATCGACGGAACCAGTCCAAGCAATGGCAGACCAAGTCGCTTCGAGACGTCTTCCGGAGTCTTGACCGTGTCGTCGAGGTACTCGATGCCAAACGCCAAACCAAAGGCGACGAGCATTCCTGCCATCATCGCCGTGAACCATTCGCGTCGCGTGTTGGGTGCGAACGGCCCTCCCGGCACCTCCGCCCTATCCATCACCTGGACGTTGTTCGACCGGCTGTTGCTCACGACCTGCAGTTCCTTCTGCTGCTGCAATAGAGACTGCCAGAGCTGCCGATCGCTGTCGGCCTGTCGCTGAAGAACGAGATAGCCTCCACTCTTGCGCTCGAGATCCATGGCCTCGTTCTTCTGCTGATCGAGTGATGCGGCGAAGCTTCGTTCCTGCGCCACCGCTGTCTCGTAATCGTTCTTGACACTCTCGATCACCCGCGCCCGCTGCGCAATCAATGTGTCGCGCGCGTTCTTGATCTGCAGATCCAGTTTCTGCATCTCCGGGTGGCTCGGCAGATACCGCGCCGAGAGCCGCGCCCGTTCCGCCAGCAGGTCGGTCAAGCGGTTCTTTGCTTCGACCACACCGGGGCTGGCCGCGACGACCGGAAACCCGTCGGCGGCATCCGACGCCGGGTCGATGTTTTTGAGCTGTTTGTAGGTCGCTTCCTTCTGCAGCCGCTCGGTTCGCTGACGGGTCACCGTCTCGTTCAGCGCGTTGAGCCGGGCGACTGTGATGTTCTGTCGATCCCCGAGCGACAAGGCGTTCTTTGCCTCGCGATATTGAGTCAAGGCGGACTCGGAGTCGGTGACCTTCTTCTCCTGCTTCGCGACTTCCTCATTCAGCCAGCGCAGATTCTTCTGGTAAGTGCCCAGACGAAGCTCGAGGTTCTGCGCCGCGTACTCTTCGGCGACCGTATTGGCCGCGAGGGCGGCGAATTGCGGATCTGACGATTCGTAAATGACTTCGACGAGGCGTGTCTTGGCTTCAGGTGCGACGCGCAACCCTCCGAGGAACTGGCTGACGAGCGCAGCCTCGGCGGCACCTTCGTCGGTGCCCGGCCCTTCCACCGGAGGCGTCGCGCGCCCGCGACCGAGGAGCGATTGCACCGTCCCCGTCACCTTTCGGCGCAATTCGGAGATCGCGGGGCCGATGCCCTGACGAGGAGGCGCAGCGCCGTTGAAGAGCGAATGGTTCTGGAGTTGCAGCTTGTGCACCACGCGCCTGGCGAGGCCGCGGCTCCTCAAAATGCTGTACTGGGTGTTGAAGTACGGATCGCTGTCTTCCCAGAACGCGGGATCGTTCGCGTTCAGATTTCCGACCGCCAGCGTGCGCTCGTCCTGAATCATGACCCGCGAACTGGTCCTGTACATCGGGACCTGCGAGTAGGTCTGCAACATCATCACGCCGACGACGATCACGAAGGCCGCCCCGGCGAGCCGCCGGTGCTTGAACACCGCGGCGAGCCGATCGAGCAGGTGAACAGGCTGCGAGCTTCCTGGCGTCGGCAGCGTCGGCGCATCCATCTGCGGGGCGGAACTGGCGGGCAGGTCCTGGGCGTCGAACATCAGACGATGACGGCCTTCATTGCGGGCTGATCGGTGGCCCGTCGGTTCCGACTGCGGTCAGGCCAACACTCGACGCGGCGGCGATGACGGCCGCAGCGGCGTTTGAAAACATGCCCGCGTACCACGATCGCCGCGTCGGCAGCCGGACGACGGTTGAAACCGTTTGACCCTTTTCAACTCGGAAAGTGGGTCCCACGGCGAGCACCTTGCCGTTGTCGGAGACGAGTTCCACGAGATACGAACTCGTCGCAACGCCGTCGAAAAGAAACTGTCCGGCTGTCGATGTTTCGCTCGACGCGACAACGCGTCCGGTCTCGATATTGCGAAGACGGACGTTGGCGTTAGCGACGGGAGAATTGTCGCTGGTCCAGACGACGCCGCGAACCACTCCGGTTTCGCTCGGTCCAGCGGCCGCGTACCCCCACACAGCTGTCCATGCCAGTCCGGTGCACATCAGCAGACGTACGATCGCGCAGACGGATCGATGCCGGACACTCATTGCCGCCCTCGGTGAGGCAAGCCGGTCGTGGAGCTGTGGGGATGCGACAACAAGTACTTTAGTGCAGCTTTTCAATTGCCACAAGACTGAAAACGACGAAACCTGCCTATTTTTCACACATTTGGCACGATCCGCACGGCCTTGAACGGGATCGAAGTTCGCGAATGGACCCACCATGGGACTGCGAGTTTGCGTAGTAAGTTCATACACAGCCCGGCGCTGCGGACCTGACTATTTGCGGCCAGTCAAAATCTTGAACGCCCCGTAAACGCATCGATGGAGATACAGCGCAGGAAGAAGAGCGACGCCGCGCGAGCCAACGTGATACGCGTCCAGCATGTATTGCGCGCTCGGCAGGAAAACCTCACGGAGCAGCCGGAGCCGATCCCTGCATGTCCGAAGGTTTCGGACGTTCCAGACCAATTCGTGATGCCAGCGGCGATCCGGCCGCAGGTATACCGTCGCTGGCTCGGATGGTGACGACCCCAACGTGTCCATCACGTCAGTTGGAATAGGCGTGTGGAAACGGTTCGCTGCGATCGCGAGCTGACGGGCGCAAATGCCGCCCACCTTTTTGCTGCGGGCCAGTCGCGCAAACCCTCGGAACTCGTCGTCCGACAACCGTCTTGCCAGCAGATCGATGTCCGAAAACCAGATCAGGCGCTCCGTGTTGCGGTGATGCATCACCGGATGAACGCAAGCGAGCAGCAGCGCGTGCAGTACGGACGCCGTGCGAGCATGCGGTCCCAGTGCCGGGACAGCGAGAGCGTCCGCGTCCAGTTCGTCGTAGCTCAACACATTCGCAAAGAGTGTCTGGGAACTGATTCTCCAGTGAATGTCCAGGACGTGTTCGACCTCGAAGGCGTCTACCTTCACCATCTGCATCTGACCGAAGACGAGTTCACCGTCACTCATCGTCGGTTCGACGTAGCCTCGCGGCAAAAGCACGTCACGAACGACGGCGATGTGATCCCGCGGAACCATCACGTCGGTGTCGACGCGCGGTCGCATCGCCGGAGAAGGATAAACGGTGTAAGCCAGCGCTGCGCCCTTCAAGAGAATCGGATACACCCGGTGTGTGGCCAACACCTCGAGCACGTGTGTGATTTCGTGCGCCCGAACGAGTTCGCGCGCCACCGCGGACCGCAGAACCACTTCACTGCGCGCGCTGTCGTGCACTCGCGGTCGCGCCGTCATGGATGTGTCAGCACCGCGACGACGGTGTTGTCCTCCGCAACGTGCCGGAGCACGACTCGAAGATTCGCGGCGGCGGCTTCGCGTTCGAGCTCGCCTGGCTCGAACACGTGCGTAAACGACAGCGATGGCGGTGGCTCGCGGCTGTCCGCCGACAGAAGGTCGCCGGCCTCGATACGCCAGTCGGATCGCGTCAGCGCTCCTGCGAAACGACCGGCGCGCACGAGGATCGAGCGTGGCGGCCGAACACCTGCGGCGTGGCTGACCATCACATGACCGCCAGGATTGAGGTGTGCCGCAGCTTTCTTCAGTGCAGCGACGCGCCGGGACGTCATTGGAATGGCAGCGTAGCAGTAGTAAGAAAAAATGACGACGTCAGATGGATGCGGGACCGCCGTGCTCTCGAAAAAGCCACGAATCAGTTTTGCCGAGCGTCCGCGGGCCGACAGGAGACGCTCCGCAATCTTGAGAGCCTCGGCGCTTGGATCGATACCGGTCACCTCACACCCGCGCTCGACGAGTGCAACCAGATCGCGTCCACTGCCGCATCCGATGAGCAGTACCTTTGCGCCGCCCGGCACGAAGCGCCCAAGGCACACCTCTTCCCACGGCAACAGGCGAGTTTCCTGAGCAGGGTGGACCTGGTAGAACCGATCCCATGTACGTGTGTGATCGGTGTACATCTCTTCGAGTCGACGCGTGCCCGCCGCCAGGTACGTGGTCGCGCGCGTTGCCCGATCGGCCATTCGACCGCCGTGCAGAAGCAGCCGCGCGATCGTCGATCGCCATTGCGCCATCCGCTACTCGACCACGCGGCCGACGTCACACAGCACGGCATCTGTCACACGGACCATCTCAGCCATCTCGCGACGATACGAGAGGGTCTTGACAGGAATCTGCTGCACGAGCGTTGTCGCGAATTCAAACTGCCGTCGCAGCCGCGCGATCTCTGACGGGTAGTGGCCTGCGGTGTGCGCCAGCACGCGTGGGAATGCGGCCGCCGGCGAAAGCCGCCGAATGGTCGGCGGACCCGATGCGCCCTCACCCTTGCCGCTGAGAATGTACAGAGCCTGCAGCGTGCGTGGTCCGGCGGTGCAGTCTCCCGCATCCAGCGGAACGATCAGCTTCGTCGTTTCCGGGTTCATGGCGATGCCGCCGGGTGCCGGCCCGAGAATGCGATCGGCCATGTCTCGAAACAATTTCAGCCGTGGCGGACCAGGATGTGCCAGCCATATCCCACCGTCGCGCACGAGCACGAGCATGTCGTCGGTCACGAGCTTGCACCCCTGCCGCACAAGCAGCGCCGCGAGCGTCGATTTGCCGTCGCCGCTGTTGCCGAGAAATCCGACCACGCCGTGATCCGTTGAGACAGCCGTCGCGTGCAATGGTTCGGATCCGAGCCGCACCATCGAAAACGACAGCGCATCAACGAGCAGATACGCCAGCATCGCCTCGTCATCGACGTTGGACAACGGCTGTGCGTAAATGCGGCGTGCGTCGGGTGTGACGAGAAATTCGAAGAGGTTCGCCCAGCGTCGATAGGCGGAGCCGTCGGGCAGCGCCGCGTACTGAGCCCACCTGGTTCGCTGCTGGGCAGGAACCAACGATGCCGCCCGAGCGAGCGCCTCTCGCTGATTCGCCACGAACTCTACGTCCCAGCCATCGTCGCACTCGCTCACACCGCGAACCGGCCACGGCGTTCGGATTCGAATGCCATAAAGGTGTTGGACGACCGAGCGAAGGGGTCGACCTTCGGTCAGCATTCGGCGACGCTCAGTTGCGCGCGGTCCATTTCTGGTGCCTGACACGGAATCGTGAATTCGCGGAGCAGCAGTTCGATGCCGCACAACTCGAGTAGACGGTTTGCAAGAGTTGCAGTGCCGGCCGTCGCGATGACCTTCTTCCATCCAGTGAGAAGTGGCCACAGTGCAGGACCATCGACATAACCGAACTGCACCGCGAGCGATGTCGGTCCGAGGATCTCTGCAATCGCCGGGAAATCGAGTTCGATGCTGCGGTTTGCGAGCGTGGTGAATTCTCCTTTGCTCCGACGATCGACGATCGCATCCGGAACAATTCCACGCATCGCTTTCCGCATCAACCCTCGAGGCACGCCATCGTACGACTGAATCTCTCCCGGGATGCTCATGAGGAATTGCGCGAGGTCGCAATCGAGGTACGGGAACGCGATGTCCAGTCCGTGCATGGCGGCGACGCGACTGTTCCACTCCATGCATTGCACGTGGTAACCGCGGCGACATTGCTGGTAGATGGCCCAGGCGTGAGCGGTGCCGGGCAGGCGCGCCAGGCGGTTCGCTTCGAATCGCTCGCGAAGAAGTTTTCTGAATCGCTTCGTGTACCAACTTGCTCGCCACGCCGCCTCGTCGCGGCGCCGGATGCGACGAGCGCCGCGGACGAACGAGGCAGGAACATGACGCGATATCAAGTCCCTGACAACGCGCAACGCGAGCCGTCGTCGACTGATTCCCCACGCGCTCGAGTGATGCTCGAGCAGCGACCATTGTCCCGAGCGTCCCAAGTCGACAATGTAGTCGGTGTCGAAAAGCATCTGATCGCCCCAGTGCCCCGTCAGGAGACGGCCGGCTCCTGCCTCGCGCACCCGCCGGAACATCGCCTGGCGCTGGCACGCCAATGCTTCTCCGAGCGGCGATTCCGAATGCCGCACCTCGTCGCCGGCGAATTCCATGAATCCTGGACGTTGAGCGATTCGTTCGATGGAGACGCCGCACGCCCGCTCGAGCGCGCGAACGAAATCCTCTTCGTCCGACGCCGTGCCCGGCGCGCCTGAATAATTGAACCCGATCACGGCCGGACATCGAGCCGCGTCGTCGTGAGCGAGACCCGCCGCGATTGAAAAGATGTACGCGGAGTCGAGACCGCCACTAACCGACACCGCCACTGCGCTTCGGTGACGCAACCGGTTACGCACCGATGTGGTGACGATCTGGTGAAAGCGGTCAACGTAGTCACGGACGGACCCCAATCGCATGCGGGCCCGGGTGTCAAAATCGAAATACCGGCGTTGCGTGAAACCGCGAGGCGTGACGAGCAAGGCATGCGCCGGCGGCAATGACTGAATGTCGCGGAAGAAGGTCCGGTTCTGACTGTCCAGAGAAATGAACTGGAGAACGAAATCCGCCATCATCAGGTCGTCCGGGGCGGCGCTCACACCGGGCCACGCCAACAACGCCTTGGCCTCGGTGGCAAAGAGGAACGTGTTGTCGATCGCGGTGAAGCACAACGGACGCACTCCAAGACGATCGCGCGCGACGACCAATCGGTCTGAGACGGCATCGAATACGGCGCAGATGAAATCGCCTTTGATGCGCCAGACGAAGTGCTCTCCGTACGCTTCGTATGCTGCGCGCACGACTTCGCAGTCGTGACTGTCGGGATGCAGCGACCGATCTCCAATCGCCCCCAGCAGTTCGTCGCGATTATCCAGTCGCCCGTCGAAGACGCAGGCGATGCTCTTGCCGCCGATCTGCGGCTGACTCGGCCCAGAATTCCAGTTTGACTTGTGACCGATCCCCACGGGGCCGCTGTGCCACGTCATAGGAATCACTGGTGCAGGGCTGAGGCGTGCGAGAGAGGTCCGGAATGTGTCGAGATTGAGAGGGCGGCCGTCGAGATGCCAGCAACCGAAAACGCCGCTCATAAGGATGCTTTATCGAGCGCGCGAATAGATGTCTAGGACAGACGCGTCAGAATCATGATCCCCTAGGGCATTCCTGAGTTGAAGGTCTTCGGCTGCCCCGCTTCGGACCTGTCGCTTTGCTTCGCCGCCGTGATCGTGCGCAGGTCACCGTGAACGGTGAGCTTCGGTGGGGAATACGGCAGCTTCTCGCGGTCGTCCTTTGGCGCTGGATGTGGGGTGTCCATAATTACTCGCGCGCTCGTTCCCAAGCGGTCAGAGACTCCATCGCGCGTTTGCTGGTGTGCGCTGAGCCTATCAGAAAAGAATACGCGACTCCAGGATTCCAGACCGATCAACTCGAGCGTGTCTTCCCGCACCGGCACGGGCTGTCGCAGCAGACCCAAACCGAGGGCCGCGTCGAGTGAGCAGCTCCTCGATCCGTAGTCGCGTTCACGCACCCGCACGAAGTCGTCCTCGTTGTGCCATCGCCGCCGCAAAATGTCGTCCGGGACGATGCCACGCATTGCGTCGCGAAAGAGGGCGCGCGGGACGCCGCCGCGATTCTGAATCTCGCCGGGGACGGCCATGAGATATGCGATGAGGTCACGATCCAGGAACGGTGAGGTCCACTCGATGCCGCAACCTGCCGCCAGCTTCGCGTCAGCCTCGAACTGCAGGCGGTGTGCCTTGGCGCGAACTGCCTGGTAGATGTCGCGCGCATGAGCGCTGTCGCATCGCGGGCGGGGAAGTGCCGGCCGAGAACGTTCAATGCGGGCAGCGACATCTGGAGCGAATCCTTCGGCGGCCGCACCGCGCTCCTCGCGAGCGAACGGCCGAATCCACCGACGCAGTCGGTGCGATGTCAGATTGAACGCCAGTTCCCGCCGGAATCTCCTCTGGAAATACTGCGGTTCGGCATCCACGAACCAGCGTACGTATTCATCCAGGTGGCGGGCGATCTCGCGCCACTTGAATCTCACAAATAGATCGGTGAGATATCCGGTGGCGAAAGAGAGTTGATCGCTCCAGTGACCCGACAGCACCGTACTCGCACCGCGTGTTCGTGCTCGCATGAATAGCGGCCGCTGTGCACACCATCCATCGTCGAAGCGCGGCCATTCTGAGTGCCACGCGGCGTTGTCGAGGTCCTCTCGATCCCCAGGGGAGCCAAATGCGACTCGGTCGATTCGCAACTGCGTTGTCGTTTCGAGCAGCGCGAGGGACGGAGTCGCATCCGTCGTTTCGCTGAGTGGCGCCGCCAGCGCGATTGGCAAAAGCGGGGTTGTGATGGCGCCGTCTTTCCGAAGCCGGTCAGCGATACACAGAACGATCGACGAATCGAGCCCGCCGCTTACCGCGATGGCGACGGGATGAACAGTTCGCAAACGCCGCAGCACGGCCTGAGACATCAGCTCGCGAAGCCGCTCTGCGTAATCGGCGTAGCGCGACAGTCGAAGCAGGCGCCGTGGATCGAAATCCCAGAACGTTTTCGAGCTGACTCCGCCGTTCGACACCGTGACTCGCTGGCCCGGAAGCACGGCATGAATGTCCTCGAAGAACGTTTCGCCATAGTCCTCGTAAGGAAGACGATCGCGGACGAAGTAGTCAGCGATCAGATCCTTGTTTGGCCTTGACGGCACTCCCGGGTGCGCGAGGATCGTTTTGATCTCCGACCCGAACACAAACGTTCTGCCGTTGGTCCAGTAGTACAGCGGCCGGCATCCAACCGGATCGCGTGCGAGGATGAGTTGTCGACGATCAGAATCAAAGATCGCCAGCCGAAACTCGCCATTCAGGTGACCTGGACATTCGGAGCCCCACCGGCGGAACGCCTCGAGGATCACCGCGGAGTCTGACGAAGTCGATGTAATGGCGCGGCCTGAGAGCTCGGCCAGAAGCTGCGGTCGATTGTCCAGGCGGCCGTCGAAGAGAAGTGCATTGCCGTCGCGAAGCGGGCTCCCTGACTGCCGCGCATCCAGGTTCCAGACGCCGGCAATGCCGCTCATGATCGATTGGTTTGCGGCCAGCTGAAGAATCGCTCGTATCGAGCCACGTCCTCGGATGTGCCGAGCAGTGAGTGACCTTCGTGTTCGACCCACGCGTGTGCGACGAACCGTCCATCAACGTTGCAGGCGCCGACCTGTACCACGGAGGCATATCCGTTGCGTGCTAGCAATCGCTGCAGTGCGAGAGCCTGTGCCAGGCAGGTCGCGTGTGGGACTGCACGACTGGCCACTCGCACCGCCCACTCCAGGCGGTCAAATGGTGCTCGATCGTGTGCGGGACGAATTGTGCCATTCGAGCCGGGAAGACGATTTGACGGCCGCATCCACATCGCGACTGCGACGCGCGCCACGGTCGCCCAGGCACCCGCGAGCAGCCACCAGTCATTCGCGCTGAGCGAAACGGCGCGGCAGAGGAGCTTCACGCGATTTCGACCAGCCCGTGACGAGCAAGGTCGGCGACGAACGCCTGCACGTCGGACTCCAGTCTCGCTCGTTCGACGTCGTAAATGTCGCCGAGCGAATTGCACAGCTCCTCGACCGTCGTGGTTTCGGCGAGAAGTTTCCAAATGCGCGCACCGGTTGGATCGAGGCCGTAATACACGCCGTTTGCGAAATTGACGATCGCCATTTCGCCGGCGAGATCGCACGACGTTTGATCCTTTGACAGCGTGATGCGTGATTGAGAGGTCAGCGTCACGCGGGAAGAATACCGCTTCCTGATTGCAGCTTCTAGGTTCAGTTTCCAGTTTTTCCGTTACCGCAGCCAGCAGCCGATCGCCAGTCACCAGTTCCGCCATGGTACAATCCGGCCTCGCTGCCATGGTTCGTGGTCTCGACGCTCTCACCTCTCTCACGCTGAAGCACGTCCGCGAACGCTGGTGGAACGACGCGTTCGGCGAGTTTCTCGAAGGCGCGCTCAAGCCGAAGCCCGGCAAGCGAATCCTCGATGTCGGCTGTGGCGTCGGCACGGCGGAAATCAGCCTGGCGCGGCTGCAGGTATCGCAGCTCCGGCTGTTCGGCGTCGACATGATCAAGGATCGTGTCCGCGAAGCGCTGAGCCGGGTGCGCGGGATCAACGCGCGCGCCGGATTCGCGTCGGCTGATGCCGCCCATTTGCCTTTCGTCGACGGCGTCTTCGACTGCACGTTCTGCGTGGCCGTGCTGCAACACGTCCGCGACGTGCCGATGGCACTGGCCGAACTCGCGCGTGTCACTCGTCCGGGAGGACGAGTCCTCGCCGTCGAGCCCGACAACGAAAATCGATACTGGTACAGCTCCATACCGTCGGGAATGCAAGCGTTCGAACTTGGACGGCGATTCTTCACGGCACTCGCGCTGGCGCGGGGCGAAGCGCCGCCGGCCGCGATTGGGCCCGCGTTACCCGGACTCTTCACAGCCGCGGGTATCACGCCTTTATCCGTCGATCTGTTTCCGGTATCCGGGTCGTTTGTCGGCGCTCCGCCGCAGGCCGTGTGGAAAGCGCGAGCCGAGGCGATCGAGGCGGCCATCGCTCTGGCCCCGAACGATTCGCTTCGCCGACTGGGAAGCGACTATCTTGCCGCGGTTGCGCGGTACGGCCGGGACGCGACGACGGCAGGCCCCGCATTCGTTGAAATCCAGAACGCCATGTTGTTTGCGTCGGTCGGACAGCGGCCCGATCCGGCATGACCGAGGGCTGGCGGGGATGGGACGTTTACGCCCCGTTTTACGACTGGGAGAACGCCCGCACACTGCAGCGACGTGACGTCGCCTTCTGGCAACGGTTCGCGGCCGCGCAGGATGGCCCGGTGCTCGAGCTGGGCTGCGGGACGGGGCGCATTGCCGTGCCAGTCGCGCGTGCCGGGGCTCGAATCGTCGGCATCGATCGATCACAAGAGATGCTGGCGCGGGCGCGAACGCGCATCGTCCGCACCGGTCTTCGCGGCCGTCTCACGCTCGTCCGCGGCGACATCCGCGACCTTCCCTTCACGCGCCGCACGAAATTCAGCGCGGTGCTCGCCGCCTACGGCATTCTGCAATCGCTGACACGCGAACGCGACTTGACCCGCACGTTAGCGGCGGTTGCTCGTGTGCTCCGGCAGGGCGGACTATTTGCCATCGATGTTGTGCCCGACCTGCCGAAGTGGGACGAATACCGGAACCGCATCAGCCTTTCCGGACGTCATGGCCGGCACAGCACGCTGACGCTCGTCGAGACGGTGCGGCAGGATCGCGCAAAGCGACTGACGATCTTCGATCAGGAATATCGTGAACGCAGGGGAGACCAGCGGCGAGTGCATCGGTTCTCGCTCACGTTTCGCACGCTCACGGTCCCGCAGATGAGACGTCGTTTGGAGCGCGCCGGCTTCAAGGTGCTCGCAGTGCTTGGCGATTACCAGGGCGGCCCCTGGGACCCGCGGGCCGACGTGTGGATCATTCTGGCGGCGAAACGATGATTCAGCGCGGTTCACGGTCGAGGTGAGACGCACGCACCCACGGTTTACGGCGAAGAATCGAAGAGTCGAAGAATCGAAGGAGTTGCGAAGAGATGACAAAAAACCCGGCTGGCGCCCAGTGCGCCAGCCGGGCACGTAACAGCGGCATTCGCCGCCAGCCGGCCTCCGGCAGCCTCCGGCCGGCATACAGGCAGTCAGAGAATCGCCGATACAAACAGCTCTGAATTAAATGCTGCTTGTATCGGTGATTCTCTGACTGCCTGACGCGCGAAGCGCGTGGCGGCGGGTGCGCACGACAGCTTCGTATCTTCGGATCTTCGCTTCTTCGCGTTTAGTCGTGGACTCGTTTCAGCGTGACGGTGAAAGACCCGGGATAGCCACTCCGAATGCGCCCTCGTGGTAAGATGAGCGCTCAATTCTGCCGAATTCCTTTGGAGTTTCATCATGTCCGGCCATTCCAAATGGCACACGATCAAGCATAAGAAGGGGGCTGCCGACGCGAAGCGCGGCAAGGTCTTCACGCGGATTATCAAGGAACTGACCGTCGCCGCGCGCAGCGGTGGCGGCGACATCGACAGCAACCCCCGCCTCCGCACGATCGTGGCCGAAGCCAAATCCGTCAACATGCCCGCCGACAACATCAAGCGCGCGATTCAACGCGGCACGGGCGAGTTGCCGGGCGTTTCGTACGAAGAGATCAGCTATGAGGGCTACGGCCCCGGCGGCGCCGCGATCATCGTCGAGACGCTGACCGACAACAAAAATCGAACCGTTGGCGAGATCCGCCACGTGCTCGCGAAATACGGCGGCAACCTTGCGGCGGAGAACAGCGTCGCCTGGATGTTCGACAAGAAGGGCTACATCGTCGTCGAGAAGGCGAAGGCCAGCGAAGAGGCGTTGATGGCCGCGGTGATCGATGCCGGCGCCGACGACATGCGCGACGATGGCGACAGCTGGGAAATCGTGTCGGCACCGGATGCGTTCCAGGGCGTGCTCGACGCGGTCAAAGGGCTGGGGATCGAACCGGGCGCGGCTGAAGTGGCGCTGCTGCCACAGAATTATGTGAAGCTCGAAGGCAAGCAGGCGCAGCAGATGATCAAGCTGATGGAAGCCCTGGAAGAACACGAAGACAGCAAGAAAGTGTGGTCCAACGCCGATATCGAAGAGAAGGAGATCGAGGCCTCGTTGGCGTGAAGATCTTCGGGATCGATCCCGGCTCCGAGCGCACCGGGTACGGCTGCATCGAAGTGAAGGGCAGCCGTCACATCCTCATCATCTGCGGAGCGATTTCGGCTCCCGCCCGTTCGCCGTTTCCTGACAAGCTCAAGCACATTCACACGGATCTTGTCGCGCTGCTGGATCGCTACAGGCCCGATTGTGTGGCGGTGGAGAACATCTTCCACGCCCGTAACGTGCGCAGTGCGCTGAAGCTGGGACACGCGCGCGGGATCGCGCTTCTTGCTGCGTCTGAAGCCGGGCTCCCGGTGGTCGAGTACACCCCGGCGGAGATCAAGCGCGCCGTCGTCGGGTTCGGCCGCGCCGAGAAGCATCAAATCCAACAGATGGTGAAGCTGCTCCTCGGCCTCGAGACGGCGCCGTCTCCACACGATGCGGCAGATGCGCTGGCGGTTGCGATCTGTCACGTGCACAGTGCAACCGGGATCGTCGCCGAACGCGCCGCCGCTCATCAGTCGCGCACCGGGCTCCGTTCCTGGCGAGACTACCGCCCGTGATCGCTCTTCTCCGCGGCACTCTCGTCGACAAGAATCCCAACCGGCTCATCGTCGACGCTGGAGGGGTTGGGTATGACGTCCAGGTACCGCTGTCGACGTTCTACGTGCTCGGTGAGGCCGGGACGCCGGTCACGTTGCGTATTCACACGCACGTTCGCGAGGATGCGATTGCCCTTTTCGGGTTTGCGACGCCGCTCGAACTGACATTGTTCGAACGCCTGATTGCGATCAACGGTATCGGTCCGAAGCTGGCGCTCGCCGTGCTCTCCGGAATCGAGCCGGCCGATTTCATCAAGGCGATCCGGGGACAAGACGTGGCGCGGTTGACCGCCATCCCCGGAATCGGCAAGAAAACCGCCGAGCGGATCGGCCTCGAACTAAAGGATCGGCTTCCCACGACGCTCGCCGCGACCGGTCCCGAGGGTCCGGCGACCGCTCGTCCCGAGGATCAATTGCGAGACGATCTCCTGTCGGCGCTGGTGAACCTCGGATATCAACGGCCGATCGCGGAACGAGCGATTGATGCGGTGTTGAAGCAATCGAATGGCGCCGGCTTCGAAGTGGCACTGCGCGAAGTGCTCAAAGGATTGATGAAGGGATGAATGAGGCGCGCCTGGTCAACCCCGGCAGGGGTGACGACGAGGCTCAGTACGAGGCGGGGCTCCGGCCGCGGACGCTCGACGAATACATCGGGCAGGAGCGCGTCCGCGAAAACCTCCATGTCTCGATCAGGGCGGCAACGCAGCGCGGCGAAGCTCTCGATCACGTTCTTCTCTGGGGGCCTCCTGGTCTTGGAAAAACCACGCTGGCGACCGTCATCGCCAACGAGCTGGGCGTCCCGATCCGCGCAACCGCCGGGCCGGTGATCGAGAAGGCGGGCGACCTGGCCGCGATGCTCACGAACCTGCAGCCGCGCGAGGTGCTTTTCATCGACGAAGTCCATCGGATGGCACCGGCAATCGAAGAGATCCTCTATCCGGCGATGGAGGATTACGAGCTCGACATCATGATCGGTCAAGGGCCGAGCGCGCGCTCGGTCAAAGTGCCGCTTCAGCGATTCACGCTGATCGGCGCGACGACGCGGACGGGTCTGCTGACCGGGCCGCTTCGCGCGCGCTTTGGAATTGTCCATCGGCTCGACTTCTACACTGACGACGAGATTCGTGAGATCGTCGAACGATCGGCGCGCATCCTCGCGGTGCCGATCGATCGGGATGCGGCAATCGAGATTGCACGTCGCTCGCGTGGCACGCCGCGGGTGGCGAACCGCCTGCTGCGGCGCGTTCGCGATTACGCACAGGTCCGTGCCAACGGACACATCACCCTGGACGTCGCGCAGCGCGCGCTGTCGCTGCTCGACGTCGACGAACGGGGGTTCGACGAAATCGACCGACGGTTGCTTCGCACCATCATCGAAAAATTCAACGGCGGACCGGTGGGGGTCGCCAGCCTCGCGGCTGCGCTCAGCGAGGAGCGCGATGCCATCGAGGACATCTACGAGCCGTTCCTCATTCAGATCGGGTTCCTCGACCGAACCCCGCGCGGGCGTGTGGCAACCGCGAGCGCGTATTCATATTTCGGGCTGGATGCCCCGGGAAAGGATCGTCTGTGGTAAAGGCGCTCAGGCCCGTGAAGATTTCCGGACTGGCCACCTACGTTCCGCCGAAAGTCTTGTCGAACGCGGACCTGGAAAAGATGGTGGAGACGAGCAACGAATGGATTCTTCAGCGCACGGGTATTCGGGAGCGCCACATCGTCGACGATGGAGTGGCGACATCGGATCTCGCGAAAGAAGCGGCGATTGGGGCCATGCGTCAGGCCGGTGTCTCCCCCGATCAGATCGGTTTCATCGTCGTTGGCACGACCACGCCCGATACGATCTTTCCGAGCACCGCATGCATGCTGCAGAACAAGATTGGCGCGCACCACGCGTGGGGATTCGATCTCGGTGCGGCGTGCTCCGGGTTCACCTACGCGCTGACGACCGGCATGCAGATGATCGCAACCGGGGCGCACGAGCACGTGCTCGTGGTTGGCGCCGACGTGATGTCGAGCATCATCGACTATACCGATCGAACGACCTGTGTGCTCTTCGGCGATGGCGCGGGCGCGGTTGTGCTGTCCCCCGCGGCTGAGGGTGAACCGCACATCCTGGATTTTGCGCACGAGATCGATGGCAGCGGTGGGCCGGCGCTGTGCATGCCTGCGGGCGGCAGCAAGCTGCCTGCCTCGCACGAAACTGTCGACAAGCGGCTGCACTACGTCAAGCAGGACGGGGCCACGGTCTTCAAGTTCGCCGTCAAGAAAACGGAAGAGATCTGCAAGCGAGTGCTCGAACGCAATCGCCTGACCGGGGGGGATCTCGACTTGTTCGTGTCGCACCAGGCGAATCGGCGCATCATTGCCGCTGCCGCTGAACGGCTCGGCCTGCCCGAAGAGAAGGTCGTGATCAATCTCGAGATGTACGGCAACACGACTGCTGCCACCATCCCGCTCGCACTGGCCGACGCAATGCGACAGCAGCGGCTGAAGAAGGGGAGCCTGGTGCTGCTGACGTCGGTGGGCGCGGGATTTACGGTTGGAGCTGTGTTGCTGCGATGGAGCTTGTGATCGAGTCGGGATCCGGGATCCGTTGTGCGGGATCCGAAGGATCCGGGAAGTAGTCACCACCTCGATTAAGATCAACCGGATCCCGGACCCCGGTTGAATTCTGCAAACTAACCGTGCCCCCTCGCATATTCCTTCTGTCCCCGGCCAACTGTTCCGGTCCCCGTGCCCAGATGGTGATGTCGGAGCGGGCGAAGTTCGATTTGGCCGTGCGCCTGAGGCAGCGTCGGGGTGTCGCGATCGGCGAAGTGTTTGCGTTCGTGAGCGGCCTCTACTTCAAGGGAAAGCTCGCTTACGCCCTGGAGTTCGCGCGCCCTCCGGAGCCTGGTCTGCCGCTCACCGGCAGTGGTGCGCTGGTCATCACACCGACGTCAGGTCTGCGGGCTGCCGAGACCGCAATCACAATGCCGGCGCTGCAGATGTTTGCCGGCGTCGATATCGCCGCCAACGATCCGCGGTATCGCAAACCGCTGCTCGCCAGTGCCCGCGCGCTTGACGACGAAATCGGGCCGGAGTGCGAAGTGGTTCTGCTCGGCAGCATTGCGTCGGCGAAGTACGTCGATGTTCTGACCGGCGTGTTCGGCGATCGCCTGTTGTTCCCAATCGATTTCGTCGGCCGCGGCGACATGAGCCGCGGAGGATTGCTGCTGCGATGCGTGCGCTCAGGAGAGGAACTGCCGTATGTGCCGGTGACCGGCGCGGTGCGCCACGGACCACGGCCACCGAGGCTGCCTCCGATCAAGGGCATCACCACCGATTTCAAATCTTCACGAACGATCAAGCGTTAGCCACGGACGAACACGGAACGAAGTCAGCCACGGACGAACACGGAATCACACGGATCTTGTCGGATCTCGGACACCGGATCCCGGACACCGGATCCCGCACAACGGATCCCGGAACCGATTCACACAGCCCGAAGCATCGCAACCGGCAGTGTTTGCAACGCTTCGCCGACAAAGATCCATGCGCTCTCACTGGCGCGCGTCGGCCGGATCTCGGCGCCGCTGATTTCGTCTCTGAATTGACGATCGCGCAGTTCGGGCGGCAGCATGAGCCGCGAGGTCTTCCAGCAGTCGCCGCCGATCGGGAGAGATTGAGTCGGACTGATCAGCCGGCTGAACAATCGCGGCGCGACGAACACCACCGCCTGATCGCGTCCAGGTGCCAGGCGCGCGAAGGCGACAGCGCCGCCAGGTACGGTGATCTCAACCGGCACCGGCATGTACTCGCCCGACAGGAACACGTCCGGGAGTTCGCGGCGCAATCTGAGCCCGGCGACGGTTACCATCATCTTGAGACGGCCGTCGAACCAGTGCTCGAGCCAGTTTCGCAGCACCGATAACCGCGTGCCAGCGTCGGATCCGAGTGCCGCTTCCACATCGTTCAAGATGCACGACCGTTGGCCGAAATCCACCGGACGCCTGTTGTCCGGATCGACGAGGCTCAGGTCCCAGAGATCGGTTCCTTGATAAAAATCGGGCACGCCAGGCGATCCGATCTTGAGCGTCACCTGCGCCAGCGAGTTGATCATGCCGAGATGTGCCACCTTGCGTTGGAACGGCAGCATGGCCGCCAGCAATTTCGCGCCACCAGAACCGGTGAGAACACGACGAACGAACGCGCGTAACGCGTCCTCGTAAGGCTCGTTGGGGGTGAGCCAGCTGGTGTGCACCTTCGCTTCCTTGACCGCCTTGATCATGTATTCGGATAACCGTGCGACGAGTTCATCCGGTGCCGCCTTTGTGTCTTCGCCGAGGTCATGCGGCCAGACACCGAGGAGCGCTTGATAGAATCGATACTCGTCGGTGCGATCGGGAGCTGGGTCACCGTCAACCAGCGTTCGATGGGCCCTCGCGATCCGCATCCACTTGGAGACCTCGCGGCCCCACTCGTCTGGTATTTCCGACAGCACATTGATGCGCGCGCGCACGTCCTCTCCAAGCTTGGTGTCGTGTGTCGCGGTTGCCAGCATCTCGAACGGCCACACGTCGGCGCGCAGGCGGTTGGCTTCGTGAAACTCCTCGACCGACCGGCCAAATCGCGATGGGTCTCCACCCACCTCGTTGAGCGAGAGCAGCACGTTGTAGCGATAGAACGCCGTGTCCTCGAGCCCCTTTGCCTGTACGGGCCCCGTGTATTGCTGCAGTTTCATCGAGAACCGCAGGCGTTCGCGACCTTCATCTTCGTCGACCGGTGGATAGCCGCCGCGGCGCTCGACGCCCGCAGGCGGCTCACTCTCGTCGCGCACGTCGCGCGGCAGCACGACCTCGCGTAGAAAGTCGAACAGCGACGATTCCATCGCTGGATTTCGCCGCCGTGCTCTCGCAATCGCGCGCACGACCACGGCGCGATCTTCGTGTGTCCAGCCGCGCTCGTCGACATAGGTGCGATAAACGGGGAAACAGGCGATGAACTCCGTAATCACGTCGCGGAGCGAATCGAGCGTGAAATCCCGCGACTTCCGGTTGTCCTCGCCAATTCGCTCGAGCGTGTGCGCGAGGACATTGAGCTCGCTCGCCATTGCCGTTCCCATAATCAGCCGCTTGCTGGCATACAGGACATCGTCGAACGGTTCGTTATGTCCCGTGAGCTTGGCATAGACGCGGCGCATTCGACGCGCCTGCGCGACGTCGATGAAGATCCCGTTCAGATCGTTGAGAAAGTTGTAGCCGGTCGTTCCGTGGACGCCCCAGCCCTGCGGCAATCGCTCGGAGCCGGACAGAATTTTTTCGGCGACCACGTACAAGGGGCGATCGGCACGTCCGCTGGCACCCGCTGTCACGTCCATTCCGAGAGCACGCGCCGCAAGCGCCTGGAGCATGGAAAAGTATTTCCGCGGATCGAACAATCCGTCCGGATGATCGATTCGTACGGCGTGCACCTTGCCTTCGGCAATCAATTGCGCCAGCAGTTGGTGGGTCGCGTCGAAGACTTCCTCGCGCTCGACACGAAGGCCGACCAGCGTGTTGATATCAAAAAAGCGCCGGTAGTTGATCTCGTGCGACGCGGTGCGCCAATAGGCGAGCCGGTAAGGTTGTGCCTCGAGCAGCTCGTGCAGTGCATCGAAACTCGATGCGTGTCCGGCGATACCATTGATCTCTTCGATCGCGCCCTCGATGGCCTTGCGCACCGCGGGTTCGTCGGACACCAGTCGCTCGAGCCGGGTCCGCGCGACTTCCTTCTCGCGATGGAGCTCCGCAATCTGATCGGGATTGGTGGTTGTATGTGGCGGCAGGTTCTGCAGCGACGTCACAATGCTGAGAAACTCGTTCAGTGACGGCGTTTCTTCCCCGAGCATTGCCTTCAGTCGATCGGCGGCGGCCACGTACACACGCGCCGCCTGCCGTGGGTTCACTGGCAGTTCCTGATCGAAGTAGTTCAGAACGAGTGAGCTGCCGGTGAATGCGATTCGCAACTCGCCGCGCTCGAGCACCCGCCCGTACTGATTGCCGAGAATCGGCAACAGGAGTTTCGCCTGCAGTTTCGCTTTGACCGGACGCCAGTCGATATCGAAGAACGCGGCTGCGGGAGAACTCGGGCCGTTCTCGAGCACATCGCTCCACCAGGTATTTCGGCCGGTGCCGACGCCCATGTGGTTCGGAACGAAGTCGACGACGTGGCGCATGCCGTGTTGCGAGAGCGCCGCCGAGAACTCATCGTGAGCCTCTGCCCCGCCGACTTCCGGGTTGATCTCGTTGTGATTGCAGACGTCATAGCCGTGCGTGCTCTCGGGCGCCGCGGTGAAATAGGGAGACGTGTAGCACGCCGCGACGCCGAGGCGCGCCAGGTACGGCACGATATCGCGGGCTGCGGTCAGCGGAAACGCGCGGTGGATCTGCAGCCGATATGTGCTGGTCGGAACGTAAAGTGGCTTGTCCTGCATTTATTCAGCTACCGGCTCGCAGCTTCGAATGAATCCCGAATCGCTAATCGTGAATCCTCGGATTCCGGATCACAGACCGCGGATCCCGACCGCATCAAACCCGCTTCAGTATCACTGCCCCTGCGCGCTCGAACCGAATCGTGGGCACTGCGGGATCGACGATCGGCGGTCGCGGATCCGGCGCGAAGAGCGGATCCTCCGTTGTCAGGACCACATGCCAGGAAGAGTCCGACTTGTCGCGCGCGCTGGTCATCTGCCCAAGGTCAGCAGTGCCCGGCGTTCTGAATCGCGCGACAATCCAAAACACATCGTCTCCCTCCGCCCGCCGCATGGCAATGGTGTCGTCGTCGAGTGCCACGGCGTCCCCCTGAAGCTCCGAGCTTGCGCCGAGCGCCGGATGATCGAGCCGCAGCGTCATCAGCGTGCGATACAGGTCGAGCGAGAAGGAGTGCGGAGGCAGGGTTCGTTCGTCCCATCGAAGACGGCTGGCTTCGAACGTCGAAGGTGCCTGGGGATCCGGAATCGTCGCGGCACCAGTCGGCGTGGAGAATTCCGGGAATTCCGCGAACTCGCGACGACGGCCCTCGGTGACGTGCACACCGAGCGCGGGTTCGAGATCCGTGAAGAACTGAAATGGCGTGCTTGCGGCCCACTCCTGTCCCATGAAGATCAGCGGCGTCATCGGGACCGTGAGCAGCAGGACGCTCGCCGCGCGCCACGACTCGGGTGTGACGACATGGTTGAGCCGATCTCCCCGCGGGCGGTTTCCAATTTGATCGTGATTCTGGAGGCAGACAATGAACCGCTGCATCGGGATTGCAGATGGATCGGTGCCTCGCGGTGCGTTTCGTCGCGGCGACGGTTGACCGGTGAACAACCAGCCGCGCTGAATCGTGGCCGCCAACTCGCTTGTCGTTCCTGCGAAATCGGCGTAGTAGCCGTGCCGATCGCCGTGCAACAGTCGGCGCATCACATGGTGGAAGTCGTCGGCCCAGACACCGTCCAGTCCCCAGCCACCGCGGCCCGGGTCGTCGACCATCGCTGCGAGATTCCGATGATCTTCCGCATCGATAAACACACGACGCGACGTGGATGCGCGCACGTGGGTGGCAATCTCACGGAGAATCGCGCCATCATCGGCCTCGATGAGTGCGTGCGCTGCGTCCAGCCGCAAACCGTCGGCGTGATACTCGTCGATCCAGTGCACCGCGTTTTCGACCAGGTAATGGCGGACCATCAGTGAGCCTGGACCGTCGAGATTGACGGCGTCCCCCCACGGCGTCGAGCGTCGGCTTGTGAAGTAGTCCTTGTTGAACTGCGCGAGGTATGCGCCCTCTGGTCCGAGATGGTTGTAGACAACGTCGAACACGACGGCGAGGCCGAGATGGTGCGCACGATCCACGAGCCGCCGGAGATCGTCGGGATGGCCGTATGCCCGTGAGGGCGCGAACAAACACACGCCGTCGTATCCCCAATTGCGCGAGCCGGCGAAATCAACCACCGGCATGATCTCGAGGACTGTTACGCCTGTATCGCGCACCGCCTCGAGCTTTGCGGTCGCGGCGGCGAAGGTTCCGTCGGGTGTAAAGGTGCCGATATGCAATTCGTACAGAATCCGATCGCCGGGAGGACGGTTGCGCCAGCGGTCATCGCTCCAGGTGAACGCAGACGGATCGATCACCTGCGACAGTCCGTGCACTCCATCCGGCTGAAAGCGTGAGGCGGGATCCGGACGGAGCTCGCCGTTGTCGACGCGATAGCCGTAGCGATCGCCGGCGCTGGCGGCATCAACGATCGCGTCGAACACGCCGTGGGCGTCGCGTGCCATGTCATGATTGCCAGCCGCGCGGCCGTCATGGAGCACCAGGGTCAGGCGGGATGCCGACGGTGCCCACACGCGGAACCGGACGCCCCCGCGCAGCGGCAATGCGCCGAATCTGTCGCCGATCATTGAGCTGGAAGACTCTGCGACGGCCTCCCCTGCCGGACCGCCATATTTCTGAATCACAGATGGTCAGTGGTACGCGTTCAACAAATCGAGAATGCCGCGCAAGGGAATGCGCGCCCACTCCGGTCGATTATTCAGTTCGTAGTTCAGCTCGTACAACGCTTTCTCGAGGAGGAACAATCGCAGCAGTGCGTCGCGATCCTTCTCGGCCCGCGGAACAAAAAGCGACTCGGCCACAAGTGCGAAATACGTCCGCAGGAAAGCGGCGGACACACCCAGTTGCCAAACCCGTGCCCATGCCTCGAGCCGTGACAATTCGGAGCGCCGCGACGACGCAAACGCGAACAGTTCGGCGTACGCCGCGTAGCCAAAGGATCGAATCATACCGGCGACATCCTTGAGCGGCGACTGCTTGAGCCGCCGTTCTTCGAGCGGCCGCGTGGGTTCCCCTTCGAAATCGAGGATGAAGAAGTCTCCTTCAGACCAGAGGACCTGACCGAGGTGATAGTCGCCGTGCACGCGAATTTTCGAGACGACAAATTCCAGGGTCGGGGCGCACCGAATTCTTTCGAGGAGCGTATCCGAGGACTGCAGCAGCTCATCGGCTGACGACCGAACCTCATCAGTCAGATCGGCTCGCATCGTCCTCAACACGCGCAGGGCATCCTGTGCGTCTTTGGTCGCGCCGGCGGTCACGCGATCGAGATCGGCCCGGGTCAGCGGTTCAGGCATGAACGCCGCATCGGTCGACTCTCCGGCCAGCGCCCGATGCATCTCGGCGGTCCGTCGCCCCAGGATGGCAGCCGTGTCGAGGTCGGCCGCCATCGCACCAATGACATCGCCGGGCAGATCGAGCTCACTCGCCCACCCGCCGCCGCTAATTGCCGGCGCCGTCCTCTCGCCGATCTGTTCGTAGAAGCGGCCGACAGCCCCGAGCGCGTGCGTCCATCCGTCGCCCTGGCTTGGAACGAGCCGCTGCATCATCGCGAGCGTGCTGGCTTCAGCGCCGGGCGCAAGATACTCGAATGAGCCGGCGATGGCGGGAACGCGGTCGAACCCTGCGCGCTCGGTAAGATGAAGACCGATTTCGAGGTCTGGATTTGTTCCAGGTTCCAATCGCCGAAACAGTTTCGCGATTAATTGATGACCGAATACGATCGAGGTGTTGCTCTGTTCGACGCCCATCCGCGAGATGGCAAACCCGGAGCCGAGTCTCTTGCGCAGCTGCGGAAACGATCGCGATTGGGACGCGCGGATGGTGCCGCGTTTGGTCGCCATCTGCTCCTCGCGATCGAGTGTGTCGAGGACGGTTCGGGCATACGTGTCGTCGAGCCACGCGTCGAATAGAACTCCCTTGCGCGCACCAGCGACGTTGGCAAGAACGGCATGCGGAGATTGCTCGACCAGCGTTTTCGCATCGTCAGAGGGGCGGATGGCCAGCGGCAGAAAATACTGATCTCGCCCTCCGTCCTCGAATTCAACGTCGACAATCGTGACAAACAGAGGCAGTGGACCTCTGCGAAGCAGACCCCAATCAACGAAGCGCGCCCGCCGTGAACGCCTGGATTTACCGCCGAACCATCGCTGCCGGCTGAGAAAGGGGAGCAGCAGATCGCGTTCGATGAGCGTGCGCACGTTCCCATCGAGAACCGTCTCCCACGCCGCGCCGACGAACAACGCCGGTGCGTCTGGCACCTCGGTCGCGGTTTCAGGCGCGACGCGGGCAGTCATGGACGTCGGGGCCTGCTGGATTTTGAACCAATAAAATGCGTACGGCCCGAGGGTGAGGAAGTACGGCTGATCGCCAATCTTCGGAAATTCCGTGAGGCCGAACATTTCCACCGGCGTCATCCCTTTGAACCGCGAGAGATCGAGCTCGACCGGCTGCACCGATCGCGCGAGATTGGCGACGCAAAGGACGGTCTCGTCGCCGTCGCGTCGGACATAGGGAAGGATCTTGCGATTTTTTGCCGGCAGAAACTCAATCGTCCCGCGTCCGAAGACGGTCGTCTGCTTGCGCAGACCAATCATCCGCTTCATCCCGTTGAGGAGCGAAAATGGCGCACGCTCCTGCGCTTCCACGTTGAGCGCTTCGTAGCCGTAGACGGGATCCATGACCGGCGGGGCATAGAGTCGAGCCGGATCGGCACGTGAGAAGCCGCCATTTCGATCGCCAGTCCACTGCATTGGCGTTCGCACGCCATTTCGATCGCCAAGGTAGATGTTGTCGCCCATCCCGATCTCGTCGCCGTAATAGAGGATCGGCGTTCCGGGCATCGAGAACAGCAACGCATTCATCAGCTCGATCCGCCGTCGGCTGTTTTCGAGCAGCGGTGTAAGCCGGCGACGGATGCCGACGTTGATGCGCATCTGCGGATCGGCGGCATACGCCTGATACATGTAGTCGCGTTCTTCGTCGGTAACCATTTCGAGTGTCAACTCGTCATGGTTGCGCAGGAACATCGCCCACTGGCAGTTCTCGGGAATGTCGGGAGTCTGCCGGAGAATCTCGGTGATCGGATGCCGGTCCTCCTGGCGAATGCCCATGAACATGCGGGGCATCAGCGGGAAATGAAAAGCCATATGGCATTCATCGCCATCCCCGAAGTACGGGCGCACGTCGGCCGGCCATTGGTTGGCCTCGGCCAGCAACAGCCGGCCGGCATACTTCTCGTCGAGCGCGGCGCGGATCTTCTTCAACACGACATGGGTCTCTTCGAGGTTTTCGCAGATCGTGCCTTCACGCTCGATGAGATATGGCACGGCGTCGAGTCGGAGTCCGTCGACGCCGCGATCGAGCCAGAAGCGCATGACCTTGATCACCCGGTCGAGAACGATCGGATTGTCAAAGTTGAGGTCCGGCTGGTGATGGAAGAACCGGTGCCAGTAGTAAGCGTTCGCCGTGTCATCCCAGCTCCAGTTCGATGTCTCGGTGTCGGTAAAGATGATGCGCACGCCTTCGTATTTCTGTTTCGTGTCGCTCCAGACGTAGAAGTCGCGCTCGAGCGAACCGGCCGGCGCGCGTCGCGCCGCTTGAAACCACGGATGCTGATCCGAGGTGTGATTGATGACCAGTTCGGTGATGACGCGGAGTTGGCGGCGGTGCGCTTCTGTGATGAAGCGATCGAAATCGTCCAGCGTCCCGTAACTCGGGTGAATGTTCTCGTAATCGGCAATGTCATACCCGTCGTCGCGCAGCGGTGACGGGTAGAAAGGCAGCAGCCACAGGCAGTTGACGCCGAGACTCTGCAGGTAATCGAGCTTCTGTGTCAGTCCGGGAAAGTCGCCGACGCCGTCACCGTTGCTGTCGAAGAACGCGCGAACGTGAACTTCATAGATGACCGCATCTTTGTACCAGAACGCGTCAGACATAGCTTGACGAGGAGGGGAGCGGCGCGGGTAACTGGACGTGAAGGATATGCGCGACGCGATCCTGCGGGTCGAGGCGGATGTAGTTCCATTCGCCGCGCCAGAAATACCGTTCGGTCGAGAGGAGATCGACGACTTCGACGGTCGCGTGCGGCGTCAGCCCCCAGGCGACGATCGGGAGTTGCACGAATCCGTGCTGCATGTTCACGGGATCGAGATTGAGGACGACGAGGATCAGATCGCGGCCGTCGAGGGACCGCTTGCTGTACGCGAGCAGCTCGCCGTTGTCGGTACGATGAAACGAGAGCCCCCAGTCGTGCTGCAGCGCCGGATGCGCCCGTCTGATCGCGTTGATTTGACTGATGAACTCGGCGAGACTGTCCGCCCGCTGGTAGTCACGTACACGAATCTGGTATTTCTCGGAGTCGAGATACTCTTCGCTCCCGTTCCGCACCGGGACGTTCTCCGCGAGTTCGAATCCACTGTAAATGCCATACGAGGCGCCGAGCGTTCCGGCGAGCACCAGGCGTATCTGGAAAGCCGGGCGGCCGCCTCGCTGCAGGTACGCATGCAGGATGTCGGGCGTGTTGGCGAAGAGATTCGGACGAAGATACTCACGCACAGAAGTCCCGGTGAGCTCGGTGAAATACTCGACGATCTCTTCCTTCGTGTTCCGCCACGTGAAGTATGAGTAGGACTGTGAGAAGCCGATTTTCGCGAGGTACTTCATCACCTTTGGGCGGGTGAACGCTTCGGAAAGGAAAATCGTGTCGGGATACTCTCGCGTCAGTTCCGCAAGCGCCCATTCCCAGAAGTGGAACGGTTTGGTATGCGGATTGTCGACCCTGAAAATCCTTACTCCATGCTGAATCCAGAACTCGAAGATCCCTTTCAATTCATGCCACAGCCCGCGCCAGTCGTCTGACTCGAAATTGAGCGGATAGATGTCCTGATATTTCTTCGGAGGATTCTCTGAGTACTTGATTGAACCGTCGGGCCGCTGGCGAAACCAGTCGGGATGTTCCCGGACGTAGGGGTGATCCGGTGAGGTCTGGAACGCGACGTCCAGGGCGATCTCGAGCCCCTGCGCGGCCGCGGCCGCCACG
>Ga0075428_100000057_pt1 | contig 89665 bp, 92 predicted proteins | sample RhiMetdeltSRZDD2_FD_75291 | JGI IMG/M metagenome (GOLD analysis project Ga0075428, IMG submission 75291) | Populus rhizosphere microbial communities from Tennessee, USA - Rhizosphere MetaG P. deltoides SRZDD2 | ecosystem: Host-associated > Plants > Roots > Rhizosphere > Soil | place: USA... | reverse complement strand
AAGAAGGTGTGCTCCACCAAGTAGCAGGCGGCCGCCTGCGCCCCAGTCGGTTGCGCCCCTGTTCCAAACGACTGCGCCCGCGCCGCGGATGATCGCGACCCGGCCGCCGCTGCAGACACCAGCGCTTCAGACCCCTGGGCGCCAGACACCAGCGCCTTGAACGCAAGCGCCTTGCGCCGTGATGGCATGTGGTCACTCGGGCCTAGTACAAGCCCAATCTTCTTGTGCCCCAAGGAAGCCAGATGCCCGTACGCCTGGTCCACCGCGACCGCGTCGTCGGCCGACACCCGCGGAAACGCCAGCCCGTCGATGGACGCGTTGACCAGGATCGCCGGCAGTCCCCGTCGCAGCAGCCGGTGATAGTGGTCGTGGTCGGCGTCGGCTTGCGCGTAGTTGCCGCCCGCGAAGATCACGCCGGAGACCTGCTGGTCAAGCAGCATGTCCACGTAGTCGGACTCGGCCACGCCGTCGGTGGTGCGGGTGCACAGCACAGGCGTGAAGCCCTTCTTCGCCAGCGCACCGGCCACCACCTCGGCGAACGCGGGGAAGATAGGGTTTTGCAGCTCGGGGAGGACCAGCCCGACCAGCCGGGCACGCTGCCCGCGCAGCTTCACCGGCCGCTCGTAACCCAGCACGTCAAGCGCCGTGAGCACGGCGTTGCGCGTGGTGTCGGAGATGCCCGAGCGGCCGTTGAGCACCCGGCTTACGGTCGCCTCGCTCACCCCGACGTACTTGGCGACTTCAGCAAGTCTGCGCGTCATGTCTGCAAGCTTAGAGCATCTTTATGCAAGTGGCTTGCGCTAGCGGTCATCCTCGAACGAGACGCTCAACCGCTCCAAAGCACATCAAGCGGTAGCACATGAGCGCCGTCTTCATGGGTGTAGGGCAACTGACCCGTGTAGAGCACGACCGCCGCCTCCAGACGCGGACCCAACCGCTTGCGCAGTCCACGGATACCGGCCAGGTCTTGGCTATCGATCCGGGTGCCCGCCTTGACCTCGAATGCGATCACCGATCCGTCGTCTCGCTCCAGCACCAAGTCGACTTCCTCTGCCGTAGCGGTACGGAAATGGCCAACCGTGACCGGTCCGTCCCACCAGCTGGCCTGCTTAAGGATCTCCCCAATGGCGAACGTCTCTACTAGATGCCCATAGTCGGTTAACACCGACGGATCGTTGGTGGCGATCTTTTCCGGCGTCAGACCGAGCAACCACGCCATCACTCCCGCGTCGACGACATGAATCTTGGGTTGACGCGCCACCCGGGAGCCCAGCGTTGTCCCCCACGCCGCCAGGCGCCGCACCAGGAAGACCGCCTCCAGCAGACGAAGATAGTTCTCGGCAGTGCTCTTCTCCATGCCTACGGATCGTTGCGTACGGCTGATTGCGTCGCAGGGTCGTCACAGTCGACCACCGGTCTGCCGACGTCGCGGGCTAGAGAGTTCAGCAGCGTGCTTTTGCCGACCGTTCGCGGCCCGTTCAAAACGATCGCGGGTTCCTCGGTCAGCCGCTGGGTCAACACGGTCGACAGCCGCCGGCGGGCCAGGCCGGTAAGCGCGCCCTCCACCCGGCCATCATGGCATATTCTTCCGCTCCTACAGAAGATATTTTCCGCAATTTCACGACTATGTCTTCCGCGTTTTCACCCCTAGTTCGTCCGCGACATCGCGGGCTACGGGAGGCCGTTGACGATCTCCGCGATCGAGCGCCGGCGACCGGTGAAGAACGGCACCTCCTCGCGCACGTGCCGCCGCGCGCGGCTGGCCCGCAGGTCGCGCATCAGATCCACGATCCGGTGCAGCTCATCTGCCTCGAACGCGAGCATCCACTCGTAGTCGCCGAGCGCGAACGACGCCACGGTGTTGGCCCGCACATCCGGGTAACCGCGCGCCATCTTGCCGTGCTCGGCCAGCATGTCGCGCCGCTCCTCGTCGGGCAGCAGATACCACTCGTATGAGCGCACGAACGGGTAGACGCAGAGGTAAGCACGCGCCGGCTCGCCCGCGAGAAAGGCCGGGATGTGGCTCTTGTTGAACTCCGCCGGACGGTGCAACGCCGCCTGCGACCACACCGGCTTGAGGGTGCGGCCCAGGCTCGTGCGACGGAAAAGCGAGTAAGCGTCTTGCAAGGAGTCCGCCGAGGGCGAGTGCCACCAGATCATCAGGTCGGCGTCGGCCCGCAACGCCGCGACGTCATAGACCCCGCGAATCGTGACATCCTTGCTGCCCAGCTGCGAGAAAAGCGCCTCCACCTCCTCCGCGGCGTTCTCGCGCATGCCCGCGGGCAGCGACTGGTCGGACCGGAACACCGACCACATGGTGTACCTGATCGTGTCGTTGAGTTCCCTGATCAGCGCGGCGTTGCTCATTTCAGCGCTCATGTCAACCATCTTTCCAGAAGCAGCTCGGCGGCGTTGCTGCCGGATTTGGCGCACGCCGGGATGCCGACGCCGTCAAACGCGGCGCCGGCCAGGGCGATCGGCCTGTCCCGCAACCTTTCGCGCGCTTCTTGCCCGTGATCCATATGATTCACTTTGTACTGCGGAAGCCCGCCACCCCATCGATTGAACCTTGTGGATAGGGGCGTGGGGAGTTCACCCACCACTTTGGACAGATCGGCCAGCGCGGTCTGCACCAAGTCCTCATCCGGCGCCTGAAGAATGGCGGCGTCGCCGGCCCGCCCCAGGCTCACCCGCACCACGCAACCGCCGATGTGCTCCCATTTTTTGGAGAAGAACGTGGCGGCCTTGATGCTCAGCCCTTCGGACTCGGGCACCAGGAACCCCGACATCTCCGGCAGATCCGCGAGAGCGGCCGGCGGAAACTCGAACGTCGCCAGCGCCACGCTCGCATACTCCATGCCGCCCAGGCCAACCTCGGGCATCAGGCGGGTGGCCTTGGGCCCCGGGACCGCCAGCACCACCGCGCCTTCGGGAAGCTCCCGGACGAACCCACCGAGGTGGATGCGGCCCGCCAACTCCCGGGCGGCCGCCTCGATCACGCGGCTCAGGCCACCGGCGACCGTGCCGAAGACCGGCCCGCCACCCGAGTGCGCCTTGCTCGCGTCGATCGCCTTCCGCACCGCCTCACTCAGGGTGGGCTCTATGCGTACCAAGGAAAAAAGAGCCGGCATCGTCGCAGCTACCGAAAGCTGGTCCGCTCTTCCCGCATACACCCCGCCCAGCAGCGGGTCGACCAGCTTGGTGACGACCTCATCCCCGAACCGTTGCCGCACAAGCTCTCCGACCGGAATGTCGGCGTCGAGCACCGGCCGCCCAGTGTCCACATCGGACCCACCGAGGGTAGCCACACCGCTCAAGTCGGTCTGCGGCCCTGGAATCCCAAGCAGGGTCCCACCCGGCAGCCTCCGGAGCGCCCCATTGACGAACAGCCCGGGCGGCAACGCGGTGGGGTGCACGATATCGCCGCCTAGCCCCAGCTCATGGACGAGCCGCACGGCCGCGCTCGGCCCGCCGGCCGGGTCGCGCATCAGAAAGGCCTCCGCGCCCGCCTCCAGGCCACCATCGGCGGTGTGAAGCTTGCCACCGAGCCGACCCGAACCCTCGAACAGATCGACCTCGATGCCCGCCCGGTGAAGTCGCAGCGCAGCGGCGAGCCCGGCGATCCCTCCCCCTACCACCGTGGCCCTACGCGCGCGCATGGGACTCAGACTAACGCTCACCGCCCGGAGCGGAACACGCGCCGATACGACTGTGGCGAAACGCTCGTGGCGCGGCGGAAATGCTGCCGGAAGTTCTGCGGGGTGCCGAACCCGGTGCGGTGCGCGATCCACTCCACCGGCTCGTCGGTGGACTCAAGCAGCTCCTTGGCGAGGCGGACGCGCTCGGCGGTCAGCCAGCGCAGCGGGCTCAACCCGGTCACCTCGGCGAAGCGCCGGACGAAGGTGCGCTGGCTCAGCAGCGCGCGCTCGGCCAGATCGGCGACGGTCAATGGTCGGTCGAGATGCTCCCTCGCCCAGTCGAGCACCTGCCCCAGCCCACCCGAGTTCGTCGCCGCGATCGACGTCTGCACATATTGCGCCTGCCCGCCGTCGCGGTGTGGGGGCACCACCATCCGTCGCGCGACCGTGTTGGCGACGGCGGCGCCGTGGTCCATCGCGACCATGTGCAGGCAAAGGTCGATCCCCGCTCCCGTGCCGGCGGATGTGAGGATCTCCCCGTCATCGACATACAGCACATCTGGATCCACCTTGACCGCCGGGAACCTCTCGGCGAAGTCGTCGACATACATCCAGTGGGTCGTCGCCGGCCGGCCATCGAGCAGGCCGGCCGCGGCCACCGCATAGACCCCGCTACATATCGAAGCGATCCGCGCGCCGTTGTCGTGCGCCCTTCGCAGCGCCTCGACCAGCGGCTCCGGTGGGGTCAACCTCATGGACAGCGGCATTGCCGACACGATGACCGTGTCAGCCTCGACGAGGTCGTCCAGTCCATATGGTGTGTCCACCCTCAGTCCGGCCGCCGTGCGCAGCGGGCTCGGCTGGGCCGCGCACAGGCGCATCTCATACCACGGGTCGACCAGGTCGGTACGCTCGATCCCGAAGACCTCGCACGCCACCGCCAGCTCGAAGATGGGTGCGCCATCCGTCACCGCCACCGCGACCACATGCGGCTCGGGCTTCCGCCTGGTTTTCATGGCAGAATCCTATCGTACAATGGCATTCCTGCCACTGGTCGCGGCACTGCCACCGCGCAACGCTCGGTCCGTGACCATGACTGCCGCGACGGCCGCCTCGACACCGGCGACGAAACCGGCCGGGCTTTCGCTCTCCCAAGGCGTAGCCCTCTACGTCGGCGCCGTCCTCGGCACGGGCGTGATCGCGCTGCCCGCCCTGGCCGCCCGTGCCGCGGGCCCGGCGTCGCTGCTGGCCTGGCTCGGCCTCGTGATCGCCTCGATCCCGCTCGCCGCCACCTTCGCCGCGCTCGGCGCCCGCCACCCGGACTCGGGCGGTGTGTCCACATACGCCAGGCGGGCTTTTGGCCCGCGTGCTGCCGCGCTTGTCGGTTGGTGGTTTTATTCAGCGGTACCCGCGGGAGCGCCCGCCGCGGCCATCTTCGCCGGAGGCTACGTCGAGTCCGCCCTCGGCGGCGGCAAAGCCACCATCTACGCGACCGCGCTAGGTCTGTTCGCCGCCGTGGGCGTCACCAACTACTTCGGCATCCGCATCTCCGGCCAGGTGCAGCTGGGCATGGCCGGTGCGCTCGTGTTGCTGCTCGCCGTCGCCGCCCTGGCCTCGCTGCCGCACGCGCACCTGAGCAACCTGCGCCCGTTCGCCCCGCACGGCTGGCTGGCCATCGGTTCCGCCGCGGCGCTTCTGGTCTGGAGCTTCGCCGGCTGGGAGGCCGTCACCCACCTGGCCGCCGAGTTCCGCCGCCCGGCACGAGACCTTCCCCGGGCCACCGGACTCGCGATCGTCATCGTCGGCGGCCTCTACCTCGCGATCGCCGCGGCGAGCATCCTGGTCCTGGGCGCCTCGGCCGGAGAAACCGATGCGCCACTTGCCGAACTGCTGGCCATAAGCTTCGGCGGTCCAGCGAAAACCGTTGCGGCGCTTGTGGCTCTGCTACTGACGTTCGGCGTGATGAACACCTATTACGCGGGCGCGGCGAAACTCGGTGCGGCGCTTGGCCGCGATGCCGCGCTGCCCGCCTGGCTCTCCCAGGGCAGCGAGGCGGGTACCATCCCGCGTCGCAGCCTGGGCCTCACCCTCGTCCTCGGCCTGGCCGGCTTCGCCATTGTGGCGGTCACCGGGGTGGGCACCGGCCCGCTCGTGCGGGCTACCACCGGCAGTTTCGTGGCGGTCTATGCCGTCGGGGTCGCCGCCGCCGTCCGGCTTCTGCCCCGCCGCGGCGCCGGCTGGTGGACGGCGGTCGTCGCCTTTGCCACCGTCATGGTGTTGATGGCCACGACCGGCCCCTACCTGGTCTGGCCGGTGGCCGTGGGCGCCATCGCGCTGCTCTACCTCCGCCACACCAGGCCAGGATCGCCTGAGACCACCCACATCTAGCGCCGCCCTGCCCGCGCACCGCCCTGCCCGCGCACCGCCCTGCCCGCGCACCGCCCTGCCCGCGCCCAAGACCTCCCATGATTGTTTGATCTAGCATTTTCTCGGATAATGCGGCCTCAAATCCTTGGGAGGCAGCATTTTCTCGGATAATGCTAGATCAAACGATCATGGGGCGCGGGCAGGGCGTGGAGCAAGGCGAACCGAAGCAGAGCCTGGACGTCGCGGCGCGCGCCGACGATTCTAAGATTTCCTCAGGAGTCCACATGAGACCGAGACGGACGCCGTAATCGCTTTGCTGGCAGGCGTTCTTGCCATCCCCGCCCCGGCCTGCAGCGGCGGCACAGCAACAGCCTCCGCTTCACCGAGGTGGTCAACGCCGCCAGCACCGCGGTCCTCAAGGCGGACGCGACGTTCTACGTCCGCTCCATAAGAGTCACTCTCTCCAGGATCTCGGCGGCCCGGCCCAGGGCGGCCAGGTCCGTTTTGGACAGTCCCTCCAGTAGTCCCTCGATGAAGCGCACCCGTGCGGCCCGCCCCTCCCGCAGCAGACGCGTCCCCAAGGAGGTCGCCTCCACCCGCACCACCCGCCGATCCGGGGAGTCGCGTACCCGCACCGCCAGGCCCTCCCCCTCAAGCGCCGTCACCAGTTTGGTGATGGCGGCCGGGGTCACCCGCTCCATCTCGGCCAGCCGGCTCATCGTCTGCGGCCCGGCGAAGACGAGCACGGACAGCAGCGAGGCTCGCGGGCCGTCGAGCCGCATCCCGGAGTCGACCGTGGCCGCGCGCCGCAACAGGTGGATCGCGGCCGAGTGGAGACGGTCAGCCGTGTCGCTGGTGCCGGGTTGACGAGGCAAGACCACTTCCTTTACCCTAGTAAATGATTTACCTGGGTTAAGTATAGGAGAGATCATGGCACTCGGGCCAGTGGGTCAGATCCACATCAGCGTCACCGACCTTGACCGCTCGGTGGAGTTCTACCGCGATGTGCTGGGCATCCCCTTGATGTTCGTCGTGCCCGGCCAACCCATGGCGTTCTTCGCCAGTGGCGACGTCCGCCTCTACCTGGGCGTACCCGAAAACGAGGAATTCAGGTCCAAATCAGTGCTCTATTTCCACGTCGAGGACATCGACGCCGAGCACGACCGGCTCACCGCCCTCGGCGTCTCCTTCCACGACAAGCCGCACATCGTCCACCGAGACGACAGCGGCGAGCTGTGGATGAGCGCGTTCACCGACCCCGACGGTCACTACCTGGTGCTCATGCAGCAGCGCTGAGAAAGCGCTGAAATAAGAATCCGGGCTAGACCAACCAGTTTCGCTCTCGGGCCCACCATCCCAGCTGCAAGCGGGAGTGCGCACCGGTCTCGGTCATCAGCCGCTGTACCCGGCGGGCCACGGTGCGCCGGCTCATGCCCAGGCGCGCCCCGACCGCGTCGTCGGTCAGCCCGGCGACCAGCAGCGACAGCACCGCCCGGTCTTGCGAATCAAGCGAATCCACCGACGGGGTGGGCGAGTTGACCGGCGTCGCGCTGCTCCAGATCGCCTCGAACAGGGCGCCGAGCGCGTCCAACAGCCGGCCGGGCCGCACCATCAGGACGCTCTGCTCCAGTTGCAGCAATGCCGTGTTCCGGTCGGCGAGGGCGAGGTTCGCCGGTACCCCGTGGGCCAACCGCGTCTGGGCAAGATCGTGCCCCCACGGCGCCGACGTGTCGCAGACGAGGCGATAGGTGACCATGCGGGGCCCGGCAAAGGCCGGCGCCCAATCGGGTGAACGGGCCAGCACCCGCAGCTCGTGCTGGGCGCTGCCGATGGCGGCGGTAGCGTCGGCCTGGCCGGATAGGACAACGATCTCTCCGGCCGGGGCGCGGGCACGGATCTGGTCGGCCAGCCGCGTGGCGGTCTGGCGGACCATCTCTAGGTCATGGCGGCGCTGGCGGATGAGGTGCTCCACCCCGATCTCGATCGGGATGGCGATGACCTGCTCGTGCGGCGAAAGTTGCGCCAGACCGCGGGACCGCAGCCTGGCCACCACCGCACGAGCGGCACGCCGACCCTGACCGGTGGCGGCCGCCAGGGCGGCGATGGAGGTGGGACCTTTCCGAACCAGGTGGAGGTAGATCTGCTCGTCTGATCGGTCGATACCCAGTGCTTCAAACATCTAACCTCCCCCGGACGATCAGATTGTAGAGGCGTGGCACATTCGTGTCACGTCACATATATGACAGGTTCAATATCTTTTGGTCTCGATGGACCATTGGCAGTGTCACCCGCATGGCTCTCCACTTATCGCGCTCCCGTTGGGGCGGCGTCCTAATTGGAGTGTTGGCGGTAACCCTCGCCGCCAACCCCAATGGGGCAGTCGCATCCAACACCACGGTAGACAAGGTTTCGGCGCCTGTGCGCGCAGCTGCCGAGCAGAGTGAGAAAATCACGTTCTGGGTCGAGTTCGGGGCCGAGGCGAATCTCGCCGCGGCCAGGAGCATGACCGTCAAGGCAGCCAAGGGCGCTGAGGTTCGCCGGGCCAAGCTCGCGACCGCCAACGCCTCACAGGCCAACGTGCGCAAGCTGCTCGACAGCGCGGGCGCGGATTACCGGACCTTCTGGATGATCAACCGCATCATGGTGACCGGCTCGTCGAAGCTGCTCGACACGCTCGCCGCCTACCCCGAGGTCTCCAAGATCTCGGAGCTGAAGTCGTACAAGATCCCGGACAACGAAATCGGGACAGCGACCTCCAGCACGGGTGTCGACGCCGTCGAGTGGGGTATCGACCGGATCCGGGCACCACAGGTGTGGAGCCAGTTCGGTACACGCGGTGAAGGTATTGTCGTTGCGAACATCGACACCGGCGTCCAGTTCGACCACCCGGCGCTGGCGGCGAAGTACCGAGGGCGCGACGCCAACGGTGGGATCGACCACAACTACAACTGGTTCGACCCCTCCAACGTCTGTCCCACCGATGCACCGTGCGACAACAACGGCCACGGCACGCACACCATGGGCACCATGGTGGGCGACGACGGCGCCGCCAACCAGATCGGCGTAGCGCCGGGAGCAAGGTTCATCATGGCCAAGGGCTGCGAGTCGTCCTCCTGCTCCGACGCCGCCTTGCTCGCCTCGGGCGAGTTCATGTTGGCCCCGACCGACCTCAATGGACAGAACCCGCGGCCGGACCTGGCCCCGGACATCGTCAACAACTCTTGGGGCATTCTGGGCTACGACCCGTTCTACGAGGAGATCGTGCAGGCGTGGTTGGCCGCGGGCATTTTCCCGGCCTTCTCCAACGGCAACAGCGGCCCGTCCTGCAACTCGTCCGGCTCGCCGGGCATGTTCAACGAGTCCTACTCCTCGGGCGCATTTGACATCAACAACGTTATCGCCAGCTTCTCGTCCCGTGGTACGGGTGAGGGTGGAGAAGTCAAGCCCAACCTGGCGGCACCCGGTGTCAACGTGCGTTCATCCATACCGGGCAACACTTATGGCACCGCGAGCGGCACGTCCATGGCGTCGCCGCACACGGCCGGAACGGTTGCCCTGATCTGGTCGGCCTCGCCGGCCAGTCGAGGCGACATCAACGCGACGCGGGCGTTGCTTGACACGACAGCGGTCGATGTCAACGACACGTCCTGTGGCGGAACCGCAGCCGACAACAACGTTTGGGGTGAGGGCCGCCTCGACGCGTTCGCCGCGGTGAGCGCCGCCCCACGTGGGCCGGTGGGTGCGCTCAATGGCACCATCACCAGCGGTGGATCGCCTCTGGCGGGTGCGACGGTCGTGGCCAACGGCCCGATCTCCCGCACCACCACTAGCGCCGCGGACGGGACCTACTCCTTCCCGGTGCTGAGCGTGGGCGACTATGTCGTCACCGCAAGCAAGTTCGGGTTCAGCGACGCCACGGGCAACGTGACGGTCACCGAGGGCGCGACAGCCACATTGGACCTGTCGCTCACCGCGGCGGCCAACGCCACGTTGAGCGGCACGGTCACCGCTGGTGGCGCGCCGGTCGCCGGGGCGAACGTGACCCTGGCCGGCACGCCGCTGAGCGACGTGACCGACGCGGCCGGTGCATACAGCATCGTCGCGCCGCAGGGCCAGTACACGCTGAACGTCTCCTCGCCGCTGCGTTGCTACTCCGCGGTGAGCCAGACGGTCACCTTGACCGGTGACACCACGGTCAACGTGGAGTTGCCGGTGCGGACCGACTCGTTCGGTTACGCCTGCACGGGCGCCACGGGTTCCTACCCCACGGTGACGAACCTGCTGGCCCTGACCGGAGACGATGTGCAGACCGGCATCACCCTGCCGTTCCCGGTCCCGTTGTACGGCACCGTTTACACGACCGCGTCTGTGACGACCAACGGTAGCGTCGCCTTCGGCGCCGCTTCCGCGACTCAGACCAACGTGGCCATCCCGGCGACGAGCGCCCCGAACGCGGCGCTCTACCCGCTGTGGGATGACTGGTTCGTTGACGCTCCGGCTGGTGTCTTCACCGGTGTCATCGGCACCGCGCCGCACCGCCACTTCGTCATCGAGTGGCGCAATGTCCGCAGCTTCTTCGACTCTGCGCAACGGCTCTCGTTCGTCGCGGAGATCGGCGAGGACGGCAGCGTCACCTACCGGTACAAGGACGTGGCTGGCAGCAGCTTCGAGTCCGGTTCAAGCTCCACCATCGGTGTGGAGAACGCGACCGGCACCGTAGCGTTCCAATACTCCTTCAACCAGTCCGTGCTGACCGACGGCACTACGATCGCGTTCTACACCAGCAAGCACGGTGTGGTGCGCGGTACGGTGACCGACGCCAACGACGGCCTGGCCGTCGCGGGTGCGACCGTCAGTTTCGGCGCGGCGGGCTCTGCGACCACGGCAGCCGACGGCTCCTTCATGGCGCAGATCTCGGCCGGCGACCTCACCGCCACCATCTCGAAGGCCAACTACGAGACCAAGACGGTGAACGTCAGCCTCGACCCCGCCACAGTGGAGATCGTCAACGCCAGTCTGCGGACGGCGAAGGTGACCACCTCCCAGGCGGCGCTGGAGATCATTGCCCCGACCAACCAGACCAGGACGCGCGTGGTGACCGTCACCAACGCCGGTGGCCTGGGCACGCCGGTGGCGGTCTCCGAGGTGACTGATGTGCCGTGGCTCGGTGCCTCGCTCGCCGCGAGCAGCCTTGACCCCGGCGCCTCCACCAAGCTCACGGTCACGGTGGACACGACCGGCCTCACGCCGGGCACCGTCCACACGGCCACGCTGAAGATCACGTCGCAGAGCGGCCGCTCGCCGGAACTGTTGTTCCCGGTGAAGCTGGTCGTGCCCGGCTTCCAGCACGGCATCGACGCGGGCGCCAACGGCGGCCACGTTGACGCCCAGGGAGACACCTGGACGAAGGACTTCAAGTTCGTCGCCGGTGAAGGCTGCGGCTGGATGGGCACGAGCAATGTGGTGACCACCAACCACGCGATCAGTGGCACGGACGACCCGTCCCGCTACCAGAACGCGCGGCAGAACATGTTCGAGTACCGGTGTGACGGCTTGGCCGACGGCATCTACACCGTCGAGCTGAACTTCGCCGAGATCGCCGGGCTCAAGCCCAACAAGCGCATCTTCGACGTCATGATCGAAGGCGTCGAGGTGATCCCGAACCTCGACATCGCGCTTGAGGCCGACGGTGCCTTCAAGGCCCTGAACCGCACCTTCACGGTCCACGTGACCGACGGGGTGCTCAACATCAGGTTCGTGCAACGTGCCGGCTTCAACAAGACGCTGGTCAACGCGTTGCGGGTCACTCACCGACCCGACCTCACACTCTGACCGGTGAGTCAAAAAGCGGTCCCCTTCCCCGGAAGGGGACCGCTTCCTCATAGCTGGAGCCGGGTTGACAGGTCGAAGACGGTGTCGAGCCTGCGTCCGGCGGGCACGCCGGCCCGGTCGTGCGGATCGATGAGGAACGACTTGATCCCGGCCCGCTCCGGCCCGAGAAAGTCGGCCGCGTGCGTGTCACCCACGAACACGGCCTGATCCGCTTGCGCACCAAGGGTTTTCAGGGCAGTCGCATAGATCTCGGGATGCGGCTTTCGCCACCCCACCTCGACGGAGAGGATGACGGCGTCAAACCTGTTTTTCAAACCCATTTTCTCAAGATGACTTGGTACCAGATGAGCCTCGTGGACATTGGAGACGATCGCCAGGCGATAGTCGTGCGAAAGCTCCGACAGCCAGTCGCCGAGCCCGTCCAGATAGGTGACGCCCGAGTCCCACTCTCCGATGTAGACGTCCATCAGCTCGCGGGTCACCGCCGGGTCGGGTTCGCGACCCAGCAGCGAGCGCAGGAAGACCGTGCCGACATCGATCATCGAGAACTCACGATGATCGACCTGGCTGCGCTCTTCAAAGGGGAACCAGGTCTCCTCCCAACTGGCCGCCAGCTCCTCGCCGGTCATCGCCAGCCCCAGCCGGTCGAGCGCGGCGCGGGTGCGCGGATATCCCGGGTCGCGCCGCTGCGACGAGTGGTCCACCAGCGTCCCGAAGAAGTCGAAGAGCAGGTGCGTCGTCACGATGACGTCACGACAACCCAAGGCCCGCAACGGTTTGCGCCCCCGGCACGGCGGTGAGCACCTTGCCCGGCAGCAGCAGCTTGCCCCGGCGGCGGCCGCTGCCGATGATGACGTGCGGCAGGTCGGCGATGGCGGTGTCGACCAGGATCGGCCAGTCGGCGGGCAGCCCGATCGGGGTGATCCCGCCATACTCCATCCCGGTCTCGGCCACGGCCGTGTCAATCGGGGCGAACGATGCCTTGCGCGCGTCGAGCTGCTTGCGCACCAAGCCGTTCACGTCGGCCCGCGTGGTCGCGAGCACCACGCACGCGGCATAGGAGATCCGCTCGCCGCGCTTGCCGGCCACCACAACGCAGTTGGCCGAGGCCTCAAGCGGTACCGCATAAGCCTGGCAGAAATTGGCGGTGTCGGCGAGGTCGGGGTCGGTGTCGACCACGAGCACCTGCTCGGCGCCCTCGAGCGTGACCAGGGCCCGGCTCACCGGCTCGCCGACCAGATCGGGCCGGTCGATCGCGCGCCAGGCCTCGGGGAAGTTGCCTATGGGACTGTTCAGCACGACTCCGATGCTAACCAGTCAGAGGGAGTGGACCAGCTCCACGACGCGAGTGATCACGTCGGGGTCGGTCTCGGGCATCACCCCGTGGCCGAGGTTGAAGATGTGCCCGGGGGCCGCCTTGCCCTCCGCGACCACGCGCCGCACCTCCCGCTCGACCACTTCCCACGGCGCGAACAGCGCGCACGGGTCGAGGTTGCCCTGCACCGGCTTGCCCTTCACGAGCGGGGCGGCGGTGTCGAGCGGCGTGCGCCAGTCGACGCCGACCACGTCGGGCCCGGCGTCGGCCATCGCGGTGAGCAGCTGGGCGGTGCCCACCCCGAAGTGGATGCGCGGGACCTCGCGGATGCCGTCGAAGATGCGCTGGGAGTGCGGCAGGACGTAGGCGCGGTAGTCCGCTTCGGACAGTGCGCCGGCCCACGAGTCGAACAGCTGCACCGCCGAGACGCCCGCCCGGATCTGCACGCCGAGGAAGGTGGCGGTGATGTCGGCGAGCCGCTCGCACAGCGCGTGCCAGGTTTCCGGCTGGCCGTACATCAGCGCCTTAGTCTTCTCGTGGTGGCGCGACGGGCCCCCCTCGATGAGGTAGCTCGCCAGGGTGAATGGCGCGCCGGCGAACCCGATGAGCGGCGTGGCGCCCAGCTCCTTGACGAGCAGGCGCACCGATTCGTCCACATAGGACACCTGTTCCGGCGCGAGCGGGGGGACCGCCTCGACCCCGGCCAGGTCGCGGATCGGCTCGGCCACCACGGGCCCCGTCCCAGCGACTATGTCTACCCCAACTCCCGCCGCCACGAGCGGGACCACGATGTCGCTGAACAGGATCGCCGCGTCGACGCCGTGCCGGCGCACGGGTTGCAACGTGATCTCGCAGACCAGCTCGGGACGGCGGCACGACTCGAGCATCGGGATGCCGGCCCGGATCCGGCGGTACTCCGGTAGCGACCGGCCCGCCTGCCGCATGAACCACACCGGCGTCCGGCTCACCGGCTCGCCCCGGCACGCCCGCAAGAACTCGCTTTCACTGCCCACAAGGAGACGTTAGCAGCGCCGCTAGATCCCGCAATTTGCCTGGCAATAGACGCGATGAGCAAAGTTCCAGCGGTCTATTGCCGGGCAACAAGCATGATCTTGTGGAAATTTATCAGCGCGGCGTTCCGCGGAGTGTGCTACTTCCGACCTAGGGTGACGTGTATGGCGCTCACGACCGTACTCCCTGATACGTTCTCCCGCGCCGTCAGCGCGTTCAAGCAGGTGGAGGCGAGAGAAGAGATCCTGCTCGAAGAGGTTCGGGCCCCCGAGAAGCTGGCGACCTACTCCTACGCGTTGGGCGCGACGGTGATGCGCCGCGGCGAGGAGGTGGCCACCGGCCGCTTGGTGGTGCTGCACGAGCCGGCCGGGCACGAGGCGTGGGAGGGCACCACCCGCCTGGTCTGCTACGTCACGGCCGAGGTGGAGCCGGAGATGGCCGACGATCCGTTGCTGTCCCAGGTGGCGTGGGGCTGGCTCATCGACGCCCTCGACGGGCAAACCGCCGGATATAGGGCGATAGGCGGCACCATCACCCTCACCAGTTCAACCCGTTTCGGCGGTTTGTCCGGACCCAGCACGACCGATCTTGAGATCCGGGCGTCGTGGACACCGCTGCGGGGAGTGGAGAAGCATCTAGAGGCATGGTGTGCCCTGCTCGCTTCCACCGCGGGACTGCCGCCCGTCGGCGTCGCCGCCCTCCCCCTTCGTCGCGCTTTGCGATGACCATGGGGTTAAGTTGTGTTTCATGAACGGGCCAATTACTCTCACCACCCCCGAGGGAGGTATTCCCGCGCCCGTCGACACGCCCACCCGCCTGGCCGACGTGGTGGTGCATTTCGCCGCGGGCACCGGACCGGTGGCCATCGACGCCGAGCGGGCGTCCGGTTTCCGCTATAGCCAGCGGGCATACCTGGTGCAGCTGCGCCGCGAGGGCGCCGGCATCGCGCTGATCGACCCGGTGCCGCTGGGCGACTTGTCGTCCCTCGATCACGCGCTCGCCGACGTGGAGTGGGTGCTGCACGCGGCGAGCCAGGACCTGCCGTGCCTGGCCGAGCTCGGCATGCGCCCGCGCAAGCTGTTCGACACGGAGCTCGCCGCCAGGCTGGCCGGCATGGAGCGCGTGGGTCTGGCCGCGCTCACCGAGCAACTGCTGGGCTTCTCGCTGGAGAAGCACCACTCCGCGGCGGACTGGTCGACCCGGCCCCTGCCCAAGGAGTGGCTCAACTACGCGGCGCTGGATGTGGAGCTGCTCGTGCGGTTGCGCGACGTGCTCGCCGAAGAGCTTGCGCGCCAAGGGAAAACGGAGTGGGCGGCGGAGGAGTTCGCGGCTCTGGTGGAGCACGGCGCGCGGGCGGCCAAGGCGCGCACCGATCCCTGGCGGCGCACCTCCGGCATGCACCGGGTGCGCGGGCCTCGGGCCCAGGCGCGGGTGCGGGCGCTGTGGTATGCGCGCGATGCGATCGCGGCGCGGCGCGACAGCGCGCCGGGACGGGTGCTCGCCGACGCGGCGCTGGTGGCCGCGGCCGAGATGGATCCGAAGACGGAGCGGGAGTTGTTGCTGCTGCCCGGGTTCGGGGGGCGGTCGGTGCGGCGGCTGGCCGGGGTGTGGATGCAGGCACTCAATGAGGCTCGTTCGCTGGCCGATGAGGCGTTGCCGGTACCACAGCAATATGAAGGACCCCCACCGCCGCATCGCTGGGCGGACAAGGACCCCGTCGCGGCCGAGCGACTGGCGCGCGCCCGCGAGGTGGTCACGAAGATCGCCGAGGCCCACACCCTGCCGCCGGAGAATCTGATCACGCCGGAGTACATCCGCCGGCTGGCCTGGGAGCCGCCGGCCGAGGTCAGCACGGCGACGGTGGCCGATGCCCTGAAGCGTTACGGAGCCCGGAAGTGGCAGACCGGCCTGCTCTCGGAGGAGCTCGCGAAGGCTGTGAGCCCGCCCACATCCTGAAGCTTGACGACAGTAGGTTACTCACGAGTAGCATCAGGCGTATGCCTACCCGCCAGATCCGCAACGTTGCCTTCGTCGACGGCGTGCGAACCCCGTTCGGCAAGGCCAACGGCGGCCTCTACAAGGACACGCGCGCCGACGACATGATCGTGCGCTGCATCCGGGAGCTGCTGCGCCGCAACCCACAACTGCCGCCCTCGCGAATCGACGAGGTAGCCATCGCCGCCACCACGCAGATCGGCGATCAGGGCCTCACCATCGGCCGCACCGCCGCCCTGCTGGCCGGCCTGCCCAAGACCGTCCCGGGTTACGCCATCGACCGCATGTGCGCCGGGGCGATGACCGCGGTGACGACGGTCGCCTCGAGCATCGCGTTCGGCGCCTATGACGTCGCGATCGCCGGCGGCGTCGAGCACATGGGCCGCCACCCGATGGGCGAGGGCGTCGACCCCAACCCTCGCTTCCTGGCCGAGCGGCTGGTCGATCCGTCGGCGCTGGTCATGGGCCAGACCGCGGAGAACCTGCACGACCGGCTGCCGCAGATCACCAAGGAGCGCGCGGACGCCTTCGGGCTGGTGTCGCAGACCCGCTACGCGAAAGCGGTCGCCGACGGGAAGATCCAGCCGGACCTGGTGACCGTGGGGACCTTCTCCAAAGAGGAGGGTTGGGGGTTGGCGTCGGCCGACGAGGCGCCCCGCGAGACCAGCATGGAGAAGCTGGCGTCGTTGAAGACCCCGTTCCGGCCGCACGGCAAGGTCACCGCCGGGAACGCGGCCGGGCTCAACGACGGCGCTACGGGCTGCCTGCTGGCGGCCGAGGAGGCCGCCGAGGAGCTGGGCCTGCCGGTGGCGATGCGGTTGGTGTCCTACGGTTTCGCCGGTGTCGAGCCCGAGGTCATGGGCGTGGGCCCGATCCCCTCGACCGAGAAGGCGCTGCGCCTGGCCGGACTGTCCATTGAGGACATCGGGCTGTTCGAGCTCAATGAGGCGTTCGCGGTCCAGGTGCTGGCGTTCCTCGACCACTTCGGCATCGCCGACGACGACCCGCGGGTCAACCCGTGGGGCGGCGCGATCGCGGTCGGTCACCCGCTCGCCTCCTCCGGCGTGCGGCTGATGACCCAGCTGGCCCGGCAGTTCAAGGAGAGGCCGGACGTCCGTTACGGAATCACCGCCATGTGCATCGGCATCGGCATGGGCGGCACTGTGATCTGGGAGAACCCATGGAGCTTGTGACTCAAACGCATCTGCGGCTCGTCCGGGTGCCGGGTCTGGACCGGCCCGCCGCGCTCATCACGCTGGACAACGGGTTCGACCACACCAAGCCGAATACCTTTGGGCCGCAAGGGCTTTCCGCGCTAGGCGCGGCCTACGACGAGGCGGCGGCGGCGGATCCCGCTTTCATCGCCGTCACCGGCAAGCCATACATCTTCTGCGTCGGTTTCGATCTGACCACCTTCGGCGAGACCCCGTTGCTTACCCCACCCACCGACCCCCCATCCCGCGGCCCCAGCGTCGAGCAGGTCCGGGAGATCGGGCGGCTCGGGCACGAGGTCTTCGCGAAGTTCCGGGAGAGCTCCATCCCCACGTTCGCCTTCGTGAACGGGGCGGCGATGGGCGGCGGGCTCGAGCTGTCGCTGCACTGCCAGTACCGCACGCTGTCGGCCGGGGCGGCGGCGCTGGCCCTGCCCGAGGTGCTGCTGGGCCTGGTGCCGGGATGGGGTGGGACCCAGCTGCTGCCCAACCTCGTCGGCATCCTGCCCGCCATCCAGGTCATCGTGCAGAACCCGTTGACCCAGAACAAGATGCTCAAGCCGAAGCCGGCCTTCGAGATGGGTCTGGCCGACGTTCTGCTGGAGCCGGCCGACTTCGTGGAGCGGTCGCTGGAGTGGGCCGCCGGGGTGGTCTCCGGATCCGTTGCGGTGCAGCGGCCAGAGGTGGACAGGTCGGAGATGTGGGACGCGATCCTCGGCTTCGCCCGCGGCGAGCTCGACAAGCGGGTACACGGCGCGATCCCGTCCGCCAACAAAGCCCTGGAGCTGCTGGCCCTGGCGAAGGACGGCCTGAACTTCGAGGCGGAGATCGAGGCGCTCGCAACGCTGGCGGTGGGGCCTGAGGCCCGTAACGGTCTTTACGCCTTTGATTTGGTACAGCGTCGAGCCAAGAAGCCGGTCGGTGCCCCGTCACCCGCGCTCGCCGTCGACGTCACCAAGGTGGGCATCGTCGGCGCCGGCCTGATGGCCGCGCAGATCGGCCTGCTGTTCCTGCGCAAGCTCGAGGTGCCGGTGGTACTGACCGACCTCGACCAGGAGCGGGTCGACAAGGGACTGTCCTATGTGCACGGTGAGATCGGCAAGCTGGTGTTGAACAAGCGGCTCTCCGAGGGCAAGGCGGACAAGCTTCGCGGCCTGATCAGCGGCTCGGTCTCCAAGGACGCCTTCGCCGACGCCGAGCTGGTGATCGAGGCGGTCTTCGAGGAGATGGCGGTCAAGAAGCGGGTGTGGGCCGAGGTCGAGGAGATCGTCGGCGACTCGTGCATCCTCGCCACCAACACCTCCTCGCTGTCGATCACCGAGATGGCGGCGGACCTGAAGAACCCGGCCCGCGTGGTAGGACTTCACTTCTTCAACCCGGTCGCGGTCATGCCGCTGCTGGAGATCGTCCGGGGCGAGCGCACCGACGATGTTGCGCTCGCCACGGCGTTCGCGGTCGGCAAGAAGCTCGGAAAGTCGTGCGTGCTGGTCAAGGACGCGCCGGCCTTCGTGGCCAACCGGGTCTTCGCCCGCTTCCTCGGCGCCGTCTGGTCCGCGGTCGACCTGGGCACGCCGTTCGACGTGGCCGATCGCGCACTCGACCCGCTCGGCCTGCCGATGCGCCCGTCGGAGTTCCTGTCGCTGGTGGGCGCCCAGGTCGCGGCGCACGTCGGGGCCATCATGCACAACGCCTATCCGGACCGGTTCCCGTTGAGCCCCAACATGGAGATCATCGCGAAGTCGGGGCTGCCGATCGTGGTGGACGGGGCCCCCAACCCGGCGCTGGTCTCCCAGCTGCGGCTGGGAGACACGCCGTTGACCGAGGAGCAGGTGCGCGACCGGGCGCTCAAGGCCCTGGCCGAGGAGGTCACCATCATGCTCGAGGAGGGTGTGGTCGCCGAGGCGGCCGACATCGACCTGTGCATGATCGTGGGCGGCGGCTGGCCGTTCCACCTCGGCGGCATCACCCCCTACCTCCGCCGGCACGGCTACCTGTAACCCTCCACCCAAAGGCGCAACCAAGATCCGTTGATTTAGCATTTTCCCTGAAAATGCTGCCTCAAATCGTTGGGAGGCAACATTTTCCCGGAAAATGCCAGTACAGACGATCATGATGTTGCGCCCTTGGGTGCCGAGCGTGTCACGGATGGCGTGATCGTGGCCGTCCTCCCGGTATGAACATCGCACTCTGGATCTGCCAGGGCCTGCTGGCGGTGATTTTCGCCGTCTCGGGCGCGTTCAAAATCTCCAAGAGCAAGCAGTGGCTGGTCGACAACGGCCAGACCGGCGTGGTCTTCTTCCCGCAACCCGCCATCCGCGCCATCGCGACGCTGGAGCTGCTCGGCGTGGCCGGCATCATCCTGCCCTGGGCCACCGGGATCGCGCCGATCCTGACACCCCTGGCCGCCAGCGGCTTCGCGCTGCTGATGGTGGGCGCGGCGATTTGCCACACCAAACTGCGCGAACCGAGGAATGTGGCGATAAACGCGGTGATCTTCGTGATCGCCGTCTTCGTGGCCTACGGGCGATTTACCGGTTAGTGGGATACCCGGCCTCCCCGTGTCCAATGCAGAATCCACGGGTTCGCATTCTCACGGGGAGGAATTCTTCGATGCGCTTCTTCAGCTTGTTTGCCGCGGTGTTGGCAGCGGCCGTCCTCGGTGTGGCGGCCCCGGCACACGCGGACGACCAGCTCAGTGTCACGACGGTCAGCAAGTGTGGGTACCTCGAATCACCATCGTCTCGCCGGCCGCCACGACCGCCGACTTCGGCTACCTCGCCGGCGCCGGAGCCGTCAACGATGTCGACGTCAAGGCGGGCACCAACGTCTTCCGCTTGGCGGCCCACCCCGGCGACTCCGGCTACATCAGCATCAACATCAGCGATGGCGCGCCGATCTTCCCGATGACCTATGTCGCCCCCGAAGGCTGCAAGCACTCGCGGTTGAGCTTCGAGTTCGTACACGCCTGCGGCGCGCAGACCCTTATCAAGGTGATCAACAGCGGTGAGGCGGCGGCCGAGGGCATGTTCGTGTACCGCCGCGACAACAGCTCCCCGCCGCTGAGGCCCAAGCGCCAGCTCGTCGCGGGCGACCTCACCTTCCCGGTGGGTGCGTCCTATGTGCTGGTGGACAAGCTGGTGGGGGAGTTCCAGTCCTTCATGATCGACCAGGGCGTCGACACCGGAAACCTTTGGCCCTACGGTCCGGTCCAGCGCAGCTACCGCGAACCGGCCGGATGCGCCGCGGCGCCTGAGGTTTCGGCGGCCGCCCCGTGCACCGGCGGGCTCGACATCACCAGCACCCCGGCCGACGCCGTCCTGACCACCCTCGTCCTGGGGCAGCCCAACGATCCGGAGCGCACCGGCACCGCGCGCCATGTGGATCTGGCCAAGGACGAGGCCCTGCTGGTCAAGTCGGGCGACATGATCGTGGCCGCTTTCGTGTACCAGGGCCCCGCGTCGTGCGCCCCGCCCGCCCCATTACCTTCTCCCGAACCGATCCTCGCCGTCACCGGCGATCGCACCTCGGTACCCCTGTTTGTCGGCTCCGGCCTGCTGTTGGTGGGCACCGTGACGCTGGCGTTCGCGCGTCGCCGCCGGGGGCGTGGCGTCAGGTAGATTTCGGCGAGTGGGGTTCGAGGGAGCACCCGATCGGGTGCGCCGGGCGGTGCAAGCGCTCTCCATCCGCCCGGCGGACCGCGTTCTCGAGGTGGGCTGCGGCAACGGCTGGGCCGTGTCGCTCATCTGCGACAAGCTGCAAAGCGGCCGGATCCTGGCGATCGACCGCTCCACCCCGATGATCGCTCTGGCCAAGCAGCGCAACGAGAAGCACATCGTCTCGGGCAGGGCCCGGTTCCGCACCGTAGACCTGATCGCCCTCACCTCGGCGGAGACGTTCGACAAGATTTTCGCCGTCAACGTCAACACGTTCTGGCGCCGTCCGGTCCCGCGCGAGCTGGCCTTGCTGAAGAAGTTGTTGCACCCCAAGGGTTCCCTTTACCTGTTCTTCGAATCCCCGGCCCCGCGCGCCGACGACCTCGGCGCCCGGGTGGTCAAAGCCTTGGAGCCCAGCGGCTGGCTGGCGGAGTCCACCCACCTCGACGGCAAGGTCATGATGGTCACCGCCCGGCCTGCCTAGCCGTCTAGGTATTCTCCTTGGGTATACCCCCTGTGTATAGTCTGGCGGCGTGACCATCTCCTACACCCTGCTCGGGCTGCTCGAGCAGGAAACGCGGCACGGCTACGACCTGAAGCAGTCCTACGACCGGCGCTTCGGCGCGGCGAAACCACTGCGCTTCGGCCAGGTCTACCGAACCCTGGCCCAGCTGGTGCGCGATGGCCTGGTGAGCGTGATAGGGGTGGAGCCGGGTGCCGGCCCCGACCGCAAGCGCTATGCGATCACCCCGGAAGGCGTGACGGATCTGGAGCGCTGGCTGTCCGAACCCGAGGATCCGCAGCCGCAGTTGCAGACCATCCTGTTCACCAAGGTCGTGCTGGCCCTGCTGTCCGGACGCTCGGCGGAGTCGTTCCTCGATGCCCAGCGCGCCAAGCACATGGCGGTCATGCGGGGACTGACCCGGCAGCGCCGCGACGCGACGGCGACCCAGGACTCGTTGCTCGCCGACTACCAGCTGTTCCACATCGAGGCCGACCTGCGCTGGATCGACCACGCGGCCGGGCGGCTGAGCACACTCGCGAAGGAGGTGCGCTGATGCTGACCGCCCACAACCTGCACAAGAGTTTCGGGCCCACCCCGGCCCTGCGTGGCGCGGAGATCGCGCTGGCCAAGGGCGAGCTGGTGGCGGTGATGGGGCCGAGCGGCTCGGGTAAGTCGACACTGCTGCACTGCCTGGCCGGGATCCTCACCCCGGACTCGGGCGAGGTGGTCTTCGACGGCCGGCGGGTCGACCGGCTCGGTGATCGGGAGCGGAGCCTGTTGCGCCGCAGCCGGTTCGGTTTCGTGTTCCAGTTCGGTCAGCTGGTACCCGAACTGCCGCTCCTGGAGAACATCGCCCTGCCGCTCCTGCTGGCCGGCCGGGCCCGCCGGGCGGCGCTCGCGGAGGCCAGGCCGTGGCTGCCCCGCCTGGGCCTCGATGGCCTGGAGCACCGGCTCCCCGGTGAGATCTCGGGTGGCCAGGGCCAGCGCGCGGCGATCGCCCGGGCGCTGATCACCAAGCCCGACGTGGTCTTCGCGGACGAGCCGACCGGCGCGCTCGATTCCGTTGCGGCGGACCAGATTATGGAGCTGCTCGTGGATGCGGCGCGGGCGGAGGGCGCGGGCGTCGTGATCGTGACGCACGAGCCGCGAGTGGCCGCTTACGCGGACCGCACCGTGATCGTCCGGGATGGGCGCGTCGCCGAGCCGGAGCGAGTGGCGTGAAGCCGGGTCTGGTGGCGGCGTTGCCGCTGGGCCTGCGAATGGCGTTCGCCGCCGGCCGGGAGAGCCTGGCCCGGCTCGCTCTGGCCGCGGTGGGTGTCGCGGTCGGGGTCACGCTCCTGCTCATCACGCTCACCGCGATGCCGGCCCTGGAGGGCAGGGCGGCGAGGATGGGCTGGCACAACACCTCCGCCGGCAGCCCGGCCACCGCCCAGGACGCGGCGCTGTGGCTGGGAGTGGCGGACCACTATGCGGGCGAGAACCTGTTCCGGGTCTACGTCGCGGCGCTCGGGCCCAACCCGCCGGTGCCGCCGGGGCTGACCGCACTGCCGGGGCCGGGCGAGGTGGTGGTTTCACCCGGGCTCCAGCAACTCCTGGAGTCCACTCCGGACGATCAACTGCGGGATCGCTTTCCCGGACGGATCTCCGGAACGATCGGGGACGGCGGGCTGGCTTGGCCCGGCGAGCTGGTCGCGGTTGTCGGGGTACCAGAGAATGCTTTAAAAGCTTTTGGGGCGCAAGAAGTTCACGGCATAGCCCCGCCCGGATCCTTCGCCGACGCCCCGCTCATCCGGGCCATGCTGACGATCGTCGGCACGGGTTTGCTGCTGCCGGTGATCGTCTTTGTGGCGATGGTGACGCGGGTGGCGGCCGCCCGGCGCGAGCAGCGGTTCGCGGCGCTGCGGCTGGCGGGGGCGACGCGGGCGCAGACCTCGGTGATGGCGGCGGCCGAGACCGGGCTCGCGGCCGTCATCGGCACTGTTCTGGGGTTCGCTGGCTACCACGCGGTGCGGCCGTTCGTCGCGGGCAGCGTGACCTATGAGGGCGAGCACTTCATCGCCGCCGACGTGACCGCGCCCACCGGCCAGCTGCTCCTGGTGCTCGCCGGCGCTCCCGTGCTGGCGATGCTGACGACGCTGGTGGGCATGCACCGGGTGAATGTGACACCGCTGGGCGTGGGCCGGCGCGTGCGGCGCAAGCCACCCGGTCCGGGGCGGCTGGTCCCGCTCGGGCTCGGCGTGGCGGGCTTCATCGCGCTGGGCACGCTCGTGAGCACCGACGCGATCGACGGCAGCGAGGACGAGGCGCGAGTGCTGACCCAGCTCTCGCTCGTGTTCACGCTCGCCGGGCTGGTGATCGCGGGCCCGTGGGTGTGCGGGCTGGCCAGCCGGGCCCTGGCCCGCCTGGCGCGCAAGCCGACCACACTGATGGCCGCGCGCCGGATCGCCGCCGACCCGTTCACCACCTTCCGCGCGATCAGCGGTGTCGTGCTCGCCGTCTTCGTCACCACCGTTTTCAGCTGCTTCATCAACGCCACCATCGGCGACCGGAACGTCTCCTCCCCGGTCAACATGAGGGCCGGCGTGGTGGAGATCGAGGCGGCTGGAAAACCCTTGGACCCCAACGTGTTCGTTGCCGAATCGGTGGTGGTGGCGCGGCTGCGGCCGGACGGCGTGGTGGCGATGGCCTGCTCCGATCTGGTCACGGTCAGCCAGGGCCCGTGCCGCGCCGGCTTGAGGGGACCCCGATCCCTTTGGTACGTCAAAGGTCTGGCCGAACCGACGGCGGCCGACGCCGCGCTGCCCATCCAGACCGTCTTCGTCCGCACGGACGGTTCGACCGCGGCCGAGGAGCGGGTACGCACGCTCGCCGCCCGCACCGCCCCGGGCGCGACCGTCAACACCCAGCGCGACTTCGTCGAGCTCGAGGGCCGCCAGCTGTCCGAAGTGGACACCGCGCTGCGCCTTGCCACCGCCTTCGTCCTGCTCGTCGCGGCGTGCAGCCTCACCGTGGCCGTGATCGCCGGGCTGATCGAACGGCGGCGGCCACTGGCCCTCCTGCGCGCCTCCGGGGTGCGCGTCAGCGAGCTGCGCCGCATGGTGATGCTCGAAACGGCGGTGCCGCTGGGGCTCACCGTCGCCGCCAGTGTGGGGCTTGGGCTCGTAGCCTCGTACGCGCTCGGAGCGGGCTCCGCCAGCGGGTGGGCGCCGCCCGGCTGGGACTTCGCGCTGTCCATGGGGCTCGGCGTGCTGGTCGCCTTCGCCATCACCACCGTGGTGCTGCCACTGATGGACGTGGCCACGCGGCATAATTCCGTGCGCTTCGAGTAGGCAAGCCGTATAGCCTCAACGCCCATGACCGTGAAGATTCGCAACGTGACCGTGGACGCCCATGACGCCTATGCTCAGTCGCTCTGGTGGACGCAGGTCGTCGGCTGGCAGCCGGACCCCGGCGACCCCAACGAACCCGACCACACCCATTGCTGGATCGGCCCGGGCGACGGGTCGCCCGGGCTGCTGTTCATCAACGTTCCCGAGTCCAAGACGCTCAAGAACCGCGTGCACCTTGACGTCCAGCCGATCGACGGCACTCGCGACGAGGAGGTCCAACGCCTCCTGGGCCTCGGCGCCACCATCGCCGCCGACCACCGACAGCCCGATGGCCGCGGGTTCGTCGTCATGGCCGACCCGGAAGGCAACGAGTTCTGCGTCGAACGCTCCGCCGCCGAGCGAGCTTCCGCCTAGGAGCGCCCTACTTCTGGGAAGTAGGGCCATCAACTCGCTGCGGAAGCCCCTACTTCCCCGAAGGAGGGGTCAAGACCGCAGGGGCAACGCGACGGTGATCTCCATACCGCCCTCGGGCAATGCGACGGCGCCCACCGAACCGCCGTGGGCCTGGCACACCGCATGCACGATCGACAGGCCGAGGCCGGAGCCGCGGGCGCCGGTGCGCTCGCGGCCACCGCGGCGGAAAGGCTCGAAGAGGCCGGCCACATCGGCCTGATCCACGTCGAATCCGGTGTTGCCCACCACCAGCCGCGCGTACTCCCCGTCGTGGCCGCTCATGATCCAGAGCCGCCCGCCGAGGTGGTTGTAGCGCACCGCGTTCTCGATGAGGTTGCCCGCGAGGCGGTCGAGCAGGTTGGGGTCGCCGATCACCGGTGCGGGGCCGAGTTTTGAGCTGACCGACAGGTTGGTGCGCTTGATCTCGTTGTCCATCGCGGACAGCGCCCCCTTCACCCCCGCGGCGAGGTCCATCGGCTCGGTGCGAAGACCCGTGCGCGCCTGGCTTCGCGCCAGCACGAGCAAGGCGTCCACGAGCGCGTTGGCCCGTTCGGAGGCGTCACGGACGACTGATCCCATGCGGCGCAACTCATCCGCGTCCACCTCGGGGTCGGAGAGGGTGACGTCGACCTCGGTGCGCATCACCGCCAGCGGGGTGCGCAGCTCGTGCGAGGCGTTGGCGACAAAGCGTTGCTGCGCTTTGAAAGCGGCGTTGAGCCGGTCGAGCATGGCATCGAAGGTGTCGGCCAGCTCGGCCACCTCGTCGTCGGCGCCGGTGTAGTTGATCCGCTGGTCGAGGGTCTCGCCGCCGAGACGCCGGGCGGTCGCGGTGACCCGGTGCAGGGGCCGCAATGCCCGTCCCACCACGGCATAGGCCCCGGCCATGCCCACGATGGTGACCGCGAGGATGGCGACCACGCCCTTGGCGAGCAGCTCGGTGCGCGCGGTATGCAGCCCGGCATTATGCCAATCCCGGGCGTCTGCGATCTGATTGTCGGCGAGCGCCACGGTGGCGTCCGTGGCCAGGTCCCTGGCCGGGAAGTCGGCCTCCCCCAACAGGATCCAGGCCAGCAGCAGCAGCGCCGAGCCGGCGCCCACCAGCAGCAGGGTGTTCAGCAGAGTCATGCGCAGGCGGAGAGTCGGCCGCAGCCGTCGCGGGCGCTTCATCCGACGATCCGGTAGCCGGCGCCGACCAGGGTCTCGATCAGCACCGGCTGGCCGAGCTTCATCCGCAAGGTGCGTATCGTGACGCGCACGATGGTGGTGAACGGGTCGGTGTTGGCGTCCCACACCCGGTCCAGCAGTTGCTCGGCGGAGACCACCGCACCGCGCGCCCGCATCAGCTCCTCCAGCACACCGAACTCCTTATTGGTCAGCTCGATCAGCACGCCGTCGCGCGTGACCGTGCGCTTGGCGGGATCAAGCTCGAGGTTGGCCACCCTGAGCACGGGTGGGGTAACCGGCGTGGCCCGGCGGCCCAGCGCCCGCACCCGCTCGATCAGCTCGTCGAAGGCGAAAGGCTTGGGCAGGTAGTCATCGGCGCCGAGGCGCAGGCCCTCGACCCGCTCGGCGACGCTGCCACTGGCGGTGAGCATCAGCACCCGGGTCAGCGCGCCCGAGCCGACTAGCTCGGCGCAGAGCTGGTCGCCGTGCATGCCGGGCAGGTCACGGTCGAGCACCACCACGTCGTACCGCGTGACGAAGGCCATCTCGTGGCCGCTGCTGCCGTCATACGCGACATCCACCGCCATGCCGTGCCGCCGCAGGCCACGGGCGATCGCGTCGGCGAGGTGCCGCTCATCCTCCACCACCAGGACCCGCATGGCACCACAGGTTACGTCACCCCTGCCAGTGCTCGGAATTGATCTCTATGACGAACAGGCGGCGGTCGCCGGTGACGCAGGCCAGCGCCCAGTCAGCGTATCGGCAGTGGTAAATGATCTGCTGTACCGAGCCGAGCACGCGCAGGCCACCGCGGTCGAACCCGCCGATGAAGGTCTGCCCCTGGGAGCCCGTGGTGTGCACCGGGCGCAGCACCACCGGGGCGGCCCGGCTGCGGCCCTCCACCGGGATCGGCTGCCAACCCTCAAGCAAGGCGAGCCTCTGGCCGGTGCGCGGGTCGAGCAGCTCCATCGGCGTGGAGCTGCTCGCGTCAGACTGCGGGAAGGCGAACAGCCCGGCCGGCGTGGACATCAGGCTCGAGCCATATCTCGCCTGCCAAAGCAACGAGCCGTTGGCCGGGTCGAGGATGACCACCTGACCGCCGTCGGCGCCCGTCTCGCACACCACCGGACCGCAGTCGTAGCGCATCGGCGGCGCGAACTGTGGCTCGGCCTCGGGGCGCGGTGCGAACGTCCGGCGGTCGAAGGTAAGCATCTTGGCGTTGTCCACGCCGCCGCCGTGGTAGAAGACCGTGATGAGATCGTCGGCGATGAACAGGCCGTAGTTCGGGTCGCCGTTGGGCAGCTCGATGTGGCCGGAGCGCACCACGTTGCCCGCGGCCAGCCCATACTCGGTGATGGTCCCGGTCTTGTCTATCCCGACCAGGGTGCGCGAGCCGCCGTCGATCATGTGCGCCGACAGCCCACGCGCGCTCCACAGCTCTTCGAGCGACTTGGCGTCATAAACGGCGAAATCCTCGCCTTCGAGCGAGGTCACGAAGATGAGATCGTCGAGAGTGTCCGCCCAGCCGTCGAACTCCCACACCCGCTTGCCGGTGGCCAGGTCGAAGGCGACGGTGCGCGGCACCTGCATGCGCTGCGCCATGGCCAGCACCCGCCCCCGCTCGACATCCACCCGGAAGAACACGTCGTTGACGCTGCTGAGCGTGGCGTGCCAGCGCTCACGGCCATCGCGCTCATAAACGGTCACCACGCGGCCGTCGCGCACCACGATGTCGGTGCCGGAGAACTCGATCAGCTCCTCGGAGGGGCCGAGGGCGATGTCGGCGCGCAGGGTCAGCATCGGTGCCTGTTTGGGCGAGGCCGCCGACAACACCAGCGCCGGGACCAGGGCGATGAGCGCGGCGAGCGGCCGCAAGCCCCGAGTCCACCGCGGACCATCGCTATCGGAGGGCTCGGCGGGTACGTCCCACTCCTCACCCAGATCGATCAGCACCCGTCCAGACTAACCTCGGGTGGAACTGCTCAGTGCCCTTCCTTCGGGACTGACCAATGTGGACACCCACTTGGTCACGCGCTCGGTCACATCCGGAACCGTCAACCCGACCTCGGCCAGGATCTCGGCGCGGCTGCCGTGATCGATCCACTGCGCGGGTACCCCCAAGTCCCTCATGGGCAGATCAAGGTCGTTGTCCCGCAACAGTTTTGCCACGCTGTCCCCGATGCCGCCGTGACGCAACCCGTCCTCGACGGTCACGACGAGCTTGTGCTCGGCCGCCAGGCCCACCAGTTCGATCGGGGCGGGCCGCACCCAGCGCGGGTCGGCCACAGTGACGCCATAACCGGCCTTGGCCAGCTCGGCAGCGACCTGCACGCCCAGGTGCCCGAACGCACCCACGGTCACCAGCAGCACGTCCTTGCGCTCGCTCTCGGCGAGAATCTCCACGCCACCAATGGCACGCAGCGCGGGCAGGGCCGCGGGCACCGAACCGGCCGGGAAGCGCACCACGGTCGGGCCGTCGGTGATGTCCACCGCCTCACGCAGCGCCTGGCGCAGCGTCTCGGCGTCGCGCGGCGCGGCCAAGTGCAGACCCGGCACCACACCCAGGATCGACATGTCCCAGATGCCGTAGTGGCTGGGGCCGTCCGGGCCGGTGATGCCGGCGCGGTCGAGCACGAACGTGACCGGAAGCTTGTGCAGCGCAACGTCCATCAGCACCTGGTCGAAGGCGCGGTTGAGGAACGTCGCGTAGATCGCCACCACCGGGTGCATGCCGGCCATGGCCAGGCCCGCGGCCGAGGTGGTCGCGTGCTGCTCGGCGATGCCGACGTCGAAGGCGCGATCCGGATACGCCGCCGCCAGCTTGTCGATGCCGGTCGACTCCGGCATGGCCGCGGTGATACCCACGATGTCGTGGCGCTCACCCGCGAGCGCCACCAGCTCCTCGGCGAAGACCTTGGTCCACTTGAGGCTCGGGGCCGCCAGCAGCTTGCCGGTCTCGGGGTCGAAGGCGCCGGGCGCGTGCAGCCGGTCCGCCTCGTCCTGCTCGGCCGGGGCGTAGCCATAACCCTTGTGCGTCACCGCGTGCACGATGACCGGGCCGCCATAGCGCTTGGCGCGCTGCAGCGCCGACTCCATCGCCGCCTGGTCGTGGCCGTCGACCGGCCCGACGTACTTGATGCCCAGGTCCTCGAACATCGCCTGCGGGGCGATCGCGTCCTTGATCCCCTTCTTCACCGCGTGCAGCGCCTCGAACAGCGGCTTGCCCACGAGCGGGGTCTTCTCCAGCGCCTCCTTGATCAGGTCTAGCACCTTCTCGTAGCCCGGGTTGAGGCGCAGCGTTGCCAGGTGGTCGGCGAGGCCGCCGATGGTCGGCGCGTATGAGCGGCCGTTGTCGTTGATGATGATGACCATCGGGTACTCGCGGGCGGCGATGTTGTTCAGCGCCTCCCAGCACATGCCCCCGGTGAGGGCGCCATCCCCGACGACGGCGACCACGTGACGCGCCTCGCCGCGCAGCGCATAGGCCTTGGCCATGCCGTCGGCATAGGACAGAGCGGTGGAGGCGTGGCAGTTCTCCACCAGGTCGTGCTCGCTTTCATTCTGGTTCGGGTACCCGGTGAGCCCGCCCCGCTGCTTCAGAAGGTCGAACCCGGCCTGCCTTCCCGTCACGATCTTGTGAACGTATGCCTGGTGCCCGGTATCGAACACGAAGCGATCTCTGGGGGAGTCGAATACCCGGTGCATCGCGAGGGTCAGCTCGACCACTCCGAGGTTGGGGCCGATGTGCCCGCCCGTGCGCGCCACCTTCGCGATCAGGAAGTCGCGAATCTCGGCCGCGAGTATCGGCAACTGCTCCGGTGAGAGGGCCTTGAGATCCTGCGGGCCGTGAATGGTGCTCAGCAGGGAGTGCGCGCGGTCGGTCATAGCGCCAAAGTCTATAGGCGAACTCAAGCCCTGGTCATGGCACTCACAGAACCTTCACCCTCGCTCGGCGCGTGAAAAACCCCTTGCCGGACCAGGTGTGCGACGGCCTCGAGGTGATGCGTCTGCGGGAAGCAGTCGAAGGCGCGCACCTGCCGCAACTCCCACCCCAGATCCATAAATGTCCGGACATCCCGGGCCAGGGCGGCGGGATCACATGCGACATACGCCACAGCCCTGGGTGCCGCCGCATTGATCATCCGGACCACTCGCGCCCCGGCGCCCACGCGAGGTGGATCGAGCACGACGAGATCAATGCTCTTTGTCAACCGGGCATTTTCTACGGGGGTACCGAGGACGCGCACCGGAAGATCGGAAAGGCTTCGCCTCGCGGCCTCCACATTCTCGGCCGCCGACTCGACCAGGGTCACCTCGCAACCGGCCTGCGCCAGCGCGGCCGAGAACAGTCCCGCCCCGCCGTAGAGGTCCCAGGCCCGCTCCCCTTTCCTGGGCCGGAGAAAATCGAGCACGCAGCCGGCGAGGGTGCCGGCCGCGGCCGGGTGCACCTGCCAGAATCCGCCCGCCTCCAGCTCGAACCGCCGTCCGACCGCGCGCTCAAATATTCGCTGATTTCGTACTATTTCGGCCGGGGCATCGGAGGGCACGACCACGTCGATGGTGTCAACATCGGGCCAACTGCGCTCGAGAACGTCAAGGGCCTGGATCGATGGGTGCGCGATCAGGCAACGATCGATCGGGACCACCTCGTTGGACCGATGCTTGAGCAGCCCGGCCCGCCCGGACGCCGCAACCCGGTAGCGAACCCTTGTGCGCCAACCGAACGGTCCAGAGGCCGGCAGTGGCTCGACCGGCACGTCCAGCTCGAGCCGGGCCAACCTTTGAAACTGCTCGCGCAGTACCGCCCGCTTCCACTCCAGCTGCGCGTTTGGTGCCGCGTGCTGCAAATCGCACCCGCCGCAGCCGTCCGGATGTGAATAGGGGCAGGGCGGGGTGACCCGGTCCGGCGAGGCCTCGATGATCTCCACCGCGTCGGCGCGCGCGTATCCCTTGTGGACCTCGGTGACCTCGACGACCACGCGTTCGCCGGGCAGCGCGTGCCGCACGAAGATCACTTGACCGTCGTGCCGGGCCACGCAGTGACCGCCGTGGGCGGGCTGGCCCACCTCCACCTCGACCCGGTCCTTCTCGGCAAGCATCAGGTCTCCTCGCCGGGTCTTGGACCTCTTGCGGGTACCCGAGCAAGATCTCTATCGATACGCTCGAGATCCTTGGCCGTGCTCGAGTGCAGCTGCCAGGGCACGCTAGTCACCATCACTCCCGGTTCGAAGAGCAGGCGCCCCTTGATACGCAAAGCGGACTGGTTGTGCAGCAGGTTCTCCCACCACTTGCCGACCACGTACTCGGGGATGAAGACCGTGACCACATCCCTGGGTTTGGCCTCCCGCAAGGACTTCACGTAGGAGATGATCGGGCGGGTGACCTCGCGGTAGGGCGAGTCGACCACGGTCAGCGGAATGCTGAGCCCACGCCTGTCCCACTCGTTCTGCAGCACCCGGGTGTCGTTGGTGTCCACGTTGACCGTGAGCGCGGTGATCGTGTCGGGCCGGGTCGCCTTGGCGTAGGCCAGCGCCCGCATCGTGGGCAGGTGGACCTTGCTGACCAGGACTACGGCGTGGTTGCGTGAGGGCAGCACCGGCTTCTCCTCGGTCGGGGTCAGCTCCCGCGCCACGTGGTCGTAGTGGCGGCGGATGCCCCGCATCACCAGGTAGATCACGCCCATCGCGGCGATCGAGATCCAGGCGCCGTGGGTGAACTTGGTGACCAGCACCAGGACGAGTACGAACCCGGTCATGACGGCGCCGAACCCGTTGATGGCGCGGGAACGCACCATGCGCCTGCGCGTGGCCCGATCCCGCTCCACCCGCAGCAGCCGGTTCCAGTGCCGCAGCATGCCGATCTGCGACAGGGTGAACGACACGAAGACGCCGACGATATAGAGCTGGATGAGTCTCGTTGTCTCGGCCCGGAACGCGATGATGAGCACCACGGCGAAGACGGCGAGGAAGATGATGCCGTTGGAGAAGGCCAGCCGATCGCCCCGGGTGTGCAATTGCCTTGGCAGGTAACGATCCTGGGCCAGGATCGAGCCGAGCACCGGGAAGCCGTTGTAGGCGGTGTTGGCCGCCAGCACCAGGATCAAGGCGGTGACCACGAGCACCAGGTAGAAGCCGGGCTTGAAGTCGTCGAAGATCACGCTGGCCAGCTGGGCGGTCACCGTCTGCTGCTCGTAGCCGGGCCCCGCCCCGACGATCTGCTCGGCGGGCTTCTCGACATATTGCAAGCCGGTCCTGAGGCCCAGCGCCACGATGCCGATCATCATGATGATCGAGATGAGGCCGAGCAGGAGCAGCGTGGTCGCCGCGTTCTTGCTCTTGGGCGGTTTGAACGCCGGGACGCCGTTGGAGATCGCCTCGACCCCGGTCAGCGCGGCGCAGCCGGACGAGAACGCGCGCACCAGCAGGAAGCCGAAAGCGAAGGTGGTACCGACCGCCATGCCGTCCTCCGGGATGATCTCCAGTGACGCGCTCGGCGCCTGGAGATCCTCGCCCACCAGGAATATGCGCCAGATGCCCCAGCCAATCAGGGCCAGCATCGACAGCATGAAAAGGTACGTCGGGATGGCGAACAACACCCCGGACTCCCGGACGCCGCGCAGGTTCATCGCCGTCAGGACGGCGACGACCCCGACCGCGAAGCCCAATTTGTGCTCGCCGACGAAATCCACCGCTGAGCCAAGGTTTTCCACACCGGCGCTGACCGACACCGCGACGGTCAGGATGTAGTCCACGAGCAGGGCACTGGCCACTCCCAGGCCGGCGCGCGAGCCGAGGTTGACTGTGGCCACCTCATAATCGCCGCCGCCGGACGGGTACGCGTGGACGTTCTGCCGATAGCTGGCGACCACGGTGACCATGACCACCACGACCCCGGCCACCACCCAAGGCGAGTAGCTGAAGGCGGCGGCGCCCGCGATCGACAGCGTCAGCAGGATCTCGCCCGGGGCGTAGGCCACGCTGGACAGAGCGTCAGAAGCGAAGATCGGCAGCGCGATGCGTTTGGGTAACAATGTGTGATGGAGGCGATCGGAGCGAAACGGTCGCCCTACAAGCAGCCGCTTGAGCACTGACGTCGGACTTGCCACAACGCGCAGCCTATGATGAGCCCGTCAAGTTGTGGTGCCGGGAGGCTCGACGTGCATGTTGTGATCATGGGCTGCGGCCGGGTCGGATCGACTCTGGCCCATAGCCTGGAGGCTCTCGGGCACGCGGTGGCCGTCATTGACCAGGACGGCGACGCCTTCCGCCGCCTCTCCAACGACTTCGCCGGCCTCACCGTGACCGGGATAGGCTTCGATCGCGATGTGCTGATCCAGGCGGGCATCGAGCGGGCCGACGCCTTCGCCGCCGTCTCCAGCGGCGACAACTCCAACATCATCTCGGCGCGGCTGGCCCGCGAGACCTTCGGCGTGCAGCGGGTGGTCGCCCGCATCTATGACCAGCGCCGGGCGGAAGTCTATGAGCGCCTTGGCATCCCGACCGTGGCGACGGTGCGGTGGACGGCTGACCGCATCGTGCGCCACCTCGTCCCCGAGGCCACCACCGAGCTGTGGCGCGACCCGACGAGCACCGTCTCCATCATCGAAGTCTTCGCCCACGCCGACTGGGTCGGCCGTCCGCTGCGCGCCATCGAGGACGCGACCGGGACGCGGGTGGCCTACATCATGCGCTTCGGCATCGGCACCCTGCCGACCGCCTCCACCGTGATCCAAGATGGTGACCAGATATTCATGTTGGTCACCGATGACATCGCCAAGGCGGTCTCCTCCGTCGCGGCCACAGCGCCGGCATCATAGGGAGTTGGTCATGCGTGTAGCGATCGCCGGAGCCGGCAACGTGGGTCGTTCCATCGCCCAGGAGCTGATCGAGAACGGTCACCAGGTGATGCTGCTGGAGCGCCAGCCTAAGATGCTGCGCCACGAGCGCGTGCCGCAGGCCGAGTGGGTGCTGGCCGACGCGTGCGAGCTGTCCTCGCTGCAGGAAGTGGATCTGGCCTCGTGCGACGTCGTCGTCGCCGCGACCGGCGACGACAAGGTCAATCTGGTCGTCTCGCTTCTGGCCAAGACCGAGTTCGCCGTGCCCCGTGTTGTGGCCCGGGTCAACCGCGCCGAGAACGAGTGGCTGTTCACCGAGCAGTGGGGCGTCGACGTCTCGGTCTCCAAGCCCCGTCTCATGGCCGCCCTCGTCGAGGAGGCGGTGACCGTCGGAGACCTGGTGCGGCTCATGACTTTCCGGCAGGGCGAGGCGAACCTGGTGGAGATCACGCTGCCCGCCGACGCGCCGCACGTGGGCGATCCCGTGCGCGACATCCCGCTGCCTCCCGACAGCGCCCTGGTGGCGATCGTGCGGGGCAAGCGGGTGCTCGCTCCCAGCCCGGACGATCCGGTCGAGGCGGGCGACGAGCTCATCTTCGTCTGCACCTCCGAGGTCGAGGAGCAGGTCCGCTCGGTCGTCCTCGGCGCCGACAGTGTGGAGAAGACCCGCAGCGCTCCGCGCCGCCAGCGCTAGCCGCGCTACTCGACCGGCCGGATGATCTGGATGAAGTCGATGGCCGGGCCGCGATCGGTCGGGTTGTCGAAGGTGATCCAGTTGGTACCCGCCCGCAGTTCCACGCTGACCGACCCGTTGCCGCAGCACAACGGGCGCCCGGTGACCGGTACCGAGACCGGGGGCGAGCCGGAGGCTGTGACCACCATGGTGAGGGTGGCGGGACCGTCCGGGCCCTATCGGTCGTGCGGGCCAGTTGGGTACGTAGCCTGCTAACCCGGAATGGGTTCCCCGGGCTGACCACGGGTCACGCGGCGGGCGGCCCAGAAGCTGATCGCCAGCAGCATGAGGAAGGGCGGGTAGCCCAGCGCGATCCTGGCCACTCCCAGCGCGTTGGGGTAGTTGGCCAGCCACAGCGCGGTCTGGATGCTCGCCTTGAGCAGGAACACCACCGCCCACAGGACGGTCAGCCAGCCGAAGGTGCGGCGCAGCCGGTCGTCGGAGCGCCACTCCCCCTTGCCGCCGTTGGCGATCACCGTCCAGAACCAGCCCACAAGCGGGTGTCCGACCGCGATCGAGCCGAGCAGCAGCACGACATAAGCGAGGGTGATGATGATGCCGGGCAGGTAGAAGTCGCGAGCCTCGCCCGAGTTCCACGCGAGATAGGCGCCGAGCGCGATGCCGAACAACCCGTTGATGGCGAAGCGGATCGACTGCTGCCGCAGCCAGCGCACGATCGCGATGCCGATCGCCACGGCCACCGCCGAGATGATCGCCCATTGCAACCCGGTGCGCGTCTGCGACGCTGGCAGCATCCACCCGAACATCACGTTGACCAGCACGAAGACGGCGACGGGAACGCCGGATTCGATCAGCCCGCGCCAGCCGCCGAGCTGCTGTGCCATCTGCTCCGCGAAGGGAGGAAGTTGCTCCCCCTCGGCGCCGAAGTTGCCTTTCATGTCGCCACTTCCAGCTCGTAGTGCGGGTTGTAGATGACCTTGCGGCCATCCCGGAGCGCTACCCGGCCGCGTACCGTCAAAGCCCGGCCCGGCTCAAGCCCGGCGATGTGACGGCGGCCCAGGAAGACCAATGTGACTACGTCGGTGCCGTCATAAAGGTCGGCCTCGAGCGTAGGCAAATTGGTACGGGGAGTATAGACGACCGTGCGAAGCCTCCCGGCTACCGAGACGAGATCGCCCCGGTGGACGTCCTCGCAGTGCTCGCAACCGGCCCGCTCGGCGTCGCGGCGCAGCTCCTCGGACTCAAGCTCCTGCTCCGAGGCGGTGAGCCGGTGGAGCACCCCGCGTAGACCCTTTTGACTTGCGCCTTGGGAGTGCATGTCTTCAAGCCTAGTTCTTTCGCGGACGAGGGGAAGTCTTGCGCCTCGGGACCTCGGCGACCGCGGCTGGAGCCTCAGCCGCCCCGGGCTCGGGTGCCGCCGGCACCTCCGTCGGCAACCGCAGCGGCAGCGCTTCGCGGGTGGGGCGGGCCTGGTCGTCGCGGTTGACCACGAGGCCGGTCAGGCAGTCGTCGAGCGGACCGGCCAGAGCCGGGTCGGCCGCCGCCGGGCCGCGGAAGACCGCGCGCACCATCCACCTTGGACCGTCGATGCCGACGAAGCGCAGGTCGTCGAAGCCTTGCGGGGTGCGCAGCCGCGCCCGCAGCTCCGTGCCCCAGCGCCCGGGAACCTCCTCGGCCCCGACCCCGTCGGTGGAGAGCGCCTTGCGGATCTCGGGGCGGATCTCCTCCCACAGACTCTCGGTGCGCGGTGCCGCGAAGACGCCCAGTTGCAACGCGTTGGCGCCGTTGGCCAGCTCGAGCTGCTGGATCACGCCGTCCTCGCCCGCCTGGGCGCGGATCTCTACGCCGTCGATCGCCGGGATCTGCAGGCTGCCCAGGTCGATCCGAAGGCCGCCCGGGGCCCCGGAGAGGTCGTAGGGCCCCGTCTCCTCATCGGGGGCGGGTGCGACCGGAGCCTGGGCCGGCTCTTTCAGCTCAAGCTCCCCGAGCAGCGCTTCGGCCTTGGCGTGTCGTCCCGCTCGCGAGCGTCGCGAGAAGATCACTTCTTTCCTCCTCAGCTACCAGTCGAGCCGTGCCCGCCGGGCCCCCTCATGGAGTCGGACAATTTCTCGACGCCGTGGAAGTGTGCCCGTTCCACCCGCTGAACGACAAGTTGCGCGATCCGCTCGCCGCGCAGCACCTTCGCAATGTTCCGAGGATCATGGTTGATGAGGTTGATCAGGATCTCGCCCCGATACCCGGCGTCGACCGTGCCCGGGGCGTTGAGCACGGTCAAGCCCTTCTTCACGGCCAGCCCCGAGCGCGGGTGCACCAGCCCCACGTAGCCCTCTGGCAGCTGGATCGCCACGCCCGTGCGCACGAGCTTGCGCTCGCCCGGGCCGATCTCGGCGTCCTCGGCCGCGTACAGGTCGGCGCCGGCGTCACCCGGGTGGGCATACGACGGCAGCGGCAGGTCAGGGTCGAGTTGCTGGACGCGGATGACAACTGCCTCGTCGGCTTGCACGGTTACCTCCTGCGCCTCGTACCGAAGGCATCGTATTTCGTTTCGTATCCTCGACAGCGTGCCCTATCTAGAACGACTCAAAGTCCCTTGGTGGATGTGGGGGCTCACGCTCGGTGTAGCGGCTCTGCTGGCCGTTCAGATCGGGCTGGGCGTGCCCGGAGCGCGCACGTGGGTGCCGTTAGCCCTGGTCCTGCCCCTGGCCGTGGCGGGGCTGTGGTGGCTTGGCCGGATCAAGGTGCAAGTGCGCGACGGCGAGCTGTGGGTGGACGACGCCCACCTTCCGGTGAAATTCATCAGCGATGTCATCCCGCTCGACCGGGATGACCGGCGGCTGCTGCTCGGGCCGGGCGCCGATCCGCTCGCCTTCGTGGTGCAGCGTCCGTGGATCAAGGGTACGGTGCAGATCGTCCTCAACGACCCGGACGACCCCACCCCCTACTGGGTGATCAGCACGCGCTCACCCGAGCGCCTCACTGAGTTAATTCGCGCCGCTGGCTGAACTTGAGGCGAAGGTCGCGCGAAACCTCCTCGCCCAGCCGGCGGGTCGCGCGGCGGTTGAGATAGGTGGCGACCGCGGCGCCGGTCAGCAGCGGGCCCAGGGTGGTCAGGTTGCGACCGAATCGGCGAAGCAGCATGTCACGCAGCTGTTTGCGGGTGGCCGTGCTGAGCACGGTGGCGACCCCCGATCCCGGCACCATCGGGTTGATCCCCCGCCGGGAGGACCAGGCCTGGATCAGGCTCACCGCCCTCTGGGTCCCGGTGCCGGGAATTGAATGCCCATAAACCTCGTGAAGCTCGCCGATGAGCTTGAGCTCTATGGCGACCACGGCGATCGTCTCGGTCGCCAACATCAGGGGAGCCGACAGCAACGTGGGTGGGACCGCCCACTCCACCGAGGCGAGGCCTCCGCCGACCGCGCCGATGCCGCCCGTGGCCCGGGCCGCGTTACGGATCAGCCTTTCGGCCAGCGCCTCACCCTCGAGGCCGGGATAGTGCCTGCGCAGGGTATCGATGCCGCGGACCGGCACGTGAGGCGCGAGATCGGAGACCGCGTCGATGATCCACTGCATCGCCTTGCGCGGATAGTACAACTGTTTGAACCCACGCACGCGCAGCCCGTTGACTATGCGTCCGAGCAGCTTGGCGCGGCCTCGTTTGTCCAGGTCGGACTCGGCGAGCCCGGCGACCGCTGTGGCCAGCTCGTCCTGGCCGGAGGGCTCCACCTGACCCGCACGTGAGTCGCGGCCGCTCCCGTGGATCTCTGGGTCGCGGCCGGACTCGTCATGCGCCATTCCACCGGTCGTCATGGACCCATTCTCACCGCATGAGGGCAACCTACGCACACTCGCGGCAGATGGGCTCCCCGTTGCGCTCACCCGCAAGCTGGCTGCGGTGGTGGACAAGGAAGCAGCGCGAGCAGCGGAACTCGTCGGCCTGCATTGGAACCACCTTGACCGTCAACTCTTCATCAGCCAGATCGGCACCCGGCAAGTCGAAGGCTTCAGCTGCTTCCGCTTCGTCGATGTCCACGCTGCCCGACTGCGAGTCGACGCGCCTGGCCTTCAGCTCCTCCAGGCTGTCCTCGCCGAGGTCGACCTCGTCCCGGCGCGGGGCGTCGTAGTCGGTAGCCATAAGATCGTCACACTCCCAATATGTGTTCTTCCCCAACGAGCGCGACACTCTAACGCGTCCGTGTGGGAGTTGTACGCGCGCGAGGCGCGAATTGTTCCCGATGTGACCGAGCAGACACCCACATCAGCTCGGGCGAGTAAAAGGTAGGGGTCCGCACCCCTGGATCACGTTCGGCACGCCGGAGATTTTGAAATTGCCCTCCCCTCGCCGGGTCGCACCACGCGATCGAGCCCGAAGCGATAACCTCTGGCGCAACTGGTCCTTCTTGCGGGGAGCGAGCTGACACTTATGCAAATGACGCGCATCCGTGCTCTGGTGGTTGTCGGGATTTTGTCCATCGCGGCCCTCGTGCTCGTCGTGATCACCGTGAACCGTGACAGCCAGGGCGGCGACGTCACGGCTGAAACCTGCCAACCGGGAAACATTCCGGTGAGCCTGGAGCTTCCCGAGTCGGAGTCAGAGATTAACATCAATGTCTTTAACGCGACTCAGACGGTTGGCCTCGGTGCCAACGTCGCGGCCGACTTCACCAACCGTAAGTTCAAAGTGATCAAATATGAGGGCGAAAAGGAGAACGGGGCCGACAAGTACTACCCCGACGAGGTCGCCATACTGCGCTACGGCCCCAAGACTGTGGGAGCCGCCCACCTCCTGCGCGCCTACTTCCTCAACGAGAGCTCGATCCAATTCGACCTCAAACGTGAGGATGACGTGGTTGACGTCGTGATCGGGGGCAAATTCCGGCAGCTGGCCACCCCGACCGAGATGCGTCAGGCGGTGGCGATCCTGGGCCGGCCGAAGCTTCCGCCGGGGACCTGCGAAGGCTGATGAAGGCCAGGGGTGATCTCCTACGGCCGGCCCGCCGCGTCAAGCTCCAGCAGCAGATCATGCAGCGGGCCGTGCAGCGCGGGCGGTGCGGCCAGCGCCAGGTCGGGCCCGGCGGGCGCTCCGCCGAGGCCGCTGACGATCAGCCCGGCCTCGCGTGCGATCAGGCCGCCCGCCGCCAGATCCCAGGCGGCCAGCCCCTTCTCGTAAAAGGCGTCGACGGTCCCCTCCGCGGCGGCACACAGGTCGAGCGCGGCCGAGCCGAACCGCCGGATGTCCCGCACCCGCGGCAGCACCCCGGCCACTACCCGGCCCTGGTGCCGGCGCAACGCGGCGGCGTAAGCGAAGCCCGTGGCGACCAGCGCCCGCGCCGGATCGGTCTCGGCCGAGCCGGTCAGGCGCCGGCCCTCACGCCAGGCGCCGTGCCCCTTCGCCGCCGTCCAGACCCCACCACCGGCGGCGTGGTGCACCACTCCGGCGACCACTTCACCATCGACTTCAGCCGCTATCGAGACCGCGTACTGCGGGATGCCGTAGAGATAGTTGACTGTGCCGTCGATCGGGTCGATGATCCATCGAATCCCGCTTGCGTTCTGCCCGTCGCCGCCATACTCCTCGCCGAGGATGGCGTCGGCGGGACGCAGCAGGCGCAGCGCCTCGACGATCTGGCGCTCGACCTGCCGATCGGCGGCGGTGACGACGTCGGTGAGCGTACTCTTGGTATCCAGCCCGGTGATGCCCACGGCCCTCATCCGGGCGGCGGTGGCGGCACCGGAAGCCGCAATCGGAACCGCCAGCTCCAGCAAATCCAGTTCGCTGATCCCCACGTGCGCCATCCTTTCACTCTCGCATCGGCCCCGAAGCGCGGCGGGATCGGTGTTACGCCTGACACGGCGCTACAATTCACGCCTGCTGTATGCCCGGGCCGGGCACAGCGGCCCAAAACATCCAGCCTCGCCTCGGAAGGTCATCCGTGACTGAAGCTCGCCAGATCGGCATCGACGTACGATCGCTCACCGACATGCTGATCGCTCAGGCCTCCGGCAGCGGTGGCCGACTCACCCAGGCTGAGTTGGCGAGCACGGTGGAGGCCGCCGCGGTTCCCCCCGCTCAGACCAAGAAATTGCTGCGCGCCCTTTTGGAGGCCGGCGTGACCGTCGAGGTTGACGACTCTTCCACCAGCCGTCGCAAGGTAGCCGCCGCCGCCCGCGCGGCGACCCCAGCGTCCAAGGCGACAACGGCGAAGGCGACGCCCAAGGCGGCCACGCCGAAACAGACCAAGACCAAGACCGAGGGCGACGCCGCCCCGGCCGCGCCCGCCAAGAAAGCCGCGAAGAAGGCCCCGGCCAAGAAGGCCGCGCTCAAGGTCGTCGAGTCGCCCGAGGCGGCCGAGGCGGCCGCGAGCCAGGATGGCGTGGCGGCCACCGCCCCCGAGGGCGAGGCTGCCGCGACGGCGCCGGCAGCCCCGGCAGCCCCGGCCAAGAAGGCGCCCGCGAAGAAGGCGGCCAAGGCCGCCAAGGCCGCCGAGAAGAAGCCGGCCGCACCCGAGGGCGAAGAGGCCAAGGCGCCCAAGGCGGCCGAAGGTGAGGAGCCGGCCGAAGTCGAGATCGACGTCGAGGATCTGGCCGCCGAGCTTGAGGACGTGGTGGTCGACGAGTCGGCGGAGCTGGCTCAGGCGGCCGAGGCCGACGCCGAGGCGGCCGACGACTTCGAGTGGGACGCGGAGGAGTCCGAGGCGCTCAAGCAGGCGCGCAAGGATGCCGAGCTGACCGCCTCCGCCGACTCGGTCCGCGCCTATCTCAAGCAGATCGGTAAGGTACCCCTGCTCAACGCGGAGCAGGAGGTCGAGCTCGCCAAGCGCATCGAGGCCGGCCTCTACGCTTCGGAGCGGCTGCGCATCGCCGACGAGGAGGCCCTCGAGATGGCGCGTGACCTGCAGCGCGATCTGCTGTGGGTGTCACGCGACGGCGAGCGCGCCAAGAACCATCTGCTCGAGGCAAACCTGCGGCTCGTGGTTTCGTTGGCAAAGCGTTATACGGGCCGCGGGATGGCGTTCCTCGACCTGATCCAGGAGGGCAACCTCGGCCTGATCCGCGCGGTCGAGAAGTTCGACTACACCAAGGGCTACAAGTTCTCCACCTACGCCACCTGGTGGATCCGGCAGGCGATCACCCGCGCCATGGCCGATCAGGCCCGGACTATCCGTATCCCGGTGCACATGGTCGAAGTGATCAACAAGCTCGGCCGTATCCAGCGCGAGCTGCTTCAGGATCTCGGGCGCGAGCCCACCCCGGAGGAGCTGGCCAAAGAGATGGACATCACGCCCGAGAAGGTGCTGGAGATCCAGCAGTACGCACGGGAGCCCATCTCGCTCGACCAGACCATCGGTGACGAGGGTGACAGCCAGCTCGGCGACTTCATCGAGGACTCAGAGGCCGTCGTAGCGGTCGACGCCGTCTCCTTCAGCCTCCTGCAGGACCAGCTCCAGCAGGTCCTGCAGACGCTGTCTGAGCGGGAGGCAGGGGTGGTCAGGTTGCGCTTCGGCCTGACCGACGGCCAGCCGCGCACGCTCGACGAGATCGGCCAGGTCTATGGGGTCACCCGGGAGCGCATCCGCCAGATCGAATCGAAGACCATGTCCAAGCTGCGTCACCCGTCACGCTCGCAGGTGCTCCGCGACTACCTCGACTGATCTTCGAGGCCTTTTCGAGCGCCTATCCACTAAAAGTATCGACTTGGCCACCATCCGTACGTACCGTGTCGGGTGGTCGGTAATTGTGCTGAAAGCGTGATCGCTTGACGCGGCACGCTTGTGGGGCGGCAGACTGTCCGCAGAGGCACCACCCCAGGTAGGCTTCAACCCCGGCACCCGCCGACCCAGGCTCTACCTGTGACCTAGGTCCCCCGTGGTCATATTGGGAAGTCGTCCAGTGGCACCGATGTTGGACGATGCGTGGGTACCAAGCCGAATGAGCAAAAGACATTCATCGGTGACGACCAGAGGAGGACGGAGATGACCCAGACCCTCACGCCGCCGCCGGAGACGGCGGCCATCCCAGCCGCCGATGAACGGTGCGACCGCTGCAATGCCGCGGGAAAGCTCCGCGTAAAGCTGGCCGGTGGGGGCGAGCTGGTGTTTTGTGGACACCACGCGAACAAGTACGCAGATGACCTTGTGAAGATCGCTGTCGAGGTGGCGGCAGACCCCGAGTTCACGTGGCGGGGTGGCTCAGACAACTGAGCCGATGAGCTTGACGAAAAGAGCGCGTTCCTCCCACGGAGCGCGCTCTTTCCATTACAGCGACTGAATCATCGAGATGCGCTCTTCGAGCTGCTCGATGGTGGCCTGGGCGCTGGGAGGCCCGCCACACCGGGTGCGAAGTTCTGAGTGGATCTTGCCGTGGGGTAGCCCGGTCCGGTGGTGGTGGGCGGCGACCAACGCATTCAGCTGTCGGCGTAAATGGATACGACGTTCGGCGGCGGACATGTCGCGAACAACTTCGCGCCGCGGCTCGGAAGGGGCGGTCTTACTCAAACGGCGGGCGGCCGCGGCCTGGGCGGCCTGGCGGCCAGAGAGCAGGGTCGCCACCTGATCGGGGGTGAGCAGACCCGGCAGGCCCAGGAATTCCTCCTCCTCGGGCGTACCCGCCTGCGCCGGCAGGCCGAAGGTGACGCCGTCATAGATGACCTGATCCAGCTCGGCCGTGGCGGACAGCGCTTCCCACCCCTTGGTCAGCTCGTCGCTGGCCTTCTCCGACTCCTGAGCGCGCTCGAGCAGCTCGTCGTCGAGGCCGTCGGGGGATTTGGGCGCCCCGAGGACGTGGTCGCGCTCGACCTCCATCTCCGAGGCGAGCCCGAGCAGCTGCGGCACCGACGGCAGGAAGACGCTGGCGGTCTCGCCCGGGCGGCGGGCCCGCACGAACCGGCCGATCGCCTGGGCAAAGTACAGCGCGGTCGAGGCCGAGGTGGCGTAGACGCCCACGGCCAGGCGCGGGATGTCCACCCCCTCCGAGACCATGCGTACCGCGACCAGCCACCGGCGCTCGGGCGAGGCCGAGAACTCGGCGATCCTCACCGAGGCGCCCTTGTCGTCGGAGAGCACGACTGTCGGCCTTTCGCCGGTCGTGCGCTCGAGCAACCGGGCGTAGGCCCGGGCCGCCTGCTGGTCGGAGGCGATCACCAGCCCGCCCGCGTCGGGCATGCCCCCGGCGCGCTTGACCTGCAGGCGCGCGTGCGCGGCCTTGAGCACCTGCGGCATCCAGTCGCCGCCCGGGTCCAGCGCGGTGCGCCACGCCTGGGCCAGCAGGTCCTGGGTGAGCGGCTCGCCGAGGCGGACGGCGAGCTCGTCGCCGGCGCTGGTGCGCCAGCGGGTCTCCCCCGAGTAGGCCAGGAAGATCACCGGACGGACGACGCCCTCGGCCAGCGCGTCGCCGTAGCCGTAGACCGAGTCGGCCCGGGAGCGCATGATCCCGCCGGCCACGGACTCATACGTCACGAACGGGATCGGGTTCTCATCCGAGCGGAAGGGCGTGCCGGTGAGCATCAGGCGCCGTTCGGCCTGCTCGAAGGCGAGCTTGACGCCATCGCCCCAGCTGCGCGAGTCGCCGGCGTGGTGGATCTCGTCGAGGATCACGAGCGTGCGCCGGGCCAGCGTCCGTCGCAAGTGGACCTGCGGCGCCATGCCGACCTGGGCATAGGTCACGACAGCGCCGTGAAAATCCGCTGACGTGTGTATGTCGGCGTTGCGGAACATGGCGTCGAGCTGGATGCCCACGCGCGAAGCCGCTTGCGCCCATTGGAGTTTCAGGTGCTCGGTCGGGGCGACCACGGTGACCGCGTCGACCGTCCTGTCCGTCAACAGCTCCGCCGCGATCCGCAGGGCGAAGGTGGTCTTGCCCGCACCAGGGGTCGCCACCGCGAGAAAGTCCGTGCTGCGCCTGCGCAAATACTCGAAGAGGGCCTTACGTTGCCAAGCGCGAAGCGGCGGGAAGGATGCGAGCACGACCGGAGAGTCTATCGGTCCAAGGCGTCGCCGCTCGCTCCACTCAACTTGGGACACGGCGCGGACCAGCGCCGATAAAGCGCAGTGAGGCGCACCACGAAGATGAGCACGCCGCAGCCGAGCATGGTCAGCACGGTGCGCTCATCGAGACGAGTGAGGGCGACGACGGCCACGGCGCCCAGCGGCGAGGCCGGGGCGTAGATCTCGCGGCGGAGCACCACCCCCGTCAGCATGCCGATGAGAATGGCGCCGCTTCCCGGTACCCCGGAGTCCAAAGCTTTTAAAAAGTCCCGGTGACAGTGAAGAGAGCCAATCCGGGCGCTCGCGACGGGCTGGGGTGTCGCCGAGCGCGGCGAACATGTCGAGCCTTTTGGCGACCGCCGCCGAGCCGCCCGAAGCGGCGAAGACCGCCACCCCGGCGAGGTCACCTATGAGCAGCTTTCCACTCGCCGCAGGCTACTCGTCCAACGAGTCGTAAATTTCCTTGCACTCCGGACATATCGGGAAACGGCTCGGGTCGCGCGAGGGCACCCAGACCTTGCCGCACAGCGCGACAACCGGGGTGCCGTTGACCATGGCCTCCATCAATTTATCTTTGTCGGCGTAGTGCGACATGCGCTCGTGATCACCTTCGTCGAGCCGATAGTCGACGCGCTCTTGGACGACGGTGCTTGTCCCGGGCGAAACAGTTGGCGTAGTCACCCGCCCATTCTCTCAGGTCTGATCCGGAAGTCCCAGTTCTATTCGCTAACGTCATGATCGTGAGAGTTGGTCAGGAAGCGCGCGAAGCGCTGGCCGAGGGACGGCCCGTGGTGGCGCTGGAGAGCACGATCATTTCGCACGGCCTGCCCCGGCCGGACAACTTGCGCATCGCCCGGGAGATCGAGCAGACGGTCCGGGAGCACGGCGCTGTGCCAGCGACCGTCGGTATGGTCGAGGGCGAGCTGATCATCGGGCTGGACGACGGTGAGCTCACGCGGCTGGCCATGGGTGACGACGTCGCCAAGCTCTCGGTCCGGGATCTGGGGATCGCCGCGGTGCTCAAGCGGGACGGGGCGACCACCGTGGCGAGCACGGGTGCGGCGGCGGCGATCGCCGGGATCAGGGTCTTCGCCACCGGCGGGCTGGGCGGCGTGCACCGCGAGGCGTTCGACGAGTCGGCCGACCTGGTGACGCTCGCGCGGACCAGGCTGATCGTGGTGTGCGCCGGCGTGAAGTCGATCCTCGACATCGGCGCCACGTTGGAGCGCCTGGAGACGCTGGGCGTGGGTGTGGTCGGCTACGGGACCGACCGGTTTCCGGGATTCTTCATCGGGGACAGCGGTTTCGGGGTCGACTGGCGGCTGGACTCGCCGGAGGAGGTCGCGCGGGCGTTCAAAGCCCAAGTGGCGCAAGGCGTCAGTGGCGCCGCCCTGGTGGTCGCCAACCCGTTGCCGGAGGAGGAGCAGCTGGATCCCGCGCTGCACGACCGGGTCCTGGCCGAGGGACTGTCTATTGTGGAGCGTGACAACGTGACCGGGAAGCGGGTGACGCCGGTGCTGTTGAGGCACTTCCACTCCGCGACGCACGGGGCGAGCCTCGCCGCCAACGTGCGCATCATCCTGCGCAACGCCGCCCTGGCCGCCCAGATCGCCGCGGCCCTGTAGACATGATCATCACAGTCGGCGATCTCGTGACGGACGTGCTGGCGGTGCTGCGCGCGCCGCTGGCCCCGGGCTCCGACACGCCGGCGACGGTGCACGTCTCGGGCGGCGGGCAAGCGGCGAACACGGCCGCCTGGCTGGCGTGGCTCGGGCGTCAGGTCACCTTCGTAGGAGCGGTCGGCGACGACCAGGCTGGCCGGGATCGGCTGGCCGAGCTGCACGCCGCCGGGGTGCACACCATCGTGAGCGTGCGGCCGGGCGCCGGCACGGGCAGCATCGTGGTCCTCACCCACGGCGAGGAGCGCACCATGATCAGCGATCGGGGCGCCAACCTGTTGCTGGCACCGTCCGATATAGACACTGCCATAGCCGCCGGCGCGACGACCCTTCATCTGTCCGGATACACCTTGTTGGATCAGGCTTCGCGCCCGGCGGGGCAGGCCGCGCTGGCCGCGGCGAAGGCGGCCGGGTTGAGGACGAGCGTCGACGCCGCCTCGGCGGCGCCGCTGCTTTCCGCACGGGATTTTCTTTCCTGGGTACGCGTGGCGGACTTATTGATCGCCAACGCCGATGAGGCACAAGCACTCGTCGGGAACGCCGATCCATCGGTACTGGCGGAGGCGACCGGTGGCCAGGCGGTGGTGAAGCTGGGCCCTCAGGGCGCGCTGTGGGCGGGTCCGGAGGGCGTGATCCATGTCGCCCTGGAGCCCGTGCCGGTGGTGGACGCCACGGGCGCCGGTGACGCGTTCGCCGCGGGGCTGCTGGCGGCGTGGAGCACCGGCGCGAGCCCGCGCGAGGCGCTGGCCGAGGGGTGCCGGCTGGGCTCCTATGCTGTGGGCGTCATCGGCGCCCGGCCACCACGGATCTCCCGGGCTTAGAGCCGCCAGCGCCGGATGGCGTCGCCGCCTGAGGTCAGCCAGGTCCCGTTGCCCAGCGGCCGGGCCGTGCCGGTCGCGGGGGCCGGATACCCCATCTCACCCAGCAGCTGCCCGGTCGGAGCCTCGATGAGCCAGTGGCGGTCGCCCTCGTCCTCGCCCGCGAGGATCCGATCCTCGGTCACGTATCCGGCCTCGTAGCTCAGGAAATCATCCCCGTTATCGTCGACCTCGTAGGAGCCGAGGACGGTGTCGTCATCGAAGCCGTGGACGGACAGTTCGTACTGCTCGTGGGCGACGGTCACGTAGGTCTTGCCCGAGGGCGAGACCGCCGCCAGGACCCGGAGGTCGTTCTCGCCGCCGATACGCCGGAAATCGATCAGGTCGCCGTCGAGGCGCCCCCAGTAGGATGATGAGCCGTCCTGCCCCTCACCCACCGACAGTCCAACGTGGACACCGTCGGGGTGCAGGAGGTGGAACGATCCCGCCGCCGCGCATTCGAGCCTGGCCAGGCCGACCACATGACCGCTTGCCGCGTCGAGCACCAACCAGTCGTCGCCCTCATAGGGCACCCTGGCGTCGATCTCGGCGTGCGGGCTGGGAGCCGACGCCCACACCCGGGCGCCGTCGGCGGAGACGATCACGGAACCGCTCTCCAGATCGCCGCAGCCCCAGCAGTCGTGCTGGTGCTCCCACCGGGTGCGCCCGTCCCGGCCGACGGCCCGGATCGCGGTCTCGCCGGAGAACACCGCGAACGACAGGTCGGGCGCCACCGCGTCCGGCGCCCATCGCCAACGTTCCCACGGCGCCGGGAAGGCCGCCGCCTCGAAGAGGCGCCCGCCGCCGAAGTCCGCGGCGAGGATGCGTAGCGAATCGGCGGAACGAACCGCGAAGTGAGGAACGCCGCCGACCACCACCATGGGGTGGAAGAGCGACCTGAGGTCCTGATAGTTGCCCAGGGGCAAGGAGCCAACGGGGGTGGCGGTGATCCGCATCGCCTCAAACTACATGGAGGCGGGTGGCAGGGTGCAGGATGGAGGTATGAAGCGCACCCCCATCCTGATCACGGATGCGAAGATCAGTCAGGAAGAGGAGCTGAGGCGCCGCGAGCGCCGCTACATCCTGATGATGGGGTTACGCGCCCTGTGCCTGATCGTCGCCGCCGTGCTGGTGATGCTCAAGGTGCCGCTGCTGGTGGTGTGGCTGCCGGTGTGCGGCGTGGGCATGGTGCTGCTGCCCTGGCTCGCCGTAATCCTCGCCAACGACCGGCCGCCCAAGGACAAGCACCGGCTCAAGCGCTACCGCGAAAACACCGCCCCCACCAACGCTTTGCCGTCGCAGCCGCACGGCAAGGTGATCGACTCAGACTGAGAGTCACACCAGGCGCACTCGCACCCGCCGGTTGGCCTTGCCCTTCGACTCGACCTTGACCACCTGCAGCTTGCCCACCTGAGCCGTGGACGCGACGTGGGTGCCGCCGTCGGCCTGCACATCGAGGCCGACGATGTCCACGATGCGGATCTCGGCCTCGTCCGCCGGGATCAGGTTGGACTGGGTCCGGATGATGTCGGGCAGGGCCAGCGCCTCCTCGCGCGCCAGCACCTTGGTCTCGATCCGGCGGTCGGCGGCCAGCTCGAGGTTCACCAGCTCTTCCAGCCGGGTTTTGAACTCACTTGGTACCTCTGGCAAATTGAAGTCCATCCTCGCCTCGCCCGGCTCCATGTTGCCGCCGGTCACCAGGGCCCCGAAGTCCCGGAACACCACGCCGCAAAGGACGTGCAACCCCGAGTGGGTGCGCATCAGCAGGCTGCGCCGGGTGTCCTCGACGGCGCCGGCGACCTGGGTGCCCGCGGGCGGAAGCGGGTCGCCGTCGGCCGGGATGAGGTAGAGGTCGTCGCCCTTGCGGGTGCCCACGATCCGGGTCTCGACGCCCTGCCACAGCAGCACGCCGTGGTCCGGCGGCTGGCCGCCGCCACCGGGGTAGAACGCCGATCTGTCAAGGACGATGCCCTCGGGGTCGGCGTGCAGGACCGTGCAGGTCCATTCGCGAAGCGTCGGGTCGGCGAGGTCGAGCCGCTCGGTGCGGCCGTGATGCGAGACTCCCATCCCACGTACGTTACCCCGGCTAGCGGACCCGATCCGGTTCGCACCCGCGGACCGTAGAGCGTCAGCGAGGTGGCGTGGCGCGGCACGATAACCCCCACCTGCGATGTCCGCACGCCCGCGGTCTCTGGCATGCTGGCTGCCATGGCGAGATTGTGGCTGGCACAGGATGAGGCGGCCGACGAGCTGCTTGACCGCGACCCGTTGGCGCTGCTGACCGGCATGCTGCTCGACCAGCAGATCCCGTTGGAGAAGGCGTTCAAGGGGCCACAGGTGCTGGCGGAGCGGATGGGGGTGGAACGGCTCGATGCCGCCGCCATCGCCGGCTACGACCCGGAGTCCTTCGGCAAGCTGTTCGCCACGGTCCCGGCGATCCACCGGTTCCCGGGATCGATGGCCGAGCGCACGCAGAAGCTCGCCCACGCCATCTCGCAGGAGTATGACGGCGACGCCTCACGGGTGTGGACCGAGGCCACGGACGCCAAGGATCTGTTCAAGCGGCTGTCGGCGCTGCCCGGGTTCGGCAAGCAGAAGGCGCAGATCTTCGTTGCCCTGCTGGGCAAGCAGTTCGACGTCCAGCTGCAGGGATGGCGCGAGGTGGCCGGGGACTATGGCAAGGAGGGATCCCTCCGTTCCGTAGCCGACATCGTCGACCAGGAATCCCTCCTCAAGGTCCGCGACTTCAAGAAGCAGATGAAGGCCGCCGCTCGTTCTCAGTAGGAGAACCCAATAGGCCGATGACGGGACTGTTGTTGCGCTGCTTGATGATTCCGGTGACCCCTTCGGGCCCGAGGATCCTCGGGACGTGACGCAGCGCGGCGGCCATGCCGGCGAGGATGATGCTGGACGCTCCCGCCGCCACCCACCACGGATGCCCGTGACGGATCAGGTAGACCGCGACGACCCCCGTGGTCACCAACCCCACCGCGATCACGAACAGAAGCACTATTCCGAGTATGAACAGATGCCTGCCCACGGCTCGATCCGCCTTGAAAAGCAGGCCGTATCTTTCTGGTACGCCAGGCATGTTTCGATGCTGCATGGCGTCAGGCCCGGCCGCACCCTGCAAGTCCGTACCTTGCCTGTATGTGTCACCATCACCCTCGATGAGCGATAACGACGATGCTCGATGGGCTGCGCGGCTGCGCGGGATCCGGTCCCCCGCGGTCTACGCCGACCCGGCCAAGGCGGACGTATTCCAGGTCACGAAGCTGCTCCTCGAGGCGGGTCACCAAGTTCGGGAACAGCAGCTGGCCAGGGGCGACGGCGGCACCACCCACGGCCTGGCCAGGCTGACGCGCGAGCGCGTGGTCGACCATGCCGTGCGGCTTCGCCTGCAACGCAATCTGACCGTCGGCTCCAAGGTGCGCAGCTTCGTCGGCGCCTTCAATGACCGCTGGGGCGGCATCGACGGCTACCGCATGGATCTGGTCGTCTTCGGGCTCTACTACCTGGGGTGGCGGGAGGCGCTGGAGCAGTCGCGGCGGCGCATGCTGGATCGCGTGGCTGGCGCAGGCGGCCGCGGTGGAGGCGACCGTCACCGGGGCTGACACCACGGACCTTGCCGTGGAAGGGATTCTGGCGGTCATCGCCGGCATGTCCGACCCGGGCGACCACCGCTCCCCGGGCGACGTCGTGGACGATCTGTTCCGCGTCTAGGCCGCTCGCCTGCGGCGGTCGTGCCCTCCCGCTTCCACGGCAGCGCCGGCTCCTAACCCGGCTCGCAAGGCTCGCCTACTGACGATAGGACAGGGATTGCAGCGCGTTCTGGATGCCGCGGTGGAACGTCGGGTACGCATAGGGCATGTAAATCAGCCGTTCGATCGGCACCTCGGCGTGGATCGCCACGACCAGCGCGGAGAGCACCTCGCCGCCGTCCGGCCCGGCCGTGGTCGCGCCGACCAGCACCCCGCGATCCGCGTCGGCCACCACTTTGATGAAGCCGTCGCCCTTGTGGATCCAGCCGCGCGTGGTGTTGCCGGACTCGACGAATCCGGTTTGGACATTCTTGAACCGTTGGCGCGCCTGGGCTTCGGTCAGCCCCGTCGCGCCGATCTCGGGATCGGTGAACGTCACTCTCGGCAGCGCGCGGTAGTCGGCGGAGGGCCCACCCTGGCCGAGGATGTCGCGCACTACGATGTCGGCCTCGTACATGGCCATGTGGGTGAAAGCACCGTGGCCGGCGATATCGCCCACCGCCCAGAGCTTCTCCCCCGCGCGCATCCACTCATCGACCTCGATCTTCTCTAGACCGATGGACTCGAAGTCCGGCTTGCGGCCCGTTGCCACCAGCAGCTTTTCGGCCGTGACGAAGCCGTCGTCGAGGCTGAACATGCCGCCGTCATAGGAGATCGAGCCGACGCGACGCTCGGTGTGGATCCGGATCCCGTCCGCGGCAAGGGTTTTCGCCGCCAGCTCGGACGACTCGGGCTCCTCCACGGCGATCAGGCGCGGGCCCGCCTCGACGATCGTGACCTCCGCCCCGAAACGGGCGAAGACCTGCGCCAGCTCAAGGCCGACGGCTCCCCCGCCGAGCATCGCCAAAGACCCCGGTACGGCTGCGGCTTCGATCGCCTCCCTGTTTGTCCAATAAGGTGTACCCGCTAAGCCCTCAATCGGCGGGATGACCGGCTTGGTCCCGGTCGAGACCACCACCCCGCGCCCGGCCTCGAACTCGCGGCCCTCCACCTCGACCACACCCGGCCGGACCACGCGCCCCCAGCCGCGGACGAAGGTGCCGCCCTTGGACGTGAAGCGGTCCACCGCCACCTTGTCATCCCAATCGTCTGTCGCCTCGCGCAGGCGGGCGGCGACTGGGGACCAGCCGGGCGTCACGACCGCATCGCCGGCCATGCCGGGTACCCGATGAGCCTCGGCAAGCAAATCGGCCGCGCGGATCATCATCTTGCTGGGGATGCAGCCCCAGTAGGCGCACTCGCCCCCGACCAGGCGCGCCTCGATGCCGACCACCGACAGCCCGGCCTGCGCCAGCCTGCCCGCGACCTCCTCGCCCCCGACACCCAACCCCAGGACCACGACGTCGCATTGTTCGGCCATAGACCGAACCTACCCTTCAGGCGGAGGCCATACGCAGGCTTGTGTAGATGTCCTCCAGGTACATGACTTCGGCCACGCGCCCGTCGCGCTCCACCCCGACCCAGCCGGTCCCGCCCTCGAGCAGTGCCGCGAGCGCGTCGCGCAGGGTGCCATCGGCGCTCACCACCGCGAACCGGTCATCCGCAGGTGGCACCGGCTTCAGCCCGCTGTCAGGGATGGGAGTGACGGCGAGCCGCTTGATGCCGCGGTCGGAGCCGACGAAGTCCGCGACAAAGTTGTTGGCAGGCTTGGAGAGGATCTCGGCGGGCGTGCCGTACTGCTCAAGCTTGCCGCCCTCGGACAGCACCGCGATCCGGTCGGCCAGGCGCACTGCCTCGTCGACGTCGTGCGTCACGAACACGATCGTCTTGCCCACGGTGCTCTGCAAGCGAAGAAACTCGTCCTGCAGCGCGCCGCGCACGATCGGATCGACGGCCGAGAACGGCTCGTCCATCAGGAGCACCGCCGGATCGGCCGCCAGCGCCCGGGCCACCCCGATGCGCTGGCGCTGCCCGCCCGACAGCTCGTGCGGGTAGCGACTCGCGAAGCGGTCGGGGTGCAAACCGACCAGAGAGAGCAGCTCATCGACGCGACTGTTGACCCGCGCCTTGGCCCAGCCGACGAGCCGGGGCACGGTGGCGACGTTGTCGCGGACGGTCTGGTGCGGAAAGAGTCCCACATTCTGGATGACGTAGCCGATGCGCCGCCGTAGCTGGACCGGGTCGGCGCGGGTAATGTCCTCATTGCCCAGGAACATGCGGCCGCTGGTGGGCTCGATCAGCCGGTTGATCATGCGGAGCACGGTGGACTTGCCGCAGCCGGAGGGTCCGATCAGCACCACCAGCTCGCCCGAGGGGATATCGAGGGTGAGGCGGCCGACGGCGATCGTGCCGTCGAACTCCTTGCGGACCTCCTCGAGCCGGATCGTCGCCGCACCGGTAGCGTTCACGATATGTCCTCCCAGGGAAATCCATGGTTCTCGTGGGACTACATCCAGAGAAACCTGGACACACTGCTCGACGCGCTGCGCCAGCATATCTTCCTCACGGTGGCGTCGGTCGTGATCGCGGCGGTGATCGCCATCGCGCTGGCCATCCTGGCGCACCGCGTGGGCCGGCTCGCGGGACCCTTCCTCGTCGCGACCGGGACGCTGTACACGATCCCGTCCCTGGCGCTGTATGCGTTCCTGGCGCCGTTCACCGGGCTCAACGAGGGGACCGTCCTCATCGGTCTGGTGCTGTACGCCTTGCTGATCCTGTTGCGGGCGGCCTTGACCGGGCTGCAGCAGGTGCCGCGGGACGTGCGTGAGGTGGCTGCGGGCATGGGTTACGGTCCGGCGGCGATGCTGTGGCGGGTGGAGTTGCCGCTCGCCCTGCCCAGCATCATGACCGGCCTGCGCATCGCGACGGTCTCGACGGTCGCGCTGGTGACGGTCGGGGACATCGTGGGCATAGGCGGTTTCGGAAGCCTGATCCTGAGCGGATTCCGCAACAACTTCTACCGGGCGCAGATCATGACGGCGACGCTGGCGACGGTGCTGCTGGCGCTGATCCTCGACGCGCTGCTGGTCCTGATCACGTACTGGGTCACGCCCTGGACGAGAGGCAGGAGAGCTTCGCTATGAGTGTTATCGACGACGCGATAGTGTGGCTCAACGACCCTCTCAACTGGACACTCCCCACCGGGATCATCGCCCGGACACAGGAGCATCTTTGGATTTCGGGCTTGGCGGTGGGGCTGGGTTGCCTGATCGCCTGGCCGGTGGGGATCGCGTTAGGACACTTCGGTCGCGGTGGCGGGTTCGTGGTCACGGTGGCCAACCTCACGCGAGCAATCCCGACGGTGGCGCTGCTGACCATTTTTCCTTTGACATTTTTAGGATTTGGTACCCCGCCAATCGTCATCGCGTTGACCGTCTTCGCGATTCCACCCTTGCTGGCCAACGCTTTTCTGGGCCTGAGCGAGGTGGATCCGGAGGTGCGCGAGGCCGCGGTGGGGATGGGACTGTCGCGGTGGCAACTGCTCACCAAGGTGGAGCTGCCGCTGTCGGTACCCTACCTGGCAAGCGGCTTCCGAACGGCCGCGGTGCAGGTCATCGCCACCGCGACGCTGGCCGCGTTCGTCAACGGCGGCGGTCTCGGTATGATCATCTCTCGTGGTTTCGGTCTCGGGCTGGCCTCCGGCGGCGGACAGGTGCTCGCCGGCGGTCTGCTCGTGGCGGTGCTCTGTTTGATCGCCGAAGGGCTGCTCGCCCTCGCCGAGCGGGCGGTGACACCCAGGCCATTGCGGATCCGCCGGAAATTGTCGGAGAGTCGTGTAAGCATGGCGGCGTGAGGGAATCCAGTCGGATCCCTCATGCGAAGAAGTGCAATGAAAGCCGATGCGGGCAAGGTCCACCTTGTCCGTCTGACACGCGGTTCGGGGAGAGTCCCCGAGCCGGGACACAGAAGGCGGGCGAAGATGAGACTTCGTCAGATTTCCTTGATCTTGATCGCCGGGGCCGTCAGTGTGGCCATCGGCGCCTGTGGCAAGGAGGGCTCCTCCGGCACCAGCGCTCCCCCGAGCGTCAGCGGTGCCGGCTGCGCCCCCGTCGCCGGCGACAAGCTCGTGGTCCTGACCGACGACAAGCACCTGCAAAACAGCGATAACGTAGTAGCAGCCATCAATGCCAAGGCCAACACCCCGGCGGTGGTCGCCGCGACCGACAAGGTCGCCGCCGCGCTAGACACCGCCAAGCTCATCGCGCTCAACAAGGCCGTCGACGTCGACCGCAAGACCCCGCAGGAGGCGGCGCAGGCGTTCGCCACCCAGGCGGGCATCACCACCGGTCTCTCGGGCGGCAGCGGCGCCATCAAGGTTGGCGCGGCCAACTTCTCCGAGAGCGAGACCCTCGCCGAGCTTTACAAGCTCGCCCTCAACGCGGCCGGCTTCCAGGCCACCGTGCAAAAGGTGGGCAACCGCGAGGTTTACGAGCCCGCGCTTGAGCGCGGCGAGATCCAGGTCTTCCCGGAGTATGCGGCGACCCTGACCGAGTTCCTCAACCAGAAGGCCAACGGCAAGGACGCGCCGGCCAAGGCGAGCGGCGACATCAACACCACCATGACCGCCCTCAACGAGCTGGGTGGCAAGGCCGGTTTGGCGTTCGGCAAGCCCTCCACGGCCACCGACCAGAACGCCTTCGCCGTAACCACCGCCTTCGCCGACAAACATGGCGTGAAGACGCTCTCCGACTTCGCCGCCAAGTGCTCCGGCACCGCCTCCGTGCTCGCCGGCCCGGCCGAGTGCCCCGTGCGCCCGTTCTGCCAGCCCGGCCTGCAATCCAAATATGGGATCACCTTCGGCGCCTTCCACCAGGCCGACGCCGGAGGCCCGCTGACCAAGACCGAGCTCAACACCGGCAAGGCCTCGCTCGGCCTGATCTTCTCCTCCGACGGAGGCCTCACCACCAACTAACCTTCTTGCCGCCCGCGGCTTGACGCCTTTCCACCCACCGCCAAGCCGCCGATCACACTGTTCCACCCGGTGGCCCGAGCCAACCTTGGCTCGGGCCACCACGCGTCTCCCGCCATTCCCCGCCACGCCACCCCGGTACCTCACCTTCGTCTTCGCCTACCCACACTTCACCCTCGTCCTCCCCCTCTGCCTCACCCCTGCCCGCGCCTCGCCCTCCCCTCTGCCTCACCCCTGCCCGCGCCTCGCCCTCCCCTCGCCCGCCTCTGCGGCAGCGCCATGATCATTTGAGGCAGCAGTTTCCCCGAAAATGTCCCCTCCCGCGGTGCGGAGACCGCGTTTTCCCGGAAAATGCTGGCATCGCCGATCATGGATGAGGCGTTACTCTGTACGCTGTAAGATATAATGGTGTCATGATCACGGCTGAGGGAATCAGCAAGAGCTACAAGGCGAACCGGGCCCTGGACGGGTTCGACCTCGACGTACCCCAAGGCACGGTTTGCGGGTTGCTCGGCCCCAACGGCGCGGGCAAGACCACGGCGGTGAAGATACTTGCGACCCTGACCAGGCACGACCGGGGCCGGGCGACGGTCAACGGCTACGACGTGAGCACCCAAGCCCGCCGGGTCAAGGCGAGCATCGGCCTGCTCGGACAGCATGCGGCTCTCGACGAGGTGCTGAGTGCGCGCCAGAACCTGGTGATGTTCGGCCGGCTGTTCCATCTCGGAGCGAAGCACGCGGCAAGGCGAGCGGACGAGCTGCTTTCCCGATTCGAGCTGGCCGATACAGGTACCAAGGAAGTTTTGAAATTCTCAGGAGGCATGAGGCGGCGGTTGGATCTCGCGGCGAGCCTTATCCGGAATCCGCCGGTGCTTTTCCTCGACGAGCCGACGACCGGTCTCGACCCGCGCGGCAGGAACGAGGTGTGGCAAGCGATCCGGGCGCTGGCCCGGGACGGCACGACGGTGCTGCTGACAACGCAGTACCTGGAGGAGGCCGACCAGCTGGCCGATGCGATTGTGCTGATCGATGGTGGACGGGTGGTGGCCGAGGGCACGCCGGCCGAGCTCAAGGCGCACCTGGGCGCCGGTCGGGTGGAGGTGAAGGTGCGCCGGGCGGAGGATCTGCCACGGGCCAACGAGATTCTCAAGACCTGCGAACCGCGAGCGGGGCAAGAGCTTGCCGCCCTTATCCAAGCGGCCCAAGCGTTTCAAGCCGAGGGCATCGAGGTCGAGGATATCGGCCTGCGCCGCCCCACCTTGGACGAGGTGTTCCTGAGCCTCACCGGAAGGGGCAACCGATGAAATGGGCTATCGCCGACGGATGGACGGTGACCCAGCGGGATCTCGCGCACTGGGCGCGCCAGCCGTTCAACGTGATCGTCAGTCTCGCCTTCCCGGTCATGGTGCTGCTGATGTTCGCCTATCTTTTCGGCGGCGCGATGGCGGTGCCGGGCGGCGGCGACTACCGCGAGTTCCTTCTCCCGGGCATGTACGGGCTGGCGATGGCGTTCGGCGTGGAGGCCACGTTCACCGCCGTTTCCACCGACGTGACCAAGGGCGTGACGGATCGCTTCCGGTCGATGCCGATGGCCCCTTCCGCCGTCGTGGTGGCGCAGCGTGGCGGACATGCTCAACTCCGTCGCCGGGCTGGCCGTGCTCGTCGCCGCCGGGCTGGCGATGGGATGGCGGTGGCACAACGGTTTCGCCCAAGCGGCGGCGGCCATCGGCCTGCTGCTCCTGCTCAGATTCGCCCTGCTCTGGGTTGGTGTCTACTTAGGACTTCTGCTCAAGCGGCCGGAAGCCGTTATGGCGCTTCAGATCCTGGTCTGGCCGATCGGCTTCCTCTCCAACGTGTTCGTGTCGCCGGAGACCATGCCGGCCTGGCTGGGCGCGCTCGCCCAGTGGAACCCGTTGTCGGCCACGGTGAGCGCGGCACGTGAGCTTTTCGGCAATCCCGGCTGGGGCGGCGATTCGTGGATCGCCCAGCATTCCATCCTCATGGCGATCGTGTGGCCCGTCCTGCTCATCGCCGTGTTTTTCCCGCTGTCGGTTCGCCGCTACCAGAAACTGTCAGACTAGTTCGCCACAATGGCGAGGTGGACCTCATCGCGGCTCGCGCGCTGGCGCAGGGGCTGACCGAGCCCCTGCCCACCGCCGACGACGTCGTCAAGCGGCTCGTCGCGGTCCAGGCCCAGGACGATTGGATCGCTCCCTATGCCTTGCGCGCACGGGTCCAGCCGGGCCGGATCCCCGAGGCCAAGGATGCGGTGGTCAATTGGCTCATGCGCGGCACGCTGCATCTGGTCGCCGCCGAGGATGTCGCCTGGCTGACCGGCCTGCTCGGCCCGGTGTTCGTGGCCAAGACGCGCCCACGCCGTCAGCAGCTCGGCCTCACCGACGACGTGCTCAGGCGCGAGGTGGCCAAGGTTCGCCAGGCCCTGCCCGGCACCCGCGCCGACCTATTGTCCAATGTGGACGTTCCCGAGGGTCAGGCCCGGGCGCACCTGCTCGCCTATGCCGGCCTTACCGGCGTCATGGTCCGGCGCGGCGACACGTTCGTGCCCGTGCCCTCGGGCGCGACCCCAGACGATCCCGAGCGCGAGCTGGCCCGGCGCTACCTCGCCGGCCATGGCCCCGCCGGCCCGCAGGATTTCGCCGCCTGGTCCGGCCTGCCGCTCACCACCGCCCGCCGGGTCATCACCGAGGTGGCAAACCCCAAGGGCGCCAAGCCTTCCCGGGTCAAGCTGCTCGGCCACCTCGACCCCTATCTGCTGGGCTACAAGGATCGCTCATTCGCCCTCGACCCCGCCCACGCCAAGAAGGTCAACCGGGGCGGTGGTTTCCTGCGGCCCATTGTGCTCGTCGACGGCCGGGTCGCGGGCGTGTGGTCGCGCGCCTGGCGCCAGGAGCGGATGGTGATCACCATCGATGCCTGGGATCCCGTCCCCGGCAAGGAGCTCGACGCCGAGGTCAGGGCGCTCGACGCCACCATCGATAAGTAATGATGCCGCCGAGCAGGCAGCCCACCGCGTTCAGCAGCACATCGTCCACGCTGAACACTCTTCCGCAGACGAACAATCGTTGCAGCACCTCGACAACGAGCGAGCAACCCGCGCCGAGCGCCAGCAGTCGCCACGGGCGGACCAGCGCGGCGGTCCGCACCGGCGCCAGCGCGCCGAGAGCGAAGAAAACGCCTAGGTTGCCGCCGAACTGGACCCAGAACTGGTCAGTGCCGAAAAGATTTTTAAGATCTTCAAATGGTACCCAGTGAGTCATCACCGTGTCCGGCGGAACCTTCACCGGAGTGAGGATCATCCACAGCCACGGCAAGGTCAGGTAGACCATGCCCACCTCGGCCAGGGACAGCCGCCACGACCCCGAGGGCCGCAGCCTGGCGAGCGCCACCACGGCCAGCACCGCCACGGGCAGCAGCGCAAGTGTCCACAACCAAACGTGAAGCCACTGCACGATCGTAGACTGGCGCAGTGCCGGCCGCGGCCCTGCCCACGCATTGCTTTAGCATGCGCAAATGTGACAGCGCTATTGGATCAGGCGGGCCTCCTCAGGCTGCGCGAGGCTCTGGTCAACGCCGGTTTCACCACCGAGGGCATCGCCCAGCGGCTCGGGGATGAGGGCTCGAAGGCCCTCGCCCGCAACGACTTCCGCGAGGCGCTCAAACGGACAACCGGCGGCGACCCGCTCGACACGCTGATCCGGCTGTTCATCGTGCGGCAGGCCGAGCCCGAGGCGGCGATCGCCGCCGCGCTCAAGCCTCTGACGTTGGAGATGGCCCGTCAGGGTGGGATCATCCACGGCGACGAGGCCGGCGCGGATCTGAAGCCCTATGGCCGGTGGTGGGTGATGGCGGACCTGCCCGCCCAACCCGGCCGGCCCCTGCCCGCCGACCACGTGCTGGGCGTGGGCGGCGCCTCGACCACGCTCACCGCCTCGACAATCCGCCGCCGGGTCGGGACAGCGCTCGACCTCGGCACCGGTTGCGGCGTCCAGGCGCTTCACCTGTCCACCCACGCCGGATCGGTCACCGGAACCGACGTGTCGCCGCGGGCGCTCGCCTTCGCCCGGGCCAACGCCACCCTCAACGGCCTGGACTGGGAGCTGATCCGCGGCGACCTGACCGAGGCGGTGCCCGGGCGGCGTTTCAACCTGGTCGTGAGCAACCCGCCGTTCGTCGTCGGACCGGGGACCGCCACCCACACCTATCGTGACTCGGGCCGGGCCGGTGACGCGGTCTGCGCCGAGCTGGCCGCGGCGGCCGCGAGCCTGCTCAATCCCGGCGGCACGATGCAGTTCCTGGCGAACTGGATGCATGTCAAGGGGGAGGACTGGCAGGATCGGGTCGCGGGCTGGTTCGCCGGGTCGGGCCTTGACGTCTGGGCCATCCAGCGAGAAGTGCAGGACCCGCTCGACTATGTGCGGCTGTGGCTGGCCGACGCCTCGGAGGAGGACGATCCCGTCCGCGCCGCGCGTTGGCTGGATTGGCTTGAGGCGCATGATGTTTCGGCCATCGGGTTCGGTCTGGTCACGGCGCGGGCGTCCGGTCACGACGACCCGACCGTGGTCTGCGAGGACCTGCGCCAGCAGGTGGCCCCGCCCATGGGCGACCGCGTGGCCGAGTGGTTCGACCGGCGGGAGTGGTTGCGCGCCAACGACTTGCTGGCGGCCAAGCTCAAGAAGGCCGACGGGCTGCAGCTGCGCCAGGAGGCCAGCTGGGGCGCGCAGGGGCTGCGGGACGGGGGGACGGCGGGTGGGGAAGGCAGTGGAGGAGGCAGTGGGGAGGGCAACGGCTGGGCGGTGGACCGGCAGCTGCTGGCGCTCACGGAGGGGCTGCGCTGGGTTGAGGAGATCGACCCGCTGATCCTCGCGGTCGTATCCGGCTGCGAGGGGACGCTCCCGCTGTCAGAGGTATTAGGTCTGCTGGCCGCGGCTCACGAGGTACCATATGACGATCTTAAAAAGGCCATACTGCCTGCGGTCGATCATCTCGTCGAGCGTGGCATGCTGACCCCGTGCGAGCAGTAGTCCAAACCGTCAGTGAGGCCTCCGTCACGGTCGAGGGTGAGGTCGTCGGCGAGATCAAGGACGGCCTGCTGGTGCTGCTGGGCGTGACCCACTCGGACACCCCCGGCACGGCGGAAACCATGGCGCGCAAGGTTTATGAGCTTCGCATCCTCGACGACGAGCGCTCCGCCTCGGACCTGATGGCGCCGGTGCTGGTGATCAGCCAGTTCACGCTCTATGGCGACGCGCGCAAGGGCCGGCGCCCGACCTGGCAGGCGGCGGCCCCGGCCGAGGCGGCCGAGCCGTTGGTGACCGCGTTCGCCGAGGCGCTGCGGGCGCGGGGCGCGACCGTGCAAACCGGACGATTTCGGGCGCACATGCTGGTGTCGAGCACCAACGTCGGCCCACGCACCGTGATCCTGGAGCTCTGACCGGCAGTTTTGCGTTTGGCTTCGCCGGGTATCGATATCGGCGATGAGTAGCTTACGGATAGCTTTGGTAGCACCGCCGTATTTTGATATTCCGCCCGCCGCATATGGCGGGGTCGAGGCGGTGGTAGCTGAGTTGGCCAACACACTTGTCGATCGGGGTCACAGGGTCACTCTCATCGCCGCGGGGCGCAACGGGACACGCGCCAGCTTCATGCCGTTATGGGATGAACCCATGCCCGAACGACTGGGCGAACCCTTTCCGGAGGTGGCGCACGCGGCGGCGGCCCGCGAGGCGATCGCCCGCCTCTTCCAGGATGAGGGCCTGGACGTGGTACACGACCACACGCTGGCCGGGCCACTCCTGGCGCCGTATTACCGCACGCTGGGCCTGGCCACGGTCATCACCGCCCACGGCCCGGTCACCGGCGATCTGCGCGACCTCTACCGATCGCTCGGCGACGAGATCAGCCTCGTGGCGATCAGCGAGCGGCAACGGGAGCTGGCGCCGGAGTTGAACTGGATCGCCACGGTGCACAATGCCGTGCGCGCCGAAACCTTCCCGTTCCAGGCCGGCAAGGAAGACTATGCGCTTTGGATGGGCCGCTACCACCCGGACAAGGGGCCGGATCTGGCGCTCGACGCGGCGCACGCCGTGGACATCCCGCTGGTACTGGCCGGAAAGTGCAACGAGCCGCTGGAGAAGGTGTACTTCGAGCAGGAGATCAAGCCCAGGCTCACCAGCGCCGACACGGTCTTCGGCATGGCCGACGCGGCGCAGAAACGCAAGCTTCTGGCCGGGGCGCGATGCCTGCTCTTCCCGATCCAGTGGGAGGAACCGTTCGGCATGGTCATGATCGAGGCGATGGCGTGCGGGACCCCGGTGGTGGCGCTTCGCGGCGGGTCGGTCCCGGAGGTGGTCGCGGACGGGATCACGGGCATCATCTGCGATCACCCGGACAAGCTGGCCAAAGCCGTTATCGATGTCGATGAGATCAACCCCGCTGCCTGCCGAAGCCGCGTCGTCGAACACTTTGGAGTCGACCGGCTGGGCGCGGGCTACGAGGCGGCCTATGTCGGCGCCATGGGGAAGGTCTATAACGAGATGGCAAAGATCTCGATCTGACTATTCTGTATACCGCCGCCGAAAGCGTTCTCTTGGTGCACCCCACCAATGGAGGCAACCCCATGCACACTCTACGTAGGCGAGGCGTGATCGGCCTCGCTGTTCTCACCACCATGACCATGGCCATGACAGCTTGCGCGGGGGGCGGTAGCAAGCCGGACGGACCGGAAAGCTCGGTCGGCTTCGCGCAGTGCAGCACCAATCCCAATGGCTGCAACAACGGAAAAGTCAAGCAGGGCGGAACGATCACCTACGCCCTCGGCAAGGACATCAAGGCGTGGAACACGCTGTCCAGCGCGGGTAACACATTGGAGTACTCGCACGCGCTATTCGGCGTGGTACCTCGAGTGCACATCTACTACCCGGACCTTTCCGTCCAGATCAACAAGGAACTGATGGAATCCGTGGAGATCACCTCCAAGGACCCGATGACGGTCACCTATAAGATCAAGAAGGAAGCGGTCTGGAACGACGGCACACCGATCTCGGCCGACGACTTCATCTACGCCTGGCAGACCCAGAACGGCAAGGACTGCAAGGAGTGCAAGGCCGCGTCCACCGCGGGCTGGAGCCAGATCAAGTCGGTGACGGCCGGCGACGGCGGCAAGACCGTGACGGTCGTCTACACCGACCCGTACCCGGACTACCAGGCCCTGTTCTCGCCCCTGTACCCGTCGCACATCGCCAAGCAGCACGGCACCCTCGCCGAGTCGTTCACCTGGCTCGAGCAGAACGTGCCGACGTACTCGGGCGGCCCGTACAAGATCGAGAAGTTCGAGCCCAACTTCGCGTTGACCCTGATCCCCAACGAGAAGTATTGGGGCACCAAGCCGACGCTGCAGAAGGTGATCATCCGGATCATCACCAAGGACTCCGAGCTGATCCCGGCCATGCGCAACAAGGAGATCAACGCATTCTCGCCGATCCCCACACCCGACCTCGTGGCGCAGGCCAAGCAGATCGAGGACGCGCACTGGTACCTCGGCAAGAACCTGTCGTGGGAGCACTTCGACTTCAACCTGAAGAACCCGTTCCTGGCCGACAAGGCGCTGCGCCTGGCCATGTTCACCGCGATCGACCGCAAGGCGATCATCGACAAGACGGTGGGACAGTACGCGCCGGACACCAGACCGTTCGGCAACCACAACTTCGTCCCGGCGATGAAGGCCTACAAGGACCTCATCACCCCGACCGGCCAGGGCTCGGGTGACATAGAGAAGGCCAAGAAGATCCTGACCGACGCTGGGTACAAGATCGAAGGCGGCAAGCTCATCACGCCCAAGGGCGAGCCCGTGGGCAAGTTGCGCATGCGGTACACCACGGGCAACCAACTGCGTAAGGACAGCTGCGAGCTGTTCGCCAGCATGGTCAAGCAACTCGGCGTCGACGTCGAGGTGATCCAGACCGACAACCTGGGCGGCACACTCAGCGCCGGCGACTTCGACATCATGATCTTCGCGTGGGTGAACAGCCCGCTGCGGATCGGTGGCGCCCGCCAGCTGTGGCGCAGTGACAGCTCCAGCAACTACGGCAAGTGGAGCAACTCCGAGTCGGACAAGCTGCTGGACGAGGCGGCCAAGACGGTGGGCGACGACGCCAAGGCGTTCGATCTGATCAACAAGGCGAACGAGCTCATGGTGGCCGACGCCTATGTCCTGCCGCTCTTCCAGCGGGAAGTGTTCCTTGTGGTCAACAAGCAGTTCACCAACATCCGGCCCAACCCGACCAACCACGGTCCGGTTTACAACATCGGAAACTGGGGCTTGCTCGAGTCGCCGCAGTAAAGAACAGTAGCCACAGCGGGGGTCCCCAACGCGGGGCCCCCGCTGCGCCAAACAGGAGGCTCAAATGATTGCCTATGCAATCCGGCGGCTACTGATCTCAATACCGGTGCTGCTCCTATCATCGTTCCTGGTCTTCGCCATGGTGGCCACCATCGGCGACCCGCTGGAGGCCTTGCGGGTCACCAACCCGCCCACCCCGGCGGAGACCATCGCTTTGGAGGCCAAACGGCTCCACCTCGATCTTCCCTGGTACGAGCGGTACTGGAACTGGCTGAGCAGTGCGGTGCAAGGGGATTTCGGCCCGTCGGTCAACGCCCGCGAGAACATCAACACCGAGATCTGGACGCGGTTCGGCGTCACCATGCGGCTGGTGCTCATCGCGATGCTGCTCGCCCTGGTGCTGGCGATCGTCGCCGGCGTCACCAGCGCGGTGAAGCAGTACTCCAAGACCGACTACACCGTCACCTTCTTCGGCTTTCTTTTCCTTGCCACGCCGACGTTCTGGCTCGCGATCCTGCTCAAGGAGCTGGGCATCACGGCCAACCAGATCGACGGCGACGCGGAGAGCCGGCTCTTCTTCACCTACGGCGACCATTCGCCGTTCCTCGAGGACCCCACGGCGTGGAACAGATTCACCGATGTGGCCGGGCATATGATCCTGCCGACCATCTCGCTGGCGCTCATCACGTTCGCAAGCTGGAGCCGGTTCCAGCGCGCCTCGATGCTCGAGGTGCTGGGCAGTGACTACATCCGCCTGGCCCGCGCCAAGGGCCTGCGCTGGCGCAAGGTGCTGACCAAGCACGCCCTGCGGACGGCCCTGATTCCGCTCACGACGGTCAGCGCGCTCGACTTCGCCGGCATCCTCGGTGGCGCCGTCATCACCGAGACCATCTTCGGCTGGGCCGGCATGGGTCAGTACCTCATCGACTCCATCAACACCGACGATGTGTACGCCGTCATGGCCTGGCTCCTGGTCGCCGGCTCCGTAGTCGTCATCATCAACCTCATCGCCGATCTGCTCTACGGCGTGCTCGACCCGAGGATCCGCCATGACTAAACAGCTGGAAGTAGAGACCACTCCGGCCAAGGTGGCGGAGTTCTCCGTCAAGGAGCGCAGCCAGCTGCGCATCGTGGTTTCGCGTTTCATGCGCCACCGCCTGGCCGTCGCGAGCCTCATCACCTTCCTGGCGCTGATCGTGATCGCCTATGCCGGTGCGGCGCTCTGGCAGCACACCTACACCGACATCACCCCGGACAACTCGCAGCCGCCGTCTCTGGCGCACCCGTTCGGTACCGACGGTGTCGGGCACGACAATCTCGCGATGGTCTTACGCGGACTGCAGCAGTCCATAAAGATCGCCCTGATGGTAGCCTTGATCGCGACGGTGGTCGGCACCGCTTGGGGCGCGACCGCCGGCTACTTCGGCCGGCACGTCGACAACGCCCTGATGCGAGTGGCCGATCTGGTCATCATCCTGCCCGGCATCGCGTTGGCGGCATTCCTCGCCTCGCTCGGCCCCGGGTCGTGGCTGACCATCGCGCTGGTGATCGGCGGGCTGGCTTCGGCCACCGTTTCCCGGGTCATCCGCGGCGTGGTGCTTTCCTTGCGGGAACAGGACTTCATCGAAGCGGCCCGAGCCCTTGGCGCCTCCGACGCGAGAATCATTTTTCGACATTTGGTACCCAACGTCATGGGCCCGTTGATTGTCAACGCGACAATCCTTGTCGCCGTTGGCATCCTGGCCGAGACCGCGCTGTCGTTCCTGGGCTTCGGGGTCAGAGATCCCGACACCTCCCTGGGGCTGCTCATCAACGATGCCGAGGGCGCGGTCAGAACCCGCCCGTGGTTGTTCTACTTCCCCGGTGTCTTCATCATCCTCATCGCCTTGACCATCAACTTCATCGGTGACGGGCTGCGGGACGCCTTCGATCCGCGACAAACAAGGGTGCGCCAATGACCGACGTCCTGCTCGAGGTGGAAGACCTCACCGTGGACTTCCCCACCGACGACGGTGTGATCACCGCGGTCCGGAGGGTGAGCTACACCCTCAAGCGCGGCGAATGCCTTGGCATCGTGGGGGAGTCGGGCTCGGGCAAGTCGGTGACGTCGCTCGCCATCCTCGGCCTGCTGCCACGCACCGCGCGAATCTCCGGCAGCGTGCGCTTCGGCGGCAAGGAACTGCTGGGCCGCAACGACGACGAGATGAGCGAATACCGGGGCAAGAAGATCGCCATGATCTTCCAGGATCCGCTGGCGTCGCTGAACCCGGTCTACACCGTCGGCCACCAGATCATCGAGGCTGTGCTCGCGCACAACGACGTCGGCAAGGACGTGGCGCGCAAGCGCGCCCTGGACCTGCTGGAGATCGTGGGCATACCCCATGCGGTGCAACGCATGGACAACTACCCGCACGAGCTGTCGGGCGGCATGAAGCAGCGGATCGTGATCGCGATCGCGATGGCGAACAACCCGGATGTCATCATCGCCGACGAGCCGACGACGGCGCTTGACGTGACGGTGCAGGCGCAGGTGCTCGAGGCGCTGGAGGCGGCGCGGGAGGCGACCGGGGCGGCGCTGGTGCTGATCACCCACGATCTCGGGGTGATCGCCGGGCACGCCGACCGGGTCGGGGTGATGTACGCGGGGCGCCTGGTCGAGACCGGAACGGCGGACGACGTCTTCTACAAGCCGCGGATGCCATACACCTTGGGCCTGCTGGGCAGCCTGCCGCGCATCGACGCCAAGACGCACGAGCGCCTGACCCCGATCGGCGGCGCCCCGCCATCGCTGCTGAACCTGCCGTCGGGCTGCCCGTTCCGGGCCCGGTGTCCACTCGCGACAGACCTGTGCGCGGCCGAGGAGCCGCCACTTTTCGGTGTGGAACAAGGGCATTCGGCCGCATGCCACTTCCACGAACGCCTCATCGACGCGGACGCTAGGGAGATCTTCACATGACGGCTGTCCTTGATGTCCGCGACCTCGTCAAGCACTTCCCGGTGCGCTCGCGTGGGGTGCTGCGCCGCAAGATAGGAGAGGTGCACGCGGTGTGCGGGGTCTCGTTCTCCCTCGGGGAGAAGGAGACCCTGGGGTTGGTGGGCGAGTCGGGCTGCGGCAAGACCACCACGGCCAGGTTGCTGCTCAACCTGATCCCCGCCACCGACGGCACCGTCCACTATGGACAGAAGTCGCTGCTGAAGCTCAGCCGCGCCCAGATGCGCCCGCTGCGGCGCGAGCTGCAGATCGTCTTCCAGGATCCGCTGGCCTCCCTCGACCCGCGCATGACGGTGGCCGAGCTGATCGCCGAGCCGCTGCGCATCCACGGTCTGTACGACCCGGACAAGGTGCGGGGACTGATGCGCCAGGTGGGGCTCAACCCGGAGCACGCCAACCGGTTCGCCCACGAGTTCTCCGGCGGGCAGCGCCAGCGCATCGGCATCGCCCGCGCCCTGGCGCTGGAACCCAAGGTGCTGGTGCTCGACGAGCCGGTGTCGGCGTTGGACGTCTCGATCCGGGCGGGCGTCATCAACCTGCTCTCGGACCTGCAGGTGATGCTTGGTCTGTCGTACATCTTCGTCTCGCACGACCTCTCGGTGATCCGTCACGTCGCCGACCGGGTGGCGGTGATGTACCTGGGGCGGATCGTGGAGATCGCACCGACCGACGCTCTGTTCAACCGGGCGGCTCACCCGTACACGCAAGCGCTCATCTCGGCGATCCCGGTGCCGGATCCGCGCAAGGAGCGCGAGCGGCGCCGCATCATCCTCGCCGGTGACGTGCCGAGCCCGGTCAAACCCCCGTCGGGCTGCCGCTTCCGCACCCGCTGCCAGAAGTTCGCCGATCTCACCACGGATGAGCAGAAGCTCTGTATCGAGGAGGTGCCGGCGCTGAAGGACCGCGGTCACGGCCACCCGTCCGCGTGCCACTACGCCGAAGCGGTCAAAATGCTCTAATTTCAAGGCAGTCACTGGGGTTGAACGCTTCGCGCTCAACCCCAGTGACGCCCTAAAGCACGGCTGCGCCTGAACGGAGTTGACCGTGGGTGGTTGGGCTGAGTGGGCCGGCGTTAGACCCGTTCTAGTCTCTGGCCGCCAGGCGTTCCAGGATGGTGTTGGCCAGGGTACCCATGCTGGCGCGATCCGGGTGGGCGGGGTCCAGGCAGGAACCGCCCATCAGGATCACCGCCGCCTGCAGTAGCTGCGTCTTCTCCCGGGCCAGCTCGATGGCGTCCCACGCGCGCTCCATCAGCTTCGGATGAAACGCGGCGAGCATCGCGACCGAGACCGGATCGTCGCACCCGATGTCACCGGTGATGAGGCCGATGAAGGGCTCCACCTCGTCCCAGGACAGTCGCGAGGCCTCGCGGGCCAGGGCCTGGAGAACCCGTCGCTGGGTGGGAGCCGCACACTCCGACCAGGAGTGGAAATCGGTGGGATCCCAGAACGCCATGCTGAACCCGTGTACCTCGATGTCGTGCCGGCCCCGGGGATCCCTGCCTTCCCAGGACCTCATCCCCGCCCACAGCCACGCCTCCGCCCGTCGATCGCCGACGAGCTGCGCCGCGGCCACCTCGTAGGGAAAGTTGCCGAGCACGTCCACCCGAAGGAGCATCGGACACTCGACGTCGGGATCCACGTCGAAGCCACGCACCAGCGACTCCCACGACTCGGCGTCGACACACGCCTGCCACAACCGCACCAGCGACCGCCACCACGCCAGCGCGTCCTCGCCCTCGGCACAGATCTGCCGCAGATCCAACTCGCCGCCCTCAAACTCCACGAGCAGGCACACCAGGTTCAGGCTGTAGACGCTCACCCGGCTGACATGATCCGCGCCTGTCGGGTTGGCCCGCAGCACGACCTCCGCGTCGGACCAGCTTCGTACACCGCGGATCAGATCGCCCAGTACCATACGGATCCAGGTGCGTTCATCCCCGGACAGCCCTTCATAGGTCTCCCGGGCCAGCTCCACGATCGAGGTGCGTTTCAGCAACGGCTGGTGGCTTATCAGCTCCCTGAGCCGGCCGTCGTCAACCGCCTCCCGGTACGGCGAATGCGCGTGATAGTCGGCCGCCCGGCGGCTCGCCATGTGCAGCAACACTTGCACGGTCTCGGCCGCGATCAGGTACTCGCCGAACGTGGCGTGCAGGAACTCGTAGGTCCGGTGCAGCCCTCTGCGGGCATCGACCTGCGAGTCACCGCCCGGTGCGTGGACGAAGAAGAACTCACCGATGGTGCGGGTGACCCGGTCGATCGGTTCGGAGAACGTGGTGCGGCTCACCTGCTCCGCGCCGAGAAACAGCTCCAGATCGCGCTGTAGCTCGGGTTCCGACACGTGCTGCCGGCCGCGGTTGAACATGGCGAACGCGGCGATCGCCAGCCGCCAGCGGCGAACCGCCAGCTCGGCTCCCACGTCGATCCCGCGTCCGCCGGGCACCGCCGCGTCCTTGGCGATCTCCCGCCGGATGAAGTTGTCGATCAGCTGCTGGTACAGCTCGGCCGAGGAGCGCAGGGAGTGAATCTCGGGTACCTTGGGGTCGGCCGTGTAAAGGGCGATCATCACCAGCAGAAGTGGTTGCGCGGCAAGCTCTTCCACCGACTTCAGGGTGGCCGGAGTGAGCCGGCGAAAATCCGGAGTGGTGGCATTCACCTCGTTCCAGGTTCTGCTCCACTGGGCCATCCGGTCGGCGTCGAAGTCCTCCAGCTTGATGGTGAGCGCGCCGGGTGGGATGTCCACGCGGTCGGCGACGACGATCCGCGAAGTCGCGATGATGACCACAGGATGCCCGTGGGCGTACTGGGTACGCTGAAACTCCGCCGCCTCAAGCAGATATCGCGACTGGGAGACCCCGCTCGCCTGGATCAGCTCGTCGAGCCCGTCGAGAATCACCAGCACGATCCGGCCGGCGCCGGTCTCGTCGCACAGCCGCGCCCAGTCCAGCCGCCCGGCCAGCTGGGCCGCCAGCGCCTGATCGATCTGTTGGTAGATCGGCACTCCCGGGTCCACGTGCCGCAGCGGCACCCACACGGCGGCGAACACGTCATCCGGCAGGCGGGCCGCCAAAATCTTAGCCAGCAAGGACTTTCCGGCGCCCGGATGGCCGAGGACCACGGTCGGGATGCGGGCACTGTTGGGCGAGAGCATGTGCGCGGCGAGAAAGGTGTCGAGGTCGCCGGACTCATTCTGCTTCTCCCACCAATCCTCATGCGCCGGGTGGCTGTCCACGCAGTGAGAGGCGTACCGGAATCGTGGCGTGACATAGCTTTGCCGCACGCTGGGCAGGCGCAGGAACGGCGCCATCCGCAACGTGTTGGCCTGCACGATCTCCGAGTCGAGGAAGGCGCGGTTGTGCCGGCTGAGCAGATCGAGTCCGCTGCCTTCCCGTCCCGTCGACCGCCCGTCCACACCGGGCAGGCTCTCGATCAGACGCTCCAATTTGGACAGTCCGGCCGAGTGCTCCGCCACCACCTGGTGCAGCCTGTGGTCGATCCTGACCCCGGCCGCGTGAGTCTCACCGATCAGAACCCACAGCGCGAACTCCGGGACCTCGGCGGCGAGCCGGTGGTAGTAGCCTCGGTACTTCCACGCGGCGTTGGAGATGAGCGCCCTGGTGTCGACCGGCCCGGCCTGCTCCCTCTCCACCGCCTGGCACCAGACCTGAAGCCCGTCAAGAAACCCTAAGCACCGCAGGGCCATCTGCTCATAGAGCGGCAGGATGTCGTCGCGGATCGCCTGCTCCAGGCCGACTCCGCGCCACGGCTCCGGGCACTGGCGGTCCAGCAGCCGGTTGACGTCGTACTCGCCGTGGACGACCTTCGCCCGATCCGCCGACGCCAGCGACAGCATCTCCTGTGCCTTGAGGTCTAGCGTGCTGTAGATCGGCCCCACAGCCTCCTTGAGCGCCTCGAAGAACGAGGTCACCACGAGCACCGTGTGGGCGGCCGAGACAAGCTCGTGGCGCTCCAGCCCCTTGCTGTGGTTCAAGCGTTTGACGGCCGAGTCCACCAGCTTCCGGGTGAGCCGCACACCCTCGTTCTTGCCATCGATCACGCCCACGAGCCAGAACTTGCCGGTCACCGCCCCGCCAAGCATCGCCAGCCCCAGCAGGGTGTCGATTGTCTGTAGCACTCGATTTTGGCGTTGTCCCAGAATCTCGAGGGCTCCGCGAAAAGTCAACGCAGGACCGGACACGGCGCCATGCTACGGCAACTAGTCAATTTAGGCGCGCCGGATGGCCGACAACGCATCGGCCTCGGTCTCTTTCCACGATACATTGAAGGCCGTCATTGATGCCTTTTCGTAGTCATCGCCAAACTCAACTACTCGATCAAAAAAGGTGATCAGTTTCGCCCGCCCGAAGCGGATCTCGAGCCGTTTGACCGCGAGGTAGGCGATGCTGTAGGCCCGCGCGGCCTCCTGATCCGAGGCGTCCTCGGCCGGGCCCTCGGCGTCGAGCTTTCGGTCCCAGCCGTTGCGGATGAATCGTCTCAGATCCTCGTCGACCGGGGACTCGCCCTCGGCGTACCCGGCCACCTCGGCGATACCCTCGATAAGCCACCAGTTGTCCACCCACTGGTGCGCGCCCTGGATCGTCGAGGCGTGGGTCATCTCGTGGCGCAGCATCTGCGGCAGGTTGCTCGCCCGGTTGTGCTCGCTGTTGAGCACGACATCGGAGTGGGTGGCACCGATCGGGATGGCATACCCGGCCGACCAGTCCGGTGGACTGTTGCCATACCAGCTCTTCCACGCATCGGAGTCGGCGATGTACACGCGGTAGAGATCAGGCGCCGAGCCGATCGCGAAGGCGTCGGCCGTCGGCACCGCCGCGTCGGCCGCCACCAGCACGTCGTTGAGCCGGTGCTCCAGGCGCTCGGGCGCGGCGATCAGCACCCGCCCGCGGCTGGCCACCTTGAGTTTGGTCGTCTCCCACGGCTGCGGGTTGCTGAACCAGCTGTCCGAAGACTTCGCGGGCTCCAGCGACACCAGCTCGGGACCGCTCCCGGTCTCGATCCACTCCGTGGGCTCATAAATTTTGTCCACCACGCAATCCGGCAGCACGAAGCAGAACGAGACCACCAGCTCCGCCTGCCACCGGTCCGGCGTCGAAGAGACCGACATGAAGCGCAAGCCGAGGCTGAACTTGGTGACCTTCAAGGCGACAAGGTTGTCGTAGCGCAGTTTCAGCTTGTCGCGGATCCCTTGATCCTTGGCGGGCTTGAGGAACGCCTTCTCGTCCTTGCGCGGCAACGCCGCCGCCTGGTCGGTCACCATCCTGGTGATCCGGGTCTCCAGCTCGCCGATGTCGCGCGCCCTGGTGTAGGCCGGCTCCCGCGAGCTCTCCACCACGCGCATCGCCACCACCGTGGCCGCCGCGCCCAGCGCGATCACGAGCACGGCCCCGACAATGGCCACCGGGATGAGCCAACGCTTGGACGATAGCGACGCCATGGCCGGGGAGCCTAGCAAAATCGAATGTGGCCGCGGGGCCGCAGCCGGGCGACGGAAACCCGCCGGCGATGTCATCAAGAGCCAAAAGGTTGAGCCCGCACGGGACCTGTGCGGGCTCAACATTGCAAAAGGAGGAGGATCAGGCGGCGTAGGCGGACAGTCGTGAGGCGCGCTCGCCGTGGCGAAGTTTGAGCAACGTCGTCTTCTCGATCTGGCGGATGCGCTCACGTGACAGGCCGAACTCCTTGCCAACCTCGTCGAGTGTACGCGCTCGACCGTCGTCGAAGCCGAAGCGCAGCCGGATGACCGCCTGCTCCCGCTGTGACAGCGTCGACAGCACCACTTCGACCTCTTCGCGCAGCTGGCCTTGGACCACGGCCTCCACCTGCGAGTCGGCGGCGACGAAGTCGCCCAGGCAGCTTTCGCCGTCCTCGCCGACGCTCTGGTCGAGGCTGACCGGTTCCCGGTCGTAGGAGATCAGCTCGATGACCTGGTACTCGGGGATCTCGAGGGCTTTGGCGATCTGCTTGATGGACGGCTCGCGGCCCAGCGCGGCGGCGAGGTCACGCCGCACCCGGACCATGCGGTTCACCTGTTCCACCATGTGCACCGGGATTCTGATGGTGCGGGCCTGGTCGGCCATGGCACGCGTGATCGCCTGCCGGATCCACCAGGTCGCATACGTCGAGAACTTGTACCCCTTGGTGTAGTCGAACTTTTCCACGGCTCGGATCAGGCCCAGGTTGCCCTCCTGGATCAGGTCAAGGAACGCCATCCCCCGTCCGGTGTAACGCTTCGCGATCGAAACGACCAGCCGCAGGTTCGCCTCGAGCAGGTGGTCCTTGGCGGACTTGCCTTCCCTGGCCACCATGACCAGGTCGGCGTTCGCGGCACCGTTTTCGATCAGATACGAGGCCATCAGCCCGGCCTCGATCCGCTTGGCCAGCTCCACTTCTTGCTCGGCGGTGAGAAGCTTGGTGCGGCCAATGAGGTTGAGGTAGGCCCGAACCAGATCAGTAGCGACACCAGGCTGGTCAAGCTCGTCCAGATCCAATTCGTATGTCATCGCCTTCTCCCCGTTCGCCAGTATGTGTAACACGTATGTCTTAGAGTGGCGGTCGCCGCGTTAAACGGCGGTGAGCTGTGGAAGTCGCAAGTAGGGACAAAGCCGTGATTAAGCGTCTGATCCGCACCTTCGGCGGCACGGGCGGCGGTCCGACCGTCCAGACCGAATTGACCGTCGCTCAAGCGCTTCCCGGCAGCACCCTCGACGGCATGGTGGAGGTCACCGGCGGTGCCCACCGCTCACAGGTGGGCTACATAGCCCTCGTCCTCTGCGCCAAGGTGCACGGGTCCTATGTGGACTTCCATCGGGTCGACGCCGTGCCCGGCTTCACGCTCAACCCGGGCGACCACCACACCTTCGCCGTCACCTGCCACGTCCCCGCCGAGACCCCGCCCACGCTCGAGGGCACGGAGATCGGCCTGCGGACCGAACTCGAGATCGCTTTCGCGGTCGACCGTAGCGACCTCGATCAGGTGCATATCATCGCCAACCCCGCCCAGCGGCACATCTTGGACTGCATGGGGTCCATGGGCTTCGAGATGGTCTCTTCTCGTCTTGAGAAAGGCATTTTGGAAGGTGTACCCCAAAGCCTGCCCTTCTATCAGGAAATTGAATTCCTCCCGGGCCCCGCCCACCAACGCCAGTTGCGCAAGCTCGAGGTGACTTTCGTCAACACCGAGGAGCGCCTGCACGTCGTGGTCGAGCTCGACCGCAAGGTGACCGCGCTCTCCGATCGCGACGTGTTCGGCCATTTCGCCGTCAACCCCGCCAACCTCGACAAGTACAACTGGCCGGCGCTGCTGGAGAGCTGGCTAGCCGGGCTCGCCTGAGAGCACCCGCTCGCGCAGCCGCAGCATCGGCTCCTCGACCAGGTCCACGAAATGATGCAGGGCCACCTCGCCCGCCCCGGCCGCGTCGCCCTCGACGATCAGCTGCGCCAGGTGGTCGTGGTCGTCCAGCGCCCGTTTGCGGATCTCGTGGTCGAACGGCAGCGATCCGGTCCCGAAGGTGAGCTGCGCCCGCAGCTGGCTGTCAAGGCTTGTGTAGTACGGATTGTGCGTCGCGACGGCGATCGCGGCGTGGATCGCGTTGTCGGCCGTCCGCATCGCCTCGCGATCCGCGGCGTCGTCATACGCCGCTACCGCGGCCTTCAAGGCGGCGATGTCGTTGTCGTCGCGCCGCTGCGCCGCGACCCGGGCGATCAGCGGCAGGACCTCCTTGGCCAGGTCGAAAAGCCATTGCAGCTGTTGCCATCTGGGCAGCAGCATGTCGCGCACGTGCCCCGGTGACTCCGGCCCCCAGGCCGAGTTGATCCACACGCCACCCGACCGCCCCCGCTTGATCGTCACGTATCCCATCGAGGACAGTTGATGCAAGGCGTCGCGCAGCGTAGCCCGGCTGACCTCCAGCCGTTTGGCGAAGTCCCGCTCCGGCAACAGCTTCTGCCCCGGCAGCAACACGCCCAGCGCGATCGCCGTGACCAGGCGGTCGACCAGTTGCTCGCCGGCGGTCTTCGCCTTGAACTGCGCCGGCTGCGTCGCTACGGCCAGCTGGAGGTCATTCATATATTCAGCTTGACACGCGGTGAGGTATCCCGCACGCAAACCGGTCTTCACGCCGAGTATACCCAGAGGGTATAGTCGCTCACGGCGGAAGGAGTGACCGACTTGGAAAGCTGGCTGTCCGAACCGGAGGATCCGCAACCGCAGCTGCAGACCGCATTGTTCGCGAAGGTCGTGCAGGCCTTGTTGTCCGGCCGCCCCGCCGGCGGGACTGCCGAGGCATTCCTAGACGAGCAGCGCCGGCGGCACCTGGCCGTGATGCGAGAGCTGACCGCGGCCCGCCGCACCGCGTCCATTCGCGACAGCATGCTGCTTGACTACCAGCTGTTCCACATCGAGGCGGACCTGCGCTGGATCGACCACGCCGCCGCGCGCCTCGACACCTTCGCCGCGGACATCCGGCTGTAAACCTCGACCAGAACGGGGGTACTCCCACATGCGCAAAGCTGTTGCCGCACTTGCCATACCCGCGATTCTCCTGGCCTCCTGCGGCGTCATCGACGTGGGCCGGCGCGATCCGGTGGAAGGCGTTCCCGGCTCCTCGGCGGCGACCCCCGCCTTCACCGGTGCACCCGTGCTCGACGTGCCCGTGCGCACCCTCGCCACCGGCCTGAAAATCCCGTGGGGCCTGGCGTTCCTGCCCGACGGGTCGGCTCTGGTCACCGAGCGGGGCAACGAGGTGCCCAAGGCCAACGGACCCGAGGACAAGAGCGGGATCGCGCGGATCATGAAGGTCACCCCGGACGGCAAGGTGACCGAGGTTCAACGGCTGTCCGAAGTGGACCGTCGCAGCGGCGAGGGCGGTCTGCTGGGCATCGCCGTCTCCCCCACCTATGCCACCGATGGCTGGGTTTATGTGTACTACAGCGCCAAGGACGACAACCGGATCGCGCGGCTCAAGCTCGGGCAGCCACCGCAGCCCGTCGTCACCGGCATCCCGGTGTCGGGCGACGGGAGCCGCTACCACCAGGGCGGGCGGCTCGCCTTCGGCCCCGACGGCATGCTCTACGCCGGCGTCGGCGAGACCTACTGGGACAGTGAGCTCGCCCAGGACCCCAAGTCGTTGGGCGGCAAGATATTGCGCATGACCCCGGAGGGCAAGCCCGCGCCCGGCAACCCCTTCCCCGACTCCCTCGTCTGGAGCTACGGCCACCGCAACGTGCAGGGGCTCGCGTGGGATTCCAAGGGCCGCATGTACGCCTCCGAGTTCGGTTCGAAGACCTACGACGAGCTGAACGTCATCGAGCCGGGCAAGAACTACGGCTGGCCGGTGGTCGAGGGCTTCAGCACCGATCCCAAGTACACCAACCCGATCGCGACCTGGACACCGACGGCCATCGCCTCACCGAGCGGCATCGCGATCCTCGGCGAGCACGTCTACCTCGCTTGCCTCGCCGGTCAGACGATCTATCGCGTCGGCCTCGACGGCCGCGACCCGGTGAAGCTGGTCACCAAGTTCGGCCGGATAAGGACGGTGATGGTCGCGCCGGACGGGTCGCTGTGGGCTACCACCTCCAACTATGACCAGGCCCAGCAGTACGGTGCCGTGCCGCAGGCCGCCGAGGGCGACATGATCCTGCGCATCACCATGCCCTCATAAGTGCCTGGGCCCGGTGTCGGGCCGGCGCCCCGGCTCATCCAGCAAACCGTCGGCGTGCAACACGGTCAGCCCGGTCTGGTGCACCAGCACCGGGTTGAGTTCGAGCCGCCGCACATGCGGCTCGCGATCCATCAACTGTCCAATCTGGACCAGCAGCTTCTCGAGCGCCGCCAGGTCCATCCCCTCCAGCAGCGGAGCCGCCTTGGGCGCCCGCACGAGAGCGGCCGCGTCGGTATCGGTCAGCGGCGCGGCCCGCCACGCCCGGTCGCCGACCAGCTCGGTGACCGGGCCGCCCAGCCCGAACCCGACCACCGGCCCGAACGCCGGATCGTCGAGCGCCAGCACCACACAGGCCACGCCGGGCGGGGCCATGCCCTGCACCACCACCTCCGGCTCCGGCCCGAAAAGCTCCTCGAAGTCGGCGTAGGCCTTGCGCACCAACGCTTCGCCGGAGAGGTTGAGCCGCACCGCGCCAAGGTCTATCCGATGTGGATGTTTCACCATCTTGAGCGCCACCGGAAAACCAAGCTCGGCCGCCGTTGTCACGGCCAGGTCCGCGTTTCCCGCTCTCTTCGAAGCCTTTCTGGGTACCAGATAATGGTCCAAAATCTTTTCAAGAGATGTGCCCGCGGAGGGAGGCCGCGGCGTGGGCAGCCGGCCGGAGGGCTCGCGCAGCCAGGCCGCGCGCCGCACCACGTGGGCCAGGGCCCGGACCGCCTCCTCCACCGATCCCTCGCCCGGCAGAAACGTTGTCACCACGGGTTTGTCGGCGCCTTCGGCCGCCTTGGCCAGCTCCGCCGCGAACGGGCCGAACGGTGTGGTCTCGGCCGTCATCGCGCCCGTCGGCAGCGGCGGCGCGACCGTCACGACCACCACGTCGGCGTCCTCACTGTCCAATGTGGTGCGTACCGCGGCCGCGAGTTCTCGCGGGCCGGCGGCCGGCCCCACCGAGCTCACCCGCCCCACCTTCAGTCCGGCCATGCGAACCCGCGCGCTCGCCAGCGCCGCCAGCGGGAACGCGTTGCTGACGACGCCCACACGGTCGCCGGTCGGTAGCGGCTGGCCGTCAAGGATCGCCGCCACATCGAACAGTTCCGATACCGTTCCCACCTCGATGACGCCGGAGTGCGCCCGCAGCGCCTCCATCGCCGAAGCGTCCAATGTGGACCCGACCAGGCCGGTCTCGCCGGCGATCATCACGATCGGCTTGCGGCGCCCCACGGTCCGGGCGATCCTGGAGAACTTCCTGGGATTACCAAAGGTTTCCAAGTACATGGCGATGACATCGGTCTCGGGATCGTCGGCCCAGAACTGGAGCAGGTCATTGCCGGAGACATCGGCGCGCCGGCCCATACTCGCAAAGCCCGACACCCCGAGCCCGCGCCGGTCCGCCTCGGCCAGCAGCTGCAGCCCGAGCTGTCCGGACTGGCAGAACAGAGCCACCCTTCCCCGGCGCGGCAACCTGGGCACCAGCGTCGCGTTCAGCGGCACGGACAGGTCGGCCAGCCCGAGGCTGCCCGGCCCGATCACTCGCATGCCCGCCGCCCTCGCCTGCCGCACCAGCTCATCCCGGGCCGCCGGATCCAGCTCCGTCACCACCATCAGCCCATGCACACCCGCCTTGGCGGCATCGCCCACGACATCGCCGATGGCGCCCGGCGGCACGACCACCACGGCCAGATCCACCGTCTCGGCCAGCCCTCTCATCTCGTCGGCCCGGCCGCCAACGCCATCCGGCGCCACACCCGCCTCGGCAACCTCCCCCATCTCGTCAACCCGGCCGCCAATGCCATCCGGCGCCACACCCGCCTCGGCAACCTCCCCCATCTCATCGACCCGGCCAGCGATGCCACCCGGCACCACCCCCGCCCCGGCCCCATCGGCCAGGCGCACTACGTGGACCGGGCCGGGAAAGCCGCTCGCCAACACGTGCCGCAGCAGCGCCGCACCCACCCCACGCCCGGAACGGCTGGCGCCGTAAACCGCGATGCTCGCCGGACGCATCAGCCTGGCCACCGAGCGCGACTCGGTCTGATGCTCTCGATCCCATTGCACCGCAAGCGAACGCTCCGTCGGCGCCACCGGGAACACAAGGTGCACCACACCATCGGCGTAACGCCGGTCCACCTCGTAGCCCGCGTCGGCGAAGACGTTGAGCATCGTGGCGTTGGCGGGCAGCACCTCGGCCACAAACCGCTCGATGCCCACCTCGCGCGCCGCCGCGGCCAGGTGCTCCAGCAGCACCGAACCGATCCCGCGGCCCTGGTACTCGTCGGCCACGACGAAGGCGACCTCGGCCTCGGGGGCATCTTCCCCCAACCGCTCGTAGCGCCCCACCGCGATCAGGCCGGCGCCGGCCGAGACGACCAGTGCCTCCCGGTCGTGATGGTCGACGTTGACGAACCGTTCCAGATCCCGCGGAGGGATCCGCGGGTACGGCGAGAAGAAACGCAGATAGCGCGTCCGCTCCGAGAACTTGGAGTGCATCACCACCAGCGCGTCCGCGTCCCGCGGCTGGATCGGTCGCAAGTGGACGGTGGTGCCGTCGGAGAGCAGGACATCCGCCTCGCGGGCCGGCATGTCTAGTCCCGCACGTCCTGCGGATCCAAGCCGTAGTAGGGGAAGACGGCCTGGCGGGTGGCGAGGATCGCCCGGTCGAGCGGGTCGGCGCTCACCCCGGGCTGCCACGGCTCGAACGCCACGATCTCGTCGTCGGTCAGCCGCAGCGGCACGTCGTGGTGTGGGAAACGCTTGCGCGCCAAGTCACGCCAGCCCGGCGGGGTGAGAGTGGCCGGGTTGAGCGGCTCGCCGGTGACCATAGCCAGCAGGTGGGTCCACGTCCTCGGCACGACCTGCATCAGGGCATAACCCCCGCCGCCGGTCGCCATGAGCTTGCCGCCGCACAGCTCGTCGGCGAGCGCCTTGACGGACAGCTGCGCGGCCCGCTGCCCGTCCACGCTCAGTCGCAGGTTGGCCAGCGGGTCGATCCGGTGGCTGTCGGCGCCCGCTTGCAGGACAACGATTTCCGGCTTGAAAGCGCGCATCACGCTGGGCACGACGGCGTGGAAGGCGCGGTGCCACCCGGTGTCACCGGTCCCGGCGGGCAGCGCCACGTTGACCGCGCTGCCCAGCGCCTCCGGCCCGCCCACCTCTTGAGCGAAACCGGTGCCGGGGAAAAGGGAAAGCGGGCTCTCGTGAAGGCTTATGGTCAGAACGCGCGGGTCGTTCGCGAAGATCTCCTGAACCCCATCGCCGTGATGAACATCGATGTCTACGTAGGCGATCCGTTTGGCGCCCGACGCCAGCAGGTCGGCGATGGCCACCGCGGGATCGTTGTAGACGCAGAAGCCGGAGGCGCGGGCGGCCATCGCGTGGTGCAGCCCACCGGAAACACTGACCGCGCGCACGGCCTCGCCGCTCCACACCGCCCGCCCCGCGGCGAGCGTGGCCCCGCAGACGAGCGCCGAAATCTCATGCATGTGGTCGAAGACCGGGTTGTCCGGCGTGTTGAGCCCGTAACCGCGGAAGAAGGGGTCGTCGGGCGCGATCCGAACGGCGTCAAGGTAATCCCGCCGGTGCACTCTAAGCAGTTCTTCGTCGGTCGCGGCGACCGGGGCACGCACGGTCACCCCCGGCCGCGAGAGCACGCCCAGCTCGCGGGCGAGCGCCATGGTCAGCTCCACCCGCACCGGGTCGAGTGGATGGTCGCCCAGGTCATACTTGAGGAGCGCGTCGCTCCACACCACCACGCTGCTCATGCGCCCGCGCCCGTCGCGATCGGCCGGCCCGGATCGGTGATCCACTCGCTCCACGACCCGACATAGAGCGCGGCGTCCTCGCGGCCGGCGTGGTGCAGGGCGAGCACGGTGTGCGCGGCCGTGATCCCCGACCCGCAGTAGGCGCCCACCTCTCCCGCCGGGAACTCGACGCCCGGCTTCAGCGTGCCGTCGGCGTTGACCAGCTGCCCGTAGGGCAGATTCCGCGCGCCGGGAATGTGCCCGGCCACCGGGTCGATCGGCTCGGTCTCGCCCCGGAACCGCTCGGGCGTGCGCGCATCGAGCAACGTGCCCCGCTTGGCCAGGGCGGCCGCGCCCTCGGCGTCGAGCACCGGCAAACCACCGGGCCGCACCACAAAGTCACCCTCCTCAATCTCCCGCCCTCCACCGGCCACCGCTCCACCGGCCACCGCATCGCCGGCCACCGCTCCACCGGCCACCGCATCGCCGGCCACCGCATCGCCGGCCACCGCATCGCCGGCCACCGCATCGCCGGCCACGGCCCCGCCTGACGCCCGCGCCTGGGTCCCGGGCCCGTCGGCCGCATCCCGGTCAGCCGACGCCACCACCGCCGCGCCGTCGGTCGTCACGTCGCCGCCGGCGGCGACCCAGGCCGCGAAGCCGCCGTCGAGCACCCGCACGTCGTGGTGGCCCGCCCAGCGCAATGTCCACCAGGCGCGCGCCGCAGCGAGCCCATCGCCATAGTCATAGACCACCACGGGCCGGTCACCGCGCACCCCGGCGGCGCGCATCGCCCGCTGCAGCTCGGCCAGGTCCGGCAACGGGTGCCGCCCGCCTTTCCCCGGTGGCCCGCTGAAGGCGTGCTCGAGATCGACGAAGACCGCACCCGGGATGTGTCCGGCGAAATAGTCGGGCAGCGAGGGCGGCCCGCCCAACTTCCACCGCACATCGAGTACCGTCATGTCCGGCGAGATCCCGCTGGGGGCGATCAGAACAGCCACAAAACAAGGGTGTCACAACCCTCTGACATTCCTTCCCCCGGCTGGCGCAGTCGGAAGGTTTGGCCCATCGTTCATCTGAGTGCGGTGGCGACATCAACCTCACCCGCCTAGCGTCGCCCTCGCCTTCGTAACCGAGAGTGAGGCTGATAATGACATTCGTCGACACGGACGACGTAAGCAGCAACCCCTCCGGCAACCGGCCATTCCAGGACGTGCTCACGGCTCGCGTGTCACGCCGCGCCGTCATGGTCGGCGGCACGGCCCTCGCGGCCGCCGGATTCCTTGGCGCCGCTCCGGCTCAGGCCAACCACAAGAAGCCCAAGCTGGGCTTCAAGGGCGTGTCGGTCAGCACGGCCGACACCGTTGTGGTGCCGGAGGGTTACACCGCTACCGTGCTGATCCCCTGGGGCACGCCGATCCACTCCGGTGGCCCCGCCTGGCTCAAGGACGGCTCCAACACCGCCGCCGACCAGGCCAAGCAGATCGGCTTCAACCACGACGGCATGGCTTTCTTCCCCAGGCACGGCCTGCTGGCGCTCAACCACGAGTACACCGACGCGGCGATGATCTACACCGACGGCGACACCGTGATGACCAAGGAGAAGGTCGACAAAGCGCTGGCGGCCCACGGGGTCAGCATCGTCAAGGTGGCCAAGGTGAACGGCGCGTGGCGGCTCGTCGATTCCCGTTACAACCGCCGCATCACCGGCGCGACGCCGGTCACCTTCTCCGGCCCGGTCGGACCCGACCACCCCGAGCTGGCCGCCAAGAACCCGGCGATGGGGACGCTCAACAACTGTTCCAGCGGCGCGACCCCGTGGGGGACATATGTCACCTGCGAGGAGAACTGGAACCAGTACTTCGGCACCGAGGACACCACCTGGACCCCGACCGCGGAGCAGGCGCGTTACGGCATCGGCCGGGCCGGTTCCCGCTGGCACCTCGTCGACCAGCGGTTCGATGTGGCCAAGAACCCCAAGGAGCTCAACAGATTCGGCTGGGGTGTCGAGATCGATCCGGCGCGGCCGGACTCCAAGCCGGTGAAGCGCACCGCACTGGGCCGGTTCAAGCACGAGGGCATGACCTTCACCGAGGACCGCGGGCGGATCGTGGCATACTCCGGCGACGACCAGGTCAACGACTACATCTACAAGTTCGTGGGCAATGGTCCTTGGCGGTGGCATCGCGTGCGCGGCCGCAGCCCACTCGACCACGGCACGCTCTATGTGGCCAAGTTCAACGACGACGGGACCGGGCAGTGGCTGCCGCTCGTCTTCGGCCAGGGCGCGCTGACCGCCGCCAACGGCTGGAAGGACCAGGCCGACGTGCTACTGCGCACGCGCCTGGCCGCCGACGCCATGGGCGCCACGCCGATGGACCGTCCGGAGTGGATCGCGGTGCACCCCCGGACCGAGGAGGTTTTCGTCACCCTCACCAACGGCAACGGTGGCAGCGGAGCGGCCAACCCGCGCACGCCAAACCCGTTCGGCCACATCATCAAGTGGCGCGAGCGGGGGGACACCCGGTTCGAGTGGGACATCTTCGTGCTCGCCGGTGACCCGCAGAAGGATCCGTCCGTGAGTCTGGACGACAGCAACATGTTCGGCTCGCCCGACGGGATCGGTTTCGACCCCGAAGGCCGGCTGTGGATCCAGACGGACGTCTCCAACTCGAACCAGAACCGCGGCAACTACGACCGCATTGGCAACAACCAGATGCTCGCCGCGGACCCCGAGACCGGTGAGATCCGGCGCTTCCTCGTCGGCCCGCGCGGCTGCGAGATCACCGGCCAAACGTTCACACCCGACGGCCGGACCATGTTCATCAACATCCAGCATCCGGGCGAGGCCACCACGTTCTTCGGCACGCCCACGCCCGCGAACCCAAGGGCGGTAAGCAACTGGCCCGACTTCGACCCGGCCGGCCGCCCCCGCCCGGCGACCCTCGTAATCCGCAAGAACGACGGCGGGGTAATCGGTAGCTAGTAGCGGTCGGAAGTCGTCAAGTCAGAGGCGCTGGTCAGGGCCCATACCACGAAGACGTCGAGGGCGATCACCACGATCGACCAGAACGGATAGTAGGGCAGGAAGAAGAAGTTGCTGATCGCGGAGAGCACCGCGAACACGATTCCCACTGCCCGGGCCCAGCCGGCGCCTCTGAACAGGAAGAAGCCGGCCAGCATCATGACGATGCCGATGATGAGGTGGATCCAGCCCCACGTACCGGTGTTGAACTTGTAGATGTAGTTGGGCGCCAGCACGAAGAACTCGCCCTTGGCGATAGCCGCGATGCCCATGAACACCTGCCAGATGCCGAGCATCAATAACATCGCGGCCGCGAAAACCAAGCCGCCCTGGGCCCATGCCTGCTTGGCCCCACCACCCGTAGTACTGCTCATAATGAGTTTTCTACGGCATCTTGCCCCGTTATGTTGGTGTTTCCTGATTCTCGGCGATGACCCGGGCCGACCCCGCAACGGGGCCGGCCCGGCGTCAGCAGTAATGGTCCCGCGCCTGCTTCGCGGCACGCTCCGCGTCCGTCTTGGTTTCCTTGGAATCCTTGACGTCCCGGGAATCCTTGACGTCCCGCTCGGCCGATGAGCTCGGGTAGGCCGGCTGGTTCATGCCGTCGCCGCGGTCCTTCATCGTGCCGTCCCGCTTGCGCAGGTGCGTGGCCACCCTCGTGGACTCGCTCTCCGCCTTGGTGAGCACGCGTTCCCAGCGCTGGCGCATCGGCTGGATCAGACCGCCGCCGACACCCACCACGATGACGCCCCCGATGGTGGCCAGCACCGTGATCAGCACCGGCATCGTCACGCTCATCGCGATGCCGATCTGGCTCAGCGCGGCGATCAGGCCGAGCGCGACGATGATGACCTGAGCCGCCCGCCCGAGCCACCTGCCATAGGAGAACTGCGACAAGGCATTGCTGACGATGTCGAAGACCGCGTTGGCGATCGCGATCGTCACCACCATGATCACCGCGGCGACGAGCAGCCTGGGCAGCCACGAGATGATGGTGCTGATGAGGGCGCTGACCGGGTTCGGGCCGAACACGTTGAACGCGATCTGGAAGGTGAACAGCAGTGCCGCGTAATAGACGATCTTGCCAGCCAGGGCGCTCGGCTCGTAGCGGCCGGTCCACCGTCTCAACTTGGTCCGCTCGGCCAGCCGGTTGAAGCCAACCCGGTTCAGGACGTGATCGACCACCCTGCCGATGATCCTCGATATGAACCAACCGGCGATGAGGATCGCGAGGAATCCGAGGACTTTAATCACCCAACTGCCCAGCGAGTTGAGAATGTTCTGGAATGTCTCGTCCACAGCCCCCTGCCCTTCCGGGACAGCTCGCCCCTATCCGGGTTTTTGTGTATTAACTATTTTTGTACCGCGAATATCACCTGATATTCCGCTGAATGCCCTGATCAGGACTCGGTGGGCAGGCCCGCGGCGACCCAGTCCTCGATGCCCTCCCGGTACTTGCGGACGTTGGTGTAGCCGAGCGCCGTCAAGCGATCGGCGACCCGCTGGCTGTTGGGGCAGGCCGGGTTGGAGCAGTAGGTGACGATCGCCGCGGCGCGGTCGGGCAGCAGCCCGGCCGCCTTCTCCGCGACCTCCGCTTCGATCAGGGCGATCGCCCCGGGCAGGTGTTGCTTGGCGTAGTACTCACCGCCGAGGGCGTCCACGACGATCACGCTGCCGGCCTCGACGGCGGCGTGAAGCTCCTCGCGAGTGATCAGTGCGGTCACAATTTCCTCCTCGGGAAATCTGGACTACAGTCCGCTTATGGGCTTTGAGGGTACCGGACCACAGTCCGCTTCTTCCAGTGAGGTTCGGGAGCTGATGTTGTTACGTAGCTCACCCCCGGCGAAGGAGCGCAGTGACGCGGCGCGGAACCGAGAGGCCATCCTCGACGCCGCCGCGCGGCTGTTCCGGGATAACGGCGTCGAGGCGGTGTCGATGGACGCCATCGCGGCCGCCGCCGGCGTGGGCAAGGGCACGCTGTTCCGGCGATTCGGTGACAAATCCGGGCTCGCGGTCGCCCTGCTCGACACCCGTGAGCGTGAACTTCAAGAAGCCATCCTGTTTGGACCCGCACCCCTCGGCCCGGGCGACGGCCCCATCGATGGCGAGGCCAAACCCTCAGCGGCGCAACGGCTAGAGGCCTTCGTCAATGCCTATCTCGACTACGTCCTGGCCCACCTCGACCTCGCGCGCGTCTCGGAAACAGGCTCGGCCGGTTCCCGGTACAAGATAGGGGCCTATAGGTTTTGGCATCGCCACGTCGCCTTGCTGCTGGCCGACCGCGAGGACCCCGACGCCGATGCTCACACGCTGTTGGCCGCGCTCGGCGCCGAACACCTGCGGGCCATGCTGGCCGAGTTGGGCGAGAAGCGGCTTCGGGCCTCGGTGGTTGGAATATGTTCGGCCTTTTGACGCTTTAGCCCCCTAGACGGCGGTGACGATAGTTGTCGCACGTGCCAATTAGAATTGCCGCCAGCCGTTGGAGAGGGACCGCCGCGATGTCACACGATCTCATCGACACTACCGAGATGTATTTGCGCACCATCCTCGAGCTCGAGGAGGAGGGCGTCCCTCCGTTGCGCGCACGCATCGCCGAGCGGTTGCACCAGAGCGGCCCCACCGTCAGCCAGACCGTCGCCCGCATGGAGCGCGATGGGCTCGTCACCGTCGTCGAGTCCGACCGCCACCTCGAGCTGACCCACGGTGGCCGCGCCCACGCCGTCGCCGTCATGCGCAAGCACCGCCTGGCGGAGTTGCTTCTGGTCAACGTAATCGGCATGCCATATGAAGAAGCCCATGATGAAGCCTGCCGCTGGGAGCACGTGATGAGCGATGCCGTGGAGAGGCGGGTTTACGAGCTGCTCAATCGCCCCACCCGCTCGCCCTACGGCAACCCCATCCCAGGCCTCGAGGCCCTCGACGTCGCCGTCAAGGAGCCCGCCACCAACGGCCCGTCCGAGCGCAACCTCGCCTTCCCCGGCCTGACTGGCAGCGTCGTCGTGCGCCGCATCTGCGAGTCGGTCCAGACCGACGCCGAGGTCCTACGCCAGCTCCACGCCGCCGGCATCGACCCGGGCACCACCGTCACCGTGGCCCAGGAGCGCGACGGCGTCCGCATCGACCAGGGCACCGACCAGATCCGCCTTCCGCGCGAGGTCGCCTCCCGCGTGTTCGTGACCGCCCGCTAACCTCCGTCCACAAACGACAGCCTGGTCCCCGCCCGCGCCCGGCAGCCCACGTCGGCCCGGCGCATCGGCTCGGCTCAATTGCTCGCCACGCCCTCTATTACGCGGGCCGTGCCGCGGGCTTACAGAGCGCCTTGCTCCGAGATCTCCGCCAGCGCCGGCACCACCACAGGCCACACCTCGGGCGGCGGCATCTGGTGCCCCAGGCCATCCACGACCATGAGCCGTGCCCGCGGAATCGCCGCGGCCAGCGCCTCCCCGTGCGGCAACGGGAACAATGGATCCTCTGTCCCGTGAATCACCAGCACCGGAACCCCGATCCTGGCCAACCCGTCCCGCCGCACCGGCTCCCCGCCGTCCTCCAGGATCCCGTGGTTGGTCTGACCGGCCGCCATGTCCGCCGTCCGGTCGAAGACCCGCCCCGCGATCGCCCGGATGCGCTTCTCATCCACCGGAATCGAGCCCGCGTACACCTTTTCGGCCGCCACGAAGTAGTCAATCACCGCGTCGCGGTCCTGCCAGTCGACCTCGGGTGCGAAACCGGCGATGCGTGCCGCGGGCGGAGGAAGCTCCACTTCGGACGGTGTAATCGCGCTCGTCGACATCAGGGTCAAGGTGGTCACCCTCTCTGGATGCTCGATGATCACCCGCTGTGCGATCCCGCCGCCCATCGATATCCCCACCACGTGAGCGGCCTGGATGCCAAGGGCGTCAAGCACTCCCACCGCGTCGTCGCACAGGTCCAACCCGGTATAGCCGGGCTTGCCCACCGCATAGCTCGTCGACTGCCCGGTGTCCCGGTAGTCGTAGCGGATCACGAACCGGCCGGCGGTGGCCAGCTGCTCGCAGAGCTCCTCGTCCCACCAGTCCATGGATCCGCCGAAGCCGCAGAGCAGCAGGATGGCGGGATCGGCCCGCTGCCCGAAAGTCTCGACGCACAACTCCGCGCCGTTCGCTGTGATCATCATCGGCTCCACCCCACCGTCTCGGCTACCGGTGTGGACCGCACCGCTCAGCGCGGCCCACACCCGTTCGACGCCGGATCCGGTTGCCCCACAGCCCTTGTCATGTCGGGGTTGATGACCTCGCCCTTGCCGGCATCCGGCACATAGACGATACTATCCGTCAGATCCGACAGTCCGGCTGAACTCGGCGATCCAGTTGGTCTCCCATGTCTGTCCCCCGTCCGTGGAGAACGCCTGCTCCCACCTCGCCTCGTCGGGCGCGATGCGTATCCACATGTAGCGGCACGTGATGGGGATGCCCTCGTAGTCCTCCTCGGAGGTGAACACCCCGACCCCGTCCTCCCCGAACCGGCCGACCACCGGTGGCAGGCTCAGCGTGCCGGTCCGGCTGTTCGCCCAGTAGATGGACCAGGTGTCGCTCTCCTTGTCGTACAGGCGCAGCGTCACGCCGCCGAATCCCTGGGACGGGAACTGAACCTCATCGATGTTGGCCGCGCCATCGAAGGCGCTCCAACACTTCGTGTAACCCTCGAACTCGTACCACTCGTCGCTACCCTTGAGCACCTCGCGCAGGCGCCGCTGCTTCGAGGTCCATCCGCCCACAAGGAAGGTGAAGTTGTTCTCCATGCCCGGACGCTAACGCGGGCCCACTGACATCTTCTGTCAGCTGACTCGGCCCCTCACCGCCCACGCCCGCGCCGTCAGCCTTATCTCGCCCTCCCCCAACGTTTCCCGCAGGCGCTCCCGCAATTCGCTCCGGCGGTCCTCACTCAACGACATCGCGTACCCGGGCGCGGACCCTTGCCCCCCAAGGAAAGGCCGCCAGTAGTCATCGAACCCCTCGAAGATGGTAGGTATGTCGATCGGTTCCACCGCCACCTCTCCCATCCCGGCCCACAGCTCGCGCAGCCCTTCGGGCCGGCACATCGAGAACCGCCGCCCCTCATCGAGCTCCTCCGCCTCCGGATCCAGCTCCACCGCCGCGTCCCAGAAGTACCGCATCATCTCCATGCCCTCGGCGTAATCCCAGACATAGGCCGCGACCAAGCCACCATGCTTGGCCACCCGGGCGCACTCGCCCACGGCCCGCGCCGGTTCCGGCACGAAGTTGAGTGCCAGTCCACTAACGACAGCATCAAACTCGTTGTCCCCCAAAGGGATGGCCCGGGCATCGCCCACGTGAAACTCGACGCCGGGGTTCCTGGCCTTCGCCACCCCGAGGAACCCCTCCGACAGGTCCACGCCCACCACGGCGCTCGGCTGCGCTCCAGCCACGATCGCACCGGCCAGCGCCCCGGTGCCGCACCCCACGTCCAGCCAGCGCGCACCCGCGTCCACCCCCAGCCAGCGCACGAACTCCGCCGCCACAACACGGCTCCACCGCGCCACGTAGCGGTCGTACCCTTCCCCCACCGCCCACACATCATGCTTGTCGACAGACATGGATAGCAGCATAGGGGCGACCGCTACCGTGCCAGCGGCAAGCCGCAGGGTATTGCCAATTCGTGGTGGGCAAAACTCTGCACACCCATCGGGAGGTGTGAAGAACTGTCACCGCAAAAAATGGGGCTCCCCCCGGCGCGACACGCC
>Ga0075428_100000055_pt1 | contig 90368 bp, 56 predicted proteins | sample RhiMetdeltSRZDD2_FD_75291 | JGI IMG/M metagenome (GOLD analysis project Ga0075428, IMG submission 75291) | Populus rhizosphere microbial communities from Tennessee, USA - Rhizosphere MetaG P. deltoides SRZDD2 | ecosystem: Host-associated > Plants > Roots > Rhizosphere > Soil | place: USA... | reverse complement strand
CCACACCCACCAACCCACCACACCCCCCACCACCCACAACCTGCACCCCGACAACCTCGCCTACGTCATCTACACCAGCGGCTCCACCGGCAAACCCAAAGGCAGCATGAACACCCACCGGAACCTGACCAACCTGATCCGCTCGTTCCAGCGGCACCCGGGGTTCACCGCCGAGGGCCGCATGCTGTCGGTCACGACGATCTCGTTCGACATCGCGGCGCTGGAGCTGTTCCTGCCGCTGACCGTGGGCGCCCAGCTGTGCCTGGCGAGCGCCGATGAGGTCATCGACCCGCAGCGGTTGGCCGCGCGGATCGCCGCGGACCGGCCGACGGTGGTGCAGGCGACGCCGACCTCGTGGCGGATGTTGGTGGAGACGGGTTGGGAGGGCCAGCCCGGCCTGTCCGCGTGGGTCGGCGGCGAGCCGCTGCCGGCGAGCCTGGCAGCGCGGCTGGCTGAGTTCGGTGTACCCACCTGGAACGTCTACGGCCCAACGGAAACCACCATCTGGTCGACCTGCGGTGCGGTCGAGCCGAGCGCGATCGATGCCGGCCGTCCCATCGCCAACACGGTGATCCGCGTGCTCGACGCCTTCGGTGCACCGGCACCGATCGGCGTGGCCGGCGACGTCGCCATCGCCGGCGACGGTGTCGCGCGCGGTTATCACGACCGCGCCGAGCTGACCGCCGAACGCTTCATCCCCGATGGATTGGGTGCGCCGGGCGGACGGATGTATCTGACCGGCGATCGCGGCCGGTGGAACGAGCGGGGGAGGTTGGAGATCCTGGGCCGCGGCGACGACCAGGTCAAGGTGCGCGGCGTTCGCATCGAGCTGGGCGAGGTGGAAAACGTCCTCGGCCGGCACCCCGATGTGGCCATGGCGGTCGCCGCGGTGTCCACCCGGGGCGACGATGTGGAGCTGGTCGGGTACCTGCTGCCCCGGACCCCTGATGCCGGCGGTGCTTTGGTGGCCGAGGTGAGGGCGTTGGCCGGGCACGAGCTGCCGAAAAACTATGTGCCGACCCGGTTCTTGGTGATCGACGAGGTACCGCGCACACCCAACGGAAAGGTGGATCGCCGGGCATTGGCCGCCCTGCGTCCGGCCGCGACGGAAACCGTGACCGAAGCTCTGGCCACCCCGGCACACGGCCTCGAGCAAGTCATCTCGGGGATCTGGTGTGAGGTGCTCGGCCGGCCGTCGGTCGGGGTGCACGAGAACTTCTTCGAGATCGGCGGTCACTCGATGCTGTTGGCGCGGCTGCACCATCGGCTGCGGACGACGCTGTCGTGGCAGGCAAGCGTGGTCGACCTCTTCCAGTACCCGACCGTGCGCAGCCAGTTCCTGGCCATCAGCGGAGCCGGCAACCCCCTTGAGGAAAAGGTGCCCGAGCCGAAGGGACGCGACCTGTTGCGGCGTCGCATGAGCGCCGGACGCTCGTCATGAGTGCCACCCGGGGCACCGAGCTCGCGGTGGTCGGCCTGGCCGGCGAGTTCCCCGGCGCCGACTCCGTGGACGAGCTGTGGCGCCGGGTGCGCGCCGGCGAGGAGTGCCTGACCTTCTTCGACGAGGAGGAGTTGCTGCGGGCCGGCGTGGAACGGGAGCGGCTGCGCTCGCCAGACTATGTACGGGCGCGGGGCACGCTGAACCGGGCGGAGGAGTTCGACGCGGCGTTGTTCGGCATCGCACCCAGTGAGGCGCAGTGGATGGATCCGCAGCAGCGCCGATTCCTCCAGGTCGCCTGGTCGGCCTTGGAGCACGCGGGTTACTGCGCCGGCAGTGGGTTGCGCGTGGGCGTTTTCGCGGGTGCCGGAACCAACACCCATCTGTGGCGGTTGGGCGTGCCACTCGACCCCGACTCGGCGGAGGCGTGGCGGGCCACATTGTGGAACGACAACGACTTTCTCGCCACCCGGGTCTCCTACAAGCTCAACCTGCACGGTCCGGCCGCCACGGTGCAGACCGCCTGCTCGACCTCGCTGGTCAGCACCATCATGGCCGCGCAGAACCTGCTCGCCGGCGACTGTGACCTCGCCGTCGCCGGCGGCGCGGCGATCAAGACGCCACAGGCCCGGGGCTACTTCTACACCAAGGGCGGCATCCTTTCCCCGGACGGCCACTGCCGGCCGTTCGACATCCGTTCGGCGGGCACGGTGCCGGCCAACGGTGTCGCCGCCATCGTATTGAAGCGGCTCGATGACGCGATCGCCGATCGCGACACCATCCATGCGGTGCTCACCGGGTACGGCTTGAATAACGACGGCAGCGGCAAGGTGAGTTATCACGCGCCGAGCGCGGCCGGTCAGGCCGCGGCGATCCGCGAGGCCCTGCGCACCGCCGAGATCGACCCGGGTGACATCGGCTACATCGAGGCGCACGGCACCGGCACCGCCCTCGGCGACGCCATCGAGGTGGCGGCGCTGAGCCAGGTCTTCGCCAAGTCGGGCGGCGGCATCGGCCTCGGCTCGATCAAGTCCAACGTCGGGCACCTCGACATCGCCTCGGGCATCACCGGTCTGATCAAGGCTTGCCTGACCGTACGCGACGGCCAGTTCCCGCCGACCGTCCATTTCAGACAGTCCAATCCAGAGCTTCATCTAGATGAGTCACCTTTCACCGTCTGCGATCGCATGCGGCCGTGGACCGGGTCGTCGCGGCGGATGGCCGGCGTCAGCAGCTTCGGCATCGGCGGTACCAACGCCCACGTGATCGTCGAGGAACCACCCCGCCGCCCGCCGGTGCGACCCACCACCGAACCCGAGGTCGTTTTGCTCTCGGGCCGCACCGCCGAGGCCGTGGCCGGCTTGCGCGAGGCGCTGGCGAGCCATCTCGTCGCCCACCCCGACACCCCGATCGCCGACGTGGCCTTCACCCTGGCCGAGGGCCGGTCGCACATGAACGTTCGGAAGGTGTTGGTAGCCAACGACCGCGACGAACTCATCGACCTGCTCACCGAGCCGGAAGAGCCGGCCGAGCCGAAAGAGCCGGTCGACGCCGCCTCCAATCTCGTCTTCATGTATCCGGGCGGAGGTACCCTGCGCGCCGGCATGGCCGCCGCGCTGTACCAAGGCGATCCGGTCTTTCGGGCCCAGCTCGATCGCTGCGTGGCCCGCTTCAGCCCACCGACCCGGGCCCCGGTACGCCGGCTCCTACTGGAAGACACCCCGCACGAGCCGCGCTTCGGCATCACCCTGCAGGCCATCTTCGCCTTCGAGCACGCGTTGACCGGCACTCTGCGCGAGCACGGCATCGAACCCACCGCGGTCATCGGCCACAGCCTCGGCGAGTACGCGGCGGCCGTGACGGCCGGCATCTTCGACCTGGCCGACGCCGCGGCGGCGGTCGAGGCGCGGTCGGCCGTGCTCGAGGCGGCCGGTGGAGGAATGCTAAGCGTCGCTTTGCCCGCCGCCGAGGTCCGGACCGAACTGCCGGCCGGCCTGTCGGTCGCCGCCGTCAACACCTCCGAGTTCACCGTCGTATCCGGACACATCGACGACATCGCCGCCTACCGGCAAGACCTGATCGCCCGCGGCGTCGAGGTCCGCGACGTGCCCATCCCCGCCGCCGCGCACTCGGCGCTGCTCGAACCCGGCCTACCCGGCTTCCGCGAGCGAATCGCGGCGCTGCGGACGGGGCGGGCGGTGCTGCCGTTCGTGTCCGGGCTGACCGGCACCTGGGCCGCCCCGGATCTGCTCGCCGATCGCGAATACTGGGTGCGGCAGCTGCGCGAACCGGTCGAGTTCGCCGCGGGCCTGGATGCGTTGCTGGCCATGACGCCGGCACCGATCCTCATCGAGGTGGGTCCGGGGCGCGACCTCAGCTCGCCGGCCGGTCGGCGGGCCGGCGGCCGGGAGCGCATCGTCACGGTCTGCCCCGGCGACGGGCCCGGTGATTTCGCCCGCGCACTCGGGCGGTTGTGGGAGCTCGGGGTCGAGGTGCGGTGGTCGGAGAGTCGCAAGAACGAGCGGGGGCGGGTCCCGCTGCCTACCTACCCGTTCGCCCGCAACGTTTACACGCTCGACGGGCAGCCACCGCCGCAAATGGCGACCAAGGCGACGCCGCCCGAGCGGTGGTTTTACACGCCATCATGGCAAAGCTCGGTGATTCCAACCGGCTCGGCGCGAGGTACCCGTCGAGTCATCGGCGAACGGTTGCGCGACATCCAATCCGAATCCGAATCCGGAAAGTGCCCGGACGCGGTCGTGGTCGACGGCGACGCCCCCGACGCCGCGTGGGAGCTGCTGTCCTGTGTCCAGGAGTTGGACCGGTTGGCGCCCAAGGCGATCCGCCTCGTGGTGGTCGGCTCCGGGCTGCACGACATCGACGGCACCGAGCGGCTGCACCCCGAGCGGCGCGCCCTGATCGGCCTGTGCCTCAGCCTCGGCCAGGAGCTCGACTGGTGTGATTGGACAGTCATCGATGCACTGCGCGAGGAGTGGTCGCGCGCGGTGGAGGCCGAGCTTTCCGCGGCCAAGGTGGATCGGCTGGTCGCCTACCGGCGCGGGCGGCGGCTGACCCAAGTCCTCACGCGATTGGAGCTGCCCCAAGCGACGGGCTCTTTCGAGCCGGACAAGGCCTATCTCATCACCGGCGGCTCCGGTCACGTCGGCGGTCTGCTCGTCGACCACCTCACCGATCGGGTCGGCGCCAACGTGGTGGTGCTCAGCCGCGGTGGGCTGGCGGGAAAGTGGTCGGATAACTCAAGGGTGTGTTTGGTGGCCGGCGATGTGGCCGAGGAGGCCGATGTCCGCAAGGCGGTCGCGCTGGCCGATGAGCGGTTCGGCCGGCTCGACGGCGTCGTCCACCTCGCGGGTGTCGTGAGTGGACGGTCGGTGCCGCGCCAGGCGCTCCATCTCGACCGGTCCGACCTGCGTGAGCAGTTGCGCCCAAAGGCAGATGGCGCGGCCGTGCTCGCCACTGTGCTGGCCGATCGGCGGCTCGACTTCGTGGCCCTGTTCTCGTCGAACGCCGCCGTGCTCGGTGGTCTGGGCCTGGGCGCCTACGCCGCCGCCAACGCGGTGCTCGATGGCGTGGCCGCCGAACAGGGCCGCCGAACGGCCGCCGCCGCCAACGCGGTGCTCGATGGCGTGGCCGCCGAACAGGGCCGCCGAACGGCCGCCGCCGCCAACGCGGTGCAAGATGGCGTGGCCGCCGAACAGGGCCGCCGCCGGACGCGTTGGCTGTCTTTGGCGTGGGACGGCTGGGGTACGGCCGCTGACGGCGTGGAACGGGGCTCGGGCCTGGACGCCTTCGCCCTCACCGCGGCCGAAGCAATCGACGCCCTCGATCGCGCCCTGCGCGTCGACGGTCTGAGCTGCCTCGCGGTGTCGCGCGGCGATCTGGTCGAGCGGGCCCGCCTGTGGGTGGAGCTGCGCGGCCGCACCACCTCAAAAGACCCGGTGGTCCAGCAAGCGGAAACCGACGAGGATCCGATGGTACGGCGGCTGATCGGCCTGTGGGGTGAAGTGCTGGGCGCGGCGTGCGGCCCGACCACCAACTTCTTCGACGCGGGCGGGCACTCGCTGCTGGCGCTGCGCCTGTTGCGCCGAGTGGAGGAGGCCACCGGCCGCTTGCTGCCCGCCAACGCGATCGCCCACGCGCCCACCCCGCGCCGCCTCGCGCCGCTCATCGCCGAGCCGGGCTCGGTCGACATCGTGGAGCTGGCCGCGCATTCCGGGCCGCCGCTGCTGCTGATCCACCCGCAGGGTGGTGGGGTGCTGTGCTACGCGGCCCTCGCGCAGGGCCTGGGTCTGCGGGTGCTTGCCTGCGACGACCAGCGGCTCGCGGTCGACGATCCGCCGCGTGAGTCCATTTCGGAGCTAGCCGCGCGGTACCTGACCAGGCTGCGACGCGAGGTACCGCACGGGCCCTACCGCGTGGGCGGCTGGTCCTTCGGCGGCGTGGTCGCCTTCGAGGTGGCCCGCCTGCTCAAGCAGGCCGGCGAGGACGTCCGACTGGTGATGATCGACTCGCCGGCACCGAACGGACAAGCGCTGCCCCGTTCCGGGGCCGAGGAACTGGCCGCCACCATCGTATGGAACTGGCTGCGCCAGGCCGGGGTGCACCCGGCGGAAAGCTACCCCGAGTTCCTGGCCCTGCCGGGCGAGCTCCGGTTCCGGGTCGCCGCCGAGGCGGCCGCCGCCGCCGGGATGGCGTCGCTGGTCCGCGCGATGGAAAGCACGGGCGCCGGTGACCTGTTGCGGCGCACCGTGGCCGTGGGCGCCCACCACAGCGACGAGCTTGACGCCTACCGCCCGGAGCCGTGCGCGATCGACGCGCTCCTGCTGCGGGCGACCGCACAGCACAACGGCCCGCTCGCCGACCTGCCTACCGGCCGCGACGACCTGGGATGGCGCTCACTGATCCCGTCGATCACGGTGATCGACGTGGCGGGCGACCACGCCTCGGTGCTGGCGCAGCCTCAGGTACGCGAGGTGACCACGGCGATCCGGCGGTGGCTGCGCTAATGGACTGACGAGTAGGTCGCCTCGATCAGGTCGTGCATCGCTTTGACGGTCGCGGTGACGGCGGCATGGTCGGGGGCGTGCCCGCGCACCACCCCGAGGTAGGCCTGCGTGCCCGCGCTGGAGTCGAGCAGGGTACCGGGTCGGGCGTACACGTTGACCGAGGCCACCCCGGGCAGCTTGCGTACCTCGCCCGCGCCGCGCAGCGCCGTCAACCGCACCCGTCCTGGGGGCGTGGGAAGAAAGTAGGAGTAGGTGACGCCGCTCGGCGGCGGCACCTGCTCGTCGATGGCCGTCCCGAGCGCCGCCCGCAAGGCCAGCCGGACCATATCGACGCCGACCGCCCGGCGGATGATGTCACCGACGTACCCGCCCAGCCGCCCGTTGACCTCAATGATCCGCGGGCCCCGCGCGGTCAGCTTGATCTCGGTGTGGGTGACGCCACGCTCCACCCCGAGCGCCGTGAGCGCCGCGAATGCCAGCTCGATGGCGTCGCGATGGGTACCGGGCGAGACCGTCGCCGGAAACACCATGCCGCCCTCGCGAAACGGTGGTGTCAGCGGAAACTTGCCGACCACCGCGACGCATCGATGCCGCCCCGCGTCGGTGACGGCGTCGACCGACAAGTAGTCGCCCCACTCCTGTCCGGCCACCGCCGGGTCGCCGACGAGCAACTCCTCGATGATCAGCTCGGTCTCGTCCCGCAGCCGAGGCTCCACTTCGGACCATGCATCGCCGGTGGTGACCGGGAAAGCGTTGCGGCTGGCCGCGCCGACCGTGGGCTTCACCACCGCCGGCAGGCCCACCTCGGCCAACGCCGTCCGCGCCATGGCGGCATCGGTGATCGCGCGGAAGCGGATCGCCTCCACCCCCGCGGCCGCCAGGCAGCGGCGCTGGTCGGCTTTGTGAGTGAGCCGGCGGGCCACCTCGGGCCGGTGATAGGGCAGGTCGGCCAGGTCGGCCACGGCGGCCGTGCGGGCGATGGCGTACTCGCTGAAAGTCACGATGCCCGACACCCCACGATGCCGCAGCCGTTCCGCAATGTCCTTATCGGACAGTCCCGTGATGTCTATCGTGGGGATCTCCTCGAACAGCTCCTTGGCCTCAGCCACGGCGCTTCGGCCGTGGTCGAGAAGGAAGAGCACGTCGCACAGGCCCTCGGCCGCGTCGAGCACCTCGAGCGGGTTCGCTGAACCGGTGTCATAGACCACCGCCAGGATCGGTTTCACCTTCCCCCTCCAAGACCAGTAGCAAATTTGGCTCACCCTCGGCCGAGACCCGCCGGAAACCGCAGCGTTCCAACAACTTTGCCGAGGCCGTGTTGCCCGCATCGGTGTCGGCGTAGAGCGGACGCACCGCCTCCTCGGTCAGGAACAGGCGCAGCGCCGCGGTCCCGATGCCCCGCCCCCAGCACTCGCGGGCCAACCAGTAGCCGACATAGCGCCGATCCTCCTGCCACCAGGCAACGACGTTGCCCACCAGCTCGCCGTCGACCAGCACCGCCCGGGCGCGCACGGTCGGGTTGCCCAGGATTTTGTTCTCCCAGTGGGCGGTGAAGGTCGCCAGGTCGCGCGGCGGGAAGTTGGCCCGCCGCCGCGCCTCGGGATCGCTTTCGTGGTCATAGAAGTGCGCGATGTCGTCCGGTCGGGCTGGGCGCAACTGCGGCTGGGTCATGATTCGGAGTCTGACAGACGGTCGGGACGCCGTCCGGCGAGGCGTCGCTCACGCTGCGCGGTAAGCCGGCCTTCGCGTTTGGTTCTGATTTTTTCCCGGGTACCGGTTGACGCCCGCACCGGCGACCCCAAACGATCAAGATGGTCCGCCAGGGTGCGGATCGTCGGATGGCTGAAGAGGTCCACCACCGACAGCTCCATGCCCACCTGCGCGGCCGCCCGCACCCGGCCGAGGGTGCGCAGCAGCAACAGCGAGTCGCCACCGAGGTCGAAGAAGTTGTCCTCCACCCCGAGCGTGTCCAGGTGCAGCACCTCCCGCCAAACCTGGACCAGCCGCTGCTCGGTCGAGGAACGCGGCGCACCCTCAGCGCCCTCGGTGGTCCGGGTCCGCACCGGGTCCATCGCCCGCAGCGCCGCCCGGTTCACCTTGCCATTGGGCGTCAGCGGCAGGGCGTCGAGCACCACATGGCCGGTGGGCACGCTGTGCTCGGGCAGCCGCAGCCGCAGGGCCTGGCTGATCGCCCGCCAATCAACGGATTCGCCCACCAGGTAGGCAACCAGCATCGGCCGCCCACCGGCCGACTCGGTCAGCAGCACGGTGGCGTCGGCGATGCCCGGCTGCTCGCGCAGCACCGCGGTCACCTCGTCGGTCTCGATGCGGAAGCCGCGCAGCTTCACCTGATCATCGTTGCGGCCCAGGTACTCCAGTTCGCCGTTGGGCAGCCAGCGCGCCCGATCGCCGGTGCGGTAGAGCCGTCCACCCGGTACGAACTCGTCGGGCACGAACCTGTCGGCGGTGAGGTCGGGCCGGCCGCCGTAGCCCCGACCGACCTGGATGCCGCCCAGGCACAGCTCGCCCACGGCCCCTAGGGGCACCAGACGGAGGTCCCGATCGAGCAGGTAGGTGCGGGTGCCGGCGATCGGCCGTCCAATCGGGACGGTCCCGGCCGGCTCATCGGCGCAGTCGTGCACGGTCACGTCGACGGCCGCCTCGGTCGGCCCGTAGAGGTTGACCAATCTCACCCCGGGCAGCAGCCGGCGGAAGCGGTCGCGCAACCGTGGCGGCAGCGCCGCACCGCTGGACACCACGCAGCGCAGGCTCGCGCACCGGCCCGGCTCCACCGCCTCCAGGAAGTGCCGCAGCATCGACGGCACGAAGTGCAGCATCGTGACGCCGGCCGACTCGATGAGCTCGACCAGGTACTGCGGGTCGCCGTGCCGGCCCGGCGCGGCGAACACCAACCGCGCGCCGGTGAGCAACGGCAGGAAGAACTCCCACACCGACACATCGAAGCTGTTGGGCGTCTTCTGCAGCACGACATCGGCGTCGGAGACGTCGAGCGCGCGGCGCATCCACTCCAGACGGTTGACGATCGCGCCGTGCTGGTTCATCGCCCCCTTGGGCCATCCCGTCGAGCCACTGGTGTAAATCATGTAGGCCAGCAGCGTCGGGGAGGAAAGCTCAGGCAGCGGTTCCGTGCTCACCTCATCGGGTCCACATTGGACGATGCCGGCCGGCGGTTCGAGTTCGAAGGCCGCGTCCGCCAGCACCACCGAGGCACCCGAATCGGCCAGCATGTAGCTCAACCGGGCCGCCGGGTAGCCGGTATCCAGCGGCACGTAGCCCGCACCCGCCCGCAACACCGCCAGCAGCGACACCATCAGCTCCAGCGAGCGCGGCAGGGCCACGGCGACCCGGTCGTCCGGGCCGACGCCCAGCTCGACCAGGCGGGCGGCCAGCCGTCCGGCCTTGACCCAAAGCTCCTGATAGGACAGTGCGGTGTCGCCGATGCGGACCGCCTCGGCCAGCGGTGTCCGCACGACCTGCGCCCAGATCAGGTCGTGCAGCATCGCACCGCCGTGATCGAGCACGGGTCCACCGTCGGCCAGACTCAGGAGCTCGGCCCGCTCCCGCGCGGCGACGAGCGGGATCGAGCCGATCGTGCCCGGCTCGGTCAGGGCCAGCGCCACCCTCGCCACCAGCGTGGGCAGGGCCAACCGGGCGAGCTCGTTCTCCCGGCAGCGAAACGACAGGTGCAGCTCGCCGTCGACCTCCTCGACCACCAGGTGGGCCTCGCCCGCGGGCTCGTCGTCGATCAGGCGCATCCGCGCACCGTTGATGGTGCCGAAGGTGTAGGCGTTGTAGACGAACCGCGGTGTCTGGGCCGGAAACAGCGACCGCTGGGTCAGCACCGACAGCCGGGCGTGCGCCGAGCGCTCCCGCTCCACCTCCGTGACCCACGACGCGCGGTCGCGGTCGGCCGCGAGGTCGACGATGAACGGCGCCACCCGGTAGAAGCACCCCACCGTGTCGTGATGGCCGGGCGGGCGGCCGGCGACCACGTGATCGGCGACGAACGGGCCATCCGGTTCGCCCACCCGCCAAAGCGTGGCCAGATAGGCGGCGAGCATGAGCTTGGGCAACCGTACCGAATGCTCGGCACACCAGCTCCGCAGGCGCGAGACATCGGCCGCCGGCATCACGGCGCCATCTACCACACGCTGCTCGGAGCCGGCGGCCGGTCGCGGCATCAACAGCGGCGACAGCGTCTCGGCCCGGCGGCGCCAGTATTCGACGGACTCCGGGGCGTCCATCCGCGCCTCCGGGGAGGCAAGGAAGTCACGGAAGGTCGTGCTTGGTACCTCCAGCGGCCGACCATCCAAAATGGACCGATAGGCATCGACGATGCGGCGCAACACCACCGCGCCGGAGACGCCATCGAGGGCGATGTGGTGCGCGCCCAGCACGGCGTGATACCCGCCGTCGGGGTCCTGGGCCAGAATGTGCCGCACCAACGGCGAACCGAGCAGTGGCAAGGGCTCCCGCACGGCATCGATCAGCTTGTCGAGGTCGTCGACCGGGATCTCCTCCAGGACCGGCTCGACGGTCAGGGCGCACCAGCGCGGGGTGCCATCGGCCGCCTCCCACAGCCGGGTGCGCAGCCCCTCCTCGAGCCGCACGACCTCGGCCACCGCGCGACGCCACACCTCGGGTCGCAGGTCGCGGCCCAGCGGCAGGTGGAAGGCGAGGAAGTAGGGCGTGCCCTGCGGCTCGCGCGCCTGGTAGAGGTACAGGTCGCGTTGCATCTCGGTGAGTGGTCCGGCCGCGACGACGTGATCCGTTGGCACGCCGAGCGCGCGGGCGGCGGCCCCCGTCTGGGAATGAAGGGTTTGGACCGGCGGGCAGGAAGCGGCGAGGTCGCCCGCGACCGCCCCGATGGCCCGCCGGTAAAGCTCCGCGACCCGGGTTCCCTGCTCATCAGTCCAACGATCGCCGTCGATGCGAATGTCCAGCGACAGCTCCTCGGTCTTCGGATCGATCTCCGCGTAGAGCGAGAACGGGAACTCCGTCTGCACATGGAACTCGTCCATCAGCAGCGGCACCCCCTCGTCGGCCATCCGGTTGTACTCCGTATAGCGGATGAAATTGAAGGAGATCTGGATCGGGGTGGTACCGGTGTCCCGGACCATCTGCGCGTAGGGGTACATGCGATGTTCTTGGATCTCGATCTCCGCCGCCGACACCTCGCGCACCAGATCGCGCCACGTCGGGTGACCCAGCTCGATCCGCAGCGGCACGGTGTTGAGGAACAGTCCCAGCAGCTCTCCCGCGGAGGCATCACGTGGCCTGCCGTTGGTGACCAGCCCGGTGACGATGTCGGTGCGCTCGAGGAACTGGCCGACCACCCACAGGTGCGCCGCGAGCACCAGATGCTTGACCGAGATCCGCTCCCGCGCCGCGACCTCGCGCAGGCGCCGGCTGGTCTCCGCGTAGCAGTGCACCACGCGGCGATGGTTCCACTGGGTGCCGTTCTCGGTGGTCGGCAGCGCCGGCTGGTACCCACGCAGCTTCTCCAGCCACCACCGACGTTCCAGTGGATCGGCGGCCGCGGCCCGCTCCCGCGCCACGTACTCGGAGAACCGGACCGGCTCCACGACCGGCATGGCGGTGGTGCCGTGCCGCAGCAGATCCGCGTAGCGCCGCAACAGCTCGCTGAGCAGCATGGTGAGGCTGTAACCGTCGATGATGGCGTGATGCACGCCCAGCCCCAGGCGCAGCGACGCCCGGTCGACGGCGAAGGCCGCCACCCGGATCAGCGGCGCGGTCCGCCACGACAGGGGTCGGGCCTTGGCCCCGTCGACCCACTGCTTCACCACGCGGTCCTGGGTCACGGCGTCGAGCCCGAGCACGTCGATGATCTGCAGGCAGGTCTCGGCGTGGGCGTGGATCAGGCCGAGTGGCTCCACATAGGACTCGACGTCGAAGGTGGTCCGCAGCGTCGGGTGGGCCGCGATGAGGTGGGCGAAGGCGCGATCCAGCAGCTCGGCGACGACCGGCAGATCGCAGCCGATGATCATTATGTCGTAGTAGCGCCCCGCGTCGGCCCCCAGCACGCTTTCGATCAGCATGCCCTGTTGCAGCATCGTCATCGGGTAGGCATCGACGACATCGCCGGCCAACCGGGCCCGGTCCGCCTCGGACACCAAGCCGAACGCGGGCAGTTCCCGCTCTTTTCCGGCCCGGTCGGGCGTTGCCGGCCGCTCCCGTCCGGCCATGGCCGCGGCCAGAGCGCGGATCGTCTGATGGCGGAAGATCTGCTCCAGCGTGGCCGTATGCCCGCGTTCGGCCACCGCCACCGAGATCTGGATGCTGTTGAGCGAATCACCGCCGGCGACGAAGAAGTTCTGGTCGATGCCGAGCTGTTCCGGGTCGAGGCCCAGCACCTCGGACCACACCTCGACCAGCATGCGCTCCAGCGGCGTGCCGGCCGCCGCCGGAGCCGGGCCGGCCGGCCGGCGGTCGGGGTCGGGCAGGGCGCGGCGGTCCAGCTTGCCGTTGGGAGACATAGGCAGGCGAGCCATGGGAATGAACTGCGCCGGGTTCATGTGGGCGGGCAACCGGCCCGCGACAAACTCCGTCAGCGGTGACACGTCGACGGCCGGCTCGACGTAGGCCACCAGGCGCCGCCCGCCCTGCGCGGAGTCGTGCGCCACCACGGCGGCGCCTTCGATCCCCGGGAACTCCCGGATCACGGCCTCGATCTCGGCCGGCTCGATCCGGAAGCCGCGCATCTTGACCTGATGGTCGATCCGGCCGAGGTAGTGAAGGTTGCCATCCGGATCGCGCCGGGCCAGGTCACCACTGCGATAGACGGTGCCGCCGCGCGGGAAGCGCTCGGCGGTCAGCTCGGGTCGGTCGAGGTAGCCCCGGGCGACGCCGGCGCCGCCGACCCAGATCTCGCCGGGTTCACCGTCGGGTACCGCCTCGCCGTGCTCGTCAACGAGGTGCACCTCGAGGTGCGGCAGCGGCCGGCCGATCGGGGTGCCGTCGCCGCCCGGACGCACCAGATCGTCGGTGAGCTCGCAGAACGTGACGTGAACCGTGGTCTCGGTGATGCCGTACATATTGATCATCCGGACCCGCGGTCCCCGGCTCAGCCGCCAGAACCGTTGCACCGACGCCGGATCCAGTGCCTCGCCGCCGAAGATGACCGCGCGCAGCGCCAGCCCCGGACTGTTGAGCCGATCGAAGGCGCCCACCAGATGCCGGAACACCGAGGGCACCTGGTTGAGCACGGTCACCCGCTCGTCCTGCAGCAGCCGCACAAAGTCCTCCAACGACTTCGTATGTCCACTGTGGACGACCACCAGCCGGCCACCGTAGAGCAGCGCGCCCCACATCTCCCACACCGAGAAGTCGAAACTCACCGAGTGAAACAGCGTCCACACATCGGACTCCGCCACATCGACCAGCGGCGCCGTCGCGTCCATCAGGGCCAGGACGTTCGCGTGGGTAACCAGTACGCCCTTGGGTGTGCCGGTGGAGCCGGAGGTGTAGATGACGTAGGCACAACCCTCGTACCGAAGGCCACCGGGCCGCACCGAATCGTCACCACCGCCGTCTATGAGGACGCGGTGCTCGACGCCAAGCTTCGCGGCGTGAGCGGTGTCGGTCACCACCGTGACCGCCTGGCTGTCGGCGAGCAGGAACTCCAGGCGCTGCTCGGGGTAGTCCGGATCGAGCGGCACATAGGCCGCGCCCGCCTTGAGGATCGCGATGATCGACACCATCAGCTCGGCGGATCGGGGAAGGCACGTGGCCACCAGATCGCCCGGGTGCACCCCGGCCGCGCGCAGCCTCGACGCCAGCGCCTCGGCCCGCGCATCTAGGTCCATATAGGACAGTCGACGATGACCGTCGGTCAGCGCGATACGATGTGGATCGGCGGAAACCCTTGCCTCGAAACGACCGTGCAGCGTGGCTGTCGTCGTCACGCGCCCTCCCCCTCCGGCTGCGCTCGGTAACGTTCGCGGGCCACCCGGCGGATGGCTCCGCTGTCTTCCTTCTTCGACGCCTTGGCGATCACCTCGGCCAGGTTGGCGATGGTCGGTTGGCTCAGCACGGCGTGCAGCGTGACGTGGACCTTGAACTCCTCCTGGATGCGGCCCACCAACCGGGTGGCGATCAGAGAGTGCCCGCCGAGGTCGAAGAAGTTGTCGTTGAGCCCGATCTCGGCGATGCCCAGCAGGTCCTGCCAGATCGTGGCGATCCGCTTCTCGTCGTCGGTGCCCGGCGGCGCGTAGGCGGTGTGCAAGTGGGGGCGACCATGCAGGACCGGGGTTGTCTGCCGCTCCTCAGCCGCGGACGGGCGCGACACGTGTCGCACCCACTGATCCAACCTGGCCTCGATATCACCCGTGGTCACAACGATCTGCACCGGCAACGACGAACACATGACGCGGTCGATCACGTCCAGGGCGTGGCCGTCGTCGATCAGCAAATCGTCGAGGGTGGCTCCGGTGCGGACCTCCTCGGCATCCTCGCCGTAGGCGAAGCCCTCCCAGTTGATCGACGTCCACGCGGTCTGGCCGTGCCGCCGCTGTAGGTGGGCGAACAGGTCCATGAAACAGTTGGCCGAAGCGTAGGCGCCGTAACCGATACCACCGAGCATCGAGGAGACCGACGAGTTGAGCATCACGAAGTCGAGCGGTTTGCCGGCCAGCACCTTGGCCATCACCGGCAGACCGTCCAATTTGCTGCGGAAGTGCTTCTCGGTGGACTCGTCGTCGGCCTGGTCGAGCGGCAGTTCGGCGCCCTGACCGACGACGCTCGCCGAGTGGAATGCTCCGGTCAGCGGACCCAGCTCCCGCTCCACCTCGGCGATCGCGCGGGTGAGGGCCTGCTCGTCGGCCACGTCGGCCTGCGCCACCCACACCCGGCTGCCCCGATCCTCGATACCGAGCAGGATGCCCAGATCCCAAGCCAGCTCCCGGGACGTGTCCGGGTCGGCGACGAGCCGGCGCCACTGCTCACGCGGCGGCATCTCGGAGCGCCGCACGATGCCGATGTGCGCACCCGCCTTGTCCACCAGATAGCTCGCGATCACCGAGCCGACCGTGCCCAGGCCGCCGACGATGAGATAGACCCCGCCCTTGCGCAGGTTTGCCGGCAGCTCAGCGGTCTCCAGCCGGGCCCGCTCATAGGTCTGCACCCAGCGGGCATCGTGTCTATAGGCGACGGTCGGCTCGATCGACGAGCACTCGGCCTCGGCGACGATCTGCCCCGCCACCCGCGCCGTCGCCGCCTCGGACTCCGGTGCGGTCACGTCGATCGTGCGGCAGCTCAGTTGCGGAAACTCCTGTGGCAGCACGCGGCACAGCCCACCGATCGTGGCGTGCAGCGGGCGCAGCTCGGCCTCGCCCGCCACGGACACGCCATGCGCCGTGACCGCGATGATCTCCACCGGGCTCAGCACCGTGCCCCAGAGCGCCTGCACGAGATACTGCAGGCTGAAGTACGGTCTCCGGCCGTCCTGCCACACGCAGTGCACCACGCGTGCCGGCTCGGGAACCAGCTCCAGCAGCCGGGAGTAGTCCTCCCGCCGATCCAGGTCGATCCCGAGCGGACCGCCGGCCGCCACGAGACGCACGTCGTGCCCTTGAGCCGCCAGCATCGCGGCCACCCGCTCGCCCACCGGATTGTCGGTCAGAACCAGCCACACGCCGTGGCGCTCTTCGGGCCCGGGCCGTTCTTGCCGGCGCCACGAGGGCAAGGCGAACCAGTCGGCCGGATCCGGCCGGCGCACCACCTTGCCGCCCGACACAACGGCGGCCCCGGTGGGCTCCTTCGTCGTGGCCGCGTCCAACCAGTACCGTCCACGTTGGAACGGGTACGTCGGCAGGATCACCCGCCGTCCCGGGGGCGTGACGGCGGCCCAGTCGGGCCGCACACCGCACAGCCACAGCCGGCCGAGCGCGCGCAGCAGCGTCTCGCCGTCGCCCGCGTCGTCCAACCGGCCGGGCATGGTGTGCAGCACGGTCGCCGCCTCGGCGGAGGCCCGCTTGGGGTGCTGCACGGCCAGGGTGCCCAGGCCACGACCCGGCCCCAGCTCGACGACGACCGGGAGGCTGAGGTTCCAGACCTGCTCCAGGCAGCCGGCGAACTGCACCGGCCGATAGGTGTGCCGGGCCCAGTAGCCCGGATCGCGCGCCTCGTCGTCGGTGAGCCAGCGACCGGTTACATTGGACAGCAACGGGATCCGCGGCGGCCGCAACTCGATGCCGCTCGCCAACTCGGTCAGCGCGGGCTCCAGCGCGCGCATCATGTCGGTGTGGAAGGCGTGCTCGCCGGGCAGGATCCGGTGGGCGATGCCATCGGCGCGCAGTCGCGCGGCCACCACTTCCACACCCTCGACCGTTCCGCCCACCACGCACAGCTTCGGCCCGTCGATCGCCGACAGCGACACACCGGAGTCGGTGAGATAGCCGCGCACGCTCGCCTCGTCGAGCAGCACGGCCAGCAGCCGACCCGGGGGCACGCCCTCGATCAGCTTGGCTCGGGCCGCCACCAGGCGCACCGCGTCCGGCAGATCGAAGACGCCCGCGAGGCATGCCGCGGCGTACTCGCCGACGCTGTAGCCGAGCAGGGCCGACGGCTCGACACCGCAGTCGAGCATAGTCTGGCCGAGGCTGTAGCCGACGGCGAACATCAGCGGCTGGGTGGTCTGGGTCCGGCGCAGCGCCGGGTCGCCCGCCTTGGGTTCGTCGTCGACGATCCGGGTGCTCTTCTGCTTCGCCGGGGCCATCAGCCGCCGCAGGTCGAAGCCGATCAGCGGTTCGAAAAGCTTGGCGCACTCGTCGAAGGCGTCGCGGAACGACGGTCGCTCGTGGTAAAGCTCGGCGGCCATCCCCTCGAACTGGTCGCCGACGCCGGAGAACAGGAACACCACCGAAGGCTTGGTCTTGGCCGCTGTACCGTCGTGCACCGCGGCCGAGGCCGGACCGCGCAGCAGCCGGATCGCCTCCTCGCGGTCGCCGACCACCATGGACCGGCGCAACGGCAACTCGGGCCGTCCTATGTGGAGGGTCCACGCCGCGTCGACGAGCGTGACCTCCGGGTGAGCCTCGAGATGGTCGGCCAGCCGGTGCGCCATCTGGTCGAGCGCGGCGGTGGACCGGGCCGACAGGGTCAACAGCGCCGCCCCGCCCGCTGGACAAGATGGTGACGACACAACATCGGCCTGCTCCAACACCACATGGGCGTTGGTGCCGCCGATGCCGAAGGAGCTGATCCCGGCCCGGCGCGGACGATCGGAGACGGGCCAGGGCCGCCGCTCGGCGGGTACGAAGAACGGCCCCGCCGCTAGGTCGATCTCCGGGTTGGGCGAGCGGAAGTTCACCGTGGCGGGAACCACGCCGTGCTGCACGGCAAGAGCCGTCTTGATCAGACCGACCACGCCGGCCGCGGTGTCGAGGTGGCCGATGGCCGCCTTCGTCGACCCCAGCGCGCAGCGGTGACCGGGCGTCCGGCCGAACACGTCGTTGAGCGCCGCCACCTCGATCGGGTCGCCCAGGCGGGTGGCCGCGCCATGCGCCTCGACGAAGCCGACGGTGGACGGCTCGACCTCGGCCGCACCCAACGCCATCTCGATGACTTCGCGCTGGCCACGGCGGCTGGGAGCCGAATAGCCCACCTTGTGCGCGCCGTCGTTGTTCACCGCCGAACCCCGGATCACGGCGTGGATGACATCGCCATCATTCTCGGCATCGGCAAGCCGCTTGAGCGCCACCACACCGGCACCGCTGCCCGGCACCGCGCCGGTCGCCTCGGCATCGAATGCGCGGCAATGCCCGTCGTCGGCGAGAATGCCGCCCACCGGCGCGAAATAGCCCACGCCATAGGCGTGGATCGAGGCACCGCCGGCCAAAGCCAGATCGCACTCGCCGGCCAGCAGTGCCTGGGCCGCCAGGTGCACCGCGACCAACGAGCTGGAACACGCCGTCTGCACGGTCATCGCGGGACCGCGCAGATTGAGTTTGTACGCCACCCGGCTGGCCAGATAGTCCTTGTCGCCGGAGATCATCACCTGGAGGTCCGGCACGTCATCGAGCAGATGCCGGTTGGAGGCCACGTTGTTGAGCAGATACGAACTGAAGCCGACGCTGCCGTAGACGCCCACCAGCCCGTCATAGGTGGGCGAGTCGTAACCCGCGCGCTGCAACGCCTCGGTGGCGCACTCCAGGAACAGCCGGTGCTGCGGGTCGAGCAGCTCGGCCTCGCGGGGGCTGTAGCCGAAGTAGTCCGCGTCGAAGCGATCGAGGTCGGTGAGGAGTCCGCCGCGGCGCACATATCGTGGGTCGGCCAAGGTCGCGGCATCGACACCGGCGGCGATCAACCGGTCTTCGTCGACCGTCGTGACGGCCTCGACGCCCGCCTCGACGTGGCGCCAGAACTCCTCGATGGAGCTCGCACCCGGTACCCGGCAAGCCATCCCCACGATGGCAACGTGATCGCCGGTCATGAGGCGCTCTTCGCGTCGACACCCAGCCGGCGCGTACAGAACTCGGCCCAGCCAGCCGGTGCGTCGGCCATCACCACCGCGGCATCGTCGAAGGGCTCGGCCAGGACACGCAGGTCATCGCTGATGTAGAGAATGTCGCCACCGACGTCCGGGCGCACGATGTCGGCCCAGCCGGCGAAGGCCTCCACATCGGATCGACGGCAGGCTCGATAGTATCGATTCAAGTCAGTCACCAGACCCTCACGACGAAGTCACGGGCCAGAATCCCCGGTCCCACCATCGATCCGTCACGCCTGGGACATCGCCTCGCCGGCTCTGCGGTGGTGTAGACCTCGTATACGTGGGCGGTGAGGCGTACCTTCGAGGTCGACCGCGTCGTGGCTTTGCCGACTATCGCCAGTATTCCACGATGTACGCTTTCCGATCTGGACGGTTGTTTCCCCGACCGATGAAACATTGCTTACTGAAGCGCCGCGCGAGAACCAAAGCGTTATTGGCGTCCTGTGCGCTGTCAAGAATGTCCATTCGCGACGCTCCGTCGGTCAATAGCCATCCCTTGGCGCCCTCGTTGACGATTCTCAGTGATGTGGTGCGGTAGGTGAGGCAATCTTCCTGGGGGCCAATGGTCGTAGCGATGCCCGAGTTTCCTGTCCAGTAGCCGACGATGTAGTCGTTGCGGTTCGGGCGGGTGTTGCCGCGCCCGATGAAGCAGCGCGCCTTGTGACGCTTGGCAAGGGCAACCGCCATTTCGGCGTCGGCCTTGTTGTCGAGGAGTGCCACCTCACGGGTGCCGTCGGTGAGGCGCCAGCCACGCTCGCCCACGCTCGCTATCCGCAGTTTCTCCGTCGCGTAGACGACGCAGTCGGTGGGTCGGATGCCAAGGTCAGTCGCTGTCATGACTGACGGTGCCGCATAGACCGGCGACGGGAATGACGTTGCGGCGGGTGGCGCACTCAGCGCCGGAGTTGATGCCGGGCCATCTCTCACGTCGTCTTTCTGGCAGGCCACGAGGCAGACGAAGACGATGAGCAGCCAGGCGATCGGACCCGCGATGGGTCGGCTCATGTCGGTACCCCTCACTGTCGGCAGGCATCGCGGTAGGCCACGCCTTTGATGTCCTTTTCCCACTCCTGCGGTGAGAGACCGAATCCAGCGATGGCGCAGGCGTAACGTTGCGGATGCGCGAGCATGTCGAGCGTTGGGGAGATGTCCCACACGATCGCCGTCATGTCTTCTCCCGCGGTGAGCGCCGTGTGCCCGTCAGGGCTGAGGGCTACGGCTCTCACCGCGCCGTCGTGTCCGGTCAGGTCAAGCAGCCGGCCGGGATGGTCAGGGTCGGTGGCGTCCCACAGGATGGCGCCATCGTCGCCCCCGGTGATCGCGATGATCGAGGTGCCGCCGTCCGAGCCGAACGCCGCCGCCCGCACCGGACCGGCGTGTCCGATTAGCGTTGCCCGCAGCGTCGGATGCGTTGGGTCGTTCAAGCTCCACAGTCTTGCTGTGCGGTCGATGCCGGCGGTGAGCGCGGTACTGCCGTCGGGGGCGAATGCCACCGCGGTCACGGGGCCGGTATGCCCACGCAGCGGGGTCGCCTTGGCCGGAGGCCCGAGATTCCACAGCTTCGCGGTCTTGTCGAAGCCGCCGGTGAGCGCGGCTCTGCCGTCGGGGCTGTAGGCCACGCTTGACAAGATGTCCCCGCTGAGGCTCTCGGGATCTCTAAGGTCTCTGGACCAGGATTGGGACGGGTTGGCGGCACCGTGTACCACCGCCTTGCCGTCATTGCTAGTGGTGATCGCGGTTTTTCCGTTGGGCGCGAAGGCCACCGCCGTCACGGGGCCGGTGTGGCCGGCCATTTCGGTCAGCAGGACCGGCCGAGCGCGATCGGTGAGGTCCCACAGCCGCGCGGTGCTGTCCGCGCTGCCGGTAAGCGCTCTACGTCCATCCGGCGCGAAGGCCACCGCCGTCACGGGGCCGGTGTGGCCGGCCATTTCGGTCAGCAGGACCGGCCGAGCGCGATCGGTGAGGTCCCACAGCCGCGCGGTGCTATCCGCGCTGCCGGTAAGCGCACTGCGCCCATCGAGCGCGTAAGCCACCGCCGAAAGCGCGCCTTTCGATCCAGTCAGGGCGCTGAGCCGGCGCGCACCCCTCGACTCGGTGGCTTCCCACAGGATCGCTCGTCCGTCACCGCCACCGGTGAGTACGGTACGTCCGTCGGGTGCGAAGGCAACCGCGGTCACCGGCCCGGCGTGGCCGATCAGGGTCGCCCGCTGGACCGGTACGCGAGGATTTGAAATGTCCCAAAGCGCGACCTTCCTGTCCGCACTGCCAACAAGCACACTGCGTCCATCGGGTGCGAACGCTACAGCGGACACGAATTCCCCGTGCCCGCCCAGCGTTACCGTCGGGCTCGGGTGCGCGGTGTCGGTGAGGTCCCACAGAATTGCCTTATTGTCGTTGCCGCCGGTAAGCACGCTGTGCCCGTCCGGGCCGTAGGCCACCGCTGTGATGGCGGCTGTGAGACCGGACAGTGTGGAACGCCGGATTGGCCGAGCCGGATCGGTGAGGTCCCACACGACGGCGAGGTCGCCGCCCGCGGTCATGGCGGTGCGCCCATCCGGGCCGAATGCCATCGCCGTTACGGCATCGACGCCCGCGTTGTCCAGGCTTCCGCGGCGGATGGGATGGTCAGGATCGGTGACGTCCCAAAGGACTGCCGAGCCGTCGTCACTGCCGGCGAGCACGGTGCGCCCGTCCGGACTGTAGACCACCGCGCTGAGAGGGCCGGTGTGACCGGTCAGCGTCGATCGCTGGATCGGCCGGGCCGGATCGGTGAGGTCCCACACGACAGCACGGTTGCCGCTGCAAGTAACAGCGGCACGTCCGTTGGGAGCAAAGGCTCCTGTCTCGGTGCGGCCTTCCAGCCGCGCTTGGCGGCTCGGACGGGCCGGGTTCGTGAGATCCCACAGGATCGTCGATCCTTCCTTGTCACCAGTCATGTTGCCGGTCATGACGGTCCGCCCATCCGCGCTGAAGGCGATGGCATTCACCGTGCCGGGATGGGGAAGAAGGCCGGCGTAGCGGTTGGCGACCAGCGTGGCCACGAGCGCCGCGCGGGTCCGCGGGGTGTCGCTGAGTTCAAGCGCCGCGATGCCACGTCGAAGCGCGTCGATCGGCTGAGTCTCGCGCAGCGCCTCGGCCCGGAGGAGAAGCAGGTTTATCTGCGCCTCGTCACGCTGGACGCTCATCGCTTCGCGTCGATCGTTGGCGTAGAAGGCGAGCCCGGCCGCGATGGCCAGCGCCGCGGCCAGCGCCGCGGCCAGCCCGGCGAGCCAGCGGTTGCGCTGTCTGGTGATGCGGTCCTCGTGTTCGGCGAATCGGCGGCAGGCGTCCAGGAACTTCCGCTCGACCGGGGTGAGCCGGCCGGCCTTGAGGTCGCGCTGACGCTCGGCTTCCACCAGCAACCCGCCCCGCAGCAGGTAGCCGTTGTCGCGCGAGTTGTCGTGCCAGAGAACCGCTTGGCGCTCAAGCAGGCTCCGGTTGTTCTCCCGCCAGGCGTGGTTGCGGGCGCGCACCGGTTCGATGAGGCGGTCGTGCGTGAGTTCCCACCAGTTGGTGCCGCGCTGGGGCTCGGAGCGTACGAGATAGGGTTCGAGCCGCCTCGCGATCGCCTCCCCGTCGAGATCGCCGTCCACAGCAGGCCCGTGCGGAACCTGGGCCCGGAAACCCTGTCTGGTGATCAGCTCGTCGTCGAACCAGTCCCGAAGCGCCTGTTCCCTGACGCCGGTTTCGCGAACGACCTCCGCGATGTTCTCCTCGTAGTAGTCACCCAGCGCGCGGTCGACGTGGCCGAAGTTGCGCACCGCGGCGGTGTCGATGCTGCCGGCCACCCGATCGTTCAGCTCCCACAGGCGCTGGCAGACCACCTGGAGCTGCACGGGCTCGACGTAATCGCCGCTGTTCGGCTTCGGGCCTTGAGGAGTCTGCACCTGTACGCGGGAAAGGTTGCCAACCAATTCGTCGGCTGCCTCGCGGGCGAAGGTCACGCCTCGTTCCCGCGCCGGCCCTTGAACGGCTTCGAGCGCCGCTTGACGGGTCAACAGGTCCAGGCGGTACCTGGCCGCCAAGCGAGTTGGTAGGAGGTGCAGGTACGGGTCGAGACCGGCGATCCGGTCCTCGCGCATGGCAAACAGCGCCCAGCGCCACCGGTCACGCAGTGCCTCTCCCAGCTGCGCGATGAACTCCTCCTTGGCCGGACGGTCGGTGGGGTCGAGCAGGATCTCTTCGAACTGGTCGAAGATGAGCAACTCGTGCTCGCCTTCGCCGGCCCGTAGCCCGTTGAGGCAATCGCGCAAGGGCATGCGGGCCAACTCGAGCAGCCGCGTGGCGCACAGCTCTGGATCGAGACAGGTAAGCATGCTCACCAGGTACCTGTTGCCGTTCTCACCGGCGGGTGGAGTGCAGGCCGGCCGACCGACCCGGATGACCGGACGGATCACGAAGTCGGCATCCTCGAGCCGCGGCATCAACCCGGCCTGGATGAGCGAGGTCTTGCCGGCGCCCGACGGCGAGTACATGAGCACGATGCGGCTGGGAACCACCCGGTCGAGTAGCTGGGCGATCTCCTTGCCCCGCCCGTAAAGGGTCTCCCCGCGCTCAAACGGGCGTGCGCCGACATACGGGTTCCGGTCGGGCTCGACAGATGTCACCACGGCTCCTCCTGCCGGAGGCGCCGCTGGAGGTCGTCCAGAAACTCCTCGACACTTCCCCAGTAGACGGTGATCGGCACGTTCCTGCCCGCTGCCTGGAAGTACGAATTGATGTACTCGTGGACCTTCTCCGGATCGGTCGTGCGGGCGGCGTCCGGGTCGACCTGCACCGCGACGTGCGTGAACCGGCTGCGCCGCGCGCCGCCTTCCTGGTTGAGGATGATCCGCAGCAGCCCGCGGAAATCCCAGTCCTCCATCCGGAAACCCAGCAGCAGCAGCGCCGAGCTGGCAAGCGCCGACCACACCGGGTCAGGTACGAGATGCCTTTTCGAAGCGATCGCGATTACATAATCGAGATAGTCGTCCTCGGTGAGGACGAGCGTCGACGGGTCACCCAGCCAGCCGAAGAGGTGGAACACGACCGGGCGCTCTGATTCCGGTTGATAGTCGGGATCTTGCTGGTAGGCGTCCTCGGCCGGCCAGGCCTCGACCTCGTCACGCCAGTGGCACCAGGCCACCGCCGGCCGCCTGCCCCGCTCGGCCAGGGCGTCCTCGAGGAAGGTCGCCGGGTGGGTGGTGAGGTAGAACTTGAGCGGCAGCTCGGCCAGTATCCTGTGCGGCTCAGCCGGTTCCGCGCAGCGCCGGCGGGCGCCGACGTCCCCGACCAGCTGCGCCACATGCCGCACCAGCCGCGCCACGTCCTGCCCGCAGCAGACCGGCGAACCGGCCGCCCCAGGCTCCGCTCGTGCGCGAAGTTCCTTGTGAAACTCGCCGATCAGTCTTTCACCCAGATACGAGGGGTTCTGCGTGACGGCCAGCCATTGCGCCACATGCGCCAGGTCTTCGCGGTCCTCGGGGGCCATCGGGACCCGATGGTGCTCGGCCCAGCGTGCCGCGATCTCCTGCCGGGAGGGCAGCAACCCGTCGGCCACGGCATGACCGAGGACAGCGACACATTGACCTGTGTTGATGTGTCGGAGCAGGGCCGGCCACTTGCCGAAGCGGTCCAGATCCTTCCATACCCGGCCGCTGCGCAGGCGGGTGAAGAGCACGGGCATCCACCAGTCGGGCCGCGCCTGCACCGCTTGCCGGGCGACCGCGACCGCTTGATCCACCAGGCCGTGGCGGCGCAGTTCCTTGTAGAACGCGGGCAGGAACTGCTCCATCGTGACCATCGACACGTTGCCCTGCATGGCGAGTACCGCCGGGACACCATCGGCCGCCAGGCGCGGTCCCAGTGCCGCGAGCGCTCGCTGATCGTCCAGGCCGGCCGATCCGTGGCCACCGGGGGCGCCGGCGCTTTGGCACGAAACCAGGATCATCAGGCTCGGCAGGGTTCGCAGCTGGTTGAGCCGCTCGAGCAGTCGCGAGCCGCGGACCGGTACCCCGGAACCGTCGGCGTCCTGCAGCAGGAGTACCGTTTCCGGCTTCTCCTCGTCGCTGAAGTAGCCGTGGCAGATGAGCACCGCGATGTCGGTGTCTTCCCTGAGCGCCTCGACGAACTCGGGCAGGCTGGTGACCTTGCCCGCCGAGGGCAGCTCGGTGGTGCGGAAGGCGCTCAGACCGTGCCTGGCGCGGCTCAGTTCGTCGTCCACTTTGATGGGTGCCAGCCCGTGCTCGTCCATGCGCTGCAGGTCGTCGCCGGCCGGGCTGGCGACGGCCACCACTGCCCGCAGCCGCGCATTGGGTCGTTCGGGCACGTCTCGCCAGCTTTTGCTGCTGAGGTACCGGGAGAACAGCACCCGCCCGTCCATGACCAGAGACTCCTGCGGACGGTCCGGATGGCGCATGGTCTCCCAGGCAAGGCCGTGAAGTTGACCGGCCTCCTCCTCGACGTGGAGTCGCAGGCGCAGCGGCACGTTCTCGGACTCGGCGACCGCCTGCGCCCGTATGAACTCCTCGCGCACCTCGGGTACGCCGAACAGGCTGCGCGTCAGCAGCTCGCCTTGACCTGGCGGGTCATAGCCGCGGCGCTGGAGGTCGGCGAAGTCGAAGGCCGGGCCCTCGCCGGCGCGCCGCCGCACCTCGGTATCGCGCTCCGGACGGGTCCAGCACACCTCGGCTGTCCACCGGCCCTCGCCGCCGCGACCGAGCGTGATCTCGAAATCGACAAAGCGGTCCGCGAATCCCGCCATCGCTACTCCTTGCCGCCCGCGCCGACCGCGCCGACCGCGCCGCCCACTCCGGCCGCGCCGCCCACTCCGGCCGCGCCGCCCACTCCGACCGCGCCGCCCACTCCGGCCGCGCCGCCCACTCCGGCCGCGCCGACCGCTCCGGGCAGGCGCAGGGCCGGATCGCCGAGCACGGTGAAGCAGCGGGCATCATTGGTGGCGGTCCACAGCGCCGCCAGGGTGTGAAGGTTCGCGGGCTGGCCCAATTTCGCCTGTTCCCGTGCCACGTCAAGCTCCGAAGACAGCTCGATATAGCGCGTGTTGAAGTACTCGAAGGCCGAGCCGATCCGGTGCCCGCGCATCAGGCGGGCGAGGCACGCCCGGTAAACCTCGGTCTGGCCTCCGGCCCCCGGCCACCGGAACGAGTAGGTCAAGGCCCGATCCACATGCCCGACCACGGCGAGCGCGCCGCCTCGTTCGTGTCCGAGCAGCCGTTTCGGCAGGGCGGCGACGAACGCGCGAGGGGTGAGTTCGGACTCCGGGCCGGTGCTATCGGCGTACCCGTCCCGGCGTGGGGTACCGGCGCCAAAGCAGGCGAAATGGAACGCTACGAGCCCGTGCAACCGCGCGTCATCCCCGATGTCGCCGGCGCTGAGGTAATGCCCCTCCGCGAGCGGCCCGTGCCACTCGAGCGGACCGGGCCAGTCCTGGCAGACCAGAGCGCCCTGATGGTGGGGCTGACGCCGGTCGTCAGAAGGGAATCCGGCGCCATGACTCGCGGTGAGCAGCAATGCCGGCGTCTCGTCGCCACCGAGCATCGCGATCAGCCGTTGCTTGACTGCCTCCTCGCCGAGCACGGTCTGCACTTGCCATCCCGAACCGACGTCGGCCAGCTGTTCTGAGAGCGGTGTCACCAGCTCAGCCGCGCTTAGAGCCGTCGCTGTGTCGTTGCGGTTCTGCGTGGCGAACAACACCACGCGTCGGGGTCGGGCGGGAGGCTCGGTCTCGGCGGCCACGACGCTGCGGGCGTAGGCGGCGTAGCCGGCGATCCGGTCGAAGTGGATACGGCCCACCGCGTACTGCACATCGAGCTGGTACTGAAACGAGTACGGGATCGTCTCGGGATCCCCGACGATCAGCAGGTAGTAGGGCACCCGGTCGGGGTCGGCCGGGCCCGGGCCCACACCGTGCCTGACCAGAAAGTCCAACTTGGACTCTCCGCGGCGGTAACCGTTCTCGCCCACGAACTCTCGATAGCGGTGCTGCCGCAAGCGGGTGGCCTGGCCGCGACGGTGCGCCAGCAGCTCGTCCAGCGCGTCTCGTACCGCTGGATCGGCGTCCTCGGCGAAGATGACGCCCCAACCCGCCTCCGCCAGGTCCTCGGCGTCGACCCCTTCCTTCGGCGCGAACGTGGCCTCAGAGATCCGGTCGCGCCACCAGCGCAGCTCTGTCAGGTGATTCTTGTCGATGTCGCCGGACGTGCCTCGGGCACGCGAGGAGAGCTGCCCCAGCGGCATCGGCGGCAGCAAGTAGGAACCGGATGCTCCATCGATGCCGTTGAACACGACCGCTGTATCCGTTTTCATTTGCCTGGAGTTTCCACGCGTACCCGTGCTGCCGGATCACCGAGCAGGAGGAAGTTCATCGCGTCATTGCGCCGGATGAACGAGTCGGCCAGCACCTGCCGCTCGGTCGGGTTCAGGTCGTCCACGGTCCGCCCCGTGGACCGTAGGTTGTTGAAGAAGTTCGCCAGGCTGACCGACAGCAGCGCGGTCCGGCCGGTCAGGTCGTCCAGCGCCAGGGCCGCCGGGAACCGGCTCAGCAACGCCTGATCGACGGCGGTCATGAACGGCTCGAGCCGGCGGTGGTAGAGCTGGCCCAGTTGTGGCACCGGAGCCGTGGGGTCGTCGAAACCGTGCAGCCAAGCCGTGTCCAGGTGGCCGACGAAGGCGACCGGGCCGCGCGGATGGGCGAGCAGGCGCGTCGCCAGAGCGGCGATGAAGTCCTCGTCGGCGTTGTCGTCCTCGCCGCCTCCCACCCAATGGTCAGACGTGCTGCGTCGCGGGGTGCCGTACCCCCAGCACGCGAACTGGAAGAACAGCGCGCCTTCGGCGCACGCCACGTCGTCGCTGGGCACGTCTTCGCCGCGGAGCAACATGCCGTCCAGCGATCCTATACGGGCACAAGCGATTGCGCCATTGAGTCGCCGCTGTGTGGCCAACCCCAGCGCGCGGGGCACCTCGTATCCATGACTCGCCGTGTACACCAGCGCCGGACTGGTACCGGTCAAGGCATCCAGCAGTCGATCCTTCGTCGCCTCCGGCCCGGCGATGAGGGTGGCCGAAAATGGCGCGTTGCTCGCCACCCGAGCCGCGATCGGTTCGGCCATGAACCGGCGGCTGTAGTAGGTGGGATCGCTAGGCCCGTAATCCGGGGCGAAGACCACCGCGTGCGCGGCCGGAGCCGGATCGGGCGCTTTCTCCAGCCGAAGCACCTTGTCCACATAGGACGATGTCTCGTCCGGCCCGGCGAACGCGACTCGGCCAATGGACGCTCCGGCCGCGGCCCATTGCACCTGCAACGAGAACGGTAGATATCCGGGACCGCCGACCAGCAGTACATACTTCGGACGGGTAGTAACATCGCTACCCAGGTATGTCTTGTCCAACCACGAGCCGATGTCACCGGCATCCGCCGGAAACTCCAGCGGCTTGCCCGGTTCGGCCATCCTCCGGTGGCGAGCCAGCGGCTCGATCGCCGCGATCCAGCTGTCCCGGTCCGGATCGTTCGCGGCGACGACAAATGTCCAGCCGGCCGCCGCCGGGTCGGAGAGATCGACGTACGCTTGCGGAGCCAGCTCTCCAAACCACAGCTGCTGTTCAAGAGTCGGCCTTAGCCAAGCCGCGTCGGCTACTACGGCGCCCTGGGCCGCGCCCGCCGCTAGGCCGGCGAACAATTGCTCGTCGACGCCCCCGAATACCGGGTCGGCGTTCGGCCCGGTCACACCGAACCGCAGGATCCGCATGGTCCTCCCCTTTCAAGAGTCATTGATCCGGAGCCGGTCGGTCAGCGAGGCCGTCTTCAACAAGTCCCCGGGCGTGACGAAGTTCGGATCAGCCGTCAACATTTGGACACGCTCCAGCAGGCCACGCGAATGCCCACCGCCGAAGGCCGCTCCGGAAGCCCTTGTCGCGTCGGCGAAAAGGGCGGCGAAGGTTATGATCGATCGCAGAAGCTCTTGGTCTGACACATCGGACCCGTCCAGCCCGTACATCGGCGGTGCCGCAGGCAGGTCTTCGACCGACCCGATCTCGGTCGCGTACGCCGCGATCAACGGCGCCAATCGCTGTTCGGCCGTATCCGGATCCGCCGGCAGCCCGAACGTCGGATCGCCGGCCACCGGCGGCAATGTGGCGCTGTCACGGTCGAGAGCCCACTCCAGCAGAGTGCCACCACCACGACCGAACTCGGCCGGCATGACCATCAATTGGTACGGGTTCGGGCTCGCCTCGGGGTCGGCCTCGTCATAGCACCGGAAGACGAACTCGGAGCAGATCATCAGTTGCCGGCCCTTCTCCACCAAATCATTGAGCGCCGCGGCGGCCTGGTCGAGAGTGGCACGCACCAGCCGGCGACCGATCGGCGGCAGCGGAAAACATCGCGTCAACGACAGAATCGCCAGCAGCACGATCTGCTGGTACGCGTAGGGAACCCGCCCCCGCAGGTAGGCCTGACCACGCCGCACCACCGGCGCCGAATCCAAGCCCGACGCGTGGCAGCGCACAATCGTACACCGACTCGCCCGTGTTGAGTCTGAGATCGAGGCGGTCTTCAGGCCGTCGCCCGCTGCCTCACCCATGAGATCCGGCCCAAGGGCGAGGGCGGCGTGATTCACGCTCGATCCATCAAAGGCACGAATGGCCCACGAAATGAAGCTCTTGCCGCGAAAAAGAAGCACGTCGCCTGAGCATATCTGGACCGTTGAACCCATCGCGCCACCCCCAATCGATCAAGCGGGTCCATCGAACCCCACTCGCGCACCATGAGCAGTCGCATGTTCCGCTCGCGCCGTCAAACCTGTCAAGGCACTTGTAGCACACCTGTCAAAATTTGATCACTTTCTATTGACAAGACCACTGTCCAGAGTGGAGCTTGTCTCTTGGTCGGCGGAGTAATCTGCTGGTGACGTTCTGGTTGACGGGTTGATGGAGGCATCGGTGAAGGACAAGATAGCGATCATTGTCGCGGTGATAGTGACATTCATTTACGGCATCGCACTTGTGGCTATGTGGATGAAGGTGGGCGACATTGAGCCGGATTGGGGGCGCCGGCTCGTTCTGCTCACCGGCTTGGAGGCGATCGTGTTTGCCGCCGTCGGGTGGCTGTTCGGCAAGGAGGTCAATCGCCACGCGGTGGATGCCGCGGCCGAGGCGAATGCCCGGTTGCGGGATGAGGCACGCGAGCGTGGCTCGGTCGAGGGCAAGGGCCAGGCTCTCGCGGACGCGATCCGGACGAACAGCCGCGACGGCAACGCTTTCGCGGACGGTCCGTCATTGCGAGACCTGGCGGACAGGCTCTTCCCACCGCAATGAACCCGCGGTGAACCTCCCCGGCGGAGCCGGCGATGATCGGGCGGATTTCCCGAGTGATCGGGACATCCGACTCGTGTGCCTAGGCTCCAGGGAACCCAAAATGGAACGGATTCAATCCTTGTTCCGGAGGAGCTTTGATGGAGGGCGTCAACAGGATTTTCCTTTTCCATTCCGACAACGGGTTCGTGCACGCTTTCGTAGGGCCGACGCTGACGGACGTGGCAACGGAAATCCAGAAACAGACGGACATCGCCAAGCCGAATGTCGGCATAGAGTTCTTCGACACCGCCGGTCAACGGCTGACACCCGAGTTCGGCCCGGACTGGACCTGGAAGACTTTGCAGCGCACCGCGGACGACCCTGACCCCGCGCAAGTACGGCGGCGGCTCCAGGCATGGGTCGACCACGTATCGAGCCATCTGCGGAAAGAACCTGTGTGGCTGCACGAGTATCTGACCCAGTGTGGCGACATCTGGGTGGCTCAAGAATCACCGGGCCAGTCGCTGACAAGAATTCTGGATGGATTGCCACAGCCCGGAGAAGAGTCGATCGACGACTGTTTCAAGAACCTGCACCGTCTGGTCGGCCATCCGTTCTTTCACTTGGCCGATCCGTTGCACAATCTGTGGCATCTGCTTGGCGGCACGCATTAAGAATCGAGGAGGGCGAAACGGGTGTCCACGAAACGCGCGGGGCAGCGGTCGAGTTACTGGATCACCCACCTGGTTGGCTCGGTGGCGGCGGGCTTGCTCGTGGCTGGCGGCATGCTCCTCGCGCCAGGCCGCGTGACGTGGGCCTGGATCGGGCTGACCGGTACCATCGGCCTGGCCTTCACTTGGATGGGTGCGTTGGTGCTGGCCGGCGAGCCCCGCCACCTCGTAGGCCGCTTGATGACCAGCGCCGGCGTCGTCGCCGGCGCTGGGGCCGTCGCGGCCAGCTGGACAGTCTGGGCGCCGGCGGCGTGGCTGGCACAGTGGCTGTGGTCCGTCTCATACGGTCTGATCGTGTTGGCGTTGCTGGTATTTCCCGATGGCCACCTGTCGTCCCGCCCACGGCGGATCGTGGCGGCGGTGATTTTGACGGCGACCGCGCTGGCGGCGACCGGATTCGCCATAGCCTCGCTCGAACCGCCGCACATGTTGCTGACCGCGGCGGACCCCCCGGACTCGGCTTGGGCCGGGCTGGCACTTCGGGGAGCGGCAGTGGCCATGCTGCTCCTGGCAGTCGGGCTCGTGGCGGTGATAGGCGAGCTGTGGCGCCGGTGGCACCGGGCGGCCGGCGAGGCTCGCCGGCAAGTGGCTTGTCTGCTGCTCGCCGCTGGGCTGCTGGTACCGATCACGATCCTTGACACGCTTGGTGTTCCCGGCGCGTGGCTGGTCCTGGCCGCGACTGTCCCGGCAGCGATGACCCTGGCCGTGTTGCGATTTCGTCTCTATCACCTTGACCGCTTGATAAACCGCACTTTCGTCTGGCTGATCATGAGTGTGCTGGTCGTTGCCGGATTCGTCATCATCGTGGCGCTGCTGCGCGATGTGGCACTCCATCTCGATACCTCGACGGCCTCGCTTGCGGCAACGGCGATCGTGGCGGTGATTTTCGAGCCGGTTCGAGGCCGGGTGCAGCGGACGGTGAACCACATCCTGTATGGCGATCGGGACAACCCGTATCAGGTGGTTTCGCGCCTGGCCGAGGTGGCCGGCCGCACCGCCGAACACCTCGCGATCCTGCCGCTGCTGGCCGAAACACTCGCCCATTCGCTGCAGTTGCCCTATGTGGAGATCGAGGCGGGGACGCATGGCGAGGCGCGGGTGTTGGCCCGCCACGGTGTGCCCACGCCCGACCTGGAGGCGTTCGATATGCTCGCCCACGGCGAGCGCGTGGGACGCCTGCTGGTCGCACCACGAAGCTATGGTGGCCGTTTCACGCACCACGAACGTCGCTTGCTGACCGATGTGGCGCTGCACGCGGCTAGCGCCGTCAAGGCGAGTCAGCTGGTGCGGGAGTTGCAGCGGTCACGCGAACGCCTTGTCATTGCTCGTGAAGAAGAACGACGCCGGCTGAGGAGAGATCTGCATGACGGGCTGGGTCCGGCGATCGCCGGTATGTCAATGCAGGTTCGCGCCATACACCACCTCGTGAGCGGAAATCACAAGGCCGAGCGGCTCCTGGACGGTCTGGCCGGGGACCTCACGAGCTGCATGGCAGAGGTGCGACAACTGGTCGATCAGCTGCGGCCGCCCGTCCTGGACGGTGGTCTGGCCGCGGCCCTGCGAGCGGAGTGCCACCGGTTCGGCGGTCCCGACCTGAAGATCACTCTCACCATCGACGAGGATCCGGTGAGCCTGCCCGCCGCCGTGGAGGTGGCGGCCTATCGCATCGTGGCTGAGGCGCTGACCAACGTGGCGCGTCACGCGCGCGCCACAACCTGCCATGTCAAACTTCGCGCGGTCACTGAGCGGTCTTTGGCGGTGGAGATCACTGACGACGGCATCGGCATGGGCAGCGGCGTCCCGGCCGGCGTCGGGCTCTTGTCGATGCGCGAGCGGGCCGAAGAGCTCGGCGGCACCTATGCGACAAGGCACGTAACGCCCCACGGGACCTCGATCGACGTCACGCTCCCGTTGCCGCCCGGGCCGGCTGTGGACGGCGCGGTGGCATGAAGATGGAATCCAAGGTACTGATCGTCGATGACCACCCGATAGTCCGCCGTGGTCTGCGCGCTTTGCTGGAAGGGCAGTCCTGGGTAGCGCACATCCTCGAGGCACAGACGGCGGGTGAGGCGGTCAGGATCGCGCTCACTTGGCAGGCCGACGTTGTGGTCATGGACATCCGACTGCCCGACGGCAACGGTATCGACGCGACCCGGCGGATCCTCAAGTCGGTTCCGCATGCCCGCATCCTGATGCTGACCATGACCGACGACGAAAGCACGGTGCTGAACGCGTTGCGAGCCGGAGCTCGCGGATACGTTCACAAGGACTGTCCGCCCGACATGCTGGTCGACGCGTTGCGCACGGTCGCGGGCGGTGGTGTTGTCCTGGGCCCAACGATCGGCCGGCAGGTATCCGTGATGCTTGGCCGAGCTCTCGTCGAATTACCACCTCCGCTGAACACGCTGACCGGACGGGAGCGCGACATCCTGGTGCGCCTCGCGGCCGGCGAGGACAACGCCCGCATCGCCCGCGGGATCGGCGTGAGCGAGAAAACCATACGCAACCAGGTGTCGCTCATCTACACGAAACTCGGAGTCAGCGACCGGGTCCAGGCCGCGCTCATGGCCCGTGACGCCGGTCTTGCCGCCGATTAGTGGGCAAGCATCGATAGCAAGGCGGGACACGTGTCTCTATGAACCGGGACTCCTCGCGGTGCAGAGTCGGTACATGTCGAATTCTCGCCGACATCGGCGCGATCTCCGTCGCCTCCGCGTTGAGCGCGATCGAAGCCGATCGCCGCCGGGCCAACTTTTGTACCTTGCACGTGCCGATCGGGAGAAAGTCCGTCTGCGTCAATAATTCATCGGGGGGACGCGGGCGGACCGGGTTCGACTTTGGAGCCTGACGATGTGGAGTGCCATCTTTTGGGCATTGATAGTTCTATGTCTCATCATCGGAGCGATCCTCTTCGCCATCGGGTGGGATCCGAACGCGGAAATGACAGTCACGACCCATTACGCGGACCGCGCCGAAAGCGTCGTGCGTCCCGTGCGGTGGTGGGAGTTCGTCGGATTCAAGTTACTGGCGTTACTGCCCATAGCAGTTGGGTTCGTGCTCCTCTATGAAAAACTCGGGGGACGCGCCCTTCTGGTGGCCGCCAGAATCGGCGGAACGGCCTTGCTAGCGTCGGCAGCCGTCGCGTTCCTCGGAATGGCTTGGTGGCTTGTAGCGGACGGGCGCAAGCTTCTGGAAACGCTTTACCGGCCCCCCAAGCAACAGGAAGCCAACGAGAGGCCGGGAAAGGCCATCAGAGCCAGACCCTTTAAAATCTTTCCCGGGTACCTGCTGAGGCTCCCACTGGGATGGGCAGTGCTGGCCGTGATTCCCGCCATCATTGGCGCGAGCATCCTAACCGCAGTCCCCCGAGTCTGGCGGGATGATTCTCCTGCCGGGACACATAATGCCACGGGCGGCCGCTTGTTGGCAGCCTTGGATGCCTTCGACCGCGTTGCGCTGTATGGGTTTTGGGGCATCGTCATTATCGTGGCCATTGTAGACGCCGTGAAGGGGCGCCGATCCCTGGCGGAAGGCATCATCGTCGTGGTTGGCGCCGCAGCCTTCGGCCTGTACATCGCGCTGAACGGAATTTGGCCCTGACCGAGTCCTCGCCGTGGCGGGACGGTCGATGATTCAGGCTTGCGCCGGTTCGGGTTCGGGCAATGCGATGAGGCGGCCGGCTGAGGAGACGGCATATGGTACGGCGGCGAGAAACATGCCGGCTGCGGCGACCCATAGCGCCGGCCGGAGTCCGGCGAAGGTGCCGAGCGCACCGCCCAGCAGTGTACCCAGTGGTATGGCCCCCATCAGACCTAGGCGCAGTGTAGCCGCGACCCGGCCGCGTAGCTGTTCGGGTGTGACGGCTTGGCGCAGGCTCACTTGATTGACGCCGTGCAGGCCGATGCCGAAGCTGTCGATGAGCACCATGGCGGCGGTGGCGACGATGGCCCAGCGGGTGGGTGCCGCGGCGACGAGGACGGCGGCTGGGCCGAAGGCGGAGACCGCTGTGCGCATCGTGCGTCCGATGCCGAATCGTCGTGTGACCGTTGGCACGATCAATACGGCGGCGAGGAAGCCGGCGTTGCCCAGAGCATAGGCGAGCCCGATCGCGCCGGGTGAGGCGTGCGCCTCGCGCACGAGGTAGATGAGAAGGACCGCCACAAGGGTGCTCCGGAAGAAGTTCGCCGTCGTTGTGGTGAGCGCGATCGCGCGCAGGTGCGGATGGCTAAACAGGTAACGCGCGCCGTCGACCACGTCGCGGCTAAGAGCGCCGAGGCGTGGCCCGGCAGGCCGCGAGTCGGCCAGGACGCGGGCCGGGCGGCGGATGCCGGCGATTAGGGCGCCGGAGACCAGGAAGCTGACCGCATCGGCGATAAGCGCCGCCGGGGCCGAGGTTAGCTCGATCAACAATCCGGCCAGGCCCGGGCCGGCGATCTGCGCGGTCGACCGGCTCACCTCGAGTTTGCTGTTGCCGTCCACAAGCGACTGGCGCTCGATCAGGCTGGGCAGGTAGGCGCTGGAGGCGTTGTCGAAGAAGACCGTGAGCACCCCGGTGGCGAATGCGACCACGTAAAGCTGAACAAGCGTAAGCGTTCCGGTCGCGTAGGCCAGCGGCACGGTCAGGAGAAGGACGGCTCGGGCCACGTCGGCGAAGACCATGAGCCGCAGCACGCGGGCGATCCGGTCGATGATGGCGCCGGCCGGCAGCCCGACGAGCAGGAACGGGCCGAGTTGTGCGGCACCGAGAATGCCAACCTGCCACGGGGTGGCGGAAAGGACGGTGATCGCGACCAGCGGCAGAGCCAGTCGAGTGACCGCATCGCCGATAAGGCTGACCGAGGCGGCGGACCAGAAGCGCAGGAAATCCACATGTCGCCAAAGCATGGACGATCGCATGCACAAGTTATAGTGTAACCACAGTTACAACGCAACCACGGTTACGACGACGCCGGAGACACGAGCGACGCTGTACCGTGTCGCAGACGCCATTAGGAGGCAATTCATGATCAGCTGGACGGTCATCGCTTACGGCGCAGCACTTTCAGCCCTGCTGGCCGGCGTCCTGGTGGCCGTCGCCGCCCGCGGCCAACGGCTAGCCGCCGGGTTCGGGGCGGCCGTGGGCGCCGCCATCGGACCGCTCGCCTGGAACGCGATCCTGCGGGCCACCCACGCCGACAGCTTCTTCACCGACGCCCCGATCGCGGTGATGCCGGCCAGCTGGCAGGACACCGGCTCCGGCGTTTTCGCGATCGCCACCACGGCGCTCGTACTCGGCCTGGGGCCGTTGGCCAACCTGCCCGCCCGGCGCACGGTCAGCCTGTCGTTTCTAGCCGGGCTCGCGGCGTTCCTGGTCGACGTTTACCTGTACTAACATTGACTTTTTTGTAACCGCGGTTACACTTATGTTCATGGCACGGGCGGATTCATGGGTGTTGCTGTCCTATCGCCTGCCGCGAGACCCGTCCACCCCGCGGATTACGGTGTGGCGCAACCTTAAACGCCTGGGGGTCGCGCAGCTGGCCGATGCCTTGGTGGCGCTGCCCGCGGATGCGCGCACCCGGGAGCAACTGGAGTGGATCGCCGAGCAGGTGGCCGGGTTCGGCGGCGAGGCGTCGATCTGGTTGGCCAGGCCGGCCAGCCTCGCCTTGCACGGCCAAGTCGTTTCGGCCATGGTGGCCGCCCGCACCGAGGAGTACCGGGAAGTCCTCCACGAGGCGGCCGAAGCCGCCGGGCTGGAGGAACGGGAGCGGCGGCGGGTCGCGGCACGCCTCAACGCCAAGCTGCGACGCATCAAGCGCCGCGACTTCTTCCCTCCGGCCGAACGGGACCAGGCACATGCGGCCGTGCACGCCCTCGCCACCGCGGCGGATGTGACGCCCGGAGCCGGGAGGGCGCCGCGATGAAATGGGCGACACGAGCCGGGATGCATGTGGACCGGGCGGGGTGCGCCTGGCTGATCCGCCGGTTCATCGACGCACAGGCGCAGTTCCTGTTCGTCACCGATCCGGGGCAGGTACCCGCGCACACGACCGCGTTCGACATGCGTGGGGTGGACCTGTCCCACCACACCGGCACCGACGGGGCCGAGGATTGCAGCTTCGAGACGATTCTGCACCGCTACGACCTGTCCGATCCGGTGCTGTGGCAGCTGGCCCGGATGGTGCACGAGGCCGATCTGGACGACGAACGTTACGACGTGCCGGAGGCCCGCGGGCTGGACACGCTGATCCGAGGCCTGTCCATGGTCGCCACCGATGAGCAGAATCTGCACACCACCGCGCTCATTTTCGACGGTCTCTACGAGTACCACCGTCGCGCGGCCCTGCTAGGACGGGAGCCGGCATGACCACCAATGGCAAGGCCGACATTCGTGCCGTGCCCATGAGAGTGTTCCTGGCCTATTTCCTCGGCTTGGGCACGTGGGGTTTCGGCGGCCCGATCGCCACCGTCGGCTACATGCAACGCGACCTGGTCGAGCGGCGCAAGTGGTTGTCGCCGCAGGATTTTCTGGACGGAGTCGCGCTGGGACAGGCGATGCCGGGCCCACTGGCCGCGCAAGTCGTGATGTGGCTTGGGTTTCTGCGTGCCCGTTCCCTGGGCGCGCTGGCCGCGGCGGCCGCGTTCATCGCCCCTTCCTTCACCCTCGTACTGGCGGTGGCGATCGCGTACAGCCGGTATCAGGGATCGAGTCTGGTGCAGGCGCTGTTTTACGGTATCGCCCCGGCGGTGATGGCGATTATCGCCATCGCCGCGTACAAACTGGCCCGGCTGACCAACCGGCGCGACTGGCGATTGTGGACGATCAGCACCATTCTGGCCGTGGTGACCGCGTTGACCGGAGCCGAAATCGCCTTGCTGTTCCTCGCCTCCGGCCTGGTGATGATTCTGGTCGAGGCGCCGCCGCGCTGGATTCACCGCCGCGACCGGCCCGTGCTGGCCCTGGCCCCAATGACAATCGCCTGGTTTATCAAGGCGTTTCCCAAGGCGTTCATCGAGGCGCCGGTCAAAGCACTGGCCGGAGCCGGCACTTTGCTGACCCTGGCGTGGTTTTTCCTCAAAGCGGGAGCACTGACCTTCGGGTCGGGGCTGGCGATCGTCCCGTTTCTGCACGACGGCGTGGTCGACCAGCATCACTGGCTGACCGACGCGCAGTTTCTGGACTCGGTGGCGATGGGGCTGATCACCCCGGGGCCGGTGGTCATCACCGCCACCTTCGTCGGTTACCTGGCCGCCGGATGGCAGGGCGCGATCGTTGCCACCGTTGCCATTTTCACGCCAATCTTTCTCGGCGTGGTCCTGCCCGGACCGTGGTTCCTGCGTCATCGTGACAACGCCCAGATTCAAGCGTTCGTCAAGGGCGCCACGGCGGCCGCGGCCGGGGCGATCGCCGGCGTCGTGGTCGTGTTGTCGCGCCAGACCGTCACCGACTGGGCCACGGTCGGGATCGCCGTGCTGACATTGGCTATCCTGCTGCGCTGGAAGGTCAAGGAGCCGTATGTGGTTGCCGCGGGTGCGATCGCGGGAGTCATCCTGCACTGGCCCTGGTAACCGGCGAAGAAGGGAAGGCAGTCATGGGTCGCGCCGATGTGTATTCCCAACCGCATGCACCCGATCCGGTGCTGACCGACGAACTCGTCCTAGGTTTGACCCGCCAACATATGTCCGAAGTAGACAGTGTGACCGGGGTGGACGAGTCGGGCGGGGAGGCGCGTGCCTATCTGGTCGACGACACGATCGTTGTCAAAACCCAGCGCCCGCACCGGTTGCGCCCGCGCACCAGCCTCGCCAAGGAGGCGTACCTTCTCGAAGCGCTCGCGCCGGTGCTGGGTGCCCGGATCCCGCGGCTGCTCGGCTACGGCAAGCTTGACACCGGCCAGGGTCCGGTCGAGTACATCTGCATGTCCCGCGTGCCGGGGCACGCCGCCCGCCACGCCACCCTTGACGCCGCCGCCCGCCAGGCTCTCATCTCCGAGCTCGGCCGGCTGCTGCGCCGGCTGCACGCCGCTTCCGTTGGCACGAACCGGCTTCCCACCGACAGCGACGCGACAGCGCTGCGGCGCCGGCTGGAACACGGGTTCGCCGACATCGCCGATTCCTTCGCCGCACAGCATTTTTCCTTGGTACTCCTACCGCTCGCGCTGGACCGGATAATCAGCCGATCGCTGGCCGCCCTTCCACAAACCTTGACCCAAGCGCCGATGCCGTTGCACTCCAATCCCAGTGCCACGCACGTGTTCGTCGATCCGGGCACGGGCCGGCTCACCGGTCTGATCGACTTCGGTGACTCCTACGCCGGCCACCCGGCGCTCGATCTGCATCGCTGGCCCAACCCCGCCGACCGCATCATCTTGCGCCACGGCTACCTAGGCGGCACCGTCCCCACGGCCGAGTTCGAACAGGTGTGGACCATCGCGATGATCGCCGCCGATCTTACGGCGATCGCCCGTGGCTCGTTGCACACCGACGCCGCCATCGCGGATCTGGCCGTGCGCCTGGAGGACGTATGACCGCCACGCCGTCAGATGCTGTCGATCATCGCTTGGATCTCGGCCGGGTCAGGGTGATTGATCTCGACGCGGACGGCGAGGGCGGTTTGCCAGGCCTGGCGGGCCTGGTCGGCGTTGCCCATGGCCAGTTCGAGTTCGCCGATGTGGATCAGCGTGTCGGCCTCGTGTGGCCGGTCGCCGATCTCCCGGCAGATGTCCAGCGCGTGCTGGTGGGCCTGTCTGGCGCTGTTGTGGTCGCCCACCAGATGGTGGGCGCGGCCGAGGCTGTCCCAGATGGCTCCCTCGACCCAGCGATTGTTGTTCTTCTGGGCGAGGATCAGCGCCGCCTCACAGGCCGCCCGCGCCTGCCGGCCGTCGCCGATCTGCGCGTAGCACCATCCCACGGAGTTGAGCGCGTTGGCCTGCCCGATGCTGTCGGCGGCCATCTTGTACAGGTCGCTGGCTCGTTTGGCGTGTACGAGCCCCCGATCGGGCCGGCCCACCCGGTCCATCGCGCGGCTCAGCCCTAGATGCGTCTGGGCCGCGCCGGTCAGGTCGCCGAGCGCGTCGAACAGTTGCAGCGCCTTTTCGTAGTGGCGGCCGGCCTCGCCGTGGTCGGCCATCTCGGCGACGGCCAGGCCGATGTTGCGGTGCGCGTGGGCCTGGCCGGCCCGGTCGCCCAGCCGTTGCGCGGCCTCAAGCGCGATTTGTTGTACCGCGGCCATCTCCGACCATCGACCGTGGCGGGCATGGAACACCGCCACCGCCCCGGCGAGCTGCTGCGCGTGGCTGTCGAGGCCGGCGGCGACCGCCTGCTGAATGACCCGGAGCAGCACCGGACACTGCGTCGCCAGCCACTCCAGCGCCTGATCATGATCGCCGAGCTCGACCAGGGCCACGTCCGGCCGGGCCGGCGGCAGGCTGGCAACACCGCGCCGGTGCGGGTAGACCAAAAGACTGGCGGCGATCGCGGCCCGCAGGTAGTGGTCGAACATGCGGTCGCTGGCCGCCTGGCGCTCGGTGAGGTCTTCGTGCATCGTCACAAGCTCACCGGCGTACACCCGAAGCAGGTCATGGGAGATGAAACGGCCGGGACGATGCTCGGTGACCAGATACTCCCGAGACAGGCCCAGCAGCATCCGGCGGGCCTGCGCCACAGGCACACCCGCGAGACTGGCCGCGGCCGGCGCGTCCACATCGGGTCCAGGATGCAGGCCGAGCAACCGGAACAGCCGTGCCGCGTCGGGCGGAAGGCTGCGGTACGACCACGACAGCACCGACCGCACGTCAGCGGCCGAGTCGCCGCCGTCGAGCGCGTCAAGCCGGCGGCTCTCGTCGCGCAACTCCACCGACAGCGACGACAGCGTGAAGCTTGACCGGGTCGCGGCCCGGGCGGCGACGATGCTTAACGCCAAAGGCAATCCGGCGCAGTGCGCGACGATGTCGTCGACAGCGCTCTGTTCCCGCGCCAGCCGCGCCTCACCGATGCTGCGGCCGAGCATCTGCCTGGCCTCATCCGACGAGAACACGTCCAACGCGAGCGAGAAGGCGCCGCCCGTCGCGACGAGGCTGGTCAACTGGCTGCGGCTGGTGACGATGACCAGGCACCCCGCCCAGCCGGGCAGCAGCGGGCGCACATGTTCGGCATCGCGCGCGTTGTCCAGCACGATGAGGACCTTCTTGTCCGCCAGGACGCTGCGGTACAGCGCGGAGCGGGCGGTCAGCGGCGCCGGGATGCGCTCGGGCGCGATCCCCATAGCCAGCAGAAATCCGTAGCTGGCCTCCTCGGCGCTGAGAACGTTGCCCGACGGATCGGCCCCCTGCAGGTTGACGTAGAGCTGGCCGTCCGGGAACCGGTCGGCGATGCGGCTCCCCCACTGCAGTGCCAATGTGGTCTTGCCGATGCCGGCGCCGCCCTCGATGGCCACGATGCGCACCGCGCCCGTGGTGGGGCCGTCGGCCAGGAAGCGCTCGAGCCGGCGCAGCTGTTCGTCGCGGCCGGCGAAGTGCCGGACCGCCGGGGGAAGCTGGCGTGGCGTCGTGGGGTCGGAGGTGTTGCCCTCGGCCGGCTCGACCGGATTCGCCGCGACGTCCTCGCCGCTGCGGCGGATGATTTCCGTCCTGGCCGCGGTGGCCAGCCGCTCGTCGAGCAGCGAAGCGTCGACGGCGCGCAGCATCTCCCAGTGCGCGCGGTCCCAGCGCGCCAGGTCCACCAGGTCCTCCGGCAACGGCCGGCCGACCCTTGCCGCGTGGTTCTTGCAGGCGCCGACAAAGGCCACCACGAAGTCCCACTCCGGCAGCGACCGTCCCCGCAGTTTGTCACTGATCGTCGATCGTCTGAGCGGGCGCGCGTGGTCGGTGCTGGCGGCGACAAGCTGGTTCAGCGAGGGAAGGCCGGCCTTCTCCTGCAGCCCGCGCAGCTCCCGCACGAACCGCGCCAACGCGAGCTGACCCGCCACCAATCCCGTCACCTCGATCCCCTTCCACGGCTTCGATGCCTTCCGGGCCGTGCCGGACAGCCCCGGACACCCCCGTCCAAACTAACCCACCGACCAGGAAGGGCTTCTCCGACCATCAGATCGATGTCCGGTAATGGCGCGGACGGACGGTCTCGCGACTTCAATTTCTTTGAACTACATATGCATTAAGCACTCGAAGATCGCCGTCTTCACAGGAACAAGGGGGGCATGATGAGCGATTTTCTGAGTCATATACCGCTGGCGCCGTATTTCATGCGCATTGCGCCGGCCGGTACCACGCGTGGGTTACACCCCTCGCCCGACTGTCAGAAAGTTGATTTTTCGAAATATTTGCAACTTTCGCCTTTCGCGACACGACATTGGCGCCTACCCTCGGCTCGACGTAACCACGGTTTCTTGGCAACCGTGGTTCCACTCAGGAGGCTGGAGGGAACATGGCGTCATCGATCGGGCGGCGCACGCTGCTCGTATCCGCCGGGGCGGCCGGCATCGCGCTGGGCACCGGTATACCCACTGCGGCTAATCCCGAGACCACGATGGCCGACGGTGAATCGTGGCGGCACCTGTTCGTGCTCAACCGCGACCCGCTGTTCATGAACGTCGGCACCGTCGGTTCGCCACCGCGCGAGGTCCTGCGCACCGAGTCTCGCGAGCTTGAGCGGGTCGCCCGCGAGGCGGCAAGCAACTACCACGGCGTCTTCGACGACATCCGCGGCCAGATCGCCCCGGGTTTCGGCGCAGACCCCGACGAGCTGTTCATTTCGGGCAACACCACCGACGGCATCGGCACGGTGCTGGCGGGGCTCGCCTTGAACGCCGGCGACGAGGTGCTGACCACCAACCACGAGCACCCGGCGGTCAATACGCCGCTGGCGATCCTGCGCAACCGGCGCGGCATCGTCATCAAGCGGGTTGTGCTGCCGGTCGGCGACAACCAGCGGGCAGAGGACTACGTGGCCCTGTTCGAGGCCGCGATCACCAGCCGCACCAAGGTGTTGCTGTTCTCCGCGCCGAGTTTCCGCATCGGCACGATGCTGCCGATCCGGATGCTGGGCGAGCTGGCGCAGCGTCACGGGCTCATCTCCGTCGTCGACGGCGCCCACGTGCCGGGCCTGTTCGCGTACAAGTATCGCGAGTTGGGTGTGGACTTCCTGGCCGGTTCCGGCGGAAAGTGGCAATGTGGCCCGGCCCGCACCGGAATCCTGTACCTGCGCAACAAGGTGTTGCCACAGTTCAACCCGAACCCGCTGCCGGAGTTCTGGCCCACGATCACCTCGACCCAGGCCTACCCGGACGCGGGGCTGCCGCCGCGCAGCACCGGCCCGACCGCGTCGTATGACATCGCGGCCCTGTTGCAGGACATCGGCAACCCGAGCCTGGCGCAGATGGCCGGGTTCGCCAAGGCCTGCCAGATGTGGGATGCCATTGGGCGGCAACGCATCGAGGAATACTCGACCGGCCTGGCCACGCGGCTCAAGCAGGGCATCGTCGAGCGCTGGGGGGTTTCCGCGCTCTACGCACCGATCACCGACGCCCGGCTGCGCAGCGCGCTGACCGGGTTCAACCCGTTCGCCAACCCGGCCGACGTGATGGACAAGGTCAAGGCCGACGCGTTCGTGGCCCGGATGCTGGAGGAGCACCACATCACCATCCGCAACACCATCGTTCCGGTCGCCGGCGCGCCCAGCACCCACTTCGCGATGCGAGTCTCGACCCACCTGTTCCACCGCCGCCAGGACGTGGACCGCTTCCTCGACGCGGCGTGGCGCCTGTCGCGGGCCATGGCCTGAAATCGAATCTGGGGGGATTCACAGCATGTACAAGCGTTACTTCATCGTGCTCGCGATCATTGTCGCGGTGCTCTTCGCGGCGGTCGGTTTCGGCAACGCCGCGCTCAATCCCTACGTCTACGACAAGGACGAAATCGCCCGCGTGGGCAAGGGACTGGCCGAAGGCAAGAACCTGGCCAACTACGACCCCAACGTCGATTTGCGGGCGGTGCGCAAGGCTCAGATCGAGGCAATGACCACCACGCCGGACATCGTCATCTTCGGCGGCAGCCGCTGGCAGGAAGCGCGCTCCGAGATCATCCCAGGGGGGCACCGGGTCTACAACGCTTTCGTGTCCAACGACCAGATCGAGGACATGATGGCGCTGGCCCAGATCCTCGACGTCAACAACCGGCTGCCCAAGGCGGTCGTCTACAGCCTGCGTTTCGTGTCGCTGCAACCAGTCGCCGACCGCGGGACCTACGACTGGAAAGACTGGGGTCCCGAATACGTCGAGATGTCGCGCAAGCTTGGCGTGGAACCGGTGAACTATCCGACCCGCGCACCGGTGCAGCAGTGGTCGGGCCGCTTCTACCTGCCCGCCCTGTGGGATCGGGTGCAGCAGGTCAGCCTGGCCAAGCACGAACCCATGCTGACCACCGAGTCTGAGACCGAGACCCTGGACATCATCGCCTCGGACGGGTCGCTGCACTGGTCCAAAGCGAGCAAGGCCAAGTTCACCCGCAAGCTCGTCGACAACATCGTCGAGCACGAGCTGCGCCGCCAGGGCCCCACCCAGCCGAAGATCGGCACTCGCGAGGTGGATCTGCTCGGCAAGCTCATCGACTGGTACAAAGCCAAGGGTGTCAAGGTTTACATCATCCAGTCTCCCTACCACCCGTTCTATTGGCAGGAAATCCAGAAGTACCCGTTCGGCAAGACCTTGCACGGCAACGAGAAGATCGCGCTGCAGATGCAGGCAGAGCATGGCGCGTTCGCGTTCAACCACTATGACCCGGCGCCGTTTCCCAACTGCGTTCCCGAGCACTTCGTGGACCATATCCACCCGACGTGGGAGTGCATGCAGGACATGTTCAACGCCCTGCCCGATCTCGTGACGGGAGTTAGGCGATGACTGCGCTGACTTTCAATTCCTACCTGTTCCTGTTCGCGTTCCTGCCCGTCGTCATCGCCGGTTTCTACCTGCTGACCCGGGTCACCAACAAGCAGGCGCCGGCGTTGATCTGGCTGATCGCGGCATCGCTGTTCTTCTACGCCGTGCAGGGGCCGGGGTACCTGGTGATCCTGGTCGCCTCCGTGCTGGGCAACTTCGCCATCCTTTGGCTGTTGCTGCGTCAGGATCCCAACAGTGCGGGTCGCAAGTGGACACTCGCTCTGGGCATCGTGGCCAATCTGGCGCTGTTGGCGACCTACAAATACACCGGGTTCCTTGCCGAAAATATAAATACATTACTTGGTACCCAGTTAAAGCCGCTGCCATTGGTATATCCCATTGGTTTGTCGTTCTACACCTTCATCCAGATCGGATATCTGATCGACGCCCATGCCGGGCAGGCCAAGCGGCCGACCTTCCTCAAGTACCTGCTGTTCGGCACGTTCTTCCCCTACGTGACGGCCGGGCCGCTGGTGCGCTCGGGCGAGGTCGTCGACCCGATGGACACTCCGGCGCGGGAGCGCACCGGCGGCCAGCAGCTCGCCGTGGGCGCGACCATGTTCGCGATGGGCCTGTTCAAAAAAGCGGTGCTGGCCGACAGCGTGGCGCCTTATGCCACTTCGCTGTTCCAGTTCGCCGGCGCGCACGAGAACATCGGCGTGGCCAACGCCTGGATCGGCATGCTCGCCTACACCCTGCAGCTGTACTTCGATTTCTCCGGGTACACCGACATGGCGCTGGGCATCGGCCTGATGCTCGGATTCAAGCTGCCGGTCAACTTTGACACCCCGTTGCGGGCCACCAGCATCATCGATTTCTGGCGGCGCTGGCACATCACCATGACCCGCTGGTTCACCGACTACATCTACACCCCGATCGCGGCCAACTTCATGCGACGCAGCGTGCGCAAGTCGTGGAGCACCGCGCTGCGAGTGCTTGCCGTGCTTTGCCTTCCGGCAATCGTCACCTTCCTGCTCGTCGGCCTGTGGCACGGCTCAGGTTGGGGCTTTGTCATCTGGGGCGGCATCCAGGGCGCCGCGATGGCGGTCAACCTCATCTGGCGCGAGGTGAAACTGCGCATGCCCTCCATCCTCGGGTGGCTGCTCATGATGCTCGTGTTCGTATCGTCGCTGACGTTCTTCCGCGCCCCGACGGTCGACACGGCGCTGGTGGTCTTGCGCTCCATGTGGTTCCTCGGCCCGGCGGGCAACACACCGGGCCAGTTCTTCGGCACGGCAAAGGTTTTCGGCGCGGTCACGGTCGTGCCATCGCTGTTGTGGGTTTTCGGGCTGATGCTGATCGCGGTGTTCTTCCGCAACACGCAACAGATGCTGGGCAACGGCTTCGGGGGGATCTCCGAGAAGGCCGCCATCTGGCAGCCGTCGATGCGGTGGGCGGTGGGGACCGCCCTGGTCGCCGCGACCGCGCTCGTGTTCGCCGGTGGCGCTTCGCCGTTCCTGTACTACCGGTTCTGATTCTGGGGGGATAGACAGAGATGGTACTCGCCGATGTATTCGCCAGCGTTTTCGAGCAACCCGCCGACAGTTTCAGTGACGCCTCCAACCAGGACAGCGTCTCCGGCTGGACCAGCCTGCGGCACGTGGCGCTGCTGGTCGGGGTGGAAAACGCCTATGGCATAAGGTTCTCCAACGCCGAGATGGCCTCGATGCGGTCGATGGGCGACATCCGGTCGGCCCTGGTGCGCAAGGGGGTCCACGTGTCATGAGTGCGGGCTTGCCGGAACTCATCGTGAGATTGGGATTCGTTCATGCCAACCGTCAGGGAAGGCCGGCGGAGGAGGCCTTGGCATGAACGGCGCGCTGCCGCCGCGGCTGCCACTGGCGAGCGGGGCGGCGCGCCCCCCGGCGCCGGTGCTGACGCGGCGGCATACCACACTGCCCGCCGAGGGTACGGAGGCGATCCGGGCCCTCGCGGCCGGGCATGGCCTGACACTGCCGGTGGTTTACTTGGCCGCGCTGGTGCGATGTCTGGCCGACTGGAGCCAGCAGCCGTCGTTCACCCTCGAGCTGGCCAACCACGGCCGGCTCGAGGTGGAGGTCGCCGCCGGGTGGTCGTTCGCCGGGCTGGCCAAGGATCTGCAGGCACGGCTGGCCTCCACGCCGACCATGCCGCTGACCGTGGAGGCGGGAGAGCTGCTTGTCCACCGGGTCGCCTCGCCCGGCGCGGCCGGAGACTCCCAAATCACTTGGGAGACCGCCGATCTGGCGCTCGCCACCGGCGTGGCGCAGGACATGGCCGACGCCCACCTGATGCTGCTGCATCAATTGGCCTCAGGCGCGCAGGTCTGGACCGGGCCGGCGCCCAGCCCGCTGCCCCCGCGGCAAGCCCTGCTGCGGACACGGGTCAACGCCACCGAGGAACCGCAGCCGACCGTGCTGCTGCACGAACCGTTCTGGCGGCAGGCATCGGTCACCCCGGACGCGGTCGCGGTCATCGACGGCGAGCGGCGTTTGACGTACCAGCAAATAAAAAAGGGAGCAACCGGGCTGGCGCACAAGCTGATCGGGCACGGCGCCGGACCGTCCAAATTGGTCGCAATCACCATGCACAAGGGCTGGGAGCAGGTCGTCGCCGCGCTGGGCATCCTCGGCGCGGGGGCGGCCTACGTCCCGATCGCGCCGGATCTGCCAGAGGAGCGCTTCCTGCACCTGCTTTCCCACGCGCAGGCCACGATCCTGGTCACGCAACCGGATCTGGCGTCACAGCTGCCCCGCACGCCCGGCGTGTGGCGGGTCGTGGTCGACGATTCACTGCTGCAGACGGTGGCCACGCTGGGGCCGCCGTGGTGGCAGGAGTTTTCGGATCTGGCGTACGTCATCTATACCTCGGGATCAACGGGTCTGCCGAAAGGGGTGATGATCGACCATCGGGGTGCGGTGAACACCATCACCGACATCAATCACCGGTTCGGGGTCGGCCCGGGCGACCGGGTGCTTGCCTTGTCCGCCTTGGGCTTTGACCTGTCCGTCTACGACATCTTCGGACTGCTCGGGGTGGGCGGGGCGATAGTGATTCCGCCGCCGCCGGCGCAACGGGCGCCGTGGGAGTGGTTGGACCTGATGGAGCAGCATCGGGTCAGCGTGTGGAACACGGTGCCGGCATTGATGGAGATGCTTACCACCTATGTGGAGGGTCGCCGGCTGAGGTTCAACGACAGCCTGCGGTTGGTCTTGATGAGCGGGGACTGGATCCCGGTGACCCTGCCGGACCGGATCAGAACGCTTGCGGCGCAAGACATCACGCTCATCGGCATGGGCGGCGCGACCGAGGCGTCGATCTGGTCCAACTATTACCGCATCGGGCAGGTCGACCCGGTATGGCCCAGCATCCCTTACGGGCTGCCGCTTTCCAACCAGACCTTCGACGTGCTCGACGCCGACCTGCGCCCGCGCCCCACCTGGGTGCCGGGCGAGCTGCACATCGGCGGCGCGGGCGTGGCGATGGGCTACTGGCGCGACGAGGCCAAGACCCGGGCCTCGTTCATCACCGTCGATGGCAAGCGCCTGTACAAGACCGGCGACATGGGACGCTACCTGCCCGACGGCAACCTCGAGTTCCTTGGGCGGCAAGACTTCCAAGTCAAGATCCATGGATTCCGGGTGGAGCTGGGCGAGATCGAGGCGGCGCTGCTCAGCCACGACTCGGTCACCGGCGCCGTGGTGACGGCGGTTGACGCCGGCAACTCGAGCAAACGGCTGGTCGCCTACGTCACGCCCGCGGGGCTGGCCGAGTCGTCGCTACGAGAGCATCTGACGGCCAAGCTACCGTCGTACATGGTGCCCGATCGGGTCGTAGCGATGGAGGCGTTTCCGTTGACCCCCAACGGGAAAGTGGACCGCACCGTTTTGCCGGGCTAGGCGGGTTCGTGGTTCAGCTCGCGGGCGCGGCGGAAGCAACGCTCATCGTCGAGATCGGCCTCGTGCACGATCTCGGCGATGCGCGATAAGCCGGGGCTACCGGCTTGATTGGAACCGTGGTTACATAACAAGGGTGACGTCCGTGGTAACTTTCGTGTGCCTGCACGGCGCCGGTAAGAGTCGTGTAGCCGCAGCGCTGTTCAACGCCTCCGCTCCGCCCGGCTGGCGCGCCACCTCGGCGGGACTTGAGCCGCAGGCCGAGCCGAGCCCGGCGACCGCGCCCATGCTCGCCGCAGAGCCGGCCGCGCTGGCTAAACTGGACCACAGCAACCCCCGCGCCCTCGAGGACGACGACGGCGACGTGGTGATCGGCATCGACTGCGACATATCCGGGGCTCAGCACTGGCGGTTGGTACACCAATGGCCCGAAGCGGCCGTCCTGGATGAGCTGCGCACCCTCACCGCCGATCTGATCAGCGACTTAGGCGAGGGCGAAACGCGCGAGTCCTTTTAGGACTGTTCTGGCCTTGCGCGGCCGGATCGTTCGATCCGGCCGCGCGTTATCGGGTCAGGACGCCGAGGCCTTGTTCAGGGCGTCGAGGAACTGGGCCGGCATCTCCACTACGTCGCCGGCCGCCGGTGGGGTCACCGTGACCGGGTCGCCGAAACCGGAATATGTCGTCGTCAGCTTCCCCGTGCCCGGTACGACCGCGGTCATGTCTATGACGATGCTGGTCACGCGGCCCTTGGCATCGACCGTTGCCGTAAACGGCACAGCCTTTGCCTTGTCGCCCAATTGCTTGAGCATCTCCTCATTGGCCGTGCCGGCCTTGGACATGTCCAGGGTGCCCTTGAACCCGGTCTCACCGTCGCGCTCCACCGTAACGACGGCGGACTCCAGCTTGGCCGAGCTGTCCTTGGAGATGTCCAGGCCGCCGCCGGCTTTAACCTTGTCGGCGGCGACGTGCATCCACTTGTCCGGCAGCCCGGGCACGCCGGACATCTTTACCCAGACCTCACCGTTGACCGAGATGATCTCCGTCTTGACTTTGACGTCGAGCGCCGTAACCTCGTTGGTGGCGTGGGCCTTCTTGCCCGCCGGGTCCGTAACGGCGGTGCCCTTCATCGCGGCCATGCCGTCCATCGACATCTCGGCCTTGGAACTTGTCTCATTTAGTTTCTTAAGTGCGCTGCTGAACGCCTCTTTGGCGCTGATCGCCGGAGCCGAGCTGGCCGGCGGGTTGACGTTGGTGTTGGGCTTCGATGTGTCGGCGCAACCGGTCAACGCAAAGGCGGCCGCCGCCAGCGCAGCGGTGCCGGCCACGAAAAGGCGTCGCTTCAACCTTTTTCCTCCATAGTCTCAATGGCAGCCATCCGGGTGAAGGCCGCAAAAGCACGCACTCGACTATAGGACTGCCGCGCTACACCTCGCCGCGCGGCTGGAGGTTCCACCGTTGAGCTCGGGCGGTGGTCGTTTACGGTTCAGTTTCACCCGTACCGGTACGCACGGATCGTGGTCTGGGTCACGGATTCGCCAGGCGTACGCCCTAAGGCCGATGACCCGTCGGGGCGCCGGTAAGGTGATCGAGCAACTCGGCGTGACGGAACTGGTAGCGTGGGCCCGCTTGGTGTAGCAGGCCCCGGTCGTGGGCCTGGCCGAGAAATGTCGCGAACCGCCATGGTACGCCGGTCGTCAGAGCCAGCCAGGTATGCCGGACAAGATAAACCGGCCAGGCGAAGAACATCACCGTGGCGAACATCGCGCCGACCGCTCCTCCACCAATGCCCGCTACCGTCACCCAGCGCGCGTCAGCGGTCTGGACCAGTGCTGAACCGAGGCACACGATGGCGAGGATCACGAAGAACATCAGACCTACGGTTACGGTGGATCGACGGTCACGGCTCAGCGTCTGAGCCGGGGTGGTCGCCCGGATTGTTGCCACTGACTCGTTCAACGGTTGCAGCCGTTGCAGCAACGCGGCGGCGATCGCTCCCACCGACGCTCCGGCCAGCAGCGCGAGCGCACCAGCCGTCCCGATCGCGATCCACAGCGCCGGCGTGTTACGCAGGTCCGGCCGGCCCGCGCCGGTTACCCCGGCGAGCGCCGCCACTACGGCCCAGCCGACAACGACGATCACGATGGCGGCAAGCAGTCGCTCGGTCGCCGCCCACAGGGACGGAAGTTCGCGGAAGCCGTCGCGCATCCCCACGTGGTGTTGCTGCCGGCCATTCACCGACCACTGCAGACGATAGGCGTTGAGAAAGGCAAATCCAAAGATCGCACCGTACGCGGCTCCAATGGCCACTTCAGTGGCGCGCGGATCGATGAGAAGGCCCAGCCACATCAAGGTTCCCGCGCATACGCCGACGGGCAGCGAAAGCCGCCATCGCGGAACCACGGCCCGCAGCTCCCACCAGCCGAACTCCAGCCGCCCGTTGCGGCGCATCGTATTTGCCACAAAACCTAGGCACCGGCGGGCCGACCGTTCCCCGAACGGCATCCAACGCGAGCTGCCGCGCAGCCCGGACCGGTGGAGCATCGTCGGGACCAGCCGGTCGAGCATGACGGTCGCCGCGTTCCCGTGGCGGACAGCCTCCACCAGGCGGGCGGGCGTATCGGCGCTCCCACGAGGATAGACCCGGCGAACGAGCCAGGCGGCCAGCGGCCTCTGGAGTTGCATCGCAAGGGCGCCGTCGGGCGCCGCCGACAGTTCGGTGATGGCTGGGTGCCACCACTCCCGGTCATCGGTGGTCGGTGCCAGATAGTCGATCACCTCGGTGGCGGTAAGCGGTTCAAGCTCGATCGTGACAGCGTCGCGAATCCTGCGGCCGCCCTGTGCGATGGCCGCTGGGTAGTCCTGCGTCCGGGACGTGACCACGATGGATCGGCGCGAACCCGCAAGCGTGCTGTCGAGGTCGACGAGAGCTTGGGCCAGCATCGGCCGTAACAGCTCGTCCAGGCCGTCCAGAATCGGCACTATCCGGCCGCTGCGCAGCAGTATCTCGACGAGAGGGCCGCCGGAAGTGGTTTTGGCCATCATCGGGTAGTCCTCCTCGATCTGTCGCGCCGCCCAGTCGTCGAAGGTGTGCCGGAAGGGATTCCACGAAGAGGCACGCAGGACCACGGGGACAGTCAACGGGCCATTCAGTTGCGCCGGGCCGGAGGATCCCAGCAGATCAAGGGCGAGCTGCATCGCGTAGACCGACTTTCCCGAGCCGGGAGCGCCGAGGATGACGAGCCGGTTTGGCGTGCGGCTCCGGTAAACGTCGACAATCTCGGCGATGTCGCCAGGCAGGATCGCCGGTTCATCATCGGTACCGCGCCAGCGCACCGCAAGCAGGTCGCCGCCGAGCTGCTGCTGGCGCCGGGCTCTCAAGGCCACGTCAACCGCGCTGGCAAACGCCTTGAGAAGCGGCTCAGGATCATCGTCGGCGACACCGCGAGCGGGAGTCGCGCCATGGACCAGGGTCTGTGCGATCAACACAAATACGGTGGTCGCCGTCGATACCAAGGCGATGAATGCGCCGACCCGCGAAATCGCGTCCGCATCACCAACAATGATCAAGAACCCACCGGCGAGCGACGAAAGAATCACCGCGACAAGGACAGCCCCCAACCACCGCATCGACTAATTATCATGCATCTTGTCAACGATCCACAGTGGCTACTCGTCGATCCTGCTCCAGAAGCCGAACGGGATACCGCGCTGGTCAAAGAGATCGCGTAGTCGCCGATCGGCTTCCCGGTCGGTGCACCTGGCGGAAAGCAGTGTCAGTCATCGTCGTCGGCGCCACCCAACGCGCCCACCAGCGCGGGCAGATCGCCCGCCTTGACCGTGTATGCCCACTCGTATTCACCCATCGAGTGGCTCAGGTCCTGCCCGTCCACACGCAGTCTGATCACTATATTTCTCTGTCCAATTTGGACAGAACGCTTTGTAGCGCAGACTCAGTGGTAGCCGTCTGCGCTACGCTGCGATGGGTGGTGGGGTCCGTCGCGCTCCCGGCCGGATCGATCGCCGTGATGATTGTCGCGCGATCGTGGCCCTGTGTGCGCCGAGCGCTTGCCCGATTTCGTTCCGGTTAAAATGGTTCAGGACATGGCAAGCTGCGTTACCTGTCCACCGTGGACGGTGATTACCGCATGCGGTGACCCGTTCTGGTTCCAGACCGTGTATTCGCCGGCCGATACGCTCGGGAACACCGCCGCATAGGCCATTATCGCATCGCCGTCGCGCCGCGCGTGCACGACGTTGTGCGAACGCCGCACGGTCGGGTCGATGCCCGGGCTGATCTCGATTTCTTCCTCGGCGAGTTCGGGGCCGGTGGTGATGACCAGGGCTCCGACATCTCCTCCGATGTCAAGGATCAGACTGTCCATTGTGGTCACTTCGAAGGGGTACTGAAGCCGTCGCTCGGCGTGCCGAGGTACGGGAACTGGTTGAGGTAGGGAATCTTCAGGTTGTCGGGAGTGACCCCGTCGTCCACCTGCGAGGCCGCCGCGTCCGGCTTGAAGTTCTTGTCCACCAGCGCGTACGTCACTCCGGCCACCGCCCGCAGCTCGATGGCGACCACGTCGTCGAAGACCCGCCGCCCGTTCGGGAATCCGGCGAGGTCGCCGCCTAGCAGGCCGTAAATGCTGGGCTTGGCCGAGGGCTTGATGGCGGTGTTGAGACGCATCAGGTCGGCCTGCACCTTTCCCGTGAAGTTCTGGAAGCCAGGGATCAGACCCGCCGGAATTCCGGTGAGCAGGATCGCCAACAGGTCCGCCCGGTCTTTGCCGGACTTGTTCAGCGCGTCCAGGTTGGGGAACACACCGGGGAACAGTACCGGCAACAACTGCGCGACCTCGGGCTTGGCGACGAACTTGGCGAACCGCGAATCGCCGTCCGGGGACTGCGTGTTCCAGAAATCCTTCTGCCCCATCGGAACGATCACTTCGTTGAAGAGTGGGTTCGCCAGCCGCGACACCTGACGGTACGGGCCGGTGCTCCAGGTGTTGTTCAGTTGGGTGTCGAACATGCGCACGCGCTGGCGGCCGGCGCTGGTCCACACACCGATCGTGGCGCGAGGGTCGTTGACGTCGTTGCCTTTCCAGCCATCGCGAGTCAGATCGCTGATCGGCACCTGCAGCGCAATGGTGTGCACGTTGAGGTCCTTGGTCGCGTTGACACCGGGACCCGACTTGGGGGTGTTGGGCAGACCGAACTTGATGTGCGCGTCGGCGAAGGGACGCGGGTCCAACAGGTCGAAGACCGCACCGAGGTCGACGTAGAAGCCCTCGGCCCGCTGGCCGCAGAACACCTTGCGATTACCGCCGAGGTCCCGGATCGCCGCCGAGGCGAGTGCCGCGTAGTTGGGCGTGGACAGCGGACCGATGTTGCACGGTGGGCAGGGCAGGCGCTTGCCCAGCGTCTGCGGGCGACCGCCCCTGACCAGGCGGGTCACGGTGTAGAACTGCCGGCGGTTCCAGTTCTGCGAGTCCAGCGACTGGATCGGGCCGGTGTTGTAGAGGAACGTGTTGGGGTTGCGCACCTCGGTGGTGAACCGGAAGTCGTAGCGGATCTCCGTCTTGCCGTCGCCGTCGTTGTCAATGTGGATCGAGTACAGCACGTCGTCACCGAACTCGTAGAAGTTCGGACCGCCAGCCGGAGACTGCAGCGGGACGTAGTTCGCGATCAGCGTAACGGTGTCCGGCTTGTCGGGGCTGACGAAGCAATAGACGTCGGTGGAGTCGGCACACGGATCCTTCGAAATCTCCGGTGCCTCACGGTGTGAAGACATGATCTACCTCATTTGGGTTCGGATAGGGCTTCGGCGGTGGACGAATCGAGGTTCGCCGCGTCGGCTGCCTTGACGAGCTTCGCCGCAAAATCTGTATCGATAATCGTGACTTTGTCGGCGCCGACGAAGACGTCGAACTGACCTGAGGGCGCGTCCCGCAGATGCACCATCACCGGTACCTTCGGGTTTTCCTTGGCAGCGGACAGCAAGCCGCCTTCGGCCAGTCGCGTCGTGACCACTCCGCCCGTCGCGCCGGCGACCGCGCCAGCCGCGACAAGCCCGGCCCCGGTCAGGATCGCCTTGCGGCGGGAAACGCCGCTCACGTGCTGGGCATCAGCCATTGGGGTTCTCCTTCATCGTGGGTGTGCGGGAGGAATTCGGTCACCACACCCCACGCGGATTGCTGCCGCGTGCAAGATTTTTTAGGAGCCGCAACGGTGAGCTTCGCGGTGACGCCGAGCCGGGATGCCGCTTACGCCGCAAACGGCGCCGGTCAGCGCGGCAGGCGCGAAGGCTGCCGTGAGGGAGAACATGTCAAGCGATCCATGATGGTCAGGTCCCGCCCCGGACGGGTAGATGACCTGTGCTAATCCATTAACGTAGTTGGACGTGATCATGGTGGGAGTGCCCGCATCGGGACACTCCCACCGTCCGGTTAGGACACTGTCATCGGCTCCCAGCTGAACACCTCTGGGGCACGCGGATCGGCGGTTACCTTGAGCCATCGCGTCGCGGTGGCGCCGAAGGTCTCCAGGCGGGTGAGGTTGGGCACCCCGGCATACCCGGGCTCGACCTCATAGAGCACGAACGGGTCGGCGAACGTTGTGTAAAGCGCGGCCAGGTCAGCGAAGCGGGCATCGTCGCATGTGGACGATCCATTCTTGACATCGCCGGCATGGAGCACGAAACGTACCTTGTCGTCAACGTTGATCGCGTTCACGAGCGCGGGAAAGATCGCCCGCTGATCGTCGCCGTAGGGCGTGTCGCCGAGCAGAACAAACGTCACCGCCGCCTGAGCGTGTGGCGCCGGTCCGCTGCCACCGGGCGAAGCGGCCGCGGGGACGGCCGCCAGAATCGACACTGTGACAACAGCGAGGGCAAGATATCGTCGCATCAGCCGATTCCTGCAGCACGGCCCGGCCAAAAGGTAACGCGCACCGGGCGAGCAGCTAAACCGACGGCGACAACTTAACCAGCAACAGTCATCTACGCAGTCGACACGCCATGATCGTTTGAGGCGGCAATATCCCGGAAAGTGCTGCCTCCGCTGCGAATGAGGCAGCATTATGCCCGAAACTGCTAGATCAACCGATCTTGGTTGCACGTTGAGGCAGAGCCAGGCGAGCGGTTGCATCGTCAGGCGCCGAGCGTCCAGGGTCTCGGTCAATCCGTCACTCTCCGGCCGGCATGTATCCGCACGTCACCAAACCTGCGACCGAACGCCGCTTCCATTTCGCGCCTTGTGCTTTCGGGCAGCGGCTGGCCTTCACCGGTCAAGCCTGCAACGGCTGACGACTCTGTGGACGGCCGCCTACGCGGGTTGATTGTCCAATGACGACAGCTGCGGCCGCCATGTCGGCTTCGACTTGACACGCGTCGGTCGGCTGGCTGACCGCGGCGTCGGCCGCGGCAACGGACTTTATGACACCTCCTGCCATTTTCCCGCCGGACTCCGTGCGCCGATCTCCATGATCCCAATTGCGGGGATTCGTGGGCAAAGCGTAGAGCGAGCGGAGACACGTCGCAGCCAGGATCCCGACCCCGCGTCTCAGAGTTCGGACGTTTCGGTTGATTCCCGCGCCGGGTTCCCGAGCGTGCGAATCGGGGTCGGTCTATGATTTGCCTGTGTGGGTGGTCCCGCCGGTTCCTCATGGCGCGTCGTGGATGAGGAGACCGGAGTAGTCATGCGCAGAAAGTTGGAGACAGAGGCTGAAATCACCGATGCGGACACGGCCGCGGTGCAGTCCGTCGTCGATCTCGCGGGTTTGCTGCGCCGCCTGCGGCGGCGGCAGGCCAGGCGCCGCAACGAGTCGCCGCTGAGCTATCGCGAGCTGGCGGCCAAGACCGGCTGGTCGCATTCGGCCATCGGGGTGTACCTCAGCGGCCAGGCCCTGGCGCCGACGAACCGGTTCGACGTGCTCATCCAGCTTCTGGGCGCGAGCCCGGCCGAGCAGCGCCTGCTGGCCACCGCCCGGGACAGGATCGAGGAGCGCCGCTACGCCGGTCCCGGCGACGAGGCGCGGCCGGCGGCCACGGTCCGCGCGGGACCGGTCGTGCCGCACACCCTGCCCGCGCCGGCGCGGTACTTCACCGGCCGGCACGCCGAGCTGCGGACCTTGACCGCCTTGCTGTACGCCCGGACCGAGCCGGGCGGAACGGTTCTGATCTCCGCTATCGGCGGCACGGCCGGGGTGGGCAAGACCTCCCTCGCGGTGTATTGGGCGCACTCGGTCGCCGACCGGTTCCCCGATGGCCAGCTGTATGTCAACCTGCGCGGGTTCGACCCGGCCGAGCAGACCATGGATCCGGGCGAGGCGGTGCGGTATTTCCTGGAGGCCCTGCAGGTCCCCCCGCAGCGCATGCCGGCCACGCTCGATGGGCAGATCGCTTTGTACCGTAGCCTGCTGTCAGGCCGGCACATGCTGATCGTTCTGGACAACGCCCGCGAAACCGGCCAGGTCCGTCCCTTGCTGCCCGGCACACCGGGTTGCCTGGTGCTGGTCACCAGCCGCAACCAGCTCTCGGGGCTGATCGCCACGGATGCCGCCTACCCGATGACGCTGGACCTGCTGACCGTGGAGGAAGCCAGCGAGCTGCTGGCCCACCGGCTCGGCCACGACCGGGTCACCGCCGAACCAGGCAGCGTTCGTGATGTCATCACGCATTGTGCCGGGTTGCCGTTGGCCCTGGCGATCGTGGCGGCCCGTGCCGCCGCCAATCCCCGCATCCGGCTGTCCACCATCGCCACCGAGCTTCGCGACACCCACCGCCGGTGGGAGACGCTTCGCGGCGACGATCCAACCACCGATGTGCGGGCGGTGTTCTCCTGGTCCTACCGCGCCCTCTCCCCGGCCGCGGCCCGCCTGTTCCGCTTGCTGGGGCTGCATCCCGGCCCCGATCTGACCGCGGCGGCGGCCGCGAGCATCGCCGGCGTCCCGCCCGCCGAAGTCCAACAGTCGCTGGCGGAGCTGGCCCGGGCTCACCTCATCGTCGAGCAGGCAGGCGGGCGGTACACGGTGCACGATCTGCTCCGGGCCTACGCGGCCGAGCTGGTCCGTAACGATCCCGAGCAGGAGCGGCACGCCGCCTTGTCGCGCATGTTCGACCACTACCTGCATTCCGCATACGCCGGCGAGCGGCTGCTCAACGAGCAAGGCGACGCGATAGTGCTTGACGAGCCCGCGCCCGGCAGCAGCCCTGAAACACCCGCGGACGTGGGCCAGGCACTGGCTTGGTTCATCGCGGAGCACGCTGTCCTGCTGGCCATGGTGAACTATGCTGCCGCCAATGGGTTCGACGCCCACACCTCGCGGCTGGCAAGGGCTCTGGGCCCGTATCTCCTCAATCAGGGACATTGGCATGAGTGGATCGCTGTCGGGCAGGTGGCTCTGGCCGCCACCGAACGCGCGGGCGATCCCGTGTTGCGCCTGACGGCACACCGCGCCCTGGCCCGGGCCAGCATTCCTCTCAACAAGCTCGAGGATGCCCGGACTCACCTTCAGTCCGCCCTCGATCTCGCCGCCGAGCTTGGCGATCTGATCGCTCAGGCCCACGCTCGCCTGGTGCTCAGCGACGTGTCGTCACGGCACGGCAGCCACGCCGAGGCGTTGGACCACGCCAAGCACGCCCTGCGCCTCTACCAGGCCGCCGACCACTTGGGCGGCCAGGCGGACGCCCTCAACAGCGTGGGCTGGTACCACGCCATGCTCGGGGACTACCAGCGCGCCATCTCCTACTGCGAGCGGGCTTTGACCGTGCAACAGAAACTTGGTCCCGGCATCGTCGAGGCCACCACCTGGGACAGCCTCGGCTACGCCCACCACCATCTCGGCCAGTATGCCAGCGCCGTCACCTGCTATGAACGCTCCATCGAGCTATTCGAATCCCTTGGCGACCGCTATTGCCAGGCCGAGACGTTGACCCGCCTCGGCGACACCCATCTCGCGGCGGCCAGGCCGGACGAGGCGCACGAGGTGTGGCACCAGGCGCTGGCCATCCTCGAGGACCTCGACCACCCCGACGCCGACGGGGTGCGCGAGAAGTTGGGGAGCTAGGCCGAGCCGCGTCAGATCGCGGGCCGCGACGCCAAGCCCCCCGCGATCTCCGGCCGGTGCGATCTGTGCCGATCAGTGCTTGGCCGGCCGGCGGGAGCGGGCCAGGGCACGCCAACCGAGGAGCACGGCGATCAGCCCCACCACCAGGGCGACGTAGCCTCCGGCTCGGCCGTTGCCGGTGCCGATACCCCCGTCGGAGGTGGCCACGACCACCCCTCCGAGGGCGATGCCGATCAGCCCCGCCGCCAAGGCGATGATGGCTCCGCGTGGCCCGGAGCCGGTGCCGAAACGACCGGCGGGGCGGGCCAGGGACAGCCAACCGATGACCACGCCGGTTATTCCCAGCAGGCCGGCCGCGATGGCGCCGAGCCGCCCGGCGCTCAAGGTGTAGACCGCGGCGGCGGGTGAGACTGTGGTGAGCAAGTGATGGATGGACATGGGATTCCCCTTCGGTCGAATGAAAGAACTGTGCTACGACCGAAGCAGCCGCGTCATCCGGCAGCGGATGTCGGTGCCTACCCCATTCGGCGTAGACAACCGGTGTCCGGGTACGCTCGTCGTCGTATCGGCAAGCGTCCAATGTGGACCCAACTTGCCGTAGAGGTAAAGTCCCTCAGCCGAGCAAGTGCCGGTCCGGCGGTATCGGTTCGGTCAAGGCTAGCGACGGCGACCGATGTGGTATCCCTGGTCGCGCAGCCTGCGAGCCCAGTGATTGGCGGTGTACAGGGGAACATCGAAGTGCTCAGCCAACCCGACGATCGTGCCGCTCTGCTGGTAGGCGTCGATGACGACCTCAGCCTCGGGCATGCGCCGGTACACCCTGTGGCCGTCGGCGGAAGCCGCATCACGCTTGGTGGGCCGGCGTCGAGGAGCCACCGTCGCCGGCTTTGTCTTCTTGGCTTTCTGGGCGGTCATCGCTTTGGCGGCCACCTCGCGGCGGCGGGTGCCTTGCGGCCTTGGCTTGGTCGCGGCGACCGTCACGCGGGCTTGCGGCGCAGCCGACTCCGTCGGCGAGGAATCCAGCGGTCGACTCTCGTCAAGCGCGGCCGATAGCCATTGCAGGGCGCGTCGTCGCGCATCGGCGTTCAACGGTTGCAGGGCATGGTAGGCGGCCTCGATGGCAGCCAGTTCGTCAGTGGCCATCACAACATCTCCATAGATAGTGACTAAGACTCACTGTCATGCTTACCCCACGAGATCGCATACCGTCAATCGCCACGCGCGAGTCGGTCAACACACTGACATATCTATGGCATTCTCCACAGTGTCCATAGTCGACACCCATACCGCCGCTGGCATGGTCGGGTGATCGAATTGCCGTCGGCATCTCGCGACGACGGCTGGAGGGGGTTACCCCCGCGCCCGGGAGACGCCCGGTCTACGATCGGCGGTATGTCGGGACGGCCGGAGGACACCCGCGTAGGGGTGGGACGAGCACTCGGATTGGGTTCGTGTGCGGTTGTCACAGTGGCGCTGATCGTGTGGATGATGACGGGCATCGGCTCGCATCCGTTGCGCGTGGCCGCGATCATCGTGGCCTGTCTGGCTGTGGCGATCGCGGTGGCGTTGCTGCCGGCTCGGTGGCGCACGCGATCGGGCATCGTTGCGGGCGCGTTCGTCGCCGCCGCCGGCATTGTGCCGATGTTCGTCAACTCCGACGGTGGAAACCAGCCCACACCACCGGCCAAGGCCGTGAGCGCGAACTATCTGGCGAACCTGATCCGCCAGGGACCGTTCAGCGAGAAGCTGCCCGCCCCGGTGGTCCAGCCCGTGCTCAAGGATGTGCAGATCGCCGACCAGAGTGCCGCGCAGAAGGTCGGCGCGGCCTGGCTGGAGGCTGGATTCCCTAGCAGTCCCGGGGCGGTCAGTGCCTTCATCGAGACCTACCGGACGCCGGATGAGGCGCGGGCCCGCACGGCCGCGCGCCGGAAGGACCTTCTCGGGCGCTACCCGGACAGTTCGGCCGTGACCGGAGACGACACCAGCTTCTGCATCGACGGCAGCGAGGCCTGGAATTGCGGCGCCACAAGGGGTTACGTCTACGTCGAGGTAGTCGTTTCCCCGTCGGCCAACGCCAACCTGTCCATCGCGAATGGGACGCTCAGCGCGGTCCTGACCTATTGCGACCGGATGACCCTCATCGCCGCCGGTTGACCACTCCAGGCCTCAAGCGGGTGACCCGTCCAGCGGCACCGGGCGCAGCATCTGCGGCGGGGCGGCCCTGGCCTTCCACTCGCGCGGGTAGCCAAGGGACACTTCCTGGAAGGGCACACCGTCGTACCGGGTCAGGCGCGGGATGTGCAGGTGCCCGTAGATCGCCGCGGCGGCGCGGTAGCGGATGTGCCAGTCGGCGGTGAGCTCGGTGCCGCACCACTGGGCGAACTGTGGATGCCGCAGAATGTCGGTCGGCTGCCGCACCAGCGGAAAATGGTTGACAAGGATCGTCGGGCGGGCGGGGTCGCACGCGTCCAGCCTGGTCCGGGTGTACTCGACACGCGCCCAGCACCACTCCTCCCGGCTCGGGTACGGGTCCGGGTGCAGCAGTATCTCGTCGGCGCACACGATCCCGGTGTCGTGGGCGTGCTGCAGCGCCATCGCCTTGGTGAGCATGCCCGGCATCCGGAACGAATAGTCGTAGAGCAGGAGCAGCGGCGCCACGGTCACCGGACCGCCCAGGCCGTCCCACACGGCATAGTCGTCCTCCGGGGTGAGCACGTCGAGCTGCCGGCACCGTTGCACCAGATCCAGATAGCGAGCCTCGCCCCGGGACTGCACCGGGTCATCCGTCCGGGTCCATAGCTCGTGGTTGCCCGGTGCCCAGATCACCCGGGCGAACCGTTCCCGCAACAGGGCCAGGGTGCCGATGATGTCGTCGAACACGTCGGCGATGTCACCCGCGACGATGAGCCAGTCGTGCGGCGAGGTCGGCCGCAGCCCATCGACCAGGGCGCGGTTCTCGGTGTAGCCCACATGGAGGTCGCTGATGGCGTAGAGCGTGCCCGCGTGCATAACCGCCTCGTCTGGAGATCGACTCGAAGGGACTTACCAAGCAGACGGTACAGGCCGCCGGGCACGCCTGCGGCGGTGAGATCGCCTCATGAAGCGATCTCACCGCCGTGGCAAGGGATTATCTGATCCGGTAGGCGCGAATGATGGTCTGGCTGACCGTGTTGCCGTTGGCATCGGTGGAATCGGCTCGCAACGAGACGAACTCAGGACCGATGGGGTGGTTCAGCACGGCGAACCCGCGCTGCCCGAACCGGATCACGGGCACGCGCCGCCAGGTCAGACCGTCGTCGTAGGACACCTCGACCGACAGGGTCCGCACCGAGCCGGCCGCCGAACCCGGCTGCCGTTGGACCTCTACCGGCAGGACCGCGGACCGTCCTACGTTGTGCTCGTCGAGCTTGGGCAGGAACCGGATCGCCGACAGTGGCAGTTTGGCCCAACCGCGCGGGTCGGTGGTCGCGGACACGAATGTCCACACACAACTGACCTTTGTGGACAGTGCCGCTCGGCCGCGACTCACCTGCGCCTCGAGCCGGTAGGAGCCTGGCCCAGACGGCACATCAAGCGTGACACCGGGGTCTTGGCTGTCCAGCAGGCGCACGCCGTCGCGGTCGAGGGTCAGGTGGTATGTCGCGTCCACCGGTCTGTTGTGCCAGTTGAGCTGATCGTTGGACACGGTCGGGTCGAGGACCATGGTGTCGCCTCTTCGCGTCACCCACAACACATCCGAGGGGGCGGGGTCGGTGAAGCCGGGCCCGAACACGGCCTGGTTTCGCGTTTCCTTGGTGGTCCTGCCCGCGTACAGGGTGGTGGGCGGCCCGAACAGAACGTTGCCGGCGAGGTTGCCGTCGGCGTCCAGTTCGTACATCTGCCGCGCCCACTGGATCCCCTCGTCGGTGTTGTGGTACTCCAGTCGCGAGCTGGGCAGGACGGTGAACGTCCCGAGGTTGACCGGGTTGTCCTCGGACCGCAGATCTGTCCACGATGGACCGAAGCGGGCGAAACCGTCGGCGAAACCCTGACTGGCGTAGGTGGCCTCCACCGTGGCCAGCCCGCTCATTTTGGGCCGCCGGATGAGACCGTCAAAGACGTGTCCGGGCCGGTGCCACGCCGTCTCGACCAGGTAGGGTGACTCTTCCTCCGGTGCGCCGCCGCGGGTGAAGAACGCGGCATAGGCACCGGTGAGGTTCGGGTTGGTGCGCCGCGCATCGGTGTTGCCGACATACAGCGGGACTCCCGGGTCGGGGATGGCCAGGAATGCCCCGTTGCCTTCGGCGAATCTGATGACGGCCGAGGCCACTTGCAAAGTGGGCGCCGCATCCGCCAACGGGACCGACACTTCCACCGGCCGGGTCCTGCGGGCGTCCAGCGGGACGGTCACATCGCGATCGACCGTGACCGCGGGTTCGGTGGTCATGACGACACCGGTGTCCCGGTACAGCACCGAAAGCACGATGTAGTTGCCTTTCGGCACCCGAATCGTCTGCCTGCCACCGAAGGCGAATACCAGTACCTCATTTACCGGATCCACCAGACCGATTTCCGCGTCCTCCGTCGGCTGGCCATCACGGTCGACCGGGTCCACAGTGACGTTGTAATGCTCACTTTCCTTGTCGACCGCGAACGGTGTGCTGACCGACACTCCGGCGCCCCGCGCGGTCAAGTAGCCGCCATACTTGCCGTCGGGAACGGCGATCCGGGTGTCGGCAGTCAAAGTGACTTTCGCCGTGCCGCCCGCCGGGACCGCGATGGCCTCCGCCGACACAGTGAACATTCCCGCGGGTCCCCCTTGCAGGCTGAGGCTGAGTGTGAGGTCTTCAGCGCCGTTGTTGGCGTAACTGACCGTCCGGATCAGGACCTCATCGTCGCCGTGCGGGAACTCCTGCCGGCCGAAGCTGACACCCGGCGGATCGGCGAGCACCCGCTGGCCAACAGCCCGCGACACATCGATGCGTCCCGCCCCTTGGGCGAACACCGCGATGTCGGGAGTGGACACGGCCGATCCCATCAGCGCCGCCTTGACCTGGGCCGGCGACCAAGTCGGGTGCTGTTGCACCAGAATCGCGGCGGCGCCGGATACATGCGGTGCGGCCATCGACGTCCCGGAAAGCGACGCCCGCGAGCCCGGACTGCCACCCTCGGCATCCTTGCTATATGCCGCAACGATATCCACGCCCGGGGCAGTGACATCGGGTTTGAGGGCTGCGTCCCCCCGGCGCGGCCCTCGGCTCGAGAAAGGCGCCAACCCATCCCGCTTGTCAACGGCGCCAACGGTCAGCGCGGCGTCGGCACTGCCCGGTGAACTCACTGTTTCCTCGCGACCCGAATTGCCGGCCGAGATGACGAACAGCGCGCCATATCGGGCGGTCAGATCCTGCACGGCCGCCTCCAGCGGGTCCACATCGGGTGTGTCGGGTCCGCCCAGGCTCATGTTGACGACTCTCGCGCCCTGCTCGACCGCCCACTGCATGCCCTCCAGAATCGCCGACTCCGGGCACCCGAAAACCCCGCAAACCTTGGCCGCGATCAGCTGCGCGCCATGGGCGACTCCCCGATACCGGCTGTCACCACTGGCGATTGTCGCCGCCACATGCGTACCGTGGCCTACGAAATCCTGGTCGCCGTCGCCGATGAAATCGCGCGCCGCGATCACCTTTCCGGCCAGATCCGGGTGGGTGGCGTCGATTCCGGTGTCCACCACGGCAACCTTGACTCCGGCGCCGGTGAAGCCCGCGGCCCAAGCCTCCGGCGCCTTGATCAGCGGCACGCTGACGTCGAGGGAGGGTTTCCGCAGACCGTCCAGCCACAGCTTGGTACCACTTGAAGAAACAGCTCGCAACCCGGACTCGCTTTGCCACAGCTTGGCAAGCTCGCTCTTGCGGGGTTTAAAAGCATTTCTCTTTGGTACCGCAAGAGTGCCTTGCGTAATCAACGGCAGATCCGGCCGGCGGTCGTCATAGCCGAACTCCAGCAGGGTGGAAACGTCGAACAGCCGCGGATCGAGCCGGCCGGCCGCCAGCGCCGCGATGGCATCGGACGGCACCACTCGTATTCGCCCGCCGAACTGGTTCACCGCAAAGGAAATACCTTTGCGACCGGCCGCGGGCGTGATGGCGGCCAGCGACGGCTGATGTCCAATCACGACTGTCACCCGATCGCCGGTCACCAGAGTGACTGTCCGCACGGACACTCCTGCCGCCGGAATCGTCAGCGGTGGCGCGGCCGAACCCGCCGCCACGGGCACGCCCGCCGGCACGGCGGTCAAGGCCACGACCGCGGCCATGACGGCGGCCTGAACCGGCCTTCGACGTCGCATCACACGTTCTCCCCTCGTCATTTGTGCCGTCATGCCAGCGTTGTTGCCAGCGACGGCTCCTGGGCCAGTGCTATCGCCTGGTCCATGGTCAGCAGCGGTTGCGGTCGCTGACCGCGATAGGGCCCGTCCCCGATCACCCCGTTGGAGACATCTACCGACACCGTATTTCCGTCGACCCTGATGATTTCCACGTAGAACCGGTGAAAGTTCTCCTCGCCGATTTCACTACTGGACCGCAGCAGGATCGCCCCGTCCGGGACCGGGATCACCTCACACTGGTACTTGACGTCCAGCGGGGCCGGGTCGGACATGCAGGCGCGCTCGGAGCGAAACTGGGTGTCCTCCTTGCCGACGTTGACCCTGATGGTTCCCGTGCCCGCCGCGTCGGTTACCACCGCCGCGGCCTCGAAATGGCTACCGCGATCCACGAAAACCAGCGGATCGCCCGGCTGCGCGTTCGATATCGGGGGCGGCGCCTTGGCCAGGGTGGCTCCTGGTACGGCCTGCGACACCAGCTGCTGCAGCGCGGCGGTCAGGCGGGTCGCCTCGGCGCTGCGCGAAGGTGGCTCGGACGGGACCGCGGTGTCCCACTCCATGCGTACACCCCTGGGCAGGAAGAGGAACGCCGCGCCCACCGCCAGCACGATCGCCACCGCCACACCCGCGAAGCCCACCTGCCGCAGCCGAACCCGCCGCCGCTGCCGGGAGATCAAAGAATCGATGTCGATGGTGGACGGTGGCGGGGTACCGATCTCCAGGTCCAGCAGGTCTCGATGGGTGGTCATCACAGATCTCCCTTGTCGGGGGTGGACAACGCCGCAACCCGATTCCGCATCGCCTCCAGGCCTCGCGCGGTGAGGCTCTTGACAGTGCCGGTGGAACAGCCCAATATCTCGGCGGTCTCACTCACCGAAAGGTCGAAATAGAAGCGCAGATACACCGCCGCCCGCCGCCGCGGCGACAACGCGGCCAGAATCCCCAGCAAGGACATCCGCTCCGCGGGATCGGTTCCTTCCTCCACCGGCAGGTCGGGCACGTCCTCCAGGTACTCGACCCGTCTCCACCGGCGCCGCCGCTCGTCCAACCAGGTGCGAACCAGCACTTTCCACACGTAGCCGTCCAGGTTGGACGCCTCACGAGCATGCGACCAATAGCGGTAAAGCCTGCCAAAGGTCACCGCGACCAGATCGTCGGCCGTGTGCCACTCCTGGCACAGCGCATACGCGCCACGGCGCAGCCGATCGATGTTCGTCACAACGTAGTTCCGGAACTCGTCCTCGTCGGCACGCTTCACGTCAGGGCCCTTCTACGCGTCCACTAAGAACGACCGCGCATGGTGAAGACCCGGTTGCCGCGAAATCGGCAAATCTTGATACGGTCTGACGACCAGGAGCGCGGCGGCGGCGGCGCCGCCCGCCTGTCCTTGGCTGGGCGAGTGAGGCACGCTTCGGCCCGGGGATCGATCCTATGCTTCTCCAGCGCCGGTTGAGTCCGGGACCGCATGCTGTCGAGCATGAACGGCTAACGGGCGTACGGAGAAGCGATCGGGCCGGCGGGCGGCGTTGGGGATCACGAGGCGAGCATGATCGTTGCGCTGCTGGATGTAGATCCCGGCGGGGTTTCTACACTCACAAGCGCAACGATCACCGACGGCGGTTGCGCGCAACACTCCTGCGACCACGCTTAGCGTCCCGCCCACCGCACACGCGCAACCACACGAGGAGAAACAATGACAGCAAGCTTTGCGGGCCAAAAGGTAGTGGTCACCGGAGGCGGAACAGGCATCGGCCGCACCACCGCGCTCGCCTTCGCCGAGCAGGGCGCGGCGCGGGTCATCGTCACCGGGCGCCGCCCCGAACGGCTGGCCGAGGTGGCCGCGCTGCACCCGGCGATCGTCGCCGTGCCGGCCGATGTGGCCACCGCTGCCGGCGCCGACGCGGTCGCCGACGCGGTCGCCGACGGCCTCGACATCCTCGTGCACAACGCGGGGATTCACCGCCGGGCCAACCTCGACGCGGTACCAGAAAATGATTATAGAGAAGTCTTTGATATCAACGTTATCGGGCCCATCCTGCTCACCACTCGGCTGCTGCCGCTGCTGAGTTCGCCCGGCGGCAACATCGTCTTCGTGTCAAGCCTCGCGGGCCGGCGCGCCGTGCCCGGCGAATCCGTTTACGGCGCGAGCAAGGCGGCCGTCGACAGCCTCACCCGGTCCTGGGCGCTGGAGCTTGCGCCCAAAGGGATCCGGGTGAACGCGGTCGCGCCGGGCCTGGTGCGCACCGAGGTGTTCTTTACCCACGGCATGACCCAGGACCAGGTGGATTTCCTGTTCGAGTTCAAGGCCAAGGAGACGCCGCTGGGCCGCACCGGCGAGCCGGAGGACGTGGCGTTGTGGATCACACGCCTGGCCGACCCAGCCAGCTCGTGGACGACCGGGCAGATCATCGCGCTGGACGGCGGCACCGGCTTAGCTTGAGACGCAACGGTTTTATCGGCCGAGGGTCGCGTAGCGGGCCTCGGCCGCTTCCTTCTGCGCCTTCCACCAGTGGATATTTTCTTGGTACCACTCAATTGTGGCCGCAAGCCCGGAAGTGAAGTCCACATAGGACGGCTGCCAGCCCAGCTCGGTGCGGATCTTCGTGCTGTCGTTGGAGTAGCGCAGATCGTGCCCGGGACGGTCGGGCACGTGGTCGAAGGCGTCGGCCGGTTCGCCCATCAGCGTGAGGGTCAGCTCGACGATCTCCCGGTTGCTGCGCTCGTCCCCGGACCCGATCAGATAGGTCTCGCCGATACGCCCCTTGGCCAGGATCAGGTGCACCGCGTCGTTGTGGTCGTCCACGTGCGTCCACTCGCGCACGTTGGCGCCGGTGCCGTAAAGCTTGGGCCGCACGCCCTGCAGCAGGTTGGTGATCTGCCGCGGGATGAGCTTCTCCACATGCTGGTAGGGCCCATAGTTGTTGGCGCAGTTGGAGATCGTGGCCGCGACCCTGTAAGAGCGGACCCAGGCGCGCACCAGCATGTCCGATCCGGCCTTGGTCGCCGAGTACGGGCTCGACGGGTCATAGGCCGTCTGCTCGGTGAACTGCTCGTCCGTGTCCAGCGCCAGATCCCCGAACACCTCGTCGGTGGAGATGTGGTGCAGCCGCCGATCGTGCCGGCGCACCGCCTCCAGGATGGTGTATGTCCCGATGAGGTTGGTGTGGATGAACGGCTGCGGGTCGCTCAGCGAATTGTCCACATGCGACTCGGCCGCGAAGTGCACCACGATGTCGTTGTCGCGCACCAGCCGGTCGACCAGCTCGCGGTCGCAGATGTCGCCGTGGAAGAAGTTCACCTCGCCGGCCACGGACTCGAGGTTGGCGCGGTTGCCTGCGTAGGTGAGCGCGTCGAGCACCGTCACCTCGAACTCGCCGTGGCGCCGCAGGGTCCGGTGGACGAAGTTGGCCCCGATGAACCCGGCCCCGCCCGTCACAAGCACACGTGTCATAGGCAAAGACCGTAGCCGTAACGGCTCGAGCGCGGGCAGTCCGCGAGTGGTTATATTCCGACAATCGCCGGCTTGAGCCCGAGAAAACGGGCGTAAGCCTCGACCGCGGCCGGTACCAACGCCTTCTCCTGGCTCGTCAACGGCCGCAGCGGATCGAACTCGACGGTGACGGTGTCCTTCTTGAGGGTGCGCTTCCACAGCCCGGCCAGGCGGCCGTCGAGGATCAGGTTGGATCCGATGCCGTGCCCGGCGGCGGCCAGCCTTTCCCGGTCGACCACCGCGCCACGGTCGGCGTAGGCGATGGTGTACTCATCGAAGGGCGGCAACAGGAACGCCCGCGGCGCCTTGCCGGCTTTGGGCGAACCGAGGCCGGGGCTGAGCCAGTGCTCCACGCCGTCGACGCTCTCGCGGTCGAACTCGCCTTTGACCGCCTCGGCCACGCGTTTCGCCTCGGTCAGGGTGGCGCCGGTCCACCACGCGAAGTCCTTGAGCGTGGCCGGGCCGTGGCTGCGGAAGTACCGCCGGGCCATCTCGGCCAGCGCCTCGTCGCCGGAAAGCTCTGTCCCGCCCGGCATCCACTCGTCCATCAGGGCGAAAGTCTGCTGCTTGCCCCGGCGCGGGGTGACGCAGATCAGGCCGTGCCGGGCCCAGTGCACGATCAGGTGCATGCCGCGCTGCTGGCCGTTCTGCCCGGAAGTCTCGATGCCGGCGGCGTTGAGCGCGGCGTAGACCTCGGCCCGGGTGCACTGCCGGCCCGCCAGCGTCTCGGCGATGATGTCGCCGGCCTCGCTGATGACCTCGGGGGTCAGGCCGGCCCGGCGGTAGTTGCCGGCGAGTTTGGCGTCGAGCCGGGGCGCGAGCAGCCGCACCATCCACCGCGCGTCCTCGGCCGGCATGAGGTGGATGGTGCCGCGCATCGGCCAGCTGCGGATCACCGACTTGTCGGCGATGGCCCGCTCGACATTGGCCTCGGTCACTACCTTCCCCATCCGCAGGCCGACCGCCCACAGCGAGGCGACCAGATCCTGCGACTGGACCGCCCCGAACCAGCGCACCACGTCGGCCGGCATCTTGCCCTCGGGCCTCGCGATCCGCTGGCTCTCCAGGCGAAGACCGGTAATGTCCATACGACCCAGCCTATCGGCGCTGGCCCGGCTCGAACTCGCGCTGGCGCTGCGGGGGCTGACCCGCCGGTGGCCCGGGCCGCGGCTAGCCGGGCCGGAATCCGAACTGCCTTGGCGCACCTGGGGTCTTCAGGTCCCGGCGATGTCGGCATTGTCGACGATGGCCCAGGAGAGAAGCAGCGTGCCCAACGCCTCGGCGGCCGAGATGGCGATGAAGGCCGGCATGGGCGGCGCGACCAGGCTGTAGACCAGGATCGCGGCGAGGGCCGGTACGCAAAAAGTGATCAGATCGATGGCAAGCTGGCCCAGCTTGCGAATGCGCCGCCGCGGATCGCTCCGATGCTCGAACTCCCAGGTGAACAGCGCGGAATCGGTGCCTAGCGCGTCGCGGATCTTCGGGATCAGCACCCGGCGGAGGTGCCGGCCGATCGCGGAGACCTTCTGATCGTTGACCAGATAGGTCCAGCCCAGAATCATGCAGGCCGGAGGCAACAACAGCAGGAGCCGCGTCATGTTCAGCTGGATCGTCGCGGCGGCCACGGCGGCCAGCGAGGCCAGCGTGACATAGATCAGGTTGTCGCGGGTGCTGATCCGGCCCAGCTGCTCAAGCTTGAGGTGCTTGTACTCCAGCACCAGCATGTGGCCGACTGTGAACTCTTCCCCGGCCAATCCCCCTCCCCTCCGGCCCTCGCGCTCAACGTGAGAAGCAACTTGCAAAGCTTAACCACCGGGCGCGAGCGGCCGGATCACGTCCAGGAGCCCACCTCGGATCCCTTGCGCCGTGCCCACTGACTTCGAGATAGATAACCGCCCATGCGCAGGGACGGTGGTGACCCCGGGCGGCACGCCGGTGCCGCTGCCGGTGTCGAATCAGGATGACCCGCCCGCGGCGGCAACAACGACGGCAACGCCCACAACGACAACGACGGCACGGCCAAGGGCAGGCTGAACGGCAACGGGCCCAAGGACGACTGACGTCTATCCGAATCGCCTACCTCGGGCAGGCTCGCCTACCGTTACTCTCTCCCCCATGGGAGAGCACAACATCCCCTTCCGCAAGGCGGACATCATCGCGATGTGCGCCGACGACCTGCCGCCCGATGAGCGCGAATCGTTCGCCGGCTTCACCAAGATGCTGGCAAGCCTGTTACACCACCGCTTTCACGAACGTATTGAAGAAATTAAAAATTCATTCCATGGTACCCAGCAGAGCCTGCCCGAGCCCGAAAGGCTTGCCGCGCAGCACCGTCTGGAGGAGGAGCTGGCGGCGCTGGCCAAGGCGGCCAACTTCACCGAGATGGACCTGAGCGAACTTGACCGCGCGTTCTCCGAGCACAGCCTGCTCAAGGTCAGGATGGTGGTCGATCGCAAGGTCGTCGACAAGATATTGTTCTTCCGCCGGGGCGAGGTGAAGCAGAGCAAACAGGTGCCGATCTGGTTCGGCCTGCGCAAGAAGACGATCAGCTTCATCAGCTACGCCCGCGTCCTGGTCTACGCCAAGTTCAAGGACGCCGGCCACTTCAAGGAGACCGACATCGCGCGGCTCGCCTTCGAGCCCGGCTCCACCATCGTCAAGCTGTTCCACAACGTGCCGCGCGACGACCTCGAGATGGTCTTCCCCAACGTGCAGGTGCGCATGCGCGGCATCGACAAGCTCCTGATCGGGGTGCCGGCGGTCATCTCCGGGATCATCGTGATCGCGACCAAGCTACTCACCACGCTGGGTCTGGTGCTGGTGCTGCTGGCCTTCTGGCTGGGGCTCAGCCACACTTCCGTGACCCTTGACCAGAAGGCGCTCATATCTGTCGGGATTGGACTGTTCGCCTTCGGCACCTACATCGTGCGGCAGATCACCAACTTCAAGAACCGCAAGATCCTGTTCATGAAGGCGCTGTCGGAAAACCTCTACTACCGCAACCTCGATAACGACGCGGGCGTCTTCCACCACCTGCTCGACGCCGCCGAGGAGGCCGAGGTGACCGAGGCCGTGCTGGCCTACCACTTCCTGCGCACCTCCCCGTCGCCGCTCACACCGTCCGAATTGGACGCCCGGGTCGAGGCCTGGTTCGCCTCGCGCTGCGAGACCCCGGTCGACTTCGACGTGCACGACGGGCTGCGCAAGCTGCGCGAGCACTCGCTGGTCAGCGAGGACGGCTCGGGCCGGCTGAGCGCGGTGACGCTCGCCGAGGCCAAACGCCGCATGGACAACTTCTGGGACAACCTGTTCGACTACAACAACGTCCCCGTCCCGGTCCAGTAGCGCCTTTGCTCCCCACCCACGCCCGCCGCTTGCTCCTCAATATCGTTTGAGGACGTCCCCGTCGCACCCACGCCCGCCGCCGCACTCCCCAAGATCGTTTGAGGCAGCATTATCCCGGAAAGTGCTGCCTCCGCGGCGAATGAGGCAGCATTATGCCGGATAATGCTAGATCAATCGATCTTGACGGTGGGAGGGCAAGCGGTTGCGTCTTCGCGTTCAGGGATCCGGCAACGGGCGCGGCGGTTCCCATGGCTGAGGCGGTGGTCAGGGCCACGCCGGCGCGACGCCACCCCCCACCCGCGCGACGCCACCCCCCACCCGCGCGACGCCACCCCCACCCGCGCGACGCCACCCCCACCCGCGCGAGGCCACCCCCACCCGCGCGATCTAGCATTTTCTGGGAAAATGCTGTCTCCCAACGATTTGAGGCAGCACTTTCCCCGAAAATGCCAGATCAACTGATCATGGGTTGCGTCGGGCCTTCCTCAACCCGCTGTCCGAGACAGACGTCGTCTATCTCGACCCGGAACCCGTTTCCTAGCCAGGCAAGGGCTCGCACGCGTCGAGCCGGACGGCTGGAACCTGGCCAAGGTCCACTCTCGCCGCCAACGATCCGGCAGCACGACATTGGCTCAAGATGTTGCCAGGACTTCGCGCAGGCGGCGAATGGTTTCGAAGGCGCCGTCGCGGTCGGCCTCGAAGGCTTCCTGCCACAGGGCGCGCCACTCGGATTCGTCGGCCATGATGTGGTCGAGTGCTCGGACGGCAAGCGGGGCCAGGTCGGGCGGAAGGTCCATGACGGGGTCGTCGAGCAGGAATTGGGGCGCGTAGGCCACCGTCACCGGCTCCCCGCCGGGCAGCTGCGAGGCGACGATGGCGGCCGAGGCGATGGCGACGAAAGCCTCATCCGAGTCGAGATAGTTCTCCTCCTCGGCGGTGTCGACAAGTGCTTGTCTGAGCAGGTCCACCCGGTGATCGGGATCGGCTTCCTCGAGGTCGATGCTGAAGTCCGCCGCGGTGTCATTGTCGAAAGGTCCGCTGTCCCAGGTGCCCACGTGAACAACGTACACGTAGTTCAAGAGCGAGTCATATCGCCGATCTTGACATTTTCCCAGAAAATGCGGCGCGTCCAGCGAGCTCGATCAGAGGCGGGCGAGGATGGCGGCCGGGTCGGCGTGCAGGGCGGTGAGGATGGTGCGGGCCTCGGAGTCTTCGTCGGTGAGGATGGCCTGCAACAGTTCTGTGGAGCCGCCCCGGGGACGGGCGCTGTCGGCGGCGCGGGCGGCCGGGATGGTCCAGCGGGGGTGTCGCCGGCTGCTGCGCCACGGGCGCCGGCGCTGGCGCGGGGCGATGTCGGCGGCGTGGATCAGCGGGCGTATGTGATTCAGGGTGGCCCGGTGGGTGAGGTGAAAGTCGAGCAGTACCATGCGGTTGGCGTCCTCATAGCCGGCGGCCGGGCGAAGCCCGGTCAGGCGCATCTGCTCCTCAAGGGAGAGCAGAGCCAATAGAAGGTGCCGCAAGCCTACGACCTTTTGGCCAAGGCGAACGGCTTCGGCCATGGCCTGCTGCTCCAAGCCGATCAGCGCCGGGCCGGCCTGGGCGATGAGGGAGGTAAGGCGTCTGACCCAACGGTGTTGGGAGCTGGGACGGGCGGGACGGTCTGGATCGGTGAGGATGCCGCTCTGCTCAAGGAAATTGCTGATCGAGTAGAACGGGCGCTCGCGATCGCCATAGGGCCAGGTCAAATCGGCGGCTCGGGAGAGCTGCTCGAGGTCGACGCGCTTGGTCCGCAGGAACTTGTGGGCGTGACAGTCCGGATCGGACAGGAACACGCGAAGCAGGTGGTCGATACCGGCCCAGGGGCGCCGCGCGGAGGCGGCCTCGACGAGGGCCCTGGTCACCGCGAGGTGGACCTCGCTGTCCCAATGCGAGGCGCCCCGGCCGGCCAGGCCGAAGATTCGCCAGTGCGCCTCGCGCATCTCCTCCCAGGCGAGCTGGGCCAGGTCGGGATCGATGGCACGGTCCGCGAAGGGAGCCGGCCGTTCGTAGGTGGATGCGGGAGGATAGTCAAGCATGGCACCGATGGTCGGTACACGAACAAAAACACTCATCAACACATGGACGGTGTCGATTCTTCGACTGCCATTCTTCGCGGCGTGGCGGCATGCACCGAGCAGAACCCGGTGCATGCCGCCGCCTATCGCCGGCTGATTCAGCGAACTGTTCACTCTAGACTGTTCACTCTAGGAAGTGCTTACCTCGGTATGTGGACTGGCGATACGGCGCATAGGTGCTCTCATCCCGCCGGTGCCTGCCAGGATAGCTCGAGGCTGTGCGCTCCCTCCACCAGTTTCGCAGCCCCCAGAGAGCGCGGCCGCCCAGGCTCCACCAGATGCCGCCCGGCGCCGGCAGGAAAACATTCGGCCAAGGCGTCTTGTCAAAGTCATCCGCGCCACGTCCGAAGTTACCCGCCTCCTGGCCGAAACGCCCCCGAACCACCTTGTCGAACAGTGTCGGTTTGCGGTGGCCGCGAACGTTTTCGCTGCCGTGCTTGGGCACGTAGCCCGGTTCCTGGCTGGAGTCGCCCTCGGCCCGGTGCTTGCCGCAGTAGTTGTTGTTGTGTACCAGGACCGGCGTGTCCCCGGCGACCACGTAATAGGTGTGGATGTAGGCGACTGTCAGGTCGCGCATCACTTGGCTGCCGGTGAAATTGTGTACCCGGACGACGGTGACCGTGCCTCGGGGGAACAGCCCCTGCAAACGGTGGCCCGGTTGCAGATGCTCGGCGTCCACCCACGCCTGGGATGTGCTGTCCCAGAACGGGTGGTGCCAGGTCGTCTCGAGCGTCTCGAGCGACTCGTCCCCGGCGACCGCCGGGTTCGGATCGACCGCGACGGTCAGGTCGGTCAGATCGCGGTCCAGGTTGCGGTACAGCATCGTGACCGGTTGCCGGGATGTCTTGCCCGTCAACGGATCGGTGGCGAGGACTTGGTCGCCGACCTTCACCGCGCCGATGGCCTTGCGGCTGCCGTCGCCCATGACGACCGGCGTCGTGGGCTGGAAGCTGTGCGGCCACGGGCAGGTCAGGTCGTCGCCCTTTCGACGCGCGGCATCGCCCAGATCATCGGCTCCCTCGAGGGCGTTCTTGGCATTCTTGGCCCCCTTAGCGAGGTCACCCACGAGCCGGCCGCCCGGGACGAGGTCGGTCAGACCCATCGCACAGTCAAGCGCCGCACCGGATTTGCAACTCTTGTAGGTGTCGATCGCGCCGACCACCGTCGCCGCCGCGCCCAGGAAGGGTGCCGCGGCTTGCAACGGCGGGATGATGCTGCACGCGATCGCCGCCACCGACAGCACCGTGGAGATGGTCCCGGCGTTGTCATAGACCCACTGCCCGGCGGCCTTGACCCCGCTGACCACCGTGTTGGCGACGTTGTTGACCGCGTTGGTCACCTTGCTGACGGCCTTGTCGAGGAACTGGGGCCACAGGCCGTCCGGGTCGCTCGCCGTCACCGGGGCGTTGTTCGCGTAGGTGTACCCGTGCATCTGCTGCGGGTCCTTGTTGTCGATCACCGGATCGACAGATATGAAGCGCCCGATGAGCGGGTCGTACTCGCGCGCCCCGAGGTGGGTCAGGCCGGTGTTGTCGTTGGTGCCACCGACAAACCCCTTGTCCATTATGGACGGCCAGGCGCCACCGGTGGCGCCGCGCAACACCCCGAAAGGCGTCTCGCGGCGGATCGACACGCCCTGACCGACGGCGTTGACCGCGATCTGGGCGGTGCCGTGGTGGTCACCGCCGAGCCAGACGACACCGGAACCGCTACGCGTGGCGATGGTGATGTCGGCGTGCGTGTAGTACCGCGTGCAGGTCTTCTGCCCGGAGTTGCTGTAGCGCAGTTCCTGACCGGGCAGATAGAGAGTCTTGCCGGCCGGGTCCTTGCGCAGCAACCGGGTTCCGTCGACGTCATAGACGAACGTCGTGGTACCCGTGGAATCCGTGGCCGACGTGAGATGGCCTTCCGCGTCCCAGGTCAGGGTCTGCGTCCCGCCGCCCGGCGCCGGCCGGGTCAGCATGTTGCCCGACGCGTCGTAGGTGTACGACGCCGACGTCCCGTCCGATGTGGACCGCGACGCCAGCTTGTGCGCTCCGGCCGGGGAGGTGTAGTCGGTCGTCTTGTCGCCGGTCGCCGTGGCGTGCTCGACCAGCTTGGTCCGGTTGCCGACCGCGTCGTACGTGTAGCTGTGCCAGTACTTCGCCGGCCCGCCCAGGCCCGCCGCGCTAGGTGAACCCTGGCAGTCCCCATTGGACGGTGTCCAGGCCTCGGTCAGCTGGCGCATCTGGTCGATGGTGAAACACTGGTGGTCCCCTCCGGCCAGATCCGAGATCTTCTCGACGTTGCCCGCCTCGTCATACGAGTAGCGCAGGTCGGCGATCGTGTTGGGTGCCGTGGCCTTCGTGGTCCATATCTGCGCGAGCCGCCGCGTGGCGGTCTCATAGGTGCGCACCACGTCCACCCGCGCGCCGGCGTTGTTGCGCATGTGTACCGCGCCGACTTCGCCGTAGCTGGTGTACTCGGTGCCCGGTGTGTTCGGGTCAGGCTTGGCGACAAGCGTGCCGCCCAGCGACGAGTCGAGGGTGTCCGGCTTGCCCAGCCGGTTGTAGGTCCGGGTCAGCGTCTCCAGCCCCAGGTCACCGAAGCCCGGAAGCCTTGTCGTGGCAGGGGATCCGTCCTGATGATAGGTGTACACGTAGGTGTAGGCACCGTTGACACCGGCGGCGGTGGCGTTGTTGGGGACGGTGAATTTGACGCTTGTCGGCTTGTAGTCGACGGTGTATCCGGTGTGCTCCTTGATGTATTGGTCGGTGCCCTCGTAACGGATCGTCTTGACCAGGTGCCCATAGACGAAAGTGCCGTTGGTGAGTTGGTCATAGACCCACTCCGCGCGCTTGGGCCCGGTCGCGCCGGTGTCGCGCATCGAGGTCTTGCGGCCCGCCAGGTCGTAGGTGTAGGCGATGATCCGGCCCTCGCCGTCCTTGGTGGTCAGGACGTCATCGGCGTCGCTGTAGGTGGTCTCGACGACACCCTTGTCCGGGTCGGTCTGCTTGGTCATGTGTCCGGCGAGGTCGTACTCGTACTGCCAGACGTTGCCGCCGGGATCGGTCACCTTGCGCAGCGCGCCCTTGCGGTCGTACTCATACTTCGTCGTGTCGAATCCGGTGGCGCTGCCGACCGGTACGCCGGCCTGGTAGTGGCGCATCTCGACCAGGTTGCCGTTGGCATCGACGATGGTGGTCTTCGACGGGCCGCCCTTGGGCGGCGTCACGTGGGTGCGGTCACCGCCGTACCCGGTGATGGTGGTCTTGGTGACGGTGCCACCGGGACTGGCCGGCGGACCGTCCACTTTGGTGACCGTGGCGATCTCCCGGCCCGCGGCGTCGTACTGCTTGATGTGCAGTTGCGGGATGTTTCCCGTGGGCAGGAAGAGGTTGGTGCTCGGCGCCACCGGGTTGTTGCCGGCGTCCTTGGCCACATACGGGTCGTGCGTGCGGAAGGACCGGCCCGCCGAGTCGTAGTAGGTGTCGGTCACGACCGCCGCGACACCGAGCGCACCGTCGGACTCCTGGGTCTGCCGGGCCCGCAACAGGTTGTCGTAGAACTGGTACGAAGTGATGTACCCGCCGGTGCTGTTGAGTCTCTTCGTCGTCACCACCGTCGGGGCGTTGTTGCGGATCAGGTAGTCGTACACGACGCTCGCCGGCTGGGTCGCCTTGTCCCGCCCGGGCAGCCACACGCTTATCAGGCGCCCCAACGGATCGTAGGCCAGCTCGACTTTGCGGCCGTTGGCGTCCGATGTGGACCTGGCCTGGCCCCACGCCGGTTCGAAGGTAGTGGACCTCGTCCATCCCAGCGGCCCGGTCTGCTTGGTCTCCGTCACCGGCCCGCCGACCGCCGGCGTGTACTCCGTCAGGGTTCTGGCGCCCCGGGCGTCCCACGACTCTTTCACCCGGCCGTGTGCGTCGTGCGTGGCGGCGCTCTGGGTGAAGTAGGTCGGGTTCCCCGCGTTGTACGCCTTGAGCTTCTCGACCTTGCTCACGTGACCCTTGGTCGGGGCGGCCCCGAACGCCAGCTGGTCATAATAGGTCCTGACGTCACCGGTCACATCGGCATCGGTCAGCCCACCGGCCACGGCAGCGGCACAGTCGACCGCGAAAGTGCGCTCGCGCGACACCAGATCGACCAGCTTCGGGCCGCTGCCACCGACGTAGTCGGTCAGCCCGCAGGTCTCGTCGCCGGACTTGCCGTTGTCGCCCAGATCCTCGATCTTCACCGGATTGCCGTTGGCGTTGAATGTCGTGACTTTGGTGGTGGTGCGGAAGCCGCGCCCGCCGTCGAGCGCGGTCCGGGTGTGCTCGGTCTTGGTGCTGGCCTCCCTGGCTGTGACCGTGAAGCCGTTGATTGTGCGCGAGGCCCTCGCCTCGGACTGCCACGGTTCGCTGGCGCTGCCGGTGATTTCGGCCCCGCCGTTGAACTTGATGGTCTCCCGCACCATCCCGGAGTAGGCATCCTCGTCGTTGACCGCGGGCACATTGCCCGTGCCGATGGCGGGAAGCTGGATGTTGCGGTTCCCGGTGGGCAGTTTGTCGCCGTGCATGCCGCGGAAGTAACGGACCTCCTCGACACTCTGCTCGCCCGGGTCGCCCTTGACCGTCCGGACGGCGCCGTAGCCGCGCCACACGGACCAGGTTTTGAAGTCCTTCTTGATGAACCCGTCGTCGTCGGTGTAATGCCACGCGGGATCGCCCACGTAGTTGTAGTGCGTCAGCACCCGCGACGACGTGCCCGACAGATCCGCCTCCACGACGTCACTGATCAGGTATTTGTGGAAGAAGTCGTCGATGGGGTTGAGTTGCCCCTCGGGCTGCCACTTGACCGGGTAGCAACGGTACACATTGGACTGGAGATTGTTCTTGTCGGGAACCCTGGTGCCCGCGACACAATCCGGTCCGGTGTAGGTCAGGTCGATTTTGCCACCGGTCTCGGAGTTGATGGTTTTCATGCGGTACCGGTTCATCGCCGGATATTGGTCACTGTTGGTATCGACCCGGTTGGGCATGGCGACACCGACGAACGTGACGTCCGGGACGCTCTTGCTCCCGCCGACCAACCCGGCGTGCGAAATCTTGTCCAGCCACAACGAAGGCTGATCCGAGCTGGGGAACGAGTGCGACAGTGTCCATTGCTCGACGTCGCTGTAATCAAGCCCCGCCCACACCCGAGTCTTCACCGTGGTGAGGCGCTTGCTAGTCCAGAACGACGGTGACAGCTGGTTCCAGTTGCACGTGTCGGCGGTGCACTCCTGGTCCCATGGCACGTCCGGCCAGTGGATGGCGTCCTTGGTACCGCAGGTGTTGAAGCAACGGTCGCCGTAGGAGAACAAAACCTGTGCGGGGGCACTGCCGCTGCCTCCGCTTCGGGTCCCGTATTCGATTTTCACCGGGTACCCGTCACGGTCGTAAACGGTGTCGTCTTCCCGCTTGTTGTTGCGGCCGTACTTGTTGGTGTCCTTGGCATAGGTCACCGTCATGGTGTTGCCGTCGGTGTCGACGACGTAGTCCAGGTACCACTTTTGGGCCTGTAGGCAGTGCGAGTCCGCGAAGGCGGTCGCGTGGCACGGCTCGTTGGCGTTGTTGCCGAAGACCGGCACGGTCAGGACGGCGTTGGACCCCGACCGCCCGCCGAACCAGTACCGCGTCCCGTCGGTGGTCGTGACGACCCACCACTCGCCGTCGTTGTCGCTGTTGGGCCCGCCCGTCTTGTGCTCGATGTGGGTGACATCCCCGTTGCGCAAGTGCCACCGGTTGGCGTCGGTGCCGTCCTTGATCAGCTCGCCGGCATGGCCCTCCATGGCCAGCGAGGCGTTGTCGGTCTCCCAGCACAGGTCGCCGGTCTTCTCGCTGTTGTTGGCGCCCGAGCCCATGTCCTCGGCGCAAGCGTTGTAGCGCCGCTCGATGTAGCCCGGGTTGTAGTCGAAGCCCTCGCCGATGGCCGACGCCTGGTTGTTGGCGGACGCCATGCGACCGTCCACACTGGACGATGAGTAGGCGAAGCTGACCGACGCCGCCGGCCCGTTGATCGCGGGCGGCATACGCAGCGGGTAGCTCCAGGAGAAGTCGCCGCTGTTGTTGCCGGCGCTCCAGGTCGCCGACGGCGACAGGGTGCTGGCCTTGTAGTCGCCGCCCGGTCCGCCGGGGGCCGCATCGAGCGTCACCAGGGTGCCCGAGACCACCTCGACCGGCGCGCTCACGGTGCCTTTGGTCACGTCGTTGGTGGAGGGCACCCGCCGGCCGTCGACGTAGACCGCGAGCCGTTGCGCCCAGTCGCCGCCGTAGGCCCACCGGAAGGCGTTGTAGTCGACGGTGACGTCAAGTTTGCCCGAGCCCACGGCGCCGTCCGAACGCGACAGTCGCATGGCGATGCCGCTGACGCCCATGGCTTGGGTCGCCGTGCGGTCGAAGGACTCCACCCGTACCGCGCCCGGGGTGACACCGCCGGCGACGCCGAGGGTGACCGGTAACCCGCCGGCCTTGACCGGGGCGTCCCAGCCGTGGCGGATGGCGGCCGCGTCGGGCATCTTCACGTCCGCCTGGGTGGCGCCGGGCCAAACCGGAGCCGTTGGCATGAACGGGGTTCCCGTGACGGCGGGCGCGAGGGCCGGGGGCGAGAAGGAGGAGCCGGCGACCGCCGGCTCCTTCTGCGCCCCGCCGGGACGATACGGCTTGGCGAGAGCCGGCAGCGCCTCGGCGAAGTTGAGCGACAGGACGATGATGGCGGCCGCGGCGATCCGCCGCCGCATGATCCAATTTGGACTATTGTTCAGCAAAACGAAGGCTCCCATCGAGCTCACGGAATACGTGTCACGTCGGTGACAACGCCTTGGTAGACACGGATCTCATCCATGTCGGCGAACGCCGGACTGGCCCCGCCCTGCCCCCGGCCGATGAGGAACCGGCCGGTGGAGTTCCACGGTGCCCAGGCGGCGTTCATCGCCCTGGTCACCACGAGCGCGTTGTCGACGTAGAGGCGCAACTCCCGCTTCTGCGCGTCGAAGACCCCGACGAGGTGGTGATAGGACGTCGGCGTGGTCGCGGTGCCCGCGGACAGCGTCACTGTCGTCTCGTCGGCCGTCGGCGACGCGTGCATCTTGATCTTCCACTGGTTGTTGGAGTTGTCGTAGTACACAAGAAAACCGGGGTTGGTCTGGCCGTCGATGCCCTCCTGGGCAAGGAACGTCTCGAAGGTCGTAGTCGCTGTGACCTTGACCCACGCCGACACCGTGAACGACTGGTCGGTGTAGATGACGGGCTCGCTCGGCGCGGCATAGTCGTCGACGCCGTCGAGGCGCAGCCCGGTGCCGCTCTGCCCGGCCCCGCTCGCCGGGATCAGCGCGCCGTTGTAGAAGGTGAGGTCGTGGGCGAGGCCGGAGCTGTCGAACGCCGGCCCGGGGCCGATCTCCTCCATGCGCCACTCGCCGACCTTGCTCACCTTGATCGGGTCGTACAGGTCGAACACCTCGGTCGCGGAGATCATCCGATCCCACACCTGCGCCTCGGCCATGGAGCCCTTGAACGGCTGCGTCACTCCGCCCAGGCGCAGCGGCCCGTTGCCGTCGTACATGGTGACCCCGGTGACAGTCGACTCGAGCGCCCCGTTGACGTACAGCCGCAAGGTCTGCGCGGCCGAGTCGAACGTCATCGCCAGGTGGGTCCAGGTGTTCAGCCGCACCGGGCTGGTCGAGACCGCCGGGGTGTTGCCCGGCCCGGTGTCGGTCTTGTTGCTGGTGACCCCCCAGAACCCGGCAGTGGTTGACTCCAGCCAGAACACGCTGTTGGTGGTACCGGAGACGGCCACGATGCTGTGGTTGGTGGCGGTGTCGGAGACTTTCGCCCAGGCCGACACCGAGAAACTCTTGCTGGTGTCGGGGATGACCGGACCGCTCGCCTCGGCGCGGTCGTCGACCCCGTCGAAGCCGAGGGCGGTCCGGGACACGCCGTCGAGACCCGGCACCAGGCGACCCGGCTGCCCCAGCGTGGCGCCGTTGAGCACGGTCATGTCACGGCCGTTGCCGGTGTCGTCGATGAGCGTGGTCGTCCCGGGGAACTCGTTGAGCTTCCAGCGGCCCAGCGCGGTCGTCTCCGGCGCCACATAGAACTGGTAGATCCGGTTGGCTTCGTTGCCCGCCCGGTCGATCGCCCGCACGAAAAGCGTCTTGGGCCCGCCAGAGGCCGGGGTGTAGTCGAAGGACACCGAGCCGCCCAGCGTGCCCGGGGTCAGCGGCGTGGTCGGTGGATCCGAGAACCCGTAAAGGAAGGACTGAGTGTCCGAAGAGGACGAGAACGTGAATCGCCCCGTCTGCCCGACGGAACCCTTGGGCGTCGACCCCTCGGTGTACAGGTCGGTCGTCACCGTCGGCACCGCCGGCGGCCTGAGGTCCACCTCGAACTCGCACCACGCGCTCGGGTTCGGCGCCCAGTCTGTGCCGTCATAAGCGTTGGCGTGGAAGGCGAACTGCGCCCGGTCGGAGGCGCCGACCGTGGCGACGGTATAGGGCGCCGGGCCGGGGAAGGTGCGGTCACCGGTTCCGGGGTAGATCACCCAGTGGGTCTGGTTGGCCGGGTTGGCGATGATGTCGACCTTGCCGTCGCCGCCCACGTCCGGGATGAGCGCTCCGTCGAACCCGGTCCAGCCGGAACCGAGCTGGAAACGGGTGCCGTAGAGGCCTCGGGTGCCGCTTCCCGGGTACCCCCAAAGGGTCCCGGCCCCGTCATAGATGACCAGATCCGGATTGCCGTCGCGGTCCCAGTCCTTCGCACCGAAATACGTCACCCCGCTGGTGGACCAGCCGCTGCCGAGCGTCACGCGCGCCTGCGTCGAGGCGGTTCGGGTGCTCTCGCCCGGGTAGAGCCACATGACCCCGGCGCTGTCACGCGCCTGGATGTCCATGTTCCCGTCCTTGTCCCAATCGGACAGTCCGGTCAGCGCGTAACCGCCCCAGCCCGAACCGATCTGGAACCTGGGCCCGTGCGCGGCGCGCTGGCTATTGCCGGTGTACAGCCACAGGATGCCGGTGGCGTCCTCGCGCACGATGAAGTCCTGGTGACCGTCCTTGTCCCAGTCGGCCATGCCCGGCGCGAAGGTGTAGCCGCTGAAGCTGTGGCCGATGCGGGTGCGTGACTCAAGGTTGCCGTTTCCGGTACCGGGCAAGAGGTACAGCTCGCCCGCGGCATCCCTGGAAATCACATCGGGCTTGCCGTCGGAGTCCCAGTCACCGGTGGCGGTGAAGGTGTCGGTGGTGTCGAGCACCCCGGCGGGCACAGTCACCATCCCGGTGCCGCCGTTGGGAATGCTGGTCTGTTGCAGGGTCAGCGATACCGGCCCGGCCGTCGCATCGTGTTTGATCCTGGCCGTCTGGAACTGCACTGTCATCGAGTTGCCGTCGGCGTCGCTGGCGTGGGCCCGCAACGTGGGCGTGGCCGTCTTGATGAACGGCCGGTTGGCGCCGGTGGCGCAGGCCTTGTTGTCCACGGTGAGCGTGCTGGGTACGCCCGGCTTGGTGTTGTAGGAGATGTTCAGCCTGAAGTCGTTGAGGAAGTACCGCATCCAGCGTTCCGTGGTGCCCTCCCCCGAGCCGCTGCTGCTGCTGCACGCGCAGACGCCGACGTAGTAGTAGCTGTTGCTGTTGTTGGCCGCGGTCTGCACGTCGTTGATGAGTGTTGTCGTGGAGACCTCGAAGACCATGTTCGGGTCGTTGCAGGAGTCCTCGTTGGCGTGCACGCTGTTGTTGCCCAGCAACAGTTGCAGCGCCGGACCCGGCCACGACTGCCTTGGCGTGGTGCCGATCGCCGCGGTGCGGTAGAAGTAGTTGGGGTAGTTGACGCCGCACTTCCAGGTGTGGTCGACCCGCCCGGCCAACCCGACATCGAGGATGTGCTTGCCGGCGACGGTACCGATCGCAAAGCGCATGAAACTGCGATTGAGCCGACCGGTCGTGTCGTCGCCGGAGCGAAGGATCGGCGCCGCCGGTGACGGGTCGCCCGAAGCGATCTTGCCGTCAGTCATGGGAGCGTTGGTGTTGTTGCTTGTGGCATAGGCCCATTGACTCTGGCCCGGGTTCCACGGCGGGTCCACCGTGACCGGGTACCGCCCGCCATCCAAAAGCGACACGTCCGGCTCCAGCACAAGCTCGCGCCCGTTCGCCCGCGCCACAACGCCTTTCACCACCCGCGCCAGCGGCTGCTCGATGCCGGCCAGGGCCATCTCGCGCTCGCTCAGGGGCGTAGCGGTGTCCCACATGAGTGGGGCCGGAGCGCGCGCCACGACTGTCTCGCCCGCCTTGGCCACCAGCCCGCCGTCCACAGTGGACTCCATCGTCACGTCGCCGCCGATGGCGTACCCGCTGCGCCGCACCCGCGGATCGGCCGCACCCCTGGCCGACCTCACCACGAGCGAGTGACTGAAGCCGGAGTCGGTGGCCCGCACCACCAAGTCGACATCGGGCACGACGTCCGGGTAGGTCGCGGTGTCACCCTCCACGCTCGGCGTCGGCAACTCCCCGGGCCACGACAGCGTCATGGTGCGGCCCTCGACCGTCATGCTCGCGAATGGACCGGTGCCGCCGGTGGAGAACCAGACGCTTGCGGCCGCGGCCACCGGTACGAGACGGTCGCCCACGCGCGTCAGGAAGGTGTCGATCGCGCCCCAACTGCCGTCGAGGCGCTTGGCCCGCTGCGGCAGCACGGATGTCTCGATCGTGAGTTTGCCGCTCCCGTCCGGCGAGGCAAACGTCTGGCTGTACTCGGTGCGGGCCGCCTCGACCTCCACCCGGGAGCCGCAGGCCTGAGCCATCGCCACCGCCGCGGCCTCCGAACCCGCCGAGGGCGAACACGCGGGCGCCGCGGCGGCAGCCCCCGGCGCTCCAATCACCACTATCACCGGCTGCCCGAGCAGGCAGGCAGCCACGGCCCATCCAAACGATCGACTTCGCATGCGGCCCATGCTGTTTGCGGGCGGCTGCACCAGACCTGCATCCCGGTTGCACGGGGGGCAAACTATACGAATGCACACATCAACCCTCGAAGGCCAGCAGGCTCTGGTCACCGGTGGTTCACGCGGCATCGGCCGGGCAATCGTGCAACGGCTGCGCGCCGAGGGCGCCGCCGTCGTCTTCGGCTACCTCGGCTCCCGCGAGGCGGCCGCCGAGGTCGAGCAGACCACCGGGGCCGTTGCCGTGCAGGCCGACCTGGCCACGGCCGGCGGCGTCGCCCGCTTCCTCTCCCAGGCGCGGGAGCGATTGTCTGGTTTGGACATCCTGGTGAACAACGCCGCCGCCACTGTCAAGCCGTCCTACCTGGCCGAAATGACCGATGACGACTTCGACCATGTAATGGCGGTCAACATGCGCGCGGTCTTCCTCACCATGCGCCACGCCGCCCAGGTCATGCGCGACGGCGGGCGGATAATCAACATCTCCACGCTCAACACCAGGTCGCCGGGCCCAGGCGTGTTTGCCTATGCCGCAAGCAAAGGCGCCATCGAGCAGTTCACCGCCGTCGCCGCGATGGAGCTGGGCGGGCGTGGAATCACCGTCAACTCGGTGCTACCCGGCGCCACCGACACGGACCTGCTGCGCTTCACTAACACGGGCGACATCCTTGAGGTGGCGGCGCGCATGACGCCGCTGGGCCGCGTCGGACAACCTTCGGACATCGCCGCGGTCGTCGCCTTCCTCGCCGGCCCCGACGGTGCCTGGGTCACGGGACAGCACATCGCCGCCACCGGCGGGCTGCGCTAAGTAGGAAGGCGGAGCGGCCACCCGCCAGTGACCGCTCCGCCACACCCTGGTGGAAGGGCTCTCCGGCGCGACGGCAAACATCGGAATCCGATGATGTCGCCTCGCACCCCGCGCGAGGCGACATCATCTCGGAATGGCCGGCGACGACAGGAATCCGGCCCTGGCCGGCGGATCGCTGATCGCCGCTGGCGGCCGATCGTCACCCCACAGCGATGGCGATCGGCTCGGCGCGCGGCGCCGGCTTCCCCTCCCCAGGTGCTGGAAGCCAAGCGCCGCGCGCCGCGCCGGCGGTCACAAGATCGATCCTCCGACCGTCCCATCCCGGATGACCCGGGTCCGGTCGGCGACCTGGTGACCACCATTCGAAGACAATACGACGTTCAACACATTTTCATCGAGTACCCGGTTGGATCGATAACCTCGGCCGCGATGCTGACAACCACCCCCGCCATACCGGCGTTACCCCTGCAGATCGGGTCCTAGCATTTTCGGGGAAAATGCGCGATCAACTCGCGCTGAGGCAGCACTTTCCCCGAAAATGTCCGTCCATCACGCGCGGAACCGCCCGTGCACGCCGCCGTAGACGGCCGGCGCGCCGCCTGGCAGGAAGCGCTTTTCCAAGCGCGCCAACACCGTGTAGGCCGGATCGCAGACATTTCCGATGCGCGCCGTGCCCGCCTGCGACAGGAACTGGTACGCGTCAAGCTCACCGAGCCCGGTCAGCTCCTGCACCCATCGCGTCATGTCCACATGCGAGATCCGGTAGGCGTCCTCCAGCGGCCGCACCGCGCCGATGCTCATCAGCGCCTCGTCGTTCTCGATCCGCGGCCACGGCGTGGCCACTCCCTTGATCAGCTCGACGGCAACGGTGCTGGTCATGGCGCACTCGACGCCCACGCCGCAGGCCTCACCCTCGCCCTGCCGGGCGTGCCCGTCGCCGAGCCCGAACAGCGCGCCCTCCACGTTGACCCCGAGATAGAGGGTCACCCCGGCGCGGATCTCAGGCGTATCAAGGTTTCCGCCGTGTGGACCGCTGGTGAGACTGGTGATGGCCTGCCCGCCGCCGGGGGCCAGCCCGACGGTCCCGTGCATCGGGTCCATCGGCAGCCGCCACTGCCCGCCGCTGCCTTCATAGATGACTTCGTTTTCTTTTATTTGGTACCGCCAGACGCGCTCATCCAAGGGAGGCTGGAGGGTCGCGGTCTCATGCGTCGACGTCAATGCGCCGAAATGCGGGAACGTCGACGACACGCCCCAGTCGTTGCTCGGCACGATCGACAGGAAGTGCAGTGCGAGCGTGTCGCCCGGCTCGGCTCCCTGAACCTGGAACGGCCCGCTCACCGGGTTGACCTTGCTCAGGTCGCAGACCTGCGACGGGAGGTCCTGCTCGGTGCGCACCAGCCCGCCGAAGCAGTCCTGGGTCCAAACCTCGATCACGTCACCGGGTTTGACGGTCGCGACCGGCGGCCGCGCGGCGAAGGTGTAATGCAACTCCTCGGCCGCCGGTCGGTAGGTGATCACTGTTGCGCCTCCTTCAGCATGCGGCCCCGCTTGACGGCGAACAGCACCGCCATGACGACCAGTCCGGCGGCGAGCCAGATCAGGCCGACCACCTGGGCCAGCACATTGGCGCTGTACACCACGTACCCGAGAATGGCGATCCCGATCACGGGAGTCAACACGTGCCGCCAGATGTCCCGCGACCCGCCGCGGACCACATAATGGACGATCACCGCAAGGTGCAGCATGATGAACGCCACCATCGCGCCCATGTTGATCAGGGAGGCGAGCAGGGTGATGCCGTCGTCGCGGGTGGCCATCCACAGGCCGAGCCCGGTCGACAGCGCCGCCACGAGCAGCGTCGCGTTGGCCGGAACTGAGCGGCCCTTGGTCACCTGGGCCAGGAACCCGGGCAGTTGCCGGTCGCGCGCCATCGCGAACAGCAACCGCGCCACCGCCACTTGGGCCACGAGCGTGTTGGCGATCCCCCACGAGATCGCGGTAGCGACCGAGGTGACCTGCCGCAGCCACTCCCCGCCCGCGACCGCGGCGCCGTCATAGAAGGCTGTCCCGTTCGGATCCCCTTGGTCTATAAGGGCTTGGGGGTCGGTCACCAGTAGGCCGGCCACCCACACCTGCACGATGAACAGCACGCCGGCGAGGATGAGCGCCCAGCGCATCGCCCGGCCCACCTGATCCGCGCCGACCTTCGACTCCTCGACGAGCATCGATATGCCGTCGAACCCGAGGAACGACAACACCGCCACCGACACCGCGCCGAAGATGATCGGCCAGGCGAATGTGTCCGAATTGAACACTGGGGCGATGCTCCACCCACTGCCCTTTCCGTTGGCCAGCGCCCAGATCCCGACGGCGAGGAAGAGCGCGAGCACCACCAGCTCGCCGATGAGCATGACCCGGGTGAAGTTCGCGGTCATGCGGATGCCGCGCAGGTTGATGAGCGTATTGATGATCACAAACCCGACCAGCCAGGCCCATACGGGTACCGCGGAAATAGTGGCGTTCATGGCAATCGCGGCCACGAGATAGAGCAGCGACGGCACCAGCATGTAATCGAGGAAGATCGCCCATCCGCTGAGGAACCCCACCGGAGCCGCGATCCCGCGGCCGGTGTAGCTGTAGACGCTGCCCGACAACGGAAACGCCTTCACCATCTGGCCGTAGGAGGTGGCCGTGAACAGCAGTGCCACCATGCCCACTACGTAGGCCAGCACGGGCATGCCACCCGACACCGAGAACACCGTGCCGAAGATGGCGAACGGCGCGATCGGCACCATGAAGACGAGCCCATAGAAAACAAGGTCGGCATAGCCGACCCGACGCGCTAACTCCTGCTGATACCCAAAGCGCTCCAACGATTCCGTGCTCACACTGACTCCTTTGCAAGCGTGAGTGAATAGACTAGGGGCGATGCTACGCGCCTTCCATACGGAGGTGAACAAGTGCGCATGCTCAAAGTTCTGGTCGCCCTGACAATGGGTCTGACCCCACTCGCGGCCCAACCCGCCACGGCCGCCCCCGCATCCATCACCCTACGCGGCATCGACCTCGAGCGAGCGACCGTCCTCGATCTCCAGCGTGAGATGGACCGGGGCCGGCTCAGCTCGGTTGCCCTGACCGCCCTCTATCTGGGCCGCATCAGGGCCCTCAATCCCCGCCTGCACGCCGTCATCGAGACCAATCCCCTTGCTTTGGCTGAGGCGGCGTCGAGCGACGTCCACCGGCACCGCCACGGCGGACGCGGTGCCCTGGAAGGGATCCCGGTCCTTCTCAAGGACAATGTGGACACGGCTGACCGCCAGCACACCACCGCCGGCTCGCTCGCGCTGGTGAACGCACGCCCCGCCCGCGACGCGTTTCTGGTGTCCCGCCTTCGCGGCGCCGGCGCGGTGATCCTGGGCAAGGCCAACCTGTCGGAGTGGGCAAACTTCCGCTCGACCATGTCCTCAAGTGGCTGGAGCGCCCGGGGCGGCCTGACCGCCAATCCTTACGTGCTCGACCGGAACGCTTGCGGCTCAAGCAGTGGCTCGGCCGCGGCCGCCGCCGCCCACCTGGCCACCGTGACCATCGGCACCGAGACCGACGGGTCGATCGTCTGCCCGTCTGGTACCAATGACATCGTCGGTATCAAGCCCACCCTGGGCCTGGTGAGCCGCTCCGGCGTCATCCCGATCGCGGCGCAGCAGGACACCGCCGGTCCCATGACGCGCAACGTGACCGATGCCGCGGCTGTGCTGTCGGTCATCCAGGGCGTCGACCCCGCCGACCCGGCGACCGATCCCGCCCGCCCGCACGTCAAGCGGGACTACCTGAAGTCGCTGCGGCCGGATGCCTTGCGCGGCAAGCGGATCGGCGTGTGGCGCGGCGGCGGCGACGTCGCCTCGGTCAACGCCGTCACCGACGCGGCCATCGCGACGCTTCGGGCGCGGGGCGCCACCGTCATCGACGGCATCGACCTGCCCGGCCTGGATGTGGTGTTCCGCAACGAGTTCCCGGCGCTGCTGACCGAATTCAAGCACGATATCAACGCGTACCTCGCGGCCACGCCCGGCGACCACCCGGCCGACCTCGCCGGGCTCATCGCCTTCAACCGGGAGCACGCCGCCGCCGAGATGCCCTTCTTCCAGCAGGAGATCTTTGAACTGGCCCAGGCGACGACCGGCGACCTGACCGACCCGACCTATCGGGCCCAACGCGACGCCGCGACCACCGCGGCCCGCAACGCCGTTGACAGCGCCTTGGCGTTCAACCGCCTGGACGCCGTCATGGCGCCCACCAACGGGCCCGCGTGGGTCTCCAACCTCCAGACCGGCGACGACTTCACCAACTTCGTCAGCGCCTCGACGCCCGGCGCGGTGTCGGGGTACCCCAACCTGACCGTGCCCGCCGGGCACGTCGA